>Ga0209541_10004778_pt1 | contig 23934 bp, 28 predicted proteins | sample RifCSPlowO2_01_FD_184027 | JGI IMG/M metagenome (GOLD analysis project Ga0209541, IMG submission 184027) | Groundwater microbial communities from Rifle, Colorado - Rifle CSP2_plank lowO2_0.1 (SPAdes) (version 2) | ecosystem: Environmental > Aquatic > Deep subsurface > Groundwater | place... | reverse complement strand
CCTCTAATTTTTTAAGATTCTGTCTCTATATCCTGGAACTTGTAGAGATTCAGATATGATTTTATCTCGTCCAAGAATTCATATAATTCCTCATGCAACTCTGCTTCATAATCCTCTATTCTTGATTTTATGACCATCCTATTATATAAATCCTTTAAGCCCTTTGCTATTGGATTGCCCTCCCATTTTCCCTCGTAGTCTAGCTCGAGATAGGCATCAAAGCGCATCTCCACATCGCCCTTATTTGTCTTCCTTTTCAAGCCGTTAATTTCAATCTCAACATTATTCAATCCCAGAACGATGAATTTTACGTTTATGTGGAACTTTATATAATCTGAAATCTTGCGGTCTGACTCCCATCCTATCTCCAAATGCCTGCTTCCGTCAGGAGATTGCCTTTGATAATACTGCTTTTCCTGGAAATCATAATTGTGCTGCGAGAGCCAGCGGAACATGATCTTGTATAGTTCGGCCATGTCGAATATCGACTGCTGCCTGACTTTCAGATTTCTGACAATGTAATCTTTTTCTGCCATATTATTCTAGATATTTCTAAGGGAATTATTCTTAATAAAAGTATCTTTTTTATTTTTTTAAATTCTTGATTATTTTTTGTTTTTACTTTTCTATGTGCATCATGTTCAGGAAGGCTTTGACGTCGGCATGCAGGCTGTATGTTTCTGTCCAGCATTTTTCCCAGTGGCCTAGAAATTCACCTTTTTTAATGTAGTTGATGTACAAGAACCTCATGAACTTTTTCAATGCGGAGAATTCCGACCTGTTTTGCCAGTCCAATATCATATAAGCATTAAAAACAATTTCCAAATTGCCTTGCATTAATTCTTTATCGCCTGCTTTTACAGGATTCATTCCATAAGCCCATATTGCAACGTGTATTTCATACATTACAAACTCTGTTACCTTTTTTTCAAATCTCCATCCTATTTCAAAATCTTTGCCATGGCTTTTTGCTTTCTCTTGAAAGTTCTCATTATACTTGTAATTGTTTTCCAATGCCCATTTATAAAATACTTTATGTAGCGACTTGAAATCAACTGGAGAATACTGCCTTATAACTACACTGCCTTGATCAGTCACATCCCATGTTTCTGACATGCTATTAAAAAATATAATTCAGTTAATATAATTTTCCTTTTCTATTTCTTTTCTATTTTATCGGCTCAAAATATTGAATTCAAAAAGGCTTTGTTAACTTAAGTAATGATGGTCTATTTTTTCACTTTATTGAAAGATTATTTCGAGGGAAAAAGATTCTTTCAACCTCAAAAGGCGAGGTTTATTCATAAATCATTAATTAATGTAACAGAATCTCAAAAAAAAAGATTTATATAGTCGTTGTGTAACATTAATTTTATGCATAATCATGTTAATATTAATAAAAGAGGTCTTAGCCCGTTGATTGCTTCTGTACTGTTGATTGCATTCACTGTTGCTTTATTTCTAATCATAAGCAATTTTGTGAGGAAAGAAGTTGTCGAGACCAGCTTGGAAGAAGGCGGCAAACAAGTTAGCAAAACATTGGATTGCTTGAGCACTAAGTTGAAAATTGTGAGTGCTTGCCATACACTTGATACTGCAGTTATTGTTTCTTTTGACAATGATGGAGACGTCATATTAAAAGGATATAGTGTCCGGGTTCTTGGAACTGATGGGGCTTTTACTGAGCAAATTACCGGCAATGTTAATCCTCTTGAAAGAAAGAAGTATCAAAAAACCGGCATTACAGGCGTTACTGGAATAAATAAAGTTGAGGTCTATCCAGTTGTTGAATCTGGAATATGCCAGTCAAGTTTGGTTTCTAAGGAAAACATAGCTACTTGCTGATTTTAGAAAAATTTAAAAACAGAGGTTTTGCTCTTTTTATAGGGGGATAAGATACAAGATGAATTATGGATTTAAATTACTGAATTGTGGATGCGCCAAAAGCACGATGAATAAAATTCTTGATATTAAATTGAGAAACTATGAAGGGAGTAAATGAAAATGACAAATCAAGTACAACCTATTTTTATTTTACCTGAGGATTCCAGAAGGACAACTGGAAAAGATGCACAAAGAAATAATATTGCAGCTGCTAAGGCTGTAGCTGAAACTGTCAGGACAACACTTGGGCCTAAAGGAATGGACAAGATGCTGGTTGATTCCACTGGCGACGTTGTTGTTACTAACGACGGTGTTACAATACTTGAAGAGATGCAGATTGAGCACCCGACTGCAAAGATGATTGTTGAGGTTGCTAAAACGCAGGAAGATGAGGTTGGCGACGGCACCACTACTGCTGTAATTCTTGCCGGCGAGCTGCTTAAAAATGCTGAAATTTTACTTGACAAAAATATCCATCCTACTGTTATAACAAAAGGATTCAGACTAGCTGCTGCAAAATCACAAGAATTACTTTTGAAGCTGGCTGAGGACGTTGATATTAATGATGAAGATATCTTGAGAAAAATCGGGATGACTGCAATGACTGGCAAGGGAGCTGAAACTGCAAAAGAAAAATTAGCTGACCTCTGCGTAAAAGCTGTTAAGAGAATTGTGGCTGGAAATAAAAATGAGATCGATTTAGAAGACATAAAAATTGAGAAAAAAGTAGGCGAAGGCATTGAAAATTCTGAGCTGATTGACGGCGTTGTGCTTGACAAAGAAAGAGTTCATTCAGGGATGCCTAAAAAAATTGATAATGCAGAAATTGCCCTGCTTGATGTCGCTGTTGAAATTAAAAATACAGAAATGGATGCAAAAATTGAAATCAATGATCCTGAAAAGCTGCAGGGATTTTTGGACCAGGAAGAGAGGATGATAAATTCCATGGTGGAGAAGATAGTCAGCTCAGGAGCCAATGTTGTAATCTGCCAGAAAGGCATCGACGATGTTGCCCAGTATCTTCTTTCTGAAAAAGGAATTTATGCTGTCAGAAGAGTTAAAGAAAGCGACATGGAAAGACTGGCTAAAGCCACTGGCGGAAAAATTGTCAGCAATTTGAATGTCTTGAAGCAGGATAAACTCGGGAAAGCTGGAAGAGTTGAAGAGATTAAAGTTGGAGACGATGAGATGACTTACATCAGCAAATGCGAGAATCCCAAATCTGTTACTTTGCTTGTCAAAGGCGGAACCAAGCACGTTGTCGACGAAGTTGAAAGGGCTGTTACAGACGCTCTTGGCGACATAGTTGCGAGCTTAAGACTAGGCAAGGTCGTTGGAGGAGCAGGGGCTATTGAAATTGAGGTTGCAAGAGGATTAAGAGAATATGCAAACAGCTTGAGCGGAAGGGAGCAGCTTGCTGTTTTGAGTTTTGCCGACGCTGTTGAAGTTGTTCCAATAACGCTTGCTGAGAATGCTGGATTAGATCCAATTGATGTTATTACTGAATTAAAAGCGAGCCATGATTCTGGAGAGAAATGGGCTGGAATTGATGTGTTCTCTGGAAAGATACAGGATTCCTGGCAGCAGGGAGTTATAGAGCCTCTGAAAATAAAAACACAGGCAATAAAATCAGCTTCTGAAGTTGCTGAGCTCATTTTGAGAATCGATGACATGATTGCATCTTCTGGCAATAGCAAGGGAGCTGGAATGCCTCCTGGCGGAATGCCCCCCGGTGGAATGGGTGGAATGGGCGGGATGTATTAAGATGATGAAGATAAGAAGAGAAATTAAAAGGCCGTCTGCAGGAGAAAATTCTTTGTTTGATCGGCTATTAGAAATAGGAAGTGATGAAGTACGAGCTAGATATTTAATAAGACATTATGTTATGATAGAAGAAACTTATTCTTTGGAGGATTTGGCTATTGCTATAGCTTTTTATTCTGCTGAAAGAAGGGAACACTCTTCTCCAATTTCTTATACTTTGGATCAAATTGATGCGAAAGGACCATGGGTTTTTCCTAGAAAATGAATTTGGATTATAAAGTTTTGATTGTAAGCCATTCTTATCTCGAATACAAAATAGAATTGCCTAGCGAGAGATGGGACAGTGTAACTCCTTTTGAGCATGATCCTTATAGAGATGATTTTTCCTGCTACGACATAATTTTTCTAGACATAGATGATTCTCAATTTAGAGTAGGCCCTTCATCGTCTATAAATTCCATTCAAACTTATACACAAAAACATAGAAGAGTAGTTGCAGTCACTTCTGCTAGAAATTTGGATTATGTTCCTAATTTTGGAAATGAAAAGAGGATATTGGAATCAGGAGCTGATTGGATCCAATTTCCGATAACAGAGGAAAAAGTAAAGATACTTCTTGCTGAAGCTGCTGAAGATTAACTTAAAATTTGCTAATTTCTTTTCTTGCTCTTTCTTTTTTCTTTCTATGCTGCTTTAAAAATGAGTTTATTTTCTCTATTAAAATCTGCTTGAGCTCACCTGTCAGTAATTTTCCTGACCTGTAATCCTGCTCGATTCTTTCCAGCTTTTTATCATCTTGCTCAAATAAATACTTCAGCCAGATAAAAGAAACATCAACATCAGGATTCCCGCCATGCTTTCTATGCTCAGCTATTGTGGCCTGCCCTCCTGAAAATGCATACTTATTGATTTTATTCTTCACTGTTTTTTCATCATCATTGAAACTAATATAAGATTCTGGCTTGGACGAGCTCATTTTCGTTGCTGGTCCTTGCAATCCCGGGATTAATTTGTGGAATGTAAACGCTGGCGCAGAAAAATTCATCCTTGATGCTATATCTCTTGTAAAAGCGCAGTGATTTCTTTGATCAAATCCAACTGGAGTTAAGGTTGTATTTATCCCTTCTAATTGAGGATAAAGAATGTCTGCGACTTGTGTCAATGCTGAAATTAATTTTTGAGGATTTATGTCCCCGTAAATTGCTTTTACTTCATTGAAAGTTGTTTTGGCAGAAGCTAGTTTGCTTAAATTTGAGTATTCTTTAAATTTTTTGGGACCATCTGTTTGAAAATAGAATTGGAGGTTTTTTCTTTTTAATCCTAGAGCTAAATAATTTAACAAGTATTCTTCTAATGCTATTTTTCTTGCTTTTTCTTCGTTTATGTTCCTCACTAACTTGGTTTCTAGATCTGCTGAGAGTAAATATATTTTTGCTCCAAGCTTTTGATAATAGATCACTTGATTTATAACTGACATATGGCCAAAATGAAAAGCCCCGGAAGGCATTAAACCAGTCAAGATAGCAAATTTCTTTTTTTTGGAAATAGATTCATAGATTTTACCAAAATCAATGTCGCCTATGACCAATCCTCTCCTGATTTCCAGCGGCGCTTCTTTCAACTTATTTGAATACTGAGAGAAATCATTTATTCCAAATTCTTTCATTAATTTAGAGTAATCTTTTATTTCTTTAACATCCCATGGATCAATTAATTTCATTTACAGAATGATAATTTAAGAAGTATAAATATCTTTTTGTTTATGAATCTATTTATGCAGGTACTTCTTGATGTTGAACATTTTGCTGCTTACATTGTAGATTGCCGCTATTGCAAGAATGAATGCTGCAATATGGATTAATAAAATTTGTATTTCCGGGATTGAATCTTTCAGCCCTGTTCCGAAAATTATTATATCTCTTAAAATCGAGTCTGAGACCACGAACATGTTGTAGTCAACTATTCTCTGCAGACCTGCCGGCAATGCCTCCAAAGGTATAATTGTATTTGAGAAAAATAGCAAGATTGTTCCTAATGAGATGGCGCCTATTGTCGCTGTTTCCTCTGAATTAAAAACATAACCTACTATCATCCCTAATAAAATAAATGAGCTGGTAATAATTAAAACAGCTGCCCCCATGTTCAGCAGAGTATTTGACAAATCAGGCTGGATGAACAGCATCACTATTAAAACAATTGCGAGCTGCATTATTATAATGAAGATATTTGTGAGGAAGGTTGCGAAGATGAATAGGACTGCTTTTGTAGGGCTTATGTAATTCCTGAAATATGCGCTGGATACCTTCTCGCGAATTACTGTTATGCACGACAATAACAAAGCTACGAACATGACAACCATCATGATCAAAGTAGGGAAGAGATAATTAACATGAGTCCTTTCAGCTGAGACTGTGTTGACTGAGGTCTTTATCGGGCTTACTAAAGTCTCAACGTCTTTAACTGCAATTGCATCTACATTTGAAATGATTCTGTTTGCTGTTCTTTCAATTTCGGTTAATTGAGATGATTCCGCTATTGCATTTTCTTTTATTTGCGGAACAATTTCTGAAACCAGCTTGCTCGCTCCTGCTAATGTGTCTAGTTGCTCCTTCAAAAGCTTTGTTAAGTCTTCTATTTCACTTACTGTCCTCGTGTCCTCAACTTGAGCAGATGCCAGCTGTATTTTCAGCTCAGCTGTTTTGTTCAAGATTTCTCCTGTTGCTGTACTCGTCAATGAAAGGTCAATTCCGGTTAGTTCTGTTTCTATCTTGTAAATATTTGAAGTAAAAAGCTCATTGCTTGTTTTTAATTTCAATAAGATATCTGCATCTTCCTTCAGTTTATTCTTTGATGATTCCAGCTCGTTTACAATCACTGAAGTTAACGATTCGCTGATTTCCTTCGAACTCTCTCCAACCCTGTCCAATATGGCTCCCTTGACTGCGAATACGAGATTCAAGCGGGATTGATCAACGTATACTGCTATTGTGTTTTCAACAGCGTCGGATATCTCTAAATTTGCCGGGATTATTGCGCATAGATGATATGCTCCTGTCTTTACTCCCTGGATGCAGCTGTCTTCTGTTTTTGTCTTGAATACTTTGTATTGGTCCTGCTCTAGTTTTTCAAGTATAGAGTCTGACAGCTCGTTATAGCTCGATGAAAATGCCCCGACTTTTATGTCGTAGAATGCAGATGTGTTGAAAGCGGTTCCTACCAATAGTATTAATAATAAGGGTCCGAATAATATAATCAATGCCGAACTCTTTGACCTTATTAAAATCTTAAAGTTCTTTTTAATGACCTCTAGGAGCTTCACCACTTTTTTTCACCAAATTTACAAACACCTCACTTAATGAGGGTTTTCTTACATCTATTTGAACGATCTTGTCTTTGTGCCTTCTGATTGCCTTTAAAATTCTCTGCAATGTTTCCTGCGAATCAGTAGTCATAATTGTCAAGCTGTTACCTGATTTTTCTATTCTCTTCACGCTTCTTGATTTTATACTTTTAGCTAGCTGGGCATACATTCTTTTCAATGTTATCAAGTGAATTTCATCCTCTTTTGAATAACTATTTCTTAGCTCTTCAGGAGTTCCGCACTTTAAAACGCGTCCATTGTGCAGAATTGCGATCATGTCACACAGCTGCTCTGCTTCATGCAGCAAATGAGATGTCATAACGATAGTAGTATCATCTTGGTTTATTCTTTTTATCAACGACAAAATATCTTTCCTTAGGATGGGATCTAAATCTTCAGTTGGCTCATCTAAAATTAAAATTCTTGGATTGTGGATCAGCGAGCATGCAATGTCTAATCTTCGCTGCATTCCTCCTGATAAATTTTCCGCGAGCTCGTTTGATGAATCCTCTAAATGTACAAATTTTATTACCTTGTCGATATTTGAAAATAAAGTGCTTCTTGGAACATTGGACAAAGTGCCGAAGTATTCCAAATTCTCCCGGACTGTTAATTTTGGATAGACGCAGTTTTCCTGAGTTGCAAAGCCCACTATCTGCCTGATGAACTTGCTGTTCCTTTTTAAATCACGGGTTTCATAGAGAATTTTTCCTGAATCTGCTGTCCAAAAACCTATCATTGTTTTCAGAAGAGTTGTTTTCCCGCAGCCACTTGGGCCAATTATCCCGAAAATTTTTCTTGGTGGAATCTCGAGGCTGACATCTTTCAAAACCTGGTGCTGTCCAAAACTTTTAAAAAGATTTTTTATTTCTATCTGGCTTGGCATAATACTTTTTTATTACTGGAAATATTTAAACTTATCGATTAATACTTGATATTAGTTAATTTTCGATTACTTTTTATACTACTTGATAATATTCTTGCTAATGAAGCACGATTTGAAAATCACAGTAATCTTAGTTGTTTTATTTTTTTTATCCCAGCTTGTTGGATTAGCTATCGTGGATAGTTACGTCACTGTCGAGAAAGTTTTCAAAGAAGAGAAAATTTTGCAAGACGGGAAGGAAGTTGTGATAATTGTAGAGACTGAGCATGAAATCATTGAAAAGCTGCCGTATGGAATTGAAAGACCTGAGATGAAAGAAAAAACCAGCTATTTGCAAATAATTTTTGCAATAATAATCGCCACTGTTTTAGCTCTAATCCTGCTGAAATTTCAGGCGATGAGATTATGGAAGCTGTGGTTTTTCTTGAGCGTGTTCTTCACTTTGCTGATTGCATTTAACGCTTTTATACCCCAGCTAGTTGCACTCCTGCTTGCTCTTGGATTTGCTGCATTTAAAACCTTTAAAAATAATGTGATTCTTCATAACTTTTCCGAGCTGTTCATTTATGGAGGATTGGCTGCCATCTTTGTTCCTGTCGTAAACATTACTGCAATGATTGTAATCTTATTTTTAATTTCAATCTATGACTTCATTGCTGTTTGGAAAACCGGGCATATGATTAAGCTTGCTAAATTTCAGACTAGAATAAAATTGTTTGCTGGTCTGTTCATTCCATATGGGAAAAAAGCTGCAATACTTGGTGGAGGTGATCTCGGATTTCCCTTATTATTTTCAGGAGTCTTGTTTAAGAGTTTTGGATGGAGTGCCTTGATTGCTGTTGCTACGAGCACAATTGCCCTCACGTTCTTATTATTAATAAGCAAAAAAAATAAGTATTATCCTGCCATGCCTTTCTTGACTGTAGGCTGCTTGATCGGATTTGTTATAATTAATAGCATTTCCTATCTAGCATAATTTGCAGGAAATTTCCATGATAATATGGATAGTTAATCGTTTCAAATGTTCTTTTATATTCATTTGAATTTCTTCTAGCTGAAAAATGTATGTTGAAAATATCTTCAGTTGTCTGCATAAAATGCTTTCTTAAAGATGCTCCCAAAAGCGACTCTTGCTTTATATCAATTTCATATAATACCTGATCTGCCTTCGGCATAAATAATTCCTGCTTTCTTCTATCCACTTTTAATTTAGATATTATTCTTGCTTTATCTGTTTTAAGATTTCCAGACAGACGTAATTCTAAACCGCTTTTTTCTGCAAGCTGCTCCCAAAAATCTTCCTCTGTAAGCGGGTTTTCAATCCATACTGTCGGATAATTATGTTTTTGCACTTCTTGATAAAACTGCTCTAAGAAACGATCCGCCCATCTACCTGTTGCTAAAGTTGAAACATGCCTGCTTCTATCTCTAATATAAATTTCAATAATTCTTCTGATACGTTTAGCGTTTTTTAAATTATTCATTTCAAGTAGTGAATTATATAATTCAGAAAGTTTTAAAAATCAATCTCTTTTAATTTGAAATTATGGCTGATGAAATAACAAAGAAAGTTTTAGAGTTGATGAGGAAGCCAGAGCAGATTAGGAATGTAGGTGTGGCAGCACATATTGATCACGGGAAAACTACTTTTTCTGACAACTTGCTTGCTGGCGCTGGTATGATCTCAGAAGAGCTGGCTGGAAAGCAGCTCGTTCTTGACTTCAGAGAGGATGAGCAGGCGAGAGGTATAACTATCGATGCTGCTAATGTAAACATGGTGCATAATCTCGACGGCACTGATTATCTGATTAATTTAATTGATACACCTGGGCATGTTGATTTTGGAGGCGATGTTACTCGAGCTATGAGGGCTGTCGATGGAGCTATTGTGCTTGTCGACGCTGTTGAAGGGGTTATGCCGCAAACCGAGACTGTTTTCAGGCAGGCATTGAAAGAAAGAGTTAAACCAGTCCTTTTTATAAACAAAGTTGATAGATTAATTCGCGAGCTTAAGCTGACTCCTGAGCAGATGCAGCAGAGATTCATAAACGTTATAGAGAACATAAACAAATTAATTTTTGCTTTAGCTCCTCCCGAGTTCAAAAATAGCTGGCAGGTTTCTGTCCAAGACGGGAGTGTTTCCTTCGGAAGTGCGATTCACAACTGGGCTTTGAGCTTTCCTTTTATGCAGAAAAACAAGCTGACTTTCAAGGACGTTATAGATGCTTACATGAATGAGAAACAAAAAGAACTTGCGAAGAAAGCGCCTCTTCATAAAGTTGTATTGAACATGTCTGTAAGGCATCACCCAAATCCTGTTCAAGCCCAAAAATATAGAATACCGAGAATATGGCATGGAGATCCTGAGAGCGAAACTGGTAAAAGCTTATTGAACTGCAATAGCAATGGGGAGTTGGCTTTTGTTGTTACCAAGATTGTGGTTGACAAGCATGCCGGGGAGATTGCAATAGGCAGATTATTTTCAGGGACTATAAAACAGGGAGAAGAAATTTATCTGAATGGAGCTAAAAGAAGAGTGAGAGTTCAGCAGCTGAATATTTACAAAGGAGCTTCGAGGATTCAAATTGACGAGGCTGTTGCCGGCAACATAATTGGCATTGTTGGGTTGAGAGATACATTTGCAGGCGAGACTATTTCTGAACACGAGATCGAACCATTCGAGATGATAAAGCATATTTTCGAGCCTGTTGTAACAAAAGCAATTGAAGCTAAAAGACCCAGTGACTTGCCGAAATTAATTGAAGTTTTGAGGCAGGTGAATAAAGAAGATCCTACTATCAAGATAGAAGTCAATGAAGAGACTGGAGAACATTTGATGCATGGAATGGGCGAGCTGCATTTGGAAGTCATTGAAAACAGAATTAAAACTGAAAAGGGAGTTGAAATTCAAACAAGCCCTCCATTGGTTGTTTACAGAGAAACTGTTTCCAGAAAAAGCCCTGAGGCTGAGGGAAAAACTCCAAACAAGCATAATATTTTTGTTTTCACAGTCGAGCCTGTTTCTGACAATGTTTACGATGCAATAAAGAAAGGCGAAATTCAAGAAGGAAGGTTCAAGAAAAAAGACCAGGACTTATGGAGCAAATTTATTTCACTTGGGTTTGATGCAAAGGAAGCAAGAGATGTTTATCAGGTTTATAATGGGAACATACTGGTAAACAATTCAAAAGGCATTGTGCAGATAAATGAAGTAATTGAATTAATTGCCGACGGGTTTGAGCAGGTCATGAATGCAGGACCATTAGCCAGAGAGCCTTGTGATAAAGTTTTAGTTAGGATTGCTGATATGAAGCTGCATGAGGATGCTATCCATCGCGGGCCAGCTCAAGTTTATCCTGCTGTCAGAGAAGGAATAAGAGATGCGATGGCAAAAGCTGACACTGTTATACTAGAGCCTTTGCAGACTTTGCAGATTGATGCTCCTGAAATGTTCCTTGGAGAGCTCAGCAAAATAATACAGAATAAAAGAGGGCAGCTGCTTGATGTTGTTTCTGAATCAGGAATGATAAGTGTTAAATGCAAGATGCCTGTTGCTGAAATGTTCGGCTTTACTTCTGACTTGAGATCAGCTACTGAAGGAAGAGGGAGCCATTTCTTGGTTGATCAAAAATTCGAGAAATTGCCGAGAGAATTGCAAGAGAAAGTTATCAAAAAAATAAGAGAGAGAAAAGGATTGAAGCTGGAGGAGTGAGATTATATTCTTTTTCTAGAAATTTATTTTATGCAGAGCTTTTTATTAATTATTATTTTTAGTTTCATGATTATCTCTTTAAGAATCTCTTCTTTATTCTCTAAATAAACATATTCAATTTGCTTCCCTTCATACATGCTTTTATTTCTCCTTTTTCTCAAGTCTTGCAAAATCATTATTTCTTGGCTGGAAAATTTGTAATTTATTAAAGAATCTAATATTTCTTTATGGGAATTCTCTCCTATTGCTTTTAGCCCGTCTGACAATAATACGGCTATGGAAAGTTCTTTTGTTATTTCATAATAATTCTCTGCTAATATTGTCGGAAATTTTGCAGCAGATTTGATGAATTTTTCTCTTTCTTCTACGAGCTTTAATATTGACTTTACTTTTTCTTTGTCCTTGAAAATTTTTTTAATTATACTAAAATAATTTTAAATATCCCTTGAGGACTACGCCATTTATGAGATTATTTTTAAGCTCTTTCGGGATGTTTTTGGGATTTTTTTCAAACATCAAATGAATCTCTGAATTTAATTCTTTCTGAAATTTTTCAAGATTTATTTCCTTCTCTTTTCCAATTATAAATAGATCAATATCCGAATCATCTGATGCCTCTCCTTTAATTTGGCTTCCATAAAGGATTATTGCTTCAGGAGAAAGTTTTTCCCAAAGGAAATCTATTAATCCTGAATTGTGAAGCTCAAATAAAATACTTAATTTTTTGTATTGTATAAAATCTTCATTGTCCATATTTGATTTGTAAAACGGAATCCCCCTTTTTTCATATTTTTCTATTAAATTTTGCCTTTCAAATTCTTTTAAATAATTTAATACAGAGGGAGGAGAAATTTTAGACAACCTCGACAGCTCCCTCAGCCTAAAGCTTTCCGTAGGGTTGTATAGGAAAATCTTTAGCAGTTTATATTTGTTATAATTTTGTAACATATGTTATAATTATATAACAATTGTTTATAAATCTTTCTGCTTTTAAAAATATGAAGAAAAGGATTGAAGTTAGAGGAGTAATCTAATTATCTGCTTCTTTTAATTCTAATTTTTCTGGAAGGATTCTTGTGATTCCAGGCATGTGCGCTTTCCCCACATTCACTAATAAATTATCAACTTCTTCTTTTTGCAATATTTCTATTAATCCATCTACCATGATGGTATCTCTTTTATCAACCAGAGATTCTTTAAGCCCAAATCTACTAATCTGACTCAAAGTGTTTTTACAGACTGATTGCTACCTTGAATAGTCTCTATAGACCTATAATAATTTCTCGGGGACGTTATCAAGTCATATAAACAAAATGTCAGAAATCTTAGTTTATCTGATATATCCATGTATTCAAGAGAATCTTTTTCTAACTCATGGATTTGATGACCTTTCCTTTCTGCTAATTTACTTATTGAAGGATAAACTCTTTCGCTACCTAATAGAAAATAAATATGACCTGGTGCTAAAGTGGTGCTGCTAGAAGATATATATATAAAATATTGGAAAGACTCATCCTTTCACTGGAACATTCATACGCGAAACTTTGATGTTCTCTTACTAATTCTTGAGCTTTTTCAGATTCTTTTTCGTTATATGAATGGGTTTCTCCAACAAGTGTAAATTGTTTTTCTCTTCCATTTATCATAGCTTTATATTTTCTAATATCTAAAGAACTGGTTTGTTTTTCCATCCGTTCAGGATTATATCTAATGCAATCATAAGCGATATGAGCATTTGTTGCCAGGAATGCAGATAAGTATAATCTTAGTCCCCATTTCTGACAGATCTAAATAGTTCTTTCATGTTTTTATTTTGAAGAATTTCATTTTTAAACCCTTCCTTCTGTAACCACTGCTTAGAAATAACCGAAACCTTTATAAATCAATAATTTCCTATTCTTATTTAAGCAAAAAGAAAATAAAAAGAAAATTCAAGAGGGAAAATTAAAAATGGCTAGAGCAAAACCGCATATGAACTTAGTATTTATTGGTCATGTAGACCATGGCAAATCAACATTAGTAGGCAGATTACTGTTTGATTCTGGGAATGTTTCAGAAACTGAGCTGAGAAAATTAAGAGAATTAGCCCAATCACTTGGGAAATCAGGGTTTGAGTTTGCATTCGTAATGGATAATTTAAAAGAGGAAAGAGAGAGGGGAGTTACAATAGACTTGTCTCATCAAAAATTTGTTACTGATAAACTTGAATTCACAATAATCGATGCTCCAGGACATAAGGACTTTATCAAAAACATGATTACTGGAACTTCACAAGCAGATGCAGCTGTATTGGTTGTTGCTGCTACCGACGGCATTATGGAACAGACTAAAGAGCACTTATTTTTATGCAAGACTCTTGGAGTTAAGCAAATAATTGTCGGTATAAACAAGATGGATGCTGTTAAATACAATCAGGCTAAGTTTGATGCTGTAAAGAAAGACATGGAAACTTTAATGAAGAAAGTTGGAATTAATCCTGAAAAGGTTCCATTTTTAGCTCTCTCTGGATGGGAAGGAGACAATGTTGTCAAGAGATCAGCTAACATGCCATGGTATAATGGAAAGACATTGGTTGAGCAGATGAATGAACTTCAAGTTCCTGAAAAGCCAACTAATCTGCCATTAAGGCTGCCTATACAGGATGTCTATAATATTACTGGGATTGGAGTTGTTCCTGTTGGAAGGGTTGAAACAGGAGTAATGAAGGTTGGAGACAAAATAATTATTGTTCCGGGAAGAGAAGGAAAGGGTGTAGAAGGAGAAGTTAAAACTATTGAAATGCACCATGAGCAAGTAACTCAAGCCGAGCCTGGCGACAATATTGGATTTAATGTCCGCGGAATAGGCAAGAAAGATATTGCAAGAGGAGATGTTTTAGGACATGTTACAAATCCCCCAACGATTGCAAAAGAATTTACTGCGCAGATAATTGTGCTGAATCATCCAACAGTATTGACTGTTGGCTACACTCCAGTATTCCACATACATACAGCGCAAGTAGCATGCACATTCACTGAGCTGACAAAGCAGGTTGATCCTGCATCAGGGCAAGTAATAAAAGAAAAGCCTGACATGCTGAAAAACGGAGATGTTGCATTTGTTAAAATAACTCCAACCAAGCCTGTTGTAATAGAGAAAAAATCAGATATTCCAGACTTGTCAAGCTTTGCTGTAAGAGATGCTGGCAACACTGTGGCTGCGGGGGTATGCATTGACATAGTAAAGAAATAAGGAAATTCCTTTTTCTTTTTTTTATAAATTTTTGAGGCTAAAATGGTTAGAGAAACTGCTGACGTTGTAAAACAATTCCTTGTTGGATTGGATATTTACATAGATGGATTTATGAGAAATATGGAATCTTTTTTGGATTCATTTACTTGCTTGCATGTAAGAAATTATCTGGAAAACATAAGAGCAAATGAAAGAAGATATCTTGCGGACTTGAGGAGAAACATCCTGGAGACTGATGAATTTGATCCTGAAAGCCTTGATGGAAAATTAATTGAGATATGGAGCGGAATTGTTAGAATTAGAAGCCCTGCTGAAAGCCTGATACAAATAAAAGAAGAATCATATGGGGAAGATGATGAAGCAAAAAAAAGAGACCCACACTTAAAACATTTCCAAAACTATATTAGAACTTTAAATGCATATGAAAGACATATATCTAAATTAAGCGATTATTTGAGAGCAGAAGCAGAAAGTAAAATTTTATAAACCCTTATTTTCATATTTTTTCCATGCCAAAAGCAAGAATAAATTTAGCAAGCGCGGATATTAGTCAACTTAATGAAATCTGCGGCGCTATTGTAGACATAGCTGCAAAAACAAAAGTGAATATTTCCGGACCTATTCCTCTTCCAACTAAAAAAATGAAATTGACAACGAGAAAAAGCCCTGATGGCGAGGGGAAAGCAAGCTGGGAGAGATATGAGATGAGAGTTCATAAAAGGCTGATTGATCTTGGAATGGATGAGAGGGCTTTAAGGCTTGTAATGAGAGTACCTATTCCTGAAAGCGTAAATGTGCAGATCGAGATGCTCGACTAAACTTTTATAAAGCTGATTTCTATTTTATTTTTTATGCCGCGATCGCATAACCTGGTATTGCACAAAACTTTTAGGAAAAGTGTTATCAAAAAGTTTGCGAAGAAGCCTGGAATTATGCAAACCAAGGAGCTTGACCCTTTGGGTGTCTCGGTTCAAATCCGAGTCGCGGCGTTAAACTTCTATTTAATTGTCAGGGAGAGATATCAATATGAAACAGATTTATCCCTCAAAGATAAAAGTATTTATGATGAATTGTTTAATTTGGCTAAAAAAGTTATAGACAAAACAAAGGACATCATTGGATAATTATTTAATGTTGGTTAGTTTAGGAATATTTATATATATCTTCAATCATATATAATGATATGACCCCAATAGAACTTTTTGCATTAATAGTTGTCGCGATTTCCCTGATAAAAATATTTGTAATTCTTGTAAACCCCAATAAATGGATAGACTTTGTTGAAACTGTCTGGAAAAACCCTGCAATGGTTTTTGTTGCTTCCTTGATTTTAGCTGCTGTTGTCCTTTATTATTTATTGCAAGTGATCAGCATAGTAGAAGTTTTTGCAGTAATTTTATTTGTTATCTTGCTAAGCGCTTCCACAATTTCTGTTTATTCAAGAGATTTTGTAGCATTCGGCAGGAGGATGTTAAGGGATAAGAGAATCATTAATAAATTCTGGCCTGCCATCATAATCTGGAGCCTGCTGAGCTTATGGGCATTGTCGTCTATATTCTAAACCTTTTTAATTTTTTAAAATTTCAAACAAAATAAAAATCAAAACTCCAAGCCCGAATAAAATGTACAATAATTTTTTATCATTTGCAAAACCTAAAATCGGGATTGGACCTAAGAATATCCCACCTGCTGCTTTTACGTTTGCTTTCTGGCCTTGAAACAATGACAGGGTGATTAAGATAATTCCTATGAAAATAAATATAAACCCGACTGAAAGGAAGTTTTTCATCGCCTTAAATTTATTGAATAAGCATTTAAATTTTTTTATTAATAATATATGCATGAAAATAATAAGCTTGATACTGATTTTAATGCTTTTAACCCCAATTAGCCTTGCCAAGACTCAAACTGTAACATTGAACAGAGGGGAGAGCACTGTCATCGATGGGATAAATGTTACCATTATTGATTACATTAAAAAAGACAGTAAAGTCCTGATCTGCGCCAACGACGAGAAAACAATACTTTCCGATGACAAAAGAGTTAATAATGTTTATTTCGAGATTAGGAGCTTCAGGGACGATGGCGTTAAGTTCATCCTCGAAGCTGACTGCGATGACTGCATTGCCAGTGATAATTCTAAATGCTCCCTGAAGAAAGAAAATGAAAATGAAATAGAAGAGGAAATTGAAGACAGCGATCTCAATGAAACTTCTGACGACGAAAATGAAAACGAGAATGAAACTATCGACGATGAAATTGGAAATGAAGCAGAGGACGAATTTAATCAGCTTGAAGAAAAACCTTATAAGGGAATTTTGCACAGGCTGGTTAGCTGGGTTTCATCCTTGTTCAGTACATCGTAGCATTAAAGATAACTGCTGATTAAAGAGAGTAATAAACAACTAAAAAACCTTTTTAGGGCAAATGTGCTTTACAAAGAAATCAATTTTCTTGTTTTTTGGCCTATTTCTGTTGCCCTTCTTGCCTTATCATTTTCTAAAATCTGCGCATTAATTGTTGTGAGAACGTCCTTAATTTCTTTTGGATTCATTTTAGAGGCTTTTCTGATGTCAACCTTACCTGCTTTATCTCTCACTGTTCCAAGAATTTCAGGAGCGAGATATGCCATTGAAAGATAATATGCCTGCTCTGGAAAAACCTTCCCAAATCCTGAATAAAGATTTAATTGATACTCACGTTGTTTGTTTTCAGGAATTCTACCATTAATCTTCCTAGAAATATCAGTTAGTCTATACTCTCCATTTGTTAATATTTGTGTTAGTCCTAGATAGTGCTCTCCTAAAAAGGGACTATCAACAGCAACAGCAACAGCAGCACCAACAGCAATACCAGCAGCAGCACTAACAACAGCAGCACTAACAACAGCAGCACTAACAACAGCAGCACTAACAACAGCAGCACTAACAACAGCAGCAGCACCACCACCACCAGTAGCACCAACACCAACCACCCTTTTCTTTAACCGAGTATAGTTTCTTTCTATGCAGATTTCATATTGGGATGCATAAATAATGTTTGCAAGGGATTTCATATCCTCAAGCTGCCTGTTGTTTTCTGGAATTGGAGTCATTGAAAGGAAAAAGCTTGTTTTATCAATTGGGACAAGCCTTCTCATCAATTCCCAGTTTGCCATTGTTACAGGAAAATAAGATGGATTCATTCTTATTTCAACTAAATTACCTTCCCTTCTTGAAAGCGGAATTAATGAGCCATTTTGATATTGAGACATATTTAAAATGAAAAGTTTCTCTTCTAATCTCTCTACTTCTTCATTTCTTGGAAGATGAAACTCTGTCCCAATTACAGGAAGACCAAGCTCATCAAGCTCGTTTAAATAATTAACCAGATCTCTCTTATCTATAGTCTGAGATTCATCCAAGAATCTATGCAATCTATATGCCTGTGAAAATCCTAAGTCAGGAGTTCTTTTTGGTTTTATAGGGTCATGCATAATTGAATCAGACATAGAATAAACTTCTTCTTCAAGAGAACTATCGGTGCTTTTAACTTCCATGGCATTATATGCTGCTTCAACATTTTTTCTGCAATATTCCCCAGCACATCTTTTTAACTTCTCTAAACCTGCAGAATGGATTGATCCTGTCATTTTTTCATTTGCTATGAATCTAGTAAACTCGCTGTCTGTATCTCCTGTAAGTTGTATGATCTATAGGAATATTATCTTGATACCTTGTAGTATAATGAGGCATATAAGCAGGCACTTCTTCAGGTTTTTTTGGCTTAGGAATCTCTCTATCAGGAACATGATCAGGCTCATCTTCAGGCATCAAAGGAATGCCTGGATTTATCTTTTCAGGTCTTTCTTTAGGTATTTTCTTTGGAATTTTTGGTTTTGTCATTTTACTTCCTCGATTCATATATTCAATTATTATTACAATAAAGATATTTATAAAGTTTTCGTTATTTAATAGTAGTTATGATATAATTAATCTGAAATTAAAAAGATAATTTCTTGAGCCAAATAACTCTCGGTTACGTTACAATACTGTGTTCAGATAGTTTTTTAAATTAAAAATTCCTTAGATTTTATGTAGGCAGCGGATCTGACAATCGGAGAAACCTAATCATTGAATCTCTGTTAAAGGGGATTTTTTGAGTTTCGCTGAGGAAAGTCCGCACACTAAAAAAGGCCACTCTTGAAAAAGAGCTTTAGAAATGGAGGGCAACCACGCAGAAACGGCACGGCTCATTGGTGCTTAAATAAAAATGATGATGCTTGCGAAGTTTCTCGAGAGAGAAATGAGACAACCAGCTGAATATCAATGAGATACGATGAAACGGTGAGACCTGGCTTGTGCAAGTCTTTTGACGCGCAGTTGAATGTCAGAACCCTTTTTAAGAAAAAACGTTCACGGAAAATGTGAATAAACTTAAAGGGTAACAGAAAGCGGCTTACTGCTGCCTACTCTTTAAATGCCAGATGTCAGGGAAAAGAAACGGGAACAATGGATATCATGAAGATTCTCTGTTGAGTTATTTCTTGAGAGATATTTCTCGCTATGATGTGATGAATAATGAAGACGTGATTGGGCTTATTGAAAAGGCTAAAGATGGAGACATAGGTGCTAGAAATGAGATTATAGAATGCAATCAGGGATTTGTAATCTCCATAGCAGGAAAGTATAAAGGGAGAGGAGTCCCGCTTGTTGATTTAATCCAGAATGGAAGTCTGGGATTGATTACTGCCATTAATAAATATGATCCTAACCACGACGTTAAATTCGTTACTTATGCAGTATGGTGGATTAGGCAGTCAATTTTGAAGTCCTTGCAAAGAGAATCTAGAGGAATCAGGCTGCCTGCAAATAAATTTAAAGAATTACATCGGGCATGGGATGCCAAGAGGGAATTGAGCCATAGATATGGAAGAGAGCCTAGTGTTGAAGAGATAGCTGATTACACTAACTTCGGCCATGAAAAGGTAAGATCTTTATTAGAGGTTAGCCAGCGAGATATTTCTATTGATGTTCGTGTTGATGACTCTACTTTATCTGATTATCTTGAAGCTCCTGGAGAGAAACCAGATGAAGAGGCAATTGAAAATCAGACCAGAGAGAAATTAGAGGAAGTCCTAGGAACTTTGTCGGAAAGAGAGGCTGAGGTCTTAAGGATGTATTATGGTTGGTATGGAGCTCCTTTCACATTAGAGAAGATAGGCGACGAGTTTGGGTTTTCAAAAGAGAGAGCTAGAGTGATTAAGGACAAGGCTTTGAGAAGATTAAGATACTATTCGAGAAGAAGAATCTTAGAATAGATTTGAAACTTGAAACATTTGCCGGACTATAAAAAAGTAAAAAATAAAAAAAGAGATCACACAAAGAAACAAATACCATAAATTTATAAATCCTCTAAATTAATTTTTAAACATGGCAGACAACAAAATACAAATGCCTTCAGGTATAGGCGGGCTTGTGAGGTACTTTGACGATTACAAAAGCAAGATTGAGATAGATAAAAATTATTTCATAATCTTTGTTGCCATGATAATTATATTTTACTTGTTTATTAATTTCAAATAATTGTGATTGCGAAAATGTTTCCTAGAGTTAATCCAAAGAATTAGGATTTATATTTTCTTGGTTATATTTTAGTCCTTTTTTTGAGATTTTCCATTGCTTAAATCTTCTATTCTTTTCATGAGATTCTATAAGATTAAGCTTTGCTAATTCTCCTAAAGTATTTGTTATATTCTTCTTATTCTTATTTGTTTTTTTAATTATATCTTCCGTAGTAAAATTACCCTTTGAATCTTGAATTTTTAATGCTTGAGATAGATAATAAATAATCCTAAAATTTTTTGGTAAATGGTCTTGTGAATTTTTTAAGTAATTTTCTATATTCATATTCTTTAAGACTAAATAATCCCCACATAAATTGTAAAATCTGTCTATATTCCTATAACCTTGAATTATAAGTTGCCACTCACTTGAAATACTGTTTTCTGAGATCGTAATCCTTGTTGGATAAACTACTGAATAAATATTATTTTTAATTAGAAGTAATTGTGTCGATGTTAGTATTAACGAAGGTTTTTTTAAAACTTTAGATTTTAGATTATTCGGTAGTCCTTTAAATCCAAGCATATTTATTTTAGATTTACTTTTTTTAATGATGTAACTTTTTCCTTGGGATATAATTTTGTCTATTTCTTTTTTAGTTAAACTTATTGAAGTTGATTGTGCAATTCTTATCATTCTTTTACTAAAATTTCCTTCAGTATCAACCACTTTGCTTAATACAATTGCTTGGAACTCTTTACTTGTATCAAAAAACCAAAATGGAAATGCATTATTGGAATAAAGTTGTTTTTTTGTTGTATCTATACCTGCTAAAGATAATATTGTAGAGATTATTCTGCTCTGATTAGTTCTTGCATTATTCTTTACTTTACCATCAAACCCTATTTTTTTTAGATTATCTGATATTTGATCTATGAAATCTTTGTTTATTGAGTAAAAACTGAATCTTTTAAGGTGACTATCCGGTAGAACTCCAAAAATGAAAGCCCATTCTTTTTTATCTAATTTTAATGGGAATAATTGCTTTTTATTTAAGATATTAGATCTTCTTCCAGATTTAATAGAAATTATCTGCTTTTCTATTTTATTTATATCAAAATCTATTCTTAAATTGGAAGAAACCTTACTCAATTCTTTTAATGACTTTACTGTTAATCTTTTTGATTTATTGTTAATATAGTCATGAAGTTTGTAAATGTTGATATTGAACTTTCTGCTTAATCTATCTAATCCTTTTTTCCTTAATTTTGTATAAATTTGCTCTAATTTTATTCTCCCATTTTTGCTAAATTCTACGGTAATATAATCTGGCAAATCAAATAGATGGATGATCTTTTTTCCAGGTGTTTTATTCCACCTTTTTAATAAATAATCTAAATGATTTTCATCAAAATAAAATTTTTGATTTTTTATTTTTGAGATTTGATTCAATTCTGTTGCAAGTTTTTTGATTTGTTGATATTTGTTTATTTTTAACTCCTGCTAAGCCTTTGGACTTAGCTGTTTATTGTTTAGTTATTTTATTTTAACATCAGTATTTCTATCCCCAAATGGCCCCCATACCATTATATACTCTTTATTTATTGTCGAAATATCATAATCATTATAACTATTAACAAACTTTGTTCTAAATTCATTCATAATATCTTTAAGTTCATCATTATCTTCTATATGTAATTCAAGTAATACATCATATTTTCCCAATAACTCTATCGCAAAAAGACACTTATTTGTTCTACTAAAAAAATTAATTATTTCTCTCCTTGCCAAGGAATTTTTTAATGAGATATTTATTTGAAAAAATGTTAATCCCAAAGTTTCAAAATTTAAAGAGGTTACATAGGATAAAATTATGCCCTCTTTTTCTAATTTTTTCAACCGGTATTTTACAACTTTATGATCTATTTTAAGTTTTTTAGCAATGTCAATCAGAGACATTCTGGCATTTGTGGAAATTAAATCAAGAATTCCTTTTTCTACTTCATCTAATTTGTAACTTTCTAACTCTATAGGATAGAACCAATCTTTTCTTTCTTTTCCATTATATAAGAACCTTTGATTGAATCTATGAGCTGTTAAGAAACTAATTAGGTCTTTTTCTTGAACATAATCCCCATATAACTCCATAAAATTATCCTGAAACTCTATCATATCTTTGGTACTTTTTACCATAATTAAAAGCATACAATCATAAGGCCCTTCTGTACTTGCTAAATAAGCTACATGGGGTTGTGTGCTTATATATTCAAATAATTCCTTTTCTTTTTGAGGGGTTATATTTTTAAACTTAATATAGAATTTTGTATAATACCATCCTAATTTTGATATATTAAACACCGTATAAAATCCTCGTATTGTATCTTTTTTAATTAATCTATTTAGTCTAAAATTAATCGTCTCTTTACCCTTCTTCAATTCCTTCGCTAACTTTGTAACTGAGATTCTAGCATTTAAATCCAATTTATATAATATCTTTTTATCTAATAAGTCCAAATCTTTCATATTTTACTATAAATACTAATAGTATATAAATATTTCGTATTTTAGGTAATAAAATAATAAGAACTTTAATATAAATATTAATTACTACTTATGCATAACAATCATAGGATACATATGAAAATTGATTTGAATAAAGGGATGGAATACTCCAAGTTAGAAATTAAGAAAGAAATAGAGGGAATTCTATCAAAAAATTTGGGAGTTTCTTCATTACAAGTTCAATTAACAAATGGAGCCAATGGAGCATTACAAGAAGTTATTTCACAGTTAGCACTCAAATATTTTAATGAAAATAGAAAGAATCCCATAGCACTAATCTCCACACCAAATTTTTGGTATACTGAAAGATTTTTGAATTCAAGTTTTTATAAAATTGTAAAAGTAAAAAGAAATAAACAGTTTAGATTCCAAACAGAAAAATTTATTGAACAAATAAGATTAAAAAAGCCTTTTTTAACAATTTTAACTACACCAAATAATCCGACGGGTATTCCAATTGATATTGAAGACATATATCAGATTATGAATTCAATTTCAGAAAACGCTTATATAATTATTGATAAAGCTTGTTTAAATATTGGTAAAGAAATTAATTTAAAAGAATTGTTAAACCAATCTCAACACATAAATTTAATATTAATTGATTCCTATTCTAAGAGTCATAATCTTTCATCAGAAAGAATTGGTTGGTTTGCATGTAGCAATGAATCAACTGCAAAATACTTTAGAGAGTCTGAAGATATAGCAAGAGTTACTTATTCTTCAATGTGTAGTTTGATGAAAGTTATAGACAATAACACCATTCTAATAAAAAACAAGCATAAAATAAAACAGAGTATTAACCTACTAAAAGAGTTTGGTGTAAAAAATCCTTCTTTTGAATATTCCAATACGAAATCTAATTTTGTTATGGCAATGATAAGTTCCCTTCATCAAAAAAAGTTATTGGAAAAATTTGATTTTATTTATCCGAATACCCCGTAGCTTGCTACGGGGATGAAAGCTAAGCTATTAAACTTTAAAGAGTTCT
>Ga0209541_10004774_pt1 | contig 23939 bp, 28 predicted proteins | sample RifCSPlowO2_01_FD_184027 | JGI IMG/M metagenome (GOLD analysis project Ga0209541, IMG submission 184027) | Groundwater microbial communities from Rifle, Colorado - Rifle CSP2_plank lowO2_0.1 (SPAdes) (version 2) | ecosystem: Environmental > Aquatic > Deep subsurface > Groundwater | place... | reverse complement strand
TGCGGTTTCTTTAATTGGCGATAAGATTAACTAAAACGTCAATTAAAGAAACCGCAAGGTCCCCAGTTCGAATATTGGCGCCAGATATTTTAGACGCCTGTGAGAAAGTCTGGGCGGAGACGTCAAAAATCTAAGATTTTTGATCGTGCACAGGATTTAAAATCCTGACACGTTTTTTATTTTCACATGAGCTTGTAGCTTAGCCTGGTGGAGCGCACGACTGATAACATTTTGTCAGAGATCGTGAGGTCCGGAGTTCAAATATTAACGCCTGAGGCAAAATGCTTCGAACGTCAGTGAGAAAATCTCCGCAAGCTCATTTTTTAAAATGATACACAAACTTTATAACAAATTACCCAAAAACTATTCTTATGTCTATAAATATTCCTGAATTATGCAAAGATGCCTATATCAATATTGCTTTAGACACTATTAGGCTAGGTAAACAAGCGCTAATTTTTACTAATTCAAAACCTGGCGCAGAAAAAAGCGCAGAAGAAATATCTAAAAAAAATAAAAATAACGAATTATCTGAACTTTCTGAACAAATCCTAAAAACACTGCCTAAACCGACTAAACAATGTGAAAGATTAGCTAAATGCGTTAAACATGGCATTGCGTTCCACCATTCAGGTTTGCACCCCAAACAAAAAGAAATAATTGAAAATGCTTTTCGGGACGGCACTATCAAAATTATCGCGTGTACACCTACACTTGCTGCCGGACTTGATATGCCTGCGTTTAGAACAATATTAAGAGAAGTCAAACGCTACACTAATACTGGCTATAACTGGATTCAAACCCTGGAATATTACCAAATGGCTGGAAGAGCCGGACGTCCGGGTAAAGAAGATTATGGTGAAAGTATATTGATTGCCAATGACAAAAAACATTCGGAAGAATTACTTAACAGGTTCATTTATGGTTCACCTGAAGACATTTTTTCAAAATTAGCCGTTGAACCTGTATTAAGAACATACATCCTTTCATTAATATCAAGTGGCTTTGTAAATTCAAAAAAAGAAATTATTGATTTCTTTTCTAAAACATTCTGGGCTTTTCAGTTTAGAGATTTGGATAAATTAATTTTCATAATCGAAAAAATGTTGCGCCTATTAATAGATTTTAAATTCATCGAAACTTCAAATACAAATAATTTTTCAAGCATTGATGAGATAAACACAAAATTATACATGGCAACAGCCCTAGGTAAAAGAGTTGCAGAACTTTACATTGACCCATTAACAGCTAACCATATCCTTAATTGTTTAAGCCGGAACGATAACCCCTCTCCGCTGGGGTTACTACAAATGACATCGCACACTCTGGAGATGATGCCTTTATTAAAAGTAAAAATGAAAGAATTTGACAGCTACCAAAATGAAATAATTAGATACACTGAAGAATTGCTTGAACCAGAGCCAACAATCTATGATTATGAATACGACGAATTCCTTAATTCATTAAAAACAGCGCTATTCTTTAATGACTGGATTGAAGAAAATTATGAAGATTATCTTTTAGAAAAATATAATATTACTCCCGGGGCAGTGCACACAAAATTAACTATACTTGACTGGCTGCTTTATACCTCCGCCGAAATAGCAAACATTGCAAATTTAAAATCAAGTATTAAGCACATCAACAAAGTTAGATTTAGGATAAAACATGGAATTAAAGAAGAATTAATTCCTCTTTGCAGATTAAATAATATCAGCAAGATAAGGGCACGTAAACTTTACAACAACGGAATCAAAGATTTAGGCGATATTAAGAAAGCTAACTTCCAAACATTAATCCAAATTTTGGGAGAAAAAATTGCATTAAATATTAAAAGCCAAGTTGGACAAAAAATCGAACCTGAAGTAAAACCAACAAAACGTATTGGGCAGATGGGTTTAACCAAATACTGATTCAAGAAAACCTTTTTTATTTTTAACTGTTTTATCAAATTCTTTCAACAAATCTTTCTGTTGTTTATTAAGTTTTGTAGGTATATCTATTACAATTTTAACATTCTGTGAACCTTTCCCATAGCCTTCTAAATTAGAAATTCCATATTCTTTCATTCTAAAAACAGTATTGCATTGAGTGCCTGCAGGGATAGTTAAGGAAGCAACACCTTTCAAGGTTGGCACATCAACATTTGCGCCCATCACAGCCTGCGCATAACTAATAGGCAATTCTAAATAAATATCATCTCCCTCCCTCTTAAAAATATCATGCTTTTGAACATTAATATATACATAAAGATCTCCTTTATTTCCTCCATTTATACCTGCTTCACCTTCGTTTTTAACTCTCAATCTCGAACCGTCATGTATACCACCTGGAATTTCAATTTCAATCTCTCTTGTATTTCTTACTCTCCCATTTCCGCCGCAATTTGAACACGCTTTGCGAATAGTTTTACCATGCCCATTACAGTCATGGCAAGTAGATGATTGCGCAAATATTCCAAAAGGAGTTCTAACCTCGCTTTTAATTACACCTGAACCTTGACACAAACGGCAATTAATAATATCCGAATCAGATTTAGCGCCAGTACCATGACAACTTTTACATGTTTCCATTCGGGGAATATTAATAGTTTTTTTCTTGCCAAACGCGGCATCTTCTAAATTGATAGTTATTTCAAATTCAATATCACTTCCCCTAACCGAAGAACTCTTCCTGCGCCTTTTTCCTCCAAATAATCCATCAAACATATCACCCAAATCAAAATCAAACCCGAAATTTCCGCCTGAAAACCCTGAAAAATCAAACCCGCCCTGTCCTGAACTAAAATTAGTGTCAGCTGTGCCAAATTGATCATACTGCTGCCTTTTTTTATCATCACCCAATACAGATGCAGCTTCATTAATCTCTTTAAACTTTTCATCCGAATCACTCTCTTTATTCAAGTCTGGATGATATTGTTTAGCTAACTTTTTATAAGCCTTTTTAATCTCTTCTTTTGAAGCGTCTTTCCCTAACCCTAAAACTTTATAATAATCTTTGCCCATTTTTTACACCAAATATTTCTAAAATTTCCGATTCACCAGAATAAAGAAGTTCAGTTTTTATATCTGATAAGCCTTGTTTCTCCATATTATAATCCATTTCTCGAGCATAAACATCCGCAAACCCTGAACAATTTGCATGTGAAATTAATAGTTTTCCGCCCGGTCTTAATATTCTAATCATATTTTGAAATTTATTCCCCATGTTAAAATCATTATATTCATAGTCCCGTTCAACACAAGCAGATTCATGTATCATGTTTGAAACTAGAACCATATCAAATGCCTTACTAAATGGCGCAGCTAATAAATCTCCTTGGACTATCCCAATATTTTTACATCCATATTTTTTAGCTCTTTTTTCCAATTCTGATAATGCTATTGCTTGAACATCTAAAGCAACAAAATAAGTTCCAGGATTATTTAATGCAAGATACACTGTTTTAAGTCCAGTTCCTGAACCAACATCTAATACTTTTTCACGCCCTTTAACGCTTTTATCCAGATAAGGAAGAATAACTTTCACGTCGCTAGCGCGAAAACAATCAACATTGCCAAACAAATTGCATCCATAAATCAAATTATACATTTCTCTTTCTAAAGGCACTAAATCACCTGACCTTGAACAAATTAACTTTTCAATTTGTGTCAATCTTTGTTCTACTGCGTCACCCATGCCTTTTTTATTCAAATCAACTAACTCCTCTAATGAAATCTGTTTAATGCCTTCATTCCCAAAATAATCACTTAGCGATATCGTCATAAAAATAAAAATTAAGTAAAGCTATTAAGCTTTACCTTTTTTATCATTTTTAACTTTGAAATCTGCATCAACAACTTTTTCGCCTTTCTTTTCACTAAAAGCTTTGCTTCTGCGCCCAGAACCCTGTTCTTGGGCTTTAGATTCAGATTTAGTTTCGGCATCTTTTTTAGCATGTTGTTCCTGAGCAACTTTTTCGTACATTTGAGTTGCAGCTTCTTGTAAAGGTTTTTGGACTTCTTCAAGTTTTTTCTTAATAGCCTCCACATTCTTTTCTTTGGCTTCCATTAACTTCTTTAGTTCCACAATGCCTTTCTTAGCTTCATCAAGTTTAGCTTGGTCAGCCTTCCCTTCCATGTCTTTCAAAGTTTTTTCTGATGTGTAAATTAAAGCGTCAGCCTGATTAACAACTTCAACTTCTTCTCTTCTTCTAACATCGGTTTCAATGTTAGCTTCAGCTTCTTTTCTCATCTTCTCAATTTCTTCCTTTGAAAGATTTGAAGATGCAGTAATTGTAATGTTTTGTTGTTTACCGGTTCCAAGATCTTTTGCAGATACATTTACGATGCCATTTGCATCAATATCAAAGGTAACTTCAATCTGTGGTATCCCTCTTGGTGCTGGAGCAATTCCAACTAACTCAAATCTGCCTAATGTTTTATTATCAGCTGACATTGCCCTGTCTCCCTGCAATACATGAATACTTACAGCGGGTTGATTATCTGCGGCAGTTGAAAATACCTGTGACTTCTTTGATGGAATTGTAGTGTTTCTTTCAATTAACTTTGTAAAAACACCCCCCAAAGTCTCAATTCCCAAATCAAGAGGTGTAACATCAAGTAATAAAACATCTTTAACATCTCCCCCTAAAATACCCGCTTGAATAGCTGCGCCTACTGCAACAGCTTCATCGGGATTAACAGATTTATCTCCTTCCTTGCCGGTTATCTCTTTTACAATAATTTGTACTGCGGGAATTCTTGTTGAACCTCCAACTAATAATACCTTATAGCCATCACTTGATTCTAAACCAGCATCTTTCAATGCTTTTTCTGTTGGAGCTTTTAATTTTTCAAGAATTTCTGAGATTAAATCTTCAAATTTAGCCCTGCTCAATTCAGTATTAAGATGCTTAGGACCAGACTGATCAGCTGTAATAAAAGGCAAACTAATTGAAGCATTGACTTTTGTGCTTAATTCAATCTTAGCTTTTTCAGCAGCTTCCTTTAATCTTTGCAATGCTACTTTGTCTTCTCTTAAATCTACGCCATGAGACTTTTTAAATTCCGTTGCTAACCAGTCAATCAAAGCATCATCAATATCATCACCACCTAAATGGTTATTGCCTGAAGTTGCCTTAACTTCAAAAACACCTTCGCTTATTTCCAAAACAGATACATCAAATGTACCCCCACCAAAATCAAATACTAAAATAGTCTGATCCTGAGTTTTATCTAAACCATAAGCCAGCGCAGCAGCGGTTGGCTCATTAACAATTCTTTTAACATTCAAACCCGCAATTGCACCTGCGTCTTTTGTAGCTTGTCTTTGCGCATCATTAAAATATGCCGGTACAGTAATAACTGCGTCAGTAATTTTAGTTCCTAAATAAGCTTCAGCATCTGTTTTTAATTTTTGTAAAATCATAGCTGAAATCTCTTGGGGAGTGTACTCCTTACCCTCAATAATTACTTTGTGATTAGTGCCCATGTATCTCTTAATGCTCCTGACGGTGTTTTCAGGATGAACGATTGCCTGATTCCTTGCTACTTGACCAACAACTCTTTCACCGTTTTTAATACTAACAACACTAGGTGTAGTCCTAGCACCTTCTGCATTAGCAATAATTGTAGGTTTTCCGCCTTCCATTACAGCAACAGCTGAAAATGTAGTTCCTAAATCAATTCCTATTGTTTTTGCCATTTTTTTCTTGCCTCCATGTGAGTTTATTATCTTAAATTCAGAATCACTAAAATACAAAAACTTCGAACACAAGTTCAGAGGTTTTTGTCATTTTAATTTCTTCCTTATGAATTCTTATCTTCTCATTGTAATTAATTAACCGAGATACCTAGGAAATTCTCCAGTTTTACCCTCATTCCCTGAATTCTCACTCTTTAATTTTGGTTTTTCCTTTCGAGTCTCCTTTTCCATTTGTTTTATTGCTTTGGATTTCTCAATTTTACCAAACCTTTTTTCATATTTTTGGACCATGCCTGCCAATACTTCAGCTACTTGTTTTGCATGATAAGGTTCAAGCATTACGATATTATGTTTTAACTGCATAACTCTTGACCCATCATTTGTTCTAGGATCTATTCTTGGCGTTACACATCTAAAGTCAAATATGAATTGTGATGGATTAAAATTAATTGACATATCATGGCTAAAAAATGGTTCACCTTCTACAATTGAAAATTTAATTTGTTGTTCTTTTTGTTCTGTCATATTTTTACCTTTAATCTTTTTTACCTATTTTTACTTTTACGGGCCTTAAGACCTTATCATTAAGCTTGTAGCCTTTTTGCAGTTCTTCAAGTACAATATTGTCCTTATCAGATTTTTCCTGCAATAAAGCTTCATGTAAATATGGATTAAACTCTTTATCTTTGGCATCAATTTTCTTTAAACCGATATCTTCTAATATTTTTACCATTTGTTCATGAATCATTGCAATGCCCGCAATAAAATCATCATTTAAGCATTTGTTCTGTAATGCTAAATCAAAATTATCAATAATTGGTAAAAGTTTAAACATTAAGCTTGAATTTGCAAATTTCATAAATTCTTGCTTTTCATTATCAGTGCGTTTTTTGTAATTTTCAAATTCTGCTTGAACTCTTTGTAATGTTAGTATCAAATCTTTTTTTTCAAAATCTGATTTTTCCTGTAATTCCTTTAACAGCTTTTGCATATCTTCAACTGGAGTTTTTAGTTCAGCAGGATTATCTTTTTTTTGTTTCATTTTAAGCACCGTTGTTGAGTTTAGCTCAACTATGTTGAATTGGATATACCGACTTGTATATAAACTTTTCGGCAAAAGTATTTATATTGATTCAAGTATATTGATTTTAGCCATGATAATCAAACACGAAGAAATCCATTCCGGACCGCTTATAGAACATAAGATTACTATTATTAGTATGCATAAGCCGAGGATTGCAGATATTAATCAAGAACTTCAGTGGTTTGGCACATCATTAGGACTATTTAATTTGAGGGATAAAGACAAATCTTGTTTTAGGCTGTTTATTGAGTTATTAAAAGCCACAAAAATGCAAAATCCAGTTAGCTCAGATGAACTTGCAGTAAGAACTGGTTTAACAAGAGGAACTGTGGTGCATCACTTGAATAAATTGATAGACGCAGGGATTATTATCACAACCAGAAATAAATACGTATTAAGAGCAGATACGCTTAAAGGGCTTGTTGAAGAGCTCAAAAAAGACATGGATGATTCTTTTGAAAACCTTGTTGAGATAGGGGATATTATAGACAATAAGCTGGGTTTGTAAAATTAGGGACCATCAACCCACAAACTTTATATACTATTTCTACTGTAAATAAATAACTAATCCTAAAATTAGCAAATCCAATTAACAAAATAAAAAATAAAGGTGATATTAAAATGTTTAATAAAAACAACAAAGGTCAAGGTCTTTCTATTAATACAATCATTCTGGCTGCATTGGCAGTAGTTGTACTGGTTGTGCTCATTGCGATATTTACGGGCAGATTGGGAATGTTTAGTAGTGTACTTAGTTCAACTAATGCCGAAAAAACTAAAGATTCTGCATTAAATAGTTGTATTCCTAGGGATAAATATTATCAAAATATAGAAATTGCACAAATTGAATATAACAAAGATGAAAATACAAGAGAAAAATTAGACAAAGAGATCCAATTAAAGAATGATGAACTTGCAAATTGTAAAGGAAATAATATAGTAAATGCTTGTGCTTCAAGTAATTGTCAATGGGTAGGTAACTAAACTCATTCCTTTTTCTTTTTTATTCTTTCTAATACACTAATTCTGTAATAAAATCGTAAAGCTTAAATATAAACTTAACTTTACAAGTATAAACTAAAATGGATACATATAAACTTGACTTTACTATACTAGAACTAGAGATATTTACTTATCTAAGTATTAGAACCGGAGAAATGTTTAGCCAGAGAGATATTGCAAAAGCGCTTAAAGTATCTCCAACAGCAGTTTCAAATGCGATAAAGAATCTTACAATAAAAGATTTAGTAAAATTAAACAAAACAAAAACAATCAATTTTATATCATTTAACAGAGATAACCATAAAGCGATTGAGCTTAAAAAAGTTGAAAATCTAAAACAGATTTATATTTCAGGATTTTCGGATTTTTTGGAAGAAAAACTTGCAGGATCCACAATAATATTATTTGGTTCCTACTCTAGAGGGGAAGACACAAAAACATCAGATATAGATATAGCCATAATTGGAAGAAAAGAAAAAACGCTTAGTCTAGAAAAGTTTGAAAAAACTCTCAATAGAAAGATAAATTTAAATTTTTATGATTCGTTAAGGGGGATACACAAACATTTAAAAAATAACATATTAAATGGCATTATAATACATGGTAGTGTTGAACTATAATGGTTATAAAAATATTTAAAGAATACATTAATGAAGGAACCATCCGACAAATTTCACCAGATAAGGAAAGAGCACAAGATTTATTTCTCGAATCCGAAAGAAAGTTCAATCTTTTAGAAGAAACCATACAAAAGATGGACATACGTGATGATAATGCAAATGATTATGTTGAATATTGTTACAACATAATAATGTTCTTAATAAGAGCAAAAATGCTGGAAAAAGGTTATATAAGTTCAGGACAAGGAGCTCATGAAGCAGAAGTAGCTTTTGCAAGAAATTTTAAATTAAATGATTCAGAGGTTCGACTTTTAAACCAACTAAGATATTTCAGGAATGGTATTCTTTACTATGGCAAAAGGTTTGATAAAGAATATGCAGAAAAGATTATTAAATTTACACACAAGATATACCAATTGATTAAAAAATAGTATATTAGTTTCTTTTCTTCGTTCTAAATTTTTTAGGGTTTGAAAGTGTCATATTTCTTAATACTTCAAAAACATATCAACGCAATGTATGTAAAAAATCAGATGCAAAAAGTTAGCTTCACTTCCGTGACGACTAATCGCTTCGCTTATCTAACAAGCTGGCTTGTTTTTTCATTATATATGAATAGCCGAACCGAAGCTAACTTTTGATAGGCAGACTTTCTACGTACAACGCAATTATCAAACTCACAACTAAACTAAATTAATCGCGATAAATTAAATATAGAATATTTTTACCCTTTATTTTACCTAACTAGATATTAAAGGGTAAACTAAAGAAATAAACGCCAATAATTGCTTACAAATTCATTGGCAATAAATTCAACAAGTTCTTTGTATTTTACAACATCAAAATCATCAATAGTAAGCTTATCTGCTTTATTAAGAGCAGAAAGATATTTTGCTCTTGTTTTTTGGCTTATTATAATTGGAGGATAACCATGACTCAAAAATATATAATTCATCAAGATTCTGCCTGTTCTTCCATTTCCATCCATAAAAGGATGAATTTTTTCAAATTTATGATGAAATATTGCAGCAAGAACAAGTGGGTGTAATTTTGATTTATAATCACTATAACGCTTCAAAAGCATTTTCATATCAGCAAACACATAAGGTGAAGGAGTTGATTCAAATTGAGACTTAAATACCCTCACGTCTGTAGTTCTATAACCTATCCTGCTATCAATATTTTTTAAAAGTGACTGATGAATTTCACAAATAAATTCATGATTAATATCTTTAGGAAGATTTTCAAAAAGATTCAAAAATACAGTTTCAGTATTTTGCAAATCATATACTTCTCTTAGAGTCTTATCCTTTGGAGTTAAATGTTCTAAAAATAGTTTTTTTGCCTCACGCAAAGTAATTGTATTTCCTTCTATAGATGCAGTATTAAATGCAAATTCAATAACAAAATTTTTTATTATTTCAGCTTTAGTCTCTTTATCCAATTTTTCAAAAACACTATGCCAATGGAGCTTGCATGCCTCAATATTTTCCAGCAAATGTTTTGACAGATATGAGTTTGATTTAAACTTCATTGACTTTACTTTTTCAATAAACCTGTTTGATTCGATAAATCGGTTTAAAGTTTTATATGCCTTTCTAATATCTGAAGAATATTTCGCAGGCATTTTTGAAAGTTTTTCTTTAACTTCATCAATATTTAAACCCAAATAAACAATATCTTTAGTTACGAGACGTTTTCCTTGTTTTAAAGAAGCTCTCAAATAGTAATAGGATCTTCCCCCTTTAATTTTTACATAAATATATACCATTATATTCAAAAATTTAAACAACTATATAAACTTACCCTTTATTTTTCAATATTTTTATTTAAAGGGTAAACATCAATTTGATACTAAACTAACTCTATGCAACATGCCAATTTGTACGTGATAGCTAACGTCAATTCGTGAAGTTATCTATCCACATTCTATGTAAGCTTAACTTACATTATATTAGAATCATAACAACCCCTGAATTTACATTTCACCGAAAATTATATAAAATTGAGTTAATGTCAGTTAACTATGGTAAATATATAAACTCAAGTTAACAGGTTTGCAACAAGAAATACTAAGACTTCTATTCATTAAATCGGGCAAGTCCCTAAATCAATTACAAATTGCCCGTTTTTTAAAAGTCAGCCAACCAGCAATTATGAAATCCTTACCCAAATTAGGACAAGAAGAATATATTAAGTCTTCTCAAGATAAAGAAACTAAAAGATGGTCAATTGGATTAAACCGAAATAATCCCCAAATTATGCAATTAAAAAAAATTGACAATTTGAGATTAATTTACGAATCAAATCTGGCAGATTATTTAGAAGAAAAATTTGCTGAAACAACAATTATCTTATTTGGAAGTTACTCAAGAGGAGAAGATATAATCAATTCTGATATTGATATTGCAATAATTGGTAGAAAAGATAAATTGATTGACTTATCGAGTTATGAAAACATTTTAGAACGAAAAATCAATATAAATTGTTATGACTCATTGAAAAATATAAATAAACACTTAAAAGAAAATTTATTCAATGGCATTTTACTTGCAGGCGGGTTTGAGATATGAAAGCGATACTAAATTTTGGAGAATTTATAAAAGAAAATATTGTTAAAATACAAAGCGTTGACAGTTCAAGGGCAAATTTTCTCATCCATGAATCTATAAATAGTTATAATAATCTTAAAGAAAAAATTGAAAAAATAAAACTAACAGATAACAATGCAAATAATTTCATAAAATCAGGTTACGATATAATTATGGAAATAATTCGAGCAAAATGCTTCTAAAAGGTTATAATGCATCAGGTTTTAGTGCGCATAAAGCAGAAGTATCATATATGAGACTTCTTAAATTCAATGAAAAAGATGTGCAATTTGCAAATCAGTTAAGATATTTCAGAAACGGAATGTTATATTATGGGACTAGTTTAGATAAAGAATATGCAAAAGAAGTAATAAAATTTACAAAAAAGGTTTATAATACTCCCAAGATTGACAATCTCTAAAACCCATTATCAATTATTCTTATTTTATAATACAATTCACAAACCAATAATCTATATTAATAGTCAAAAGCACTAATTTCTATACAAGCTTTTGACTGCGGAATGAACGCCAGTCATAAACAGGTAGAAAGACAGCATTATATTCCAATTAAAATTATAGGTGATAGTATAAAATGGGTTTAATTTCAACAGTAAAAACATTATTTGTAGGTAAAACCTTATTCTACCCAGGTTGCGTAACAAAATATAAGTTAAAAGAAATCAAAAACAATTATCTTGACATCCTGAATGAATTAGGATATAAAGTAGTAACATTGGAAGATGAGTTATGTTGCGGACTGCCGGCATTAAACATGGGCTATAATGAAGACTTTGAAAGGCTAAGGCATGAAAACATTAAACTGTTTGAAAAGCACCATATTAAAAATATTATCACAAACTGTCCGGCTTGCGCATCAATGTTCAAAGAAAACTATAACATACCTACGCAACACGTTACTGAAGTCATCCCTGAACAAGACATTACTGAAGATAGGGGCGAAGTTTCATACCACGACCCTTGCCATTTGGCCAGAAAATGTAATTCTACTGAACAGCCAAGAAAACTTATCAAAAGTTTAGGTTTTAAAATAAAAGATAACCTTAACCAGGGCAAAGAAACCAGTTGTTGCGGTACAGGACACATTGACTTTGATAAGCCCTTATGTAAACAAATAGCTGAAAAAAGGTTAAAAGATTTCAGTACAAGAAGAATTATCACTACCTGCCCACTTTGTTACAAACACTTGAAAGATGGCGTAGAAGAAAATGAAATTATTGAATTAAGTGAAGTGATTATGAAATGAAACTTATAGAAAAATTGTCTGAAATTGTTGGTGAAAAAAACGTTTCAACAAAATCAGATGATTTAAAAAGTTACGCAACCGACGCTTCACAATTAGAAGGAATAGCCGAAGCAATCGTCTGGCCAACAGAAATTCAGCAGATTAGACAAATAATCCGTTTAGCTAACATTAGAAATTTTAACATTGTGCCCAGAGGAGCTGGAACTTCTTTAGAAGGCGGTACAATACCTCAAAATTCAGTAATTCTCGATCTTAATAAACTTGATAAGATTAAAACCTTGCACAGAGATGAACATTATGTTGTCGTTGAACCGGGAGTCACTCTAAAAAGATTAAACGAAGTGCTTTCAAATTACAATTTATTTTTCCCAATTATCCCTAGTTCATTTAAAGTGTGTACTATCGGGGGAATGGTTGCCAATAACAGTTTTGGCAACTACTCTTACCGATTCGGTAGAACAGCCGACTGGGTAATAGAACTTGAAATACTTGACGGTTCAGGTAAATTAATCACAATAAAAGACCCGGCTAAAATCACCGGTACTGAAGGCGTAATGGCAATTATTACATGCATAAAATTAAAGCTTGTCAAACCTTTTAAAACTATATCAAATAACATCTTCACTTTTAACAACGCAAGTGACATGTTAGAAAAAATTAAAGAACTAGAATCCGACGATTCAGTATTATCAATGCATTATCAAAGCAAAACATGTTCAATGCTATTAAAAGAACCTGAATCGCATAAATTATTAGTTGAATACAGTTTAGAACTGAAAGGCGAAGCCGGAACTTTACAAAATCAACGAAATATCTTATTAAAAACATTGCATAAGACAAAGCACCACATTGTAAAAAATGTTCTGATTCCAAAACCATCTATTCCATTATTTTTAAAATTTATGCGGCAAAACAAGATTGCAGCAACCGGGCACATTTCAAACGGAATTTTCCAATTATATTTTACCAACATGCAAAAAAAAAGAGTGCATGAAACAATAGAACACATTAAACATTTGCAGGGCTTACCGTTAAATATTGGCATTTCTAATAAAAACTTTATTTCTGAAACAAAAAAAGAAGAAATGTTGAATCTTAAGAAGATTTATGATCCTGCGCATATCTTAAACAGGGGTAAAATAATATGAGTTTCCAAAAATGCAACACCTGCGGACTATGCAAAGCAATTTGTCCTGTTTATAACATAACCAAAAACGAAACTAAAAGTCCAAGGTCAAAACTAGTCCTGATTAAAGAAAATTTACTGAGCGAACAATTTCATGAATGTTTAATGTGCGATTCATGTAAACATGAATGCCCTTCAGAAATTGACATTCCAAAAGAAGTTAAAAAGGTTAGGACTGTTTTAGTCAATACATTTCAAGAATCTGATGAAGGCAAAGTAATTATGAAAAATCTAAGAGACAAAGGCAATATTTACGGAATTTAACTTATTCTTAAGAAACATTTATATACATTAAAATAGATTATTTTAAGATAAAGAGAGGTAATGGAAATTTTAAACTAATTTTCTGACCTCTTAAAAAAAAGGTGATTGCATGGCATTTACTATGGAAGAAATAAGTCTGTACATAATTCTGGGAATTTTATTTGCGATAGCTTATAGTTTAAAAAGAATTTTTTTATTAGAAACACAGATTGCAAACATTGACAAAAATATTCAAAACATGATAAAACCTAAAAAGATAATAAAACCTAAGAAAAGATGAATCTGCAAAAAGTTGTTAAGGATATCAAGACATTAAAAATACAAGGAGCAACTAATATTGCATTAGCTGGCTCAAAAGCTCTTAATTTAGTAGCGCAAAATTCTCAGCAAAAAACTAAAAAAGATTTCCTTAAAGAAATTAATAATGCCCAATTTTTACTTGTTAACGCAAGAGTAACCGAACCTAAGCTTAAAAATAGTTTAAAATACATTCTTCTAAAACTCAGATCAAGAACAGTACCGGAATTAAAAGAACAAATTAAACAAAAAAGTGAATACGTGCTAAAACATTTAACAGAAAGTAAAGATTATATTGGCCATATTGGTTCATTAAAAATTAAAAATAACATGATAATCTTTACGCATTGCCATTCATCCACTGTTATCAAAATCCTAAAATATGCAAAAACTAAACATAGAAGATTCTATGTCCACAATACTGAATCCAGACCATTATATCAAGGCAGAATTACTGCAAAAGAACTAGCCAAAGCAAAAATTCCGATTCAACACTATGTTGATTCTGCAGCTATAGAAGCATTAAAAAATGCAGATATTATGTTAATTGGAGCAGATGCAATCACGGCAAATGGTGATATCGTGAATAAAATAGGTTCAAGATTATTTGCAGAAACAGCTGAGCGTTATAATGTTAAGATTTACGCTTGCACAGATTCATGGTCATATGACCCGGAAACAAAACATCACAAAGAAAAAATTGAACAACGTGATCCTTCAGAGGTATGGAAACACCCCCCTAAACACGTAAAAATTATTAATCCTGCATTTGAAGTCATTCCGGCTAAACTTGTTGATGGAATTATTTCAGAACTAGGCTTTTACAAACCAGAACATTTTCTGCATAAAGTAAAAAGAAACTATCCTTGGCTCAGATGAGCCGTTGTTGTTTAAATAACCCTATTAACTCATCAAATACTAACCCTTTTTGTTTTGCAATTGCAAACGTAGCGCTAAACCCGTTAGGACTTTTATTTAAATCTTCAATATTCAAGAAATACCACTGATCATTATCAAAACGTATACCTATCCATGGTTCAACTCCAAACTTTTGAGAAAACTCTTGCAGTTCTAAAATTTCAGTACGCTTAAAATATTTTTTTCTTTCATGAATAGCCTTACATTCAATTGCTAATCGGCGTATGCCATTCCCTGCCAAAACATCTGGTGAAGGATAACTCATCGAACCAGAACCTGCAACTCTAACACCTGCCCAGCCTACCCCCCAAAACATATGAACTAATTCACGTTCAGCGTTCGTACCCTTCTGTTTAACTTTCACAAAAAGAATAATGTATAATAAGTTAAAATAGATTATTGTGCTACAGATTAAGTTTCATATAATCATCCGCGCATATGACATTATCAAAATACATTGCCGCGTCATCTTGCAATGGCAAACTATTTTTATACCTTTGAGAAAAATGTGTTAACACAAGCTTTTTAACACCCGCTTTATTCGCTAACAGTGCTGCATCTTTAGAAGTCATATGTTTATACTTTTCACCTTTTTCAGCAAGTTCACTTGTATATACTGCTTCAGAAATTAAAATATCCGCATCTTTTGCAAGTTTGATTGCGTTAGTACAAAGTGCAGTATCTAAAATACATGAAACTTTTTTACCTTCAACAACAAATGTAGCATTTTTTACATTAACCTTTTTACCTTTATAAACGATAGATTTGCCTTCCTGCAATTTCCTTAAGTGCGGCCCATCAAGAATATTATTTTTCTTTAAATATTCGGTATTTACTTTTAATTTATTTTTTTCAATAAATGAATAACCTAAACAGGGAATGCCATGATCAAGTAAAGCGCATTCCAAAATAAAATCTTCATTTTCAAAAAAGGTTTTTATGCTTTGGGGGTTTAACTCAACTATTTTTAAACCAATTTTCACATCAAAATAACACGATTTCAATAAATGCGACATATACTTCTTTGTACCATTCGGTCCATAAATTTCAACTACCGACAAATTATCTTCATTACCCAAAGTTTGAATTAATCCAATCAAACCGCCAATATGATCCCCATGCCAGTGGCTAACTAAAATTTTGGTAATCTTGGTTCTTTTAATGCCAGTAATATTCATTTGTCTCTGCGTCCCTTCACCGCAATCAAATAAAATTCCCTCAGATTTATAACTAAGAAAAATACCAGATACATTCCTTTCTTTTGTCGGTACCATTGAAGAAGTACCTAAAAATGTTAGTTCCATTTTATTCGTAATTGGTGAACTTGAGTTCGCCATGTTTTCCCCGGGCTTTTATTAAAAGGCCGGTATCTAAAAATGTTAGTTCCATTTTATTCGTAATTGGTGAACTTGAGTTCGCCATGTTTTCCCCGGGCTTTTATTAAAAGGCCGGTACCTAAAAATGTTAGTTCCATTTTATTCACGACTGATAAGCTTTATGCTCACCTTATTTTGATCAAGCTTTTTTAAAAGGTTATATTAATCCACTAATAATAACAAATTAAAATGAAATTTATAAACTTAACTAAATATAGCTTGTAATAGTTACATTTATAAAGCAATTTTCATACCTTTCTTAATATGAGTAAAAAAGAAATTATTAAAGCAACTTTCATGAATGAAAGAGTATTAACTGAAAATACGGATTTAGCAAGAGAACTCTATAATCAAGGCTCATATGGTTCAATTGTTGACAATAAAGTACAACTTTCATTGGTTGAAGCTCTTTATCTTATGGAAAAAAAAAGAGTTGAAGTTATGAATGGTAGGAACAAAGAATTTGATGTTGCAAAGTTCATTAAAAGATCGCAAAAAATTGAAAAAACTTTTTGGATAAGATACTGCGTTTATAAGGACATGAGAGACAGAGGATATGTGATTAAACCAGCTTTAAAATTTGGAGCAGATTTCGCTGTCTACGATAGAGGCATTAAACCTGGAGAAGACCATGCAAAATGGATTGTTTACCCTGTGCATGAAGGAACTTCATTAACATGGTACGAGTTTGCTGCAAAAAACAGGGTTGCACATTCTACTAAAAAAAGACTTTTGATTGGTATTGTGGGCGACAGAGACGTTACTTATTATGAAATTAGGTGGGTCAGGCCTTAGAAATTCTATTTATTTAATTTAATTTTAATATTGATCATATAAACCATTTGTTTCATTAAAATATATAAATTTACATTATCATAACTTTGGATTTAATTCTGAAAATTAATTACTTTATAAAGAAACAAATTAATGCCCGATTAAAATAAACCAAATTTAATCTTTACAGTTTCGAAATCCTTATATAACTATCAAACCTAATTCTCATGATGATTACACAAGAACAAATTCTCGATTTTGTACGACTTAAAGGACCTGTTTTACCAATACATATTGCGCGAGAAACAAAACTTAGCATGCTTTTTGCAGGCGCATATTTAGCTGAGCTTACTTCAAGCAAAAAAGTCCTAATCTCTAAACTGGTAGTTGGTACGTCACCTCTTTATTATGTGGCTGGACAAGAAGCAAAATTACAAAATTATTCTAAATATTTAGAAAATAAGGAACAGGAAGCGTTAAATCTTTTAAGAGAAACTCAGATTTTGAAAGACAAACTGCTTGAACCGGTTGTCAGAGTAGCTTTAAGAAATATCCCTGATTTCGCTATACCGGTGAAAGTAAATCTAAAAACCGATTCAGAGCTTTTCTGGAAATGGTACCTTATACCAAACAATGATGCAGAAATAATGATAAGAGATTTTATTAACCAAAAAATGGAGGAAGAAAAAACCATAAACACCGGGCTTTTGCAGCAGATACCTGAACCGAAACAAGAAATCATTGAAAAAAAATCTGAAATTCAACAAAAAAAAATAGAATTAATACAAGAACCAAACCCCGTTGAAAAGTCACAAAAAATAATTAAGAAAAAACAGTTAAAGACTAAAAAAGTTGTGCAAAAAGAATTAATTGAAAGAGCAACTAAGCCAATTCAAGACAATATAGATGTTAATGACCCATTATTTGATAAGGTAAAAATAAGTTTTGATGAAAAAAGCATTATCATCAATAGTTGTGAAATTATAACTGCAGGAAAAGAACTTCAACTTGTTATAATAATTCCCACCATGATTGGAAATTTGCCCTATTTTTGTAAAGTCAAAAGAAAGGTTAGAAGTACTGAAAACGATTTATTTGAAACAATGCTTGCTGCGCAAAAAAAAGGTTTACCTGGACTGTTTGTTTCAACCGGCACAATTAACAAAAAAGGTAAAGACCTCTTAAATTCTCAATCAGCCACTATTCAATTTTTAAGCATAAAATAATTATCCTTTCATATTAATATTAAAAATGGGCACAAAAATATTTGAACTAATATCTAAGAAAGACATTGAAATAAGCGAACTAAATAATAAGATCATTGTTGTTGACGCTTCGCTGTACCTCTACCAATTTCTTGCAACAATTAGGCAGGCAGATGGTTCATTATTGACAGATTCTAAAGGACAAGTAACAAGCCACCTGGTCGGATTATTTGCAAGAACTACAAGCTTAATGGAACAAGGTTTAAAATTAGCATTTTGTTTTGATGGTAAACCCCCTGCGCTAAAATCACGAGAACGTGAAAGAAGAAAAGATATCAAGATTAAAGCGCAAACCGAATATGAAGTTGCAAAAAAACGTGAGGATATTGAACTTATGAAAAAATATGCCGCCAGAACTTCTAAAATAACTCCTGAAATGATGCAAGAATCTAAAGATTTACTTACCGCCCTCGGCTTACCGGTAATACAGTCCCCTTCTGAAGGAGAAGCCCAAGCAGCATATATGGTCAAAAATAAAGATGCTTATGCTGTAAGCACAAATGACGCAGATTCATTGTTATTCGGCGCACCAAAACTCATTAAAAATTTATCTATAAGTCAAAAGAAAAAAATACATGGTAAGTCTGCCTATTCGTCAGCAAAACCCCAGCTTATTGAACTAGAATCAGTACTCAAAGAACTAAGTATTAACCAGGATCAGCTAATTACGCTTGCAATACTAGTGGGAACAGATTATAACTATGGCGGAATTAAAGGCATAGGCCACAAAACTGCTTTAAAACTTGTTAAAGAATATAAATCTGATTTTAAAACATTATTTGAAAAAATAGAATGGGATAAATTCTACAATTTTAGCTGGAAAGAAATATTTGACACAATTAAAAATATGCCTGTGGAAAAAAAATATGAACTTAAATGGGATTTGCCAAACATTAAAAAAATTAAAGAAATTTTATGCGAAAGACATGATTTTGCTGAAGCCAATATTGACAATAAGCTTGCAAAAATCAAGAGTAAGTCTCAACAAGGATTAAATAAATTCTTTTAACCACAAACTTATTAAACCAATTTAATTATTCTAAAAGAAATGATAGTATTAGAAGTTCCACTTAAAACAACTGAAAAAGTAAAAAAAACATTAATCGCAAAAGAATTGATTGACCATAATTATAAACCGCTTAAAGATAATAATTTCTTTTATTTCCCGCTTAAAAAAGCAGTTAAAATTCCCAACACCAGATTGATTGACAAAAAACTAGAACCCTTCCAAAAAAAAGAAACTAGCCTTAAAGAAAGATTAAAATATTATCTTACTAAAGAAGAATTAAAACTATTAAAAACCAGTTATGATATTATTGGCTCTATTGCAGTTATTGAAATACCCCCTGAGCTTGAACCAAAAGAAACTATCATTGCCGAAGAACTGTTAAAACTTAATCCGAGCCTTAAAACCGTTGTCAAAAAAAAGAATATCCATCACGGCACTTTCAGAACTCAACAAACCGGGCATCTCGCAGGTAAAAAAAATAAAACTTCGATATATAAAGAAAATGGCATAAAATTAAAAGTTAACCTTGACAAAACTTATTTTTCAATACGCCTGGGAACAGAAAGAAAACGTATTGCTAAACAAGTGAAGGTTGGAGAAAATATTTTAGTAATGTTTTCAGGCGTAGCTCCATATCCTTGTATATTAGCAAAAACTACAAAAGCAAATTCAATAGTCGGTATAGAAATAAACCCGTATGCCCACAAACTGGGGCAAGAAAATATAAAACTGAACAAAATAACAAATGTAACCCTAATCAATGATAATGTAAAAAAAGCCGTGCCCAGACTGAAACTAATCTTTGACAGAATCTTAATGCCCCTTCCAAAAACTGCCGATGAATTCTTAAGCACTGCATTACAAGCATCAAAACAAGGCACAATTATACATTTCTACGATTTTCTGAATGAAAACAAATTCAAAGAAGCATGTGCCAAAATCAAAGATACTTGTAAAAAAGCAAACTTAAACTGCAAAATTCTTAAAACTGTCAAATGCGGACAGCATGCGCCAAAAGTTTATAGGATTTGTGTAGATTTTAAAATAGTCAATCGAAACCCGACACCGCCAGTTACCGCTTCGTTATAGACTAATAACATACTCATCTTATTTTGTCGGGTTTCTCATACCCTCATTTTCCACTCACTAAATAATTAAAAGATAAACCACCTGTGAAACACACTCGTAGAAAATGAGATTTTAAAATATCTATTTTATACCCTTATAACCTTATATCCGATACACACATAAAAAACTTCTTTACTTTTCTTTTTAGATCCTTCGGGCTTAGAGGTTTTGACAAGTTTAAATTCTTTTCGTAACTCGCGCAAAAAATCATCTCCTTCTTTACTTTGAAAAATTTTACATAAGAAATTGCCATTACCTCTTAATACATGAGTAGCAATAAACCATGCGCGTTCACAAAGCACTAAACTACTTTCTTGATCAACAAAAGTTTGTCCCGTAGTTTTAGGCGCCATATCAGAAATTATAACATCAAACTTAGACTTATACTTTTGAATCTCCTTAACAATATCTTCATCCATCACGTTTTTTTTAAGAAAATATGCGCCTTTAACATCTTCAACATCAGAAATATCGACTCCAAGCACATATCTGCAAAACCTTGACAAATACTGCATCCATGAACCTGGTGAAGCCCCTAAATCTAGAACACTATCAGTAGGTTTAACAAATTGATATTTTTTAACAATATCTTTCAATTTAAATACAGACCTTGCCCTGTATCCTTGAGCTTTCGCCCGTTTGGTAAAATGATCTTGCATAATATAGATAAAATCACATGAATCTATAAAAGGTTTTCTAGTAATAAAACAAAATATGGCCAAAATATCATACCTCAAATTAATTATGGTTTTACTAACCCTATTTTTCATATGGAAAGGCATCAAAGAATTTTATAGTCAAAATCCTGAACTATTATTTGACAACTTCCTAACAATAGCCTTACTTTTGATATTGCTGTTTCAATACAGCAAATGGAAATTTAACAAATTGTCAGTAATAATTGCATTATCAGCATTAGGACTGCATCACGCTAAATTGTATGGCACATTTTTTTATTCAATTCCATTTGACAGGATAATGCATTTTGTAGGGACGTTTGCATTGGCTTTAATCATTTATCAGATGATAAAACCTTCACAAAAAAATGTATTTACTACTGCACTTATCACAATTTTAATTACAATGGGCCTGGGCACGATAATTGAACATCAAGAATTTATAGGATATTCAATCATTGGAGAAGGTGAAGGTATTCTGGGCTATGGCGCAGGCGACTGGGGAGAATGGAACAATATTTCTTGGGATTTAATATATAATACTTTGGGCGCGATTGTTGCAGCACTATTATCTCTGCTAAGCTATAAAAATATTGAAAAATAAAAAATCTAATTAACCTAGTACTTTCATAAAATCAGTTTCTTCTTCTTCACATTTAACTTTGGTTACGGCGCTAAAAAAATCTTCTTTTCCAACTTTGCCCCGATTATCACGAATAGCGAAATATCCTGCTTCAGTACATACAGATTTAATCTCTGCGCCTGAAAATCCATTCATTAACATCGCAATTTCGGCAAGATCCACAGACTTATGTAATTTGATATTCTTTGCATGAATCTTTAATATTTCATATACCCCAGCATCATCTGGATTAGGAACCTCAATTAACCTGTCAAGTCTTCCTGGACGAAGAATTGCCGGATCAAGAATATCCATCCTATTGGTGCACCCTATAACTTTCACATTACCTAAATTTTTAAACCCGTCAAGTTCAGCTAAAAACTGCATAAATGTTCTTTGTACTTCTCTTTCCCCGGAGGTACCAAGCTCAACCCTCGTAGCAGCTAATGCATCAATTTCATCAATAAATATAATTGTTGGTGCTTTCTCTTTTGCTAACTGAAATATTTCTTTCACAAGCTTAGCTCCTTCACCAATAAACTTTTGCACTAATTCAGAACCCACAATTTCAATAAATGTTGAATTTGTACTTGCAGCAACTGCTTTAGCAAGTAAAGTTTTCCCTGTTCCGGGAGGGCCATAAAGTAATATTCCTTTAGGCGGCGTTATACCTATTTTCTTAAAAAGCTCAGGTTTTAACAACGGCAATTCAATAACTTCTTTAACTTCTCTTACTTCATTATATAATCCCCCAACTTCATCCCACGAAGTTGTTGGTTTTTCCATAATAACAAATTTTTCTACATTAAACTTTTTATTATTGTCAAGCTTGCTTATAACAGTTAAATTCTTTTGCTCAACTAAAACCGAATCACCAGATAAAAGTTTGGGGCAATCAGATGCAATATTGACATGAAACATATTGCCGTTAGGAATTTTAATAACTGCATTGCTGCCGTTAATCTCCCTAATTTCACAAACCATTAAAGGATTTTGTCTATATCTATCTAATTCATTTTTCAACTGAGAAACAGTTTCTCGTAAAATTCTGTTTTCTTGTTCTAACTGATTAGTTTCAGCAGTATATGTATACATGATTTTTGAAATTTCATCTTGAGTTGTCATATTGCCAGCCTTGATTTAGTATATTAAAAGAGATGTATTTTTAAATGTTTCTTATAATTCTTAAAATTTATTAAAATAATCTATAAATGATTATTTTCTGAATATATAACAAATATCCCATCATTAAGATAAAAACCAAATAATATTAATAAAAATTTATTTAAAATCTCATTTTCCACCAGTGTCTTTCACTGAAAGTTTATCTTTTAATTATTTAACTAATGGAAAATAGGGCCTTAGAAACCAGACAAAGCGAAACAAACATATTATCATAAATAAAGCGGTGACTGGCGGTGTCGGGTTTAGATTAACAATTAAACATATGCCTTAATTAAAATAACATTGCAATTACTTTTTCTTTTTCACAGGCTTATTTTTGGTTTTCTCAAGTCCTTCTTTCTTATCTACAGTTGAAAGACGTTCCGTATATTTACATTGAGGATATTTACTGCATCCTAAAAATTGCCCATAAATGCTTGACCTTAAAACCAGCTCACCAACACATTTAGGACATTTCTTTTTAAAGGCTCCTGACAAAATATTTTTAGCTTCTTGACTTGCTTCGACAGATAATTTTTTAGTTGGGCAATCGGGATTAATGCAAGCCTCCCTTGGCCTTTTGCCTTTATTAATTACTAGGATTAAAGGATAATTGCATTCTTTACACTTTTTATCCGTAGGTTGTACTAGCCCAAAACTTGGAACTGAAAAGGTAACCTTGCATTCCGGATATTTTGAACACGCAATAAACTGCCCATATTTGCCTCTTTTCATCTGAAGCTCCCCTTTACACGACGGACATTCTCCAACAAATGCAGCCTGCTGCATACTTTCACGGTTAGCAGAAAGCAATTCTTTTCCAATATTATTTTTATTTTTATTAAATTGTTCAAATATTTTTAGTAAAACTTTTTTAGCTTGGTCAAGTATCTTTTTTTGATTGCTTTTTTTTTCACGTATTTTTTCCATATCAGTTTCAAAGTCTCTAGTTAATTCTTCATCAACAATTGTAGGACAGTATTTGGAAAGTGTATCAACCATCCTTATACC
>Ga0209541_10004771_pt1 | contig 23951 bp, 32 predicted proteins | sample RifCSPlowO2_01_FD_184027 | JGI IMG/M metagenome (GOLD analysis project Ga0209541, IMG submission 184027) | Groundwater microbial communities from Rifle, Colorado - Rifle CSP2_plank lowO2_0.1 (SPAdes) (version 2) | ecosystem: Environmental > Aquatic > Deep subsurface > Groundwater | place... | reverse complement strand
TAATTTAATAATTGAATCAATTGTTTTAACACAGGCATAATTATTATTTTTAATTGCACTTTCAGCTATTTCTCTACAGTTTATGGAAAGTTCTAAATAATCGCTTTTAGATAAACTAAATATTTCATCAATTTTATCTCCAATTTCATTTATATTCTCAGGATTTCTAATTAATAGCTTAGCATTATAAAACCATTTTAATGTAGGAGTGATTAATACTGGAGTCCCTAAATATAGTGATTCTAATGCGGCATAACAGAAACCTTCAGAGAAGGATAAGTGGGTAGTTAGTTTGACTTTATTTAATATCTTATAATACTCACTATTTGATAAAAAACCTAGATTCTTAGTTATAGCTTTTAAACCGAATAATTCTATTAATCTTAACCAATTCTTTTCTGCGCCGTTAATTAAAACTTCTTTAATTAGTTTAGATTTAGATATCCCAGCCAAAGTATTGGCGGTATTCTTATGGGGCATTTTATCATTTAGAATGGCTATTGTATTCCTATTAGTATATTTTTTATCATATTTTAAATTGTATTTTCTAAATGGAGCTGGTAGATACAGTACATTATCCCGCTTTAAAGTGTCTGCCAAATCTTTTGAGCCGGTGAACAAATAATCTATTCTACCCTCTTCAAGCCATTTTATATAAATTAGAAGATTGGATATTTCTTCTTTGGATATTTCTGCTTGAGCCAAAGGCGAACAAAATAAAATGCCTTTTTTCCCAGGTATTTTATTTAGAATTTTATAGTTTCTTATTATCCAATTTTTGCCTCCGATGATAGTCAATTTTGGTTTAAGTAAATGAACATTCTTTAATTCTTCTGACCCCCTTTTTTTAATCCTAATAAATTTAGATTGACCATTAAAACAGTAAGATAATTCCTCTAAATGCTTTCTAAAGCCGGTATGATTATCTGGTCCGATTGTAATAAACATATAAATAATAACTAGTTTTCTTCTTAATAAAACTTTAGTTGTTATAACCGCTTTTCTAAGAAATTATTTAATTCGCCTGTGTTTCTAATATAACTCACTTTATACTATGTTGCTCTAGTGCTCCTTTATACTTTCCATAACTTGTACTTTTAGTGTGGTTTCTATAGTTTATTGCAAGCTCTAATAAGTAAACTCTGTCTTTTTTGAAATTAGACAGCTTAATCTGCCCGTTTAAATTAAAATCATTATTTATCTTGTATCCATCTCTTCCTTTTTTGTCAAAACAAAAGTTATAATCCATAAACCTTATATATCACTAAACCTTATACATCTTTATGAAGCAGGAAATGGTACAAATATCAAAGAAAGAGTATGATGCTCTTAGAGAGAAGTCTAAGATAGCAGATGATGCGATTGTACAGTTAAGACTAAGTCTTGAAGATTTACGCCAGGGTAGGGTTAGCAGATTTTAGATTTTCTTTAAGTAGCTTAATAGTTCTTTCATATTTAGTTTAATAAAATCAATTACCTCTTGCTGCTCTTTTTTTGTAGCAAAGGAAACTAGTAGGATTTTTCTCCTTTCATCATCTATAAGAAAAAATAGCCTTTTATTGAGATATTTCTTTTCTCTAAACCATCTATATCCTAAAGGTTTGCCTGTAGGAAATTCCTCAAGCTTCTCCTTTATTTTATCTATCCACTTCCGCTCATTTTTATCTAAAGTGTCATATATCTTTTTGAAAGTACTTGTAGCATGGATACTATACATAAAATCTTTTAAGAATATGCTATTATAAAAACCTTATGTTGCTCGGATAAGAATGATCCTTTTCTTCTATTACTAGGAAATTTTTAGCCATCCACAGGTTTGATATTCTCTGGGCTGATGGAGCACTGTTATCCAGTTCAAAACTGCTTATTACTCCATCAGGAGCAAACTGCAGGAAGGCATTATTGTTCTCATCAAAACCTTCATAAACTAAATCTTTTTTGGAATTAAACAGTTTTATTTTGTTATTCAGAGTTATTTTGTTGTCTATCTTATAGCCATCTTTTCCTTTTTTATCAATGCAGAAATTATAATCTTTTCCAATATCAGGATTTTCCAAGTAAAAAGAATCTGAGCCTTCATGGTCAAATTTAGCTTCTGGAGCTAGTGGGGAAAGGTTTTTAAAGAATTTATCCTTAAGGTTGAGGATGACAAGAGATGCAAAGGCTAGATCTATATTTACTTCTGAGAGGATTATAGCTGATAAAGACAAGGTTTCTTTGGAAATTTATGATAAAGGCAGATATGGAGAATTGGTTGGAGATAAAATTTATTATTCCTTAGTTGAAGGATTATATCTGCTTGAAAAAAAGAAGTTGATTGTTAGGGATATTGACGGGAAAAGCATAAAGTTTGATAATTATGTTAAGAAGGCCAGAAGAAAAGATAAAGAGTTTCTAACAAAATATTATGTCTTTAAAGAGATGAGAGATAGGGGATATGTTGTTAAGACTGCTTTGAAGTTTGGAGCAGAATTTAGGGTTTATGACCGGGGCATAAAGCCGGGAGAAGATCATGCTAAATGGATATTATATCCTGTTAGCGAAGGCGATGTATTGACTTGGTATAATTTCAGCGCTAAGAATAGAGTAGCCCACTCTACAAGGAAAAAGTTATTAATAGGTGTAGTTGATGAAGAATGCAGTGTAACTTTTTATGAGGCAACCTGGCTAAAACCCTAGTAGAAAAATGGCAGATAAATTAACTCAGGCATATGATTTTCTCAAGAGAAACGGTCCTATTTTACCTGTTAGGGTGAGTAAGATTGTTGGCACTAATATTATGATGGCTTCAGCTTTATTGTCCCAGTTAGTTACTGAAAAAAAGATCAGGATAACTCATGAAAGCATAGGAGGCAGCCCTTTATACTATGTTGATGGACAAGAGGCTTTGTTACAAGACAGGCTAGGAAATCAATTAAATGGAAAGAAAAAAGAAGCTTATAACCTGCTAAAGGATAAAAAAGTCCTCTATGACAATAGTTTAGAGCCATCAATTAGAATAGCACTTAGAGAATTAAAAGATTTTGCAGTCCCCATAGATGTTACTTTGAATGAAAAGTTAGAGCGTTATTGGAGATGGTATCTTATTAGCAATGATCAAGTTAAAGAGCTTTTAGTAAAAAAAGAACAATTGGAAATAATGCAAGATGAGATAAATCAAGCAAGATTAGATATAGAAAAGAAACCAAGAGTTAGAGAGCAAAGAAAAGTAGAAGTTAAGAAAGTAGAAGTTAAAGAGGAAAAGGAAGAAAAAAAAGAGGTTATGAAAAAGGTTAACTTTTATTTATCAGTTGACAAGTACTTTGAGCAAAATAATGTTAGAATCCTGCATGAGGAGGTAGTAAGGAGAGATAAAGAGTTTAATTTTATCATTGAGATCCCATCAAACCTGGGTAAGCTAAGGTACTTTGTTAAGGTTAGGAATAAAAAGAAGGTCAGTGATGGAGATTTAAGTTTAGCTTATAGTCAAGCCCAGACGAAGAACCTCCCTTTATTATTTTTAACTAATGGAGAAATGACAAATAAAGCAAAAGAACATTTAGAGAAGAATCTTGGCGGTGTTGTTTTCAGGAGAGTCTAGGCTTTCTTCTTAATTAATAAAATAACCAATAAGAATACTGCTAGAGATGAAACAATTGTTATTATAAGGGAAGGATTTTTAATTATTATCTTTGTTTTTTTATCGCATCCTGTATCAAATGTTTCAAAAGCAGCTGAATATACAACTTTTGTTGCTTTGTTTACTGCTTTTTCCGGGATTTTATCATTATCTGTTTGCAGCCACTCATCCCAGAGCTTGCCTTCCTCAGGACTTTTTGATAAACCTTCACTCATGTTGATGTCAACTCTGCAATATTCGTTTAAGCTTAGATAACCTCTTTCTTCATATTTAGAATGCTGGTAAGATGTTTCTCCTTTAATGTAATGCGGTGCTGCAAAAGAGTCTGTTATGTAATGGGAAGCTATTCCAAAAGCTGTAGAGGCATTTTTAAAATTTCCATTTTTATATTCTTCTTTTGCAACTGAAAGCCAGAGTTCTGCCAGTTTCAGGGAGGGAGGATAATGGTGCAGGATATTATCATGGAATACCTTGTCTGGTATGATGGAACCCTCCTTTAAATCTTTCAGGCTGAGATTCAGGTCTTTTGGTAATGAAACGTAAACCCCCTCAACTATATTCTGGTGTGTTTGCCAATTCCAGGCTATCACTTCTGGCAGGATTATCAGAAGTAGTAATGCCAATACTAATATTCTCATTTCCTAAAGAAGAGTATAAATATTTAAAAGGCTTTGTTTTGTATTCTGCATAATGGGAGAGTATATATTTGTTTTAGGCAGAAATCCTGAATTAAGTGTACTGGAGTTAAAGAGTTATCTGGAAGCTAGAAATATAGCGTATGATGCCCTTGAGACTACAAGAGAGATATTGCTTTTACAGTTACCTGGTTTAGCTTTTAGAAAAATGATTAAAGATCTTGGTGGTATAGTAAAAATAGGTGAGGTTGGATTTAAGAATTTTTATGAAGGAGATAAGAATAAGATACTCTATGGAGTTAGCAGATATAACAGCAATCTAGAAATTAATTTTAATGAGGTCTTTAAGGCAGAAGGTATTAAAGCATACTTAAAGGCTAAAGAAAACATAAACCCCAGCAAGTCCTTGAAGTTAGATGTCGAATTCCTGATTTACAAGGATAAGGTTGCCAAAGTAATAGCTGTTTTTGATCCTAGAGAATACAAAAAAAGAGATAAGAGACCTTATTTAGACCCCTTAAGAGTCAGTTCTATAAGATTGAGCAAGATATTAATTAATTTGAGCGGGGCTAAGGAAGGTGATTTGTTATTGGATCCTTTTTGCGGAGTAGGAACTATATTGCAAGAGGCTTTGTTGATGAATATTCGGGTTGTTGGTATAGATAAAGATAGGATTATAGTAAATAAATGCAAAGAGAATTTAAAATGGTTAAATAAAAAAGGCTGGGAAGTAATAAATGCTGACAGCAAGCATCTAGGCAGATACATTAAGAGCGTTGATAATGTAGCTACAGAACCTTATCTAGGCCCTTTTTTGAACAGATTCCCTAATAATGAAGAAGCTAAAAAGATAATCAAGTTATTGGAAGGACTGTATTCTCCTCTTTTTAAGGAATTATACAAAGTTGTTAAAGGCAAGGTAGCTATTATAATCCCATGGTTTAGATCAACAACAGGCAGGGAGTTTAGACTAGATTTTAAGACCATATTTAATGAGGCAGGATTTGTAGCTATCTCTGGATATCCATTCAATTATGAGGAAGGGAGTATGATAAAGAGGGAGATTTGGGTTCTTAAACGTAAAGTTTAAATAGACTCTTTCTATAAATGGTTGTAGGAGATATAATGGGCAGAATAAAGACTAAGCAAATAAAAAGAGTAACTAAACTGTTGTTTGAGAAATACGGAGATAAATTTACGAAAAATTTTGAAGAAAACAAGAAATTAGTAGGAAATTATGCAGATATTCCAAGTAAAAAATTGAGAAATGTTATTGCCGGCTATGTTACAAAATTAACTAAACTTAAGCAGGAATGATAGTTATAACAATGGTAGAAAATAAGACAAATAACCCAACAATTTTTATAGGAAACAAGCCTTTTATGAATTATGTTACGGGTGTTGTGATGCAGTTTACAACACAAGGTGTTAAAGAAGTTTGTATAAAAGCAAGAGGAAAATTTATTTCTAGGGCGGTAGATGTTGCACAAGTTGCACTTAATAGATTTCTCGTAGGACAAATAAACCTGGGAGATATAAAGATTGACAGTGAAGGATTTACTAACAAAGAAGGAAGAGATGTCAGGGTTAGTACAATTGATATTGTCTTAAATAGAAAAGAGTAGTAAGCTATATAAACTTCTTTTTCTTTTGTTTTTATTATATAGAGGTGATTGGTGGTTATCTTCGGATTAGAGCAGAGTTTTTTAGTTGATATTGCAATAATAATTGTCTTTGCTACTATAGTAGCTTATTTTGCTAAACTTCTTAAACAGCCACCTATTTTCTCTTATATCATCTCTGGTTTAATATTAGGCCCATTGGTGTTAAATCTTATTAAAACATCTCCTGCACTCACTACAGTTTCCCAATTGGGAATAGCTTTTTTGCTTTATATCGTTGGTATGAGTTTGGACTTTAAGGTTTTAAAACAGGTCGGCTTAATCTCTGTTTTAACTGGTGTAGGACAGGTTTTGTTTACAACAACAATAGGATTTTTTATCTTAAAAACCCTAGGATTCTCAAATATTCCAGCTTTGTATCTGGCTATCGGATTAGCTTTTAGCAGTACAATCATAATTGTAAAATTATTATCTGATAAAGATGATTTAGATACTTTGTACGGAAGAATAGCAGTTGGATTTTTAATTGTACAAGATTTTATTGCCATCCTTGCTTTGGTAGTAATAACTGGTTTATCTAATCAAGTTAGCTTTGGTAATCTGCTGTTAGAAACCCTGCTTAAAGGCCTGTTTTTAGTCGTTTTGGTTTTTGGTTTTAGTAAAATAATTTTATATAGCTTGTTTAAGAGCATAGCGAGATCCCAAGAATTATTGTTTATCTCTGGAATTGCTTGGTTATTCCTGGTTTCTGTAACCTTTGTTTCTTTGGGATTTAATCTGGAGATAGGAGCATTCTTAGCAGGCTTAAGCTTAGCTTCAATCCCATATAATAAGGAGATAACTAGGAAGATACAACCTTTAAGAGATTTTTTCATAGTTTTATTCTTTGTTAGTTTGGGATTACCTCTAGCAATCTCTTCCATAAGCCAGATTATTTATCCTGCTATCTTGTTGTCTTTGTTTGTTTTAATAGGGAATCCAATAATCGTTATGGTACTGATGGGATTATTAGGCTATAAAAAAAGAACATCTTTCTTAGCTGGTTTGGCTGTTGCACAAATAAGTGAGTTCTCGTTGATAATTGCTGCTTTGGGATTTAGTCTAGGACACCTAGATGAGACTGTTTTGTCTTTAATAACATTAATAGGAATAATCACTATTGGACTTTCAACATATATGATAATCTACAGTGACAAACTTTATAATGTTTTATCGCCTTATTTAGGAATATTTGAGAAGAAAAAGACCAAAGAAGATGAGATTTCTAAATACAACAAGATTGGAAATTATGACGTAATTCTTTTTGGAGGACACAGAATAGGGAGGGTTATCATAGAGAATTTTAAAGATAGAAAAGATAAATTGCTGGTAGTTGATTATAATCCGGACATCATAGACACCCTGACTAAAAAAAGAGTTCATTGTGTTTACGGCGATGTAGGCAATCAGGATTTATTAAGTGAGATAAACTTAAGGAAATCCAAATTTATTGTTTCCACAATCCAGAATAGGGAGGACGACTTATTAATTTTAAAGTATGCCAAGGAAATTAATCCTAAGATCAAGGTTATTGTAACTACGGTTCATATGCATGAAGCTTTTGAATTCTATAAAAAAGGCGCTGATTATGTTTTGCTGCCTTACATGCTAAGCGGAGATAGAGTGGCAGGTATACTTGGCAATGTTATTAGAGGCAAAGATTCTCTGCAGAAGCTTAAGAAAAAGCATATGAAAGCTTTAAGAGAGCATAGTACAGATACTTACCAGTTAACTTCCTGATGTCATATTATAGTATAAATCATGTAGAGTCCTAAAACTACTAAGAACAAGCCCATAACTAACCTCATTAGTCCTCTATGCTCTTTTCTCCATGCCTCAAGTTTTTTAGAGGATTTACTAAAGTATGCAATGCCGATAATAATGAATAGAGGCAGTATGAATATAAGGTTATATAATAATAAAAGAGGAATTCCTTGTGCAATATCTCCTGTTCCTAGGATGGCAAGGATTGCCAGATAAGGTGCTCCTGTACAAGGCAGTTCTACAAGAACAACAAATACACCCAGGGCACCAGCAAGCAGATAACTTAACCAAGGACGTTTCTTTTCTGCTTTTACCATATATCCTGTATAAAGCTTTATTCTTTTTGCTGCACCCGGGATAATTTGTAAACTAAAACCACGCCCATACCAGAAAAAATCCTTTATCTCTACTAATCCTGCAAGGATAGCTATTGTTGCTGCAATCCAATAGACCGTTACTGATAATCCAAAGGATATTGTAAACTTAAGGAAACCAAGACCGATAAGAAAATAACTAGCATACACAACAGCAGTGTAAATCATTCCACCAATCAGCATTCTGCGAGGGCTCTTGAATACTTTGGTCATAAAAGCAATTAGGAAAATAAGAACTCCAAAAACACAGGGATTTATACTATCTACTAATGCAGCGCCGATGATTATTGGTATGGTTAGTCCTTCCAGAAGCATTGCTATTCACATCCTGAAAACTCTTTTAACTCTTCTATAGATAAAAATCCTAACTGTCGTTTTAATTCTACTCCATCAGGCTCTAAAATCCATGTTGGCGTACCTTCTATACCTTTTTCAAGACATAATTCTGTTTGTGCATTTTCTCCTTGTGGATGACATTCTATTTCGTTAATATACTTGAAGGAATCTCCAAACATTGCCCTTGTTTTGGCACAAACACCACAACGGAAAGAACCATACATATTTACACCCTTCTCTGTAATGCATTGTGCTAGCGCACTATAGTCTTCTTTTTCAGAAGAGGAAATGTTAAATAAGACTAGTGGTATTATGTTAATAAGAATGATCAAAATAATCCAAGGCATTAATGCTTTGAGAATTGCATTTTTTGTTGGCTTTATTTCTTGTGCTCTATACAATACCCATAATAAAATAAATATAGCAATTACGATAACATGCACAAGAGTACAGAATGGACAAATTGATCTTAGGATAATCTCAGCAATAACAAAGTAGATTACAAAGAGTATTCCAAGAATGCCCCAACCTAACATCATTGCAAGAAGTGCACCATCTTTTTTTAGTGCTTTCCAGCTGAATATGATGAGAACCAAAAACCATAATACTCCTAATAAAGCAACTGGAACATTGAACAATTCAGAAAATGTGCTTGTGTTTACTAAAGAGCATGAAATTGATTCACTCATGTCACAGAGCGAACCTTTAGTTGGATCGGCGTAGTGATTCTTAACAAGATAGAGTGAAACCACAAGACCAATAATACTTAGGATAATGATAATCTTTAGAATTTTTGTTTTACTTTCTTTTTTCATATCTATCCTCTTTTTGTTGCTATTCTAATATCTGATATTTCTTTACTATCCTTGTATTTGCCCATAGTTTTCCTAAGCCAAACCATTGACCTGACTTTACTATGGTTAAGCCTAATAATACAAATAGATAAATAATATGTTCGTCCAGTATTGGATTATGTTCTGGAGGAAGCAAGGCAGACCACATTAATAACATCATTAGAGCACCAGAATATCCTGCAATTTTTACTCCAATACCTAATATTAATGCTAAGCCAATTAGTAAGAGACCTAACATAAATAACCATTCTACTATAGCAGATCCTGCAAGACTTTGGTATATTGGGCTAAATGGACCGTGCGTACCAAATTGTAGAAACCCTGAAGTTGGAGAATTTCCTAAGATCCAAGCTTTGTCTTTAGCAGTAGAAAATCCCCATCCGAATAATTTGTCAAAGAAGGACCATAAGAAAATCCACCCTAAAAATATTCTTAACAAAACCCAGATGCATTGCTCTTTTTTGTATTTCATATATTATAACTTATTAATAATTCTTTATAAAATTATCTATGTTCTTTGGAGAATAAGGGATATGCATGCCATCGGTGGGATTTGAACCCACAACATCGAGCTCATGAAACTCGCGTTCTGCCAGGTTAAACTACGATGGCGTAAGTTGATTAAAAAAAAGAGCTTATAAAAAACTTCTTATTTTTTTAGATATCCTAGACATTTCTTCTTTTGATATGTCTTTTCTTATATCAGCTCTTATGAAGCCTCCATGACCATCTCCTTCAAATCTTGGAACTAAGTGAATATGCGCATGAGGTATTTCATTGCCTGCAACGCCCATAACTATCCATTCCCTCTCTGTTGCTTTTTGCAAGGCCTTTGCTATTTTCTTTGAGAATTCAGCATAATCTCCAAAGTTTTCTACATCCCATACCCACCTGTAGTGTTTTTTTGGAATTACTAAAGTGTGACCTGGATTTGTTGGCATATTATCCAAAAAAGCTATGAAATTATCCTCTTCTGCAATTATATCTGCTAGGATTTCTTTTTTTGCAATTTTACAAAATACACAGTTTTTCATAGAACATCCTTGATTCAGGCTTTTATAAATTTTTCATAAACTGGGAACATAGTTTGGGAAGGTTAAAATATGGGTTGTCTTATTTTATATAATGGTTATTCTTAAGAGGCCATACAAAAAGGCATATCTACCTGTTGGCGATGGTTATACTCTCTATTATGAGCTTTATGGAAATCCTAAGGGCAAACCTGTATTATTCTTACATGGAGGCCCAGGTGCAGGATTTTTAGATGAAGAAAAAGATTTCTTTAACCCTAAAGTTTACAAAGTTATATTCTTTGATCAGAGAGGAGCTGCAAGAAGCAAACCTTTTGGAAGCCTTAAAAATAATAATACAAACAAACTTGTCCAGGATATCACAAGGATTCTGGATTATTTTAAAATAAAAAAAGTACTCTTGGTTGGAGGTTCTTGGGGAACTACTCTGGCTTTGGTTTATGCAATAAAGCATCCTGAAAGAGTTTCTGGTTTAATTCTAAGAGGAGTATTCTTAGCAAATGATGCCAGCATAACAGATTATACCAGAGGAGGAATCAAAAGATATGAACCAAAGGCCTGGAGCAGGTTTATAAAACAAGTCCCACCGTATTATAGAAAAGATGTTCTTGGTTATTATTTTAAGCAAATGCATTCTAAAGACAAAAAAATAAGAGAGAGGCATCTTTATGAGTGGGCTTATTATGAATTTGCTATATCTAAATTAAATATTTCTGACAAGGAAATTAAAAAAGCTTTAAAGAAATATTCTTATAGATCCTTATCTATCTTAGAGGTTTATTATTTAAAGAACAGGTGCTTTCTGCCTGAGAATCATATCATAAAAAATACAAATAGACTTTCAAGAATACCAATTTCTATAATCCATGGAAAGTTTGATAGAGTTTGTCCTATGCGCTTTATGAAACCTTTCTGCAAAAAGGTCAAGCACGCCAAAGTTTATTTTGTTAATGCAGGGCATTCTGAATCAGAACCTGAGATAAAGAAGAAACTTATTTCTGAGATTAAACGTTTTGAGAAGATAGTTTAATGGACGCGTCGGGATTTGAACCCGAGGCCTCATCCAAATAGGAACATTCTCCTGTTTTGCCAAGGATGCGATCTATTACCCAACTTTTTTTGAAGTTTCCAGGCTGATCTACGCGCCCATATTATTTTTTAATGAAAACGGTTTAAAAAGATTATAGATGAAAAGTCATTTATTTAACTGCCTTTCCAATCTTTTCAAACTTTATAAGATTCTTATTTAGTTTGTCCAAGCTAGCTTTTAAATCTTTTATTTTTATCCTTCTTTGAGACATATCATCCCTGTTTCTTATTGTGACTGTATTATCTTTTAGAGTTTGATGATCTACAGTGATTCCATAAGGGATACCAATCTCATCTATCCTCCTATACATCTTACCTATAGATCCTGTATGATCATAAAAGGTTCTGAATGTAGAGTTTAGGATTTTATAGATTTCTTTAGCTTTTTTTGGTAAGTTATCTTTGTTTACTAAAGGGAATACAGCTGCATCAAATGGAGAAAATTCTTTTGGAAAGGCGAATAAAGTCCTTTCTTTCTCTTCTTTAAAGAATATATCTAGTAAAGCCCATATGTTTCTATCAACACCAAAGCTTAATTCTAATACATATGGAATTATCCTATTATTTTCGTGCAGGATTTCTAGTTTTTCTTTTGAACCTTCTTGGTGGCCCTTTAAATCATGATCTCCCCTATAATGGCAACCAGCCACCTCTTTAAATCCTCCAAGTGTTTCTAAATCTATTTCGCAATCAAAATGTATCTTATTGTAGAAAGCCCTTTCTTCTTCAGAAAGCTCTCTTAATCTAAAATTTTTTTTATCTATCTTTAACTCTTCTAGATAGAATTTCTGCATGTGCGCCAAGTTGTAGAGATAGAACTTGGGTAATTTAAGTTTTTTATTTGCCTCATCACAGCTTATTTCTGTTATCTTCCTGCTTTCTTTGTCTTTTGATAAAAGTAATCTTAATTTATAATTTTTAATTTTTGACCAGTTATCCACATCGTCTACTTTATTAGGGTTAAAAAATATTTGTAATTCTGCCTGTGTGAACTCTCTTAGCCTAAAAAATCCCTGCCTTGGAGAGATCTCATTTCTAAAAGCCTTTCCAATCATGGCTAAGCCCATTGGAAGCCTTTCTCTTAGAGCTGAGAATTGCCTTTTGAAAGATAAAAATGGATTTTGCGCTGTTTCTGGAGATAGATAAGCAATCTCATCGCCAGTTGATCCTAGTTTTATCTCAAACATCATGTTAAACCACCTTACATCATCTAAGCTGCCTCCACATCTTGGGCATTTAAGCTTATTATCTTTGATTATCTTATCAAGAGCTTTTTCTTTAACACCATCTACATTGGTATTTAGGTCATCTTCTATTAGTTGGTCAGCTCTGAACCTAAAATTACATTTTTTACATGAAGTTAGAGGATCATTAAAATTCTTTAAATGCCCTGATGAAATAAAAACATCTTTAGGCAGGATATAAGACCCTTCTATCTCAAAGTAATTATCATCTAGGCTTAAGAAATAGCATCTCCATAAACTTTCCCATTTGTTTTTAATTAATTTCCCAAGATGCCCGTATGTCCAAAAACCAGCTTTTGCTCCATAATACTCAGCAGAAGGATAGAAAAATCCTCTTTTTGCAGCTATATCTGTTATCTTTTCTAGCTTATTCATCAAACTCTGGTATGCTGGATATGTTTATAATATTTTTGCTCTCAATTCTAGGACAAGCAGTGTTTACCCAGAAGTCTATATTAGGAAAGTTTTCTAGATCAAGCTCATTTAAGTTATCAAAGAAGAAGATATATGATCTTTTATTAAGCTGTTTTTTTAATTTTAACGCAGATGTTAAATCTTTTTGCAAGGGTTTTTTTGTTACTAATATTCCTATGATTTCTGCACTATAAAACTTAATTAATTTCCCCTTTAGTTTTTTTTCTGATATCTCTAGCATTTTTGGATCTAATTGAGAAAATTGGTTCGTTTCTGGATTTAAGGTAAATGTCGGTTTTCCTATTTTTAGTAAAACCTCTAATGGATGGAAGTCTCCTGATCCTATGTAAAGGAAGCAATCTACTTGAGAGGCTAATTTTTCCGCTTTTGAAGCATTGCACCCCAAGATTTGCCCTACAAAAATGGAATTTGGAATATCAAGGTTTTTAACTTGGTGCAGGTATTGTATTGTTGTTACTAATCCGATTTTACCCTTCATTTTATTTAGATCTAAACTGGTTATAGCCTGTTTAATATCGGTTTTTGCTTTTGCAGGTATGAAAAAAACTTTCATTTCATTTTTAATTTCTCAACTTTAGCCTTGTTAGAAATAATAGCAGAATTTCCTGAAGGATCTTCAACGATTACTCTAGTGGGTATATCGCCTAATTTAATCTTCCATATCTTCTTTAGCAGGTTTTTACATCTCTTTTTTATCTCTGGTTCTTCTGCATCGTCTCTTTCTTGCTTTATTACATCCTCAAACATATTTAAAATGCCTTCAATATTTGATATATAACCTATAGAAGCTGGTCCAGGAGTTATAGAAAGCCTTAACTGTGGCAGATTTATTGCCCCTGTAGAGGATTTAATAACCCTTATAGCCATATCCTTCTCATTGTCTACTGTTATTGTGTATTTAGACGGCTCTTTTTGCTCTACAGATTCTACGTCAGCCTTGTTATATTTACAAGAAGAACAATCCATAGAAAATAAGTATGCCTTGCCAAAGTAAGGAATATCTTTTTGGTCCTCAATTAAAGTTAGAGCGCTTTTATGACAAAAAGGACAAACTTGGTTTGCTAATTTTTCCATTTAATACCTTGCTATAGAAAAAGATATTTAAATGTTTTTATTCTTTTACTTCTTCCGTCTGTTTATTTCTGTATATCTGAGCAAAATTAGGACTAACAACTATCCAGTCTTCTCCAAATCCTGCTATATCCCCTTCAATTGCATCACAAGTCTTTTTTAATTTATTTACAGTCCTTTTAAGTTCTACTATGTCTTTGTCTTTGAGTGGTTTTATGTTGATTAAAGCTATCGTATAGCCTTCTCTTAAGGCGTCTAGAGCTGGTTTGACATCATCAAAATTTTCTATTACAAACGGTCTTATTATGATCTTTGTTCTTTTTGCTTCCTTGCCAGTATCTATTTCTAGATAGTCGCTAGATCCAGTTTGGTCATATTCCTTGTTCTTACCAGAACTAAAAATCTTCTCTTTTAGCCTCTCCAGGTGCTCTTTCATTATAACCTTTGCCTCCACTATATAATTAGGATAATACATAAACAATATATAAATATTTCTATTCTAAACACTCTCTAATAAACTTACTATATTCCATAGTTGCGTCCTTGTATACACAGGTATATTTGGATTGTCTGATAGGTCTTCTAGTTCTTGCAGCGAACGATTTATTTTTACAGCGGTTTTTATATTATCTTCTCTTAATACCTGCATAGAATTTTTAACACCTTCTCTGACATTTTTTGGAATCGCTTGATCTTTTTCTATTAATTCCAAAGCAGTTATGATTTCTCCTAATTTATTTTCCTCATTGTTCATTTTTCCTCTTTTTTAGGCTGAGCATAAGTTCCTCCTGGATTTTTTTTGCCTTTTCACTTAAAGCAGCCTCTTGCTTTTCTAAGTTTTTTACCCTTAATCCCAAGATTTCTCTTTTAGAGTTTAGATCCTTGTTTAAATCGTCTTTATCAGCCGCAATCATGATACTACCTACTATTTTATAAGTTTCTCCTTTTGGGGCCTTCAATTCCTCTAAAGCATTTTCTACTTCCATAAGCTGCGCTTGGAAAGTTTGTTTTTGCATAGAAAAATTTTGAAGGCTTTGCTCTAATATCTGTAACTCTGCTACACTTCTTTCTATATCTTCTTTTTTCATCTTGCCTCAACCTTAGAGGTTACTATTCTTGGTTTAAATAAGATTTTAGAACCGCAATGAGGACATCTTATTTTTTTCTTTATATAGTCCTGTTTAACTACTTTATCACAATCAAAACATTTGTATAACACCATTTTATACTTCGTAAGCTTTAGCAGCTATTTTTGTACTGCATTTTTTGCAGTCCCAAATACCGCTAGACAATCTCTTTAGTTTTATATAATGACAGTTTGGGCATTTATAAATCTTTTTTTGCTTTAACTCTATCTCAAGCACTTTTTTCCTTATTGTTTTCCCGTACCTAACACCAAATCTTCCTGTACGTCCAACTTTTTTGGTTTTTGCCATCTTGCTTTAAGAAAGTCTATTTTATCCTCTAAAAACGGACTTATAAAACTATTGTTTTATGTGGGTCTAACAAAATGCCTTTAAAATCCCAAGTTTTATCTTTAATTAAGGACATATTCTGAAGGCAAACTCCCTCCTGGGTAATAGAGCATATGTACGTTAAAGTTCTTGATATATCATGGGGCTGCCCGGATTTGAACCGGGATCGCGAGGTCCCAAACCTCGAAGCATAACCAAGTTGGCCCACAGCCCCTATAGGAAATAAAGATAGAATTCTTTTTATAAAGTTTGTTGATTTATTTTTTTTCTTTTTTAAACTCTTCTTTTTTAGCTACAGGCGCTTTTGGTTCTTTTGTTTCTTCTTTAACTTCTCCTGCTTTTTCCTCAACTTTTTCTTCAGTTGCAACTGGTTTTTCTACAACAACCTTTTCAGCTTCCTCTAAGGCCTTTAATTTCTCTTGTTCTACTCTTAGTTTTTCCTGAACCGCTTCTAATTGCTGCTTAAGCAAGGCTTTTTTGGTTTCATCTATCTCAGTCTTTTCAGCTTTTATCAAAGAATCATATTCGCCTTCATCAACCTCTTTGTTAATATCTTTTGGAAATTTCCCCTCTATTAAGACTCCTAGTGAACCGCAACTCCCGATGATATTTTTTATAGCAGCTTTTAGAGAATTTACAGTCATTGAATCTTTTTTCATCAGAGCTATCTTAATCACTTGCTCCATTGAAATATTTCCTATCTTTTCTATATTTGGCTTGCCTGAACCTTTTTCTATTACTAATTCTTTTTTTATTAATTCAGAAGATGGAGGAGTTCCAATCGTGACTTCAACTTCTTTTGTCTCTGTATTTACAATTACTTTAACAGGAACCTTCATACCTTTAAATGAAGAGGTTTTGGTATTAATTTTCTGTACAACCTCGCCGATATTAACCCTCAGCGGTCCTAGTGACTGACCCAAAGCTGCACCTGCTGTGGCTTTTCCACCTTCCACCATCAATTCAACTGTTTCTTTACTCATTTTCTTCTTCAGACTCTCTTCTTATGACTTTTACAGAATCAAGTTTAACTGTTATTGGTATTGGCACAGTAGACTCTAATAACTCAACAACAACTTCTTCTTTTGCTTGATCAACTCTATTTACTTTAGCTTTTTCTCTTTTAAATGGACCTGCTATTATCTCGACAATATCATTTCTTTTTATATTAACCTCTACTTTTATTTGTTGTAGCATATGCTCTATCTCTTCATACCTTACTGGTTCTGGAAGTAGTGATTTTGCATAAGGGACTCCTTGAAAAGCTTCTTCAGCATCATCTTTTGAGGCAGCTTCTAGAAAGATATAACCTCTTAATCCGTGAGGCCTTATTACAGCATATACTTCTAGGTTTCTTTTCTTTATATGAGAAGTTATAAAGTCCATAACTTGGTCTTCTCTATTTGCCGTTGTTTTTAATGTAAAGATATGCGTCATCTTATTAATTCCCAGGCTAATTTTATTACAAATCCCAGTAAGCCTATGATAAGTATTCCTATCCCAGTGACCTTTGATATTATTTTAAACTCTTCTTTACTTGGTTTTTTTGTTACCTTAAAGACCCTCTTGCTCTGTATAATAAACCTCTTAAATTTCTTCCAGACAGAGGGTTTTTCTTCTATTATAGGCTGGTTTGTACTAGGATTATTCAAATTATCCATTTTTAAATGTTTTTAAACAGGCATGGTATATAAAGCTTATGTGTTAAAAAATAAAGAGATCCCCTTCAAGACTTGTTTTATTATTAATTTCTTTAGTTTACTATTTTATGGTAGTATTTAAAAAGTCTGAAAAACCAGGTTTTGGTAGGGTTATTGGGATTACTATGAAATGGTTGCATAATTTAGTTTTGACTGCAGGGATGCTTCTTGGAACCAGCTCTGTTTATGCTCAAGGTAGTCAAGATCATCAGACAGAAAAATCGCAGAATAGTGATTATAACATTGAGCTAAAAGAGCAAACTCAAGTAAGGCTTTCGATGCCATTAAAAATTAGTATTAATACTTGGTTTCCAGAATCTTCAGGAAGAATACAAGCAACAGAACACCAGGTCCATACAGGAAAGACTCTTGAGGGGACTTTGTTGGATCTTAAAGAGGATTTTGATATAGGCAAGGGAATGGCCTTGAACTTTCTAGTAGGATATGCTCTTTCAGAAAAGGATATAATCATTGGACAAGTTTTTTATGAAAACTCACTATGGTCTAATGTCCTATCTAAGGATATTATGTTTAATGAAAGGCCTTTAAAAGAAGGAACTAAAGTCTATTCTGAGATACACCACTTTAGAGCAACACTTGGGTATGATAGGCATATTTCATTAATCAATAAAATGTTGGAGTGTTCGATTGGTGGCGGGTGGACTATTGACAGAACATCTCTTAAGCTTAAGTACTATGATCGTGAGAATAAAGACTCTAAAAAGAAAGGAGAGGATTTTACGGATGAAATAATACCTTCAATCAGAGCTGGATTGCTTATAAGGCCTGATGAATGGCTTGAAGTAAGATTAAGTGTTGATCATGGGATTAATGCCTTAGGAATTGCTTTTAGTGAAAAAACTAAATACACTTCAGTTGAATTAAGAACTTCAATAAAACCATCTGATGGAATAAATCTTGGTATTGGGTATAGATTTGATTGGCTACGTTCAGATTACCATGGTAGAGAGCATGATAGCCAGGGTAATATCGGCGAGAATAGATTTTCTTTAAGGCAAAGAGGAATTATGATGCATCTTGGTTTTATATTTTGAACAACTAACTTAGAAAGATTAGTCAATGAATTCTATTCCAAACTCATTTTCCATTTCAGACTTCTTCTTTTCTTTAAGCCCTTTTTTAGGTCCAAATATCTGTGGGGATTGCACCCCTGTTGCTATTAACATAACCCTTATTGTCTTTTCTAAGTCTTCAGAAATCTGAGCCCCCCAGATAATCTTAGCATCATCTTCTAGTTTTTCAGAGATAGTTTCAACAACTTTTTTAGCTTCATCTAGGGTCATATCATAGCCTCCAGAAATATTGATTAAGGCTCCTGTAGCCCCATTAATCTCTACATCCAATAAAGGATTGTTTAGCGCTTTTTCAACTGCTTCTTCAGCCCTTCTTTCAGTGTCAGATTCACCAACGCCAATCATTGCAACTCCACCCTTGCTCATAATTGTCTTGATGTCAGCAAAATCCAGGTTAACTAGGCCAGCTTTTGTTACTAATTCTGCTATGCCTTTAACAGCATTTGTTAAAATCTCATCAGCAACCTTAAATGCTGTGTGTAATGGAAGATCTGGAGCTAATTCAAGTAATTTATCGTTTGGGATAACAATCAAGGTATCAACAATATTTTCTAGTTTTTCTAAGCCTATTACAGCGTTTTCATATCTTGCAGTCCCTTCCATTGCAAAGGGCATTGTAACAATTGCTACTGTTAAACATCCTAGTTTTCTTGATATGTCAGCTAATACTGGCAAAGAACCTGATCCTGTTCCTCCCCCTAATCCACATGTTAGGAAGACCATGTCAGCTCCTTGCAATCTTTGTTTTATTTCATGTTCACTCTCTCTAGCAGCATCCTCACCTACTTTTGGCACTGACCCAGCACCCATACCTTTTGTGAGTTCTTTTCCTAGTAAAATTTTAACATCACTATTTGTGTAAAGAAGATCCTGAGCATCTGTGTTTAGAGCTATTGTTTCGGCACCAGAAATGCTAACTTCAGTCATCCTATTAATTGTATTGTTACCTGCTCCACCGCTACCCAAGACTTTTATCTTAGCTTTTTGTTTAGAAACCAGTTCTTCTAACTCTTTGTCTATATCTTTAACTGATTTTAAACCAGCACTAGTGTATACTTTTTGTTCCGCTTTTATGTCTTGTACGAATCCTTCTTCCATCTTTTTTGATTTTAAGCTTAAGTAGTATTTAAGCTTATTTATTCTCTATTATAATTTTTACTTCCTTTATTTCCGAGATTAATTCTTTAATTTTATCCTTTAAAGCTGACTCTAACTCATTTGGAAGCTTTTCCTTCAGAATTATTTCTGCTGTTTCTTTATCGATCTTAGCATTCGGCTCTTTTAGAAGCAGAAGTATCCTTAACAGGGAGTCTAGTTTCTCTTTAGTATCTTTTACCACCCTATTAATTTTTATTTCATATAAAATTTCTTTTCCAGATAATGGATGGTTAAAATCTATGTAAGTTCTTCCGCCTGTTACTGTTCTTATTAGCCCTATCCTGCCATCAAGATTTAATTGCAATCCCGGTCGCGGATTAATATTCTTTTCCTTAAATACAGAAGTTGGATATATTCTTATTAATTTTGGGTCTCTTTTACCAAAAGCTTCTTCTGCTGATAAGCTTATAGCGAACTCTCCTACATCCTTCCCAATAATTTTCTTGTCTAATCCAATAAGAATATGTTTTTGTCCTAAACAGATAACTAAGGGACCGTACTTTAGATTAGGGCTAAAAATATTTTTTTCTCTTGCTAGTTTTTCGTCTGTTAAATCAAAGATTATCTCTGTGCCCTTAATCTTAGCTACATACTCTACTTCTATGAAATCCCCTTCTTTAAGCATGGATTAATTTTTTTTGGCATCTTAATAAATGTTTTCATACCTTTTTATAAAAGTCTGAGAGAAAAGATAACCTTTATAAATCTCTTAACTTTAAACTTTTTTTATGGCTGAAAAGACAGTTTCTAACATAGGCAGCTTAAAACCTGGCAGGTATATTATTTTTGATGATAAAGTGTGTATCTTAAAAAGCCTAGAAACCTCTAGAACTGGTAAACATGGCCATGCAAAATGCAGGGTAGAGGCTATAGGTGTTTTGGATAATTCAAAGATAATCAAGATTATGCCTGCTCATGAGAAAGTTGAAGTGCCTATAATTGAGAAAAAAAATGCCCAAGTATTATCTATTCAGGGTGATACTGCTAATGTTATGGACATGGAAAGTTACGAAACCTTTGATTTGAAGATTCCGGATGAATTAAAAGGTAATATAAAAGAAGGTGTTCAAGTGGCGTATTGGATAATGTTAGATAATAAAGTTCTAAAAGAGGTTAAAGGTTAAGAATGGCAAAATTTTTAGAAGCAACTAATAGGCTTTTTAGAAATGTTTATGTTTGTAAGGACTGCAAGACTAAGCTTAAAGCACAACCACTAAAAATCTTGGGAAAGAAAATTGTTTGCAGAAGGTGTCAAAGCAAGGCTTTTAGGCCAATTAAAAGTAAAAAGTAAGGTTGATTGATGGCAAATTATGATTTAATTTTTGGGATTCTTTTTTATGCTTTAGTTATATTATTCTTTTATCTTGTGAGAAAAAATGTTACTATCCAAGGCATCCTTTTTATTTATAGAACTAAAATTGGTTTAAAGGCTATGGATAAAATAGCCAAGATTTTTCCTAGAATCCTTAAGGGCCTAGAGCCTGTAAGCATAGTTATTGGATTTCTTTCAATGGTAGCCTTGTTTATTTTCCTAATTTACTATACCTTTCTGCTGTTTATTAGACCAGATACCCCTGCAGCTTTAGCTCCTTTATTGCCTGGGATTAAGATTCCTGGATTACCTGTTTTACCTTTTTGGTTTTTTATAATCTCAGTCTTCTTTGTTATCGTGGTTCATGAATTTTCTCATGGAGTTTTTGCAAGGCTTCATAATTTAAAGATAAAAAGTTCCGGCTTAGTTTTTTTAGGTCCTCTTCCAGGGGCTTTTGTTGAGCCAGATGAGAAAAAGATGAGTAAACTTAGTGCTAAAGCCCAATTAGGCATATTGTCTGCTGGATCTTTCGCTAACGTAGTACTGTTTTTAGTTGTTTTTTTGATAAGCATCCTTATCTTAAGCCCGTTTGCATCTTCTTTGTTAAGTGATAATCCTGTTATGATTAATGGGGTTGAAGGAGGATTTCCTTTAGAAAATAGCGGGATAAAGGAAGGAGAGATAATCCTGGCTGTTAATGGAAATGAAGTAATTAATGTCCGAAGTTTTACAGAATTTATGGCGAAAACTAAACCAGGAGATGAATTACTAATAAAGACGGATAAGAGGAAATCCAAGGTTGTTGCTGCAGAGCATCCCAGAGGGGGAAATTCTGGTTATTTGGGTGTTGTTATAGGTCCGGCGAATTTTACAGCTTTTGAGAATGTTGTTTTCTGGTTTACAAAGCTGTTTTTTTGGATATGGTTAATCAGCCTAGGTGTTGGCTTGTTTAATTGGTTACCTTTATTTCTTACAGACGGTGGCAGGATGGCTTATGTGTTAACTCACAGGATTTTTAAAGATAAGAAGAAAGCTCTTAGATCATGGTCTATAGTAAATCTCTTATGCTTGTTTATAATCCTTATTCAACTTGGAGCGTTTTTTGTTCAGTTGTTTTAGAAAAGTATAAAAGTATGTAATTCCTATATATCTTCAGGGTGTTTTCTGGAGTTTGAATATGGAAGGTACATCAAAGGACTATCTGGCTGAAACAAAAAGTTATTTAGGTAAAAAGAAGATTATTGCAGTTGGTTTTGATTATTTTTTTACTTTAGTTAAAGCCAAAGAGCGTGAAAGAAGGGAAAGGACAGTAAAAATTACAGGTGCGCCTTTGGAGATAGTATATGAAGCGTGGTCTGAACTACAAAGAATTTCTTTTAGAACGACTAGAAGTTTTGTTGAAAAACTTTTAACAAATTTAGGCATTTCTGAAAACAGTCCTAAATATGAAGATATTAAAGATAAGTTATGCGATTATTACAATGCTGATGCAATGAACTGTGAAGTTTATCCTGATGTAATTGATACATTAAGTTACTTGAAAAATAAGAAGTATAAATTAGGCCTCCTGTCTAATATACATTCACCTTACAAGAAATCTTTTTATAAATTCCATCTGAATAAATTTTTTGATGCCACTTGTTTTTCTGATGAAATTGGTGCTAAGAAACCTGATTCTAGCGCATATAATTCCCTTATTCAAAGGTTGGATTTGCCGTTGTTTAATGGTAGTATTTTGTTTGTTGGAGATGATCCCTCGCACGATGCAACTGTTCCACGTGAGTCTGAAAAATTACCAGCTTTATTATTGGATCGGGAAAACAAGCATAAAAACATCCCTTATAGAATACAAAGCTTGACAGACTTAATAGATCTGCTCTAGATTCTAAAAAGATATAAATAACTCTATATTGTTAATTTGTTATGCTAGTTGATGTACACGCCCATTTACAGTATGGAGATTTTGAAAATGACCTTGATGAAGTAATTAAAAGGGCAAAGAAAGCAGGTGTTAAAGACATAATCGTCAATGGCTTAACTAAAGACGATAACAAAGCAGTTTTGGAATTAGGAAATAAGTATGATATTGTTAAAGTTGCTTTAGGAATACATCCTAATGAGGTTAAAAACACATCTGACGAAGAATTAGAAAACATCTTTTCCCTTATAAAAGAAAATAAAGATAACATAATAGCTCTGGGAGAATGCGGGATGGATTATTATCATGATAAAGAGGAAAGTGTTCTAAGGAGACAAAAAGCGGTTTTTATTAAGTTTTTAGAATTGGCAAAGAAAATAAATAAGCCGATTATTGTACATAGCAGGAAAGCTGAGAAGGATGTTATTGATATTTTAGAAGGCTTTAAAGTAAAAACTTTATTGCATTTCTTTACTGGAAATATGAAGCTTGCTAAAAGAGCAGAAGGTAATGGATATTATTTCTCTATTCCAGTATCTATCTTAAGATCTGAACATTTTAAAACTTTAGTAGATAGAACTACTATTTCTAGACTGCTGACTGAAACAGATTCACCTTATGGAAATCCTGAAGTTGGTAGGAATGAACCTAGTTTTGTTAAAAAAACAATAAAAGAAATAAGTGTAATCAAAGGCTTGACCCTAGCTGATACTGAAAACCTTGTATATCAAAATTTTCAGAGTTTATTTTCTTAGTAAGGGTCCTATAATAAATCTTCGTCGCTAAAGTAACCTTCCTCAAAACCTTCTTCCCAATCTTTTACCTCGTCGTTTAATAATCTATCTTCCCTTTCTAGTTCTAAATCCTCTCGGTCTTCTATAAAGTCTTCCCCTCTTTTCCTATCTCTTATAGATATTCTCATCATATCCTCCACCCCCTTAGGTATAGTTTTAATGAGTAAGCTTTATATATATGCTTACTCTATATATTTTATATGTGGTATATACCACTATAATCTGAATAAAAGGGGGGGTGTTGCAAATGGATACAAGAAGTTTAATCAAATTTGGAAGAACTAGTTATGCAGTTACTTTACCACAAAGTTGGATAAAAAAGGAAGGTCTTGGAAAGGGAGACCCTATTCACTTTGAGGATAATGGCAGTGGCTTATTTATATCTTC
>Ga0209541_10004769_pt1 | contig 23952 bp, 19 predicted proteins | sample RifCSPlowO2_01_FD_184027 | JGI IMG/M metagenome (GOLD analysis project Ga0209541, IMG submission 184027) | Groundwater microbial communities from Rifle, Colorado - Rifle CSP2_plank lowO2_0.1 (SPAdes) (version 2) | ecosystem: Environmental > Aquatic > Deep subsurface > Groundwater | place... | reverse complement strand
GGCATAACATCTAATCTGAGGTGCTTTTCCGTATCTTCGAATACGATGTCATAACCATCGACTTTCAAAAATTCGGCTGTCTTTATGAACTCCTCTTTCCTCTGTTCCTTCGAAACAACAGTGCCCTTGCCGTCGTAGTGCTGTAGATCCCCCACCGACATCGCCATTATATAGGCCTCGCCGCCTAACTTTTTTATCTTAGCTATTGTACCGGCACAGCCATAGGCCTCATCGTCGGCGTGAGGTGATACTACCAGGAGCCTCTGCTTTCCCAGAAATTCATCGGTCGGATTTATCATATTCTTTCCTTTTGTTGTAAATTTTATCACAATGCATAATCTTATACAACTGTTTTTTAATCGTTCGAACTTATTGACAGTCAAATAGTTAGATGATACCATCTTATAAAGCGATGAATATCATATCTAAAATAAATATCTGGAGGATGAAAAATAAGATAAGGGTTAGACCCTTCATCGGGGTAAGAGATCCTGATGGCACATTCCAATATAAAAAAGGCAGGATAACGATAAGATATGCAATAACGGCCCCGAAAGCACCGAATAAGAAAAATATCCCGCACTGGATATCCATAAAGATAAGGACTTCCTTTTATGCAAATAGCTTAAGAAAATCGGCCAATGAGTTTACGGCTTTTTGGCGTTATCAGAAATGGTTGGTTTTCTTCCGCCCATCGTCCTTAATAACCTTGATGCTTATCGGCCTGATCATATATACCGGCGCGGTTGAGCTTCAACCGGGCAAAGGTTATTTGACCAGATGGCTCGTCTCCCGCGCCACCGGCATATCTCCCTCTGAGATAGAATACCGGGGAGATGGATGGATTAAAATATACGGCATCAGGACAGCAGCTGTCGATAGAGCGCGCGAGCCATTCAGTTATAATGTCAATGTGTTCAGGTGGTTAGTATTTAACGATACCGGTTCTGTAACAAGGGATAGAGGTAAAGGATATGCTCCTGTCACTCACGAGATAGGATATGATGAAAGCGGACAAGCTTATATTAAAAAAGAAGGTACGTGGCGAAAAGGTGAAATCGAAAATAGGATTAAATGGGATAAACCTCAAGGCACCGGCATCAGGGAAGGAAAAGTAAAAGGTGAGAGTATAGAAAGTACTAAAAGTAAACTTGAGGTTCGCGACAAGTAGAAGTTCAAAATCGCAATTTTGTGCCAATCCAATACGCCGCGAATATCCCTACATACGGCATTATCGGAACGGAATATCTGGCATTAACAGCACTTGTAGCACATACAAGCATGGTATAAATTATAACGCACAGCAACGGCGCTACAAGATATTTTCGCCTTACAGCATAAATTACTCCGAGTAACCCCGGAATTAGCAGAGTTAACTGCGCTATAGCAAATAACAAACAGTGCAATTTATCCCCGCCTACATACCAAAACTGTACTGCCTGGATAATAACCTTTTTAAAAAAGAACGAGGGCGAGGATAAATACTTATGAAAGAGATAGCTTCGTACTGCCCCCTCTTGTTCGGCTAAATCAAGATTTTTTCCGGTTTTAGATTCTTCAGAGAGAACTACGGCATTATAAACCTCTCCGGCCTCCCTTAGAGAAGGCATTCTATACTTAAAACCGATGCCCCTTTCTATGTTGATATCTCCGGCAACCACATATATACCAAATAGCTGCACGGGAATGAAATGGCCTGAGACCTTGTAATTTCTGTATGTCCAGGGAGCAATTACTAAAAAAACAGATAATATTATCAAGCAAATATTTAATATTACGTCTTTCTTCCTATGTAAAAATAAGGCCAACACGGGCAATAAAAATATGGGGAACAACAAAAGAAAAGACTTACAAAGACTGGAAATCCCTAATGATACCCCCAACGCTAAAGCCCTTGTTTTCGAAGGAGTCTTAAAGAAGTTTACCAGACATAACACGGAGATGCTCACAAGAAAAGTAAGTAACGTCTCACACCATATGCGTGCTGTATACCATATAAATAGTGGGTAAAAAGTAAATATGGCTGCCGAGAGAATCGCCGTCTTTCTGTCGAAAATCTTATCTGCGATTAGGTAAACTATAAAACATGTCAATGCGCCAAGCAGGCTGTGTACGAGCTGAATAATATATAAATTTTCTCCGAAGATAAAATAGATAGGTACCAAAAAGAAGGGGTATAGGGGCGGGCGGAAGAGTTCGGCAGCCGAACCAGGTTCAGGAACGTAGCCATAACCATGCACTATATTCATGGCAAGCGGCCCATATTTATCTATATCCACGCTTTCTATAATTGGGATACCAACGACTGGAAAAACAAAATAACAAAAAACTAACCGTATCGCTAAACAGAGAATGCAGATAATTATGATGGGATTTCGCATTTGACTATTTTGCCCCGGTTCTTTTAAAAAATATTGGGTTTGAAATAACACGCGCTGCGCCCTGGCTCATAACATCTATTCGATAATAAACAAAATCTCCCGGACTCACATCTTCATCCTTAAACTTCGCATCTATTGAGCCCGTTCCGCTGAACTCCTTGATAATCTGATTATTTCTAATCAATTTCACGGCTATCTCTTCATTTATAGGTTTCTCCTGGGATAATTTGAACTTCACCAGCGGAATGCCATCGGAAACCAAATTTTGACCCATCATTGCTGATCTTCCGGAACCTTCTTCATTTAAAATGAATTCGTCAAGAACTAAATGAATCGCATCGGGCTCTTTAGCAACTACGTAAAATTTGCCTTCTTTTAAAGCAGCCAATATATCATCGCGATTGAAGTTTTTAACGTAGAGTATATTCATCGTGTCATTAAAATTCTTATTATCTTCTCCGGTATATTCCAATTCACCGATAGCCCATACCGGATGCGCCCTTTTGCCGAGGCAGTATTCGGTCAATATCTTATCCCATATCCCGATTGGCGTCCCGACGGTTTTATATCCTTCGGCAAAAATCCCGAAGCCCGTGTAATTCTCAGTCGACAAGAGGTCATAAGAATAAGGGATCGTTATTAAACGAACGCCATTTATAGACAAATTCTCTTCAATCTCAGGATGAGACCAGAATACTAACCCGCCTTTCTGATTTACGTAATCTATCAAATCTTGATATGGTTCCAAAAATTTATCGCCATGATATTGGTCAAACCTGGAATTACGATTACCGACTATGGGAAGATCCTTATAACTTTTGGCATCGCCCAACCCTACCACGAGCATATCCTTAGCCCTATTATTTAATACGAGATTCCCATCAAATACGTTTCCTATCCAATAGTAAAACGGATTAGCTTGCGCGCCGTCTATTATGATAACATCCTTATATTTCATATTTGTTTCTTTGATCGATTCTAAATATTTTCCTGTTCCATATCTCAGGATAGAGCCTTTTTCAACTACTTTTTTCAATATACCGCGCAATGGCCACAGGCCGTATTCGTATCTTTGCAATAGGTTATCAGTTAAAATTACAGCATCTACGCCCTTTTCCTCGGCAAGTCTTGAGTAATCTTCCACGGTCAGGTAGCCTGAACTTACTGTGGTATGCACATGTACTACGCACTTGGCCTTTATGTATCCATTTTCTTCGGCAGGACAAGATTCGGATATAAAAAAAACGAGCGATAAAAATATGTAGTTAACGACGAGATAAGATTTTTTCACAGCCCATCCTTGGAAATCGGCGGTTTATAACCCCGCCACTCGGCTTCCCTCTTCAGGCCTTTTATAAAATTTCTCAGGACCCATTCTACCAAAACTGTCAACCGAAGTCAGGATTTTCACACTTTTCTTTAACAACGGCTGCGAGGTTCTGTTCTTCATTTAGAGCCGGAATTATGAAAGAGATGGAGGGTTTCATCTTGAATGCCTCATGATCTTCTTTGAAATTACTCATATTAAGCCTTTTCTGCGAATACCAGCAATGAAGGGGTCAATACGCAACGTTTAAACGTCATGTAGTAAACACTTTGACAGATAAGAAAAATAATTCCTTCAATCAATTTATTCTTGATGCATAACCTCGAATTAAAAACTGATATATTCTTAAAACCCGCCCTTTTGAGCATGGCTGCCGCGGTCTCTCGGTTAAACATATAATTATGGAACGCGGGCGGCTTTTCTGTGTCGGCCCATATATTGTTAATCCTGTTTATAAATCTTAGGGAGGAGTCGAAAAAGATATGAAATCTGAGATTTGAAACCCTGATTGAGATAATCCCCTTTTCCTTTAATACCCCGTGCATCTCCTTTAGCTCCTTAAGCGGATCGCTCAATTGGTCTATAATATTAAATGCGGTAACAACATCAAAAAAATCATCTTTGAGGTTAGCTTCTTCTAGAGAAGATTCGATTATTTCTACGCCAAATGTTAGGCGCGCATATTCTGCGGCGGGCATAGATATATCTATGCCCATGACGTCCCATCCGTCATCTCTTGCAATTTTAAGAAACTGCCCCATGCCGCAGCCCAAATCTAACAACTTTCCGCCTTTTTTGTATGTGTTGAGCATCCTTAGGTTATGCTTAAAGATACTCATCCTTGCCGCGCTCCAGGCTTCAATACCTTCCCTTCCAAAATATTCCGAAGTGTAGAATTTCCTTTCATCTTCCTCATTATATCGCGGATTAAGGCGCGCCAAACCGCATCCCTTACATTTAACTAAGTTGGATTCCCCTCCCATTGGCGATATCATTACTTTCCTTAAGGACATAAAATCTTCGCCGCCGCAGAGGTTGCATTCCCTTTCAACTAACATCACCGCCAACCTTCCTTTTTAAGAACGCGTCATACAAACTATTTATCTCCTCGATGACATGTTTTGGGTTGAATTTCACTCTTGCGTATTCTTTAGCCTCTCTGCCAAGATTGGCTAACAGCTCCCTGTCCTTTGACAGGCGGATTATCCATTTAGCTAATTCATCCGTATCTTGAGGTCGAACCAAAATTCCATTCACTCCGTCGCTTATCATCTCCGGAATACCGCCGACCGCGGTCGCAATTACGGCCTTTCCTGAAGACATGGCCTCGGCTATGGTTAATGGAGTGCCTTCCCACAAGGACGTATGCAGTGAGATATCCGCGGCAGAAAGTATCTCAGGTATGTCTTCGCGAAAACCCGTCAGTATCACATTCCCTTGTAAACCAAGTTCGACGATCTTCCTCTCTATATCTCCCTTCAACCGGCCCTCTCCCACTATCAAAAGCACTGCATCATGGATCTCTCCAAGAACTTGCTTAAAAGCGCCGAGACAAAACAGATGCCCTTTTTCCGGAACGAGGCGTGCTATGTTCGCCAGCAGCAATGCCCCTTCGGGCACATTAAGTTCTTTTCTTTTTGCCTGTCTATCTACTCTGATATCATTAAATCTATCCCTGATGAAATAATAAGGGATCCTCATATATTTATCTCCGGCGCCTATTCCGTTGTTAACAAAATCGTCCCTCTCGTTATCCGATCCGACTATTATCCTATCGGTATAAAGCGCCGCGATCTTTTCTATCCTGCTGAATATAAAAAGACGGAATTTACCATAGTAAACGGAATGGAATATGCTGCCGTGAGGCATATGGAATATTATCGGGACGTTACTCAGCAGTGCCGCGGTCCGCCCAATAATGCCCGCCTTGGAGGTGTGCGTATGTACTATATCGAATTTTTCTCTTCTCATAAAAAAATATAATCTAAGCAGCGCGATGAGATCCTTGACAGGATTTATATTCCTTACAAGCTGCGGAATAATGATTATCCTGACGTTTGATATCTCGCCGTCTCCTGTCAGCATATCCTCCGACCCGCTAATCAACGTTACGTCAAACCTTTCCTTGTCCAGATTGTCAACGATCTTTAAAACAACTTCGCGCGCGCCGCCTGCGCAAAGCCTCGTTATAATATGGAGGATTTTTATCTTTCTCACAAATTTTGTAAACCCGCTTCTATAATACTTGATATGTATTCAGCCCGATGCTCCCAGTTATTAGCGGCTGCCAGTTTTTTTCTTTTCTCTATCAAAATCTCGCTATCTTCATCCATCGATCTTTTTATCAATTCCGCGAATTTCTCTTTAGTCCCGGCAACCCTGACGAGTTCTTTCGGAAACTCTCTGGCTGCGGGAAAATCGGTTGAGACCACCGGCTTACCGGCAGCCAAGTGTTCGTAAAGCCTCGTGGGGGTACAGTATTTTATATGCTCATCCAATTTAAAACTGACAACGCATACATCTATTGCCCTATAGTAATTAGGCAGCTCGGCGTATTCCTTATAGCCCAAGAGGTAGACATTGCTGATGTCCCTGATTTCTTTCATATCCGCATCGTAGCCGACCGGCCCGATCATTACTATAGACCACTGCGGATTTGTCTGTGCAGCATACTTTAAGAAAGCCCAATCAACCCATCCGGCGATTTCACCCACCATGCCGATGATGGGCCTCCTTAACTTCGCCACATCCGCAGGCAACGGTTCATCAGAAGAAAATTTCCTTTGATAATGCTCGAATTCAACGGCATGAGGCAGATAATAAATATTATTATTTAGCGTCTTTTTCTTTTCAAACAGCAATCTGTTAGATATAAATACCGCGTTTGAATTCTCTAACAACTTTTTTTCCAAATCCTCGAAATTACTATTCCTATAACCCGGGTATGTCAACCAGTCATCGACACAATGATATAGACAAAATTTCTCGCTTAATTGGCCTATTAGGTCGGCTGCGGTGGGCAAATAGAACCAAAGTATCGGCTTTTCTAACCTCAGTCTTTTTATCAGTCTTTGAAGCATCCATCGTAATATATAAAAATTTACCTTCCTTATGAATCTATTATTGTAAATTGGTATTATGAGAGGTGAATATACAAAAATATCGTGACCCGATGTCATGTCTTCGGGCCTTCTGGGGCCTTTAAGCCAGCGGGATAGTCTTCTTGTAATTCTATGTAAATGCGACTTGTGGAATCCGGGCGTCTTGGAGCCTATAGTCTCTATATAAAGGACCCTATTGCGCCTTGACATCTCTTCCATGAGATATATCTTGCTCGTTTTATAGGATGTCCAATCCACGGAGGAAAAACAGATAATATTTTGATTTTCGATCATTTTTACCCCTTGGCCTCGGCAAGGACTTCCCTTATCTTATCGCTTACGTTATGCCAATCGAGTTTCTCTTCCTTAATCCTGGCTACACCATTAGAACCTAGCTGCTCAGCATAATTTTTATCGCTTAATATTTTTTCCGCGGCGCTTTCTATCTCATCTTGGTCCAGGGGATCTACCAATATTCCCGTAACTTTATCCGTCACGGCATCCTCTATCCCGCCGGATCTGCCTGCTATAATCGGCTTGCCGCAGGCGCTCGCTTCCAAAAACACAATCCCGAATCCTTCAACCTTCGCTTCATTATAAATCTCTCTGCTTAACATAATGAAGACATCGCATGCATTATAATATAAAGGGAGTATCTCATCGTCGACCTGGCCTGTAAATATGACATGTCCGTCCAATTTGAGTTCGTCGGTCAATTTTCTCAAACACTCTTCATACGGCCCTGTCCCAACGATAAGATATACGATATCTGTAAATTTTGATATCAGCCGGGGTAATGTCTTTATGACCTTATCGTGGCCCTTGTAATCATGGAGCCTCGATATCGTTAACAATATTTTTTTGTTCTCCAGCTTATATTTCAGGATTATCTCCTTGCTATCGAGATGCGGCATAAAGCGGCTGAGATCGACGCCGTTGGGAACGACCCTGATCTTTAATATGTCTACACCGCGAACGACCATCCTATCTTTCATAAAGTTACTCACGACGATAATCTTTTTAGCCCTATCAAAAGTCTGTTTTTTTATAAATTTCCTCAGCTGGTTATATTTAAGTCTGTTAAAAAAGGTGGTTCTGTCCTCAAAATAATCCATAGCGTGCACATGAATAACATATGGAATACCGGTCAAGATACTTACGAACCGCGAAACTGCCGCCCCGGGATACCAACTTAAGTTGTAAATAACATCTGCCTTAAATTTAAATATTAAATATAACGCTACGAAAAATAATACGACCTCCCGCAATATTTTTATATTGGTTATCCTGAAAGTAACCAGTCCGGATCCTTTATCGAATTCCCTATCTCCCTTGATTGCCGTAGCTATCACTAAAATCTTTTCCCCGGCAGACATATTCTTAGCAACCTGATAAGAAAGGGTTGCGATGCCGCCTATTAGCGGCGGATAGTCAAAAGCGACAAAAAGTATGTTCATCTTTCAGTTATCCAAAAATCTCCTGCACCATATTTCCAGCATCATGATGATCCAGATCTTATGGCTGTTATCGGCCTTACCTCTTGCGTGTTCATCCATAAGCCGTTTAATGTATCCGGGTTCGAAAAAACCCCTGTGTTTAATCGATGATTCGTTCAAAAACTCATTCGCGTTTTCTCTTATAAAATCGGATTTGAACCATTCCCGTATGGGAATGCCAAATCCGTGCTTTTTCCGATTTATTATCTCGTCTGTCAACAGCCCTTTCATCGATTGCCTGACTAAATGCTTTAACGATAGCCCCTTCACCTTAAGGTTAGACGGCACCGAGAAGGCAAACTCAACTAATTTGTGGTCCAGGAAAGGAACGCGCGCCTCTAAAGAGTTTGCCATCGTCATCCTGTCCACTTGCTGGAGTACATCATTACTTAAATACGTATTCAAGTCAACAAACATAGCCGCATTGAGATAATCCAGCCTAGCGGTTTCTGCTTTCCTGAAATATTCGCTTGTCACAGCAAGCGAATCTAAGCCGCTGGTATTGCTTTTTAGGAAATCCGAATATAACTCATTCTTCTCGTCATCATCAAAACCCAATAATGTCATCCATCTGGTGTGCCTCTTATCAAACGGAAGCTGTGCGGATTTAAGAAATCTTAAAACCCTCCTCATCTTGCTCGGATTTTGAGTGTCTATATTGATATGCGATATTAACTTTGGTATCATTTTTTGTGTTAACATCTTAGGCAGAGTAGAGTAAAATCCGGATAATTTATCCGCCATATAGGCGTGATAACCTCCGAATAACTCATCTCCGCCGACACCGGTCAACGCTACCTTCACGTGTGGAACTGCCATTTTCGAAATGAGATAAGACGCAAGCGCAGAAGAATCGGCGTGCGGCTCGTCTAAATTCCAGATAAGATCCTCCATCCTGCCTATATCCTTCGGCATTATGATCAATTCATGATGTTCCGTATTAAATCTCTTTGCTACAAGACGGGCGTACTTTAATTCATCGAATTCCTTCTCTTCAAATCCTATGGAGAAAGTTTTTACCGGCCGCGGGGACAACTGAGACATAAGCCCCACTATGCTACTCGAGTCAATTCCTCCGCTTAAGAAAGCGCCCAGCGGGACATCGCTAATAAGCTGCATTTTTATGGAATCTTTCAGCAATTTGTAAAATGTATCACCATATTCTTCTACGCTGCTGAATTTCAATTTTTTCGGTTCAATAGTCCAGTATTTTTTTTCAATAACCTTCCCATCTTGGCAGATAAGAATGCTGGCCGGAGGCAATTTCTTGACACCCTTGTATATGGTAAGAGGCGACGGAACCGATAGATATGTCAGATAATAATGAACCGCCTCGAAATCTACCTCTCTATTTATACTATCGTCCTGCACTATCGCCTTCGTCTCTGATGCGAATATTAATCTGCCGTCCTTATCGGAATAGACGAGGGGCTTTATCCCAAACCTGTCCCTTGCCAGGAATAATTTTTTCTCTTTTGAATCCCATATTGCAAATGCAAACATACCCTGGAGGAACTTTACGCAACTCTCCCCATGCTCTTCATAAAGATGCACTATTACTTCCGTATCCGTCTTCGTCTTGAATATATGGCCTTTGTCCTCTAACCCTCTTCTCAACTCGATATGATTATAAACCTCGCCGTTATAGACAATACAGATCTTGCCATTTTCGTTAAAGATGGGCTGCTTGCCGCCTTCGACATCTATAATGCTCAATCTCTTATTTGCTAAACCGATATTTCCTTCGATGAAATAGCCTTCATCATCCGGACCGCGGGCATATAAAGTATCGTTCATCCTTTCAATGACAGAGCGTTCGACAGGAGTTTTATTCAAATAGTTATATATCCCGCAAATCCCGCACATTATTTAACCGCGCCTATCTATTAGGCCGGCATATATAGATTCCAGCCGCCTGACATACTTTTTGGCCTCGAATTTTTCCTCTACTCTCCTTCTGGCCATTGCACCCATTTCCCTGCGTAATTTTTCATTTCTTGCTAATTTATCAATTTTTTCGGTGAGATCCTTCGGATCACGCGGAGTAAACAGAAATCCGGTAACGCCATCTTCTATAAGCTCAGGTGTTCCTCCAGAAGCGCTGCACACAACCGGCTTTTCCATAGACATCGCCTCGATAATAGCTATCCCGCAAGGCTCAAATGGCGACGCGAGAACGAATATATCTATAGTGTTCAAAATTGAGGTTATGTCCCTTCTAAAGCCGAGAAAATTAACTATGCCTTCAACTCCCAAATCTTTGGCCTGCATTTCAAGTTTTTCTCTTAATTCACCGTCACCTACTATCAATAACTTTATATTCTTATATTTTTTGGCTAGTTCGGACATTGCGTCAATACAATAATCCATACCCTTATTAACACCCGTGCCCAATGTTCCAACTGAACCTAAAACTATTTCATCTTGTCCTAATCCGAGCGTACTCCTAAAATTCCTTCTATCTCCTTGAGGTTTAAAAAGTTCAGTTAAAACAGAATTATGCATAATCATCGTTTTGCGTTGCGAAATTCCATAATTTTTAAAAATCCATTCTTTCATTGCATTTGAACAAACGATGATCTTATCTATAAAAAAAGAAACTAGGAAATTTGCCGTAGTATACTGCCAGCCGGTATTATATATATCTCCCTGTTCAAAAGAAATTACGTTTTTCCTTCCAATTATTACAGATGCTATTGTTCCGAATATCCTCGACCAAGTCAAATGGGTCTCTAAAATATCTGGTTTTTCATCTTTAAGCATCTCGGAGATTACCCGTATTGTAACGATCCACCTTTTTTCTTTAAGGGGCGCCTTAAGATTTAAAGAAACAACCTTTACTCCCAAGCTCTCTATCTCCCTGCCGATATTTAATTCATCCGTTAGAGAATATACGACGTGGAGATACCTTTCTCTATCTGCACATTTCAAGATAGTCAATAGATGTGTCTGTGCGCCTCCTATCCCTAAACTGTCTATGAGGTGAACTATTTTTTTCATTTTTTCTTCCAAAATGATAAAAGGCCATCTATGCCAAGTAAAAAAACATAGGGATCCGTAGGGAGACGATATCTATCTTCCCCGCAGATTGAGTACAAAAGCGTCATCGCTATAAGCAGGAAGATAAGTAAAAGTGATTTCCTGAATTCAGCGCCCTTTTTAAACGAAATATAAAGGCTTATAAACATCCCAATAAACAAAATATTGTATGGCAGGTGATATAAAATTTTAACGGCGTACAGAAGATACGTACCCGCAAATTTGTCAAGCGTGGGGCTTCTGTAAGCCCCCTCTTTAGAGTAATATTCCCTATATCTGGCAGGAGATTCAGGCCAAAGATGCCAAAATTGGCTGAGTACGATCAAGCGTATTTTAAAGAACTCTTTTGGATGAGACTTGGCAAATTCCCAGCCTAACTTGTAAAGGTACTTATCCCTCTGGGGTTCCGATAAAAGCGATATCTCTTTCTTCTGTTCGTCGGTCAGGGGCGTTTTTCCGAGGGGGCGAAGCGGATCGTGGATTGTCGCGAGTATCATTTCATTGTTAAAGACATAAACTGAAATTCCGCCGCCCGTGGAGATAGGCACGAGTTCTTTAAAAACGAAATAATTTCTGACTGTCCAAGGCATAATAGTCAAAATCATAAAAAGTATCACAAAAACTACGCCTTTAAACCTTGACAAGACGTTTCCAGATGAAAAAAAGGCTAACCATAAAATCAAAAAAGGCACGAATGCCAAAATTACAGGTCTGGTCAAAGCCGAAAGTCCTAAAAATATTCCTGAAAATAAATAATTTTTTAGACTAGGCCTGGCATAACCTCTTAAAATAAAAAAAATCGCCAGCGCCAGTAAAAAAGTAAGGAGCGTTTCCGAAAGCAAAGATCCTCCGACTAATATAGACGAAGGATAGATGGCATAGATAAATGCTGCTCCAAAACTTATTCGCTTATCTTTAAATATGCCTTGTGCGATGAAAAAAACTATGCTGCAAATAAAAGCTCCCAATAACGCCTGCGCTAATTTAACCGCGAGAATGCTGTTATCGGTAAAGAAATAAATTACTGCTATGAATAGCGGGTATAGCGGGGGGCGGTAATTGGTAAATCCCAACATAAAATTAGAATGGTATGACTTGCCTTCTAATATGCGACTGGCAAGCTGGCTATAATCGACTTCGTCTCCGGAAAGGACCTGTCCGGAGATAATCCCCGTCGCTATCCTCGGCATTAATGCGAGAATAAACAGAAGAGGGATTAGAAATTTATTGCTACTGAAAAGATTGGGCATCTTTAACACACTAGATCAACCTCTTAAATATCTCGACTAATTCTTTCGTTTGATTAAACGCAGTAAACTGATTTATATAATCCTCGTTTATATTTAGCTTATAGTCTCCTCTGAAAAGATTAAGTAAGGTATTGATTCCGGCCTCAGTTTCATCGGGAACAAATATACCCAGCCCGCTCTTTTCCAACACGCCTCGAATTTCGTCATTTATATCAAACGCGATAATGGGTTTTTTTATAAAAAGATAATCTGTCAGCTTAATCGGAAATGTACGTTTTAGAACGCCGGGTAAGAACACGGCGTCAGCCGACAATAAAACACTAAAGTATTCACTTAAAAAAAGAAAATCGACCAGCTTTACCGCATCCGTCAAACCTAAAAGCTCGATTTCTTTTTTTAGGGATATGTTTCTTTTAATGCTCCCGATAATCAAGATTTCGATATTGCTTTTTTCAAAAAGTTTTCTTTCGAATATCACTTTTAATAATTCAAAAAACTTTCTATTGTATTCTTGCAAAAATTCCCCTGTAAATACGACTGTAAATTTTTTACTCCTCTTCCTCAATGTCGCGTTTTGCAAAATTTCAACATCCGTACCGGTCCTTATGCAAATAATTTTATTATCTACGATTTCTTTATATTTGGATAAGAACAAATTTCTCGCGTCTTCGGATAGTGTAACTATAAAATCTGCCTCTTTCATAACTGCCTTCTCTATCTTACAATTAACTTTATATTTAAATCGAGTGGATTGAAATTTTGCGGTCCTCTCTTCGACGCCGGGATCCCTAAAATCGGCGATCCATGGGATCCCAAATCTCTTCTTAAGCTTCATTGCTATAAGATGCGAGGTGAAAGGCAGGGCGGTTGAATAGATAACGCCGATATGATTAGAGCCTATTATCTCCTCAGCCTTCTTCAACGCGAATGGATACCAGGTAATATAGCGGTCCGGTAGAAAAATAATTCCATCTCTAATTTTATCTATTGCGATTCTTAGGAAATCCTCTTTTCCTTCATTTTGTAATCCAGCCGTTAGATCAGACGGCATTGGTCCCTTGATCGACCTGCTATTAGTAACCGTCTTCTCGAATAATGACTTTAACCCCGAAAACGTTAGATCAATATGCCTTGCGCGTATTATCTCCACCTCTTTAGGCAGATCATCCAGCAATGTCGGGTCGACAAAATATAAGAAAGACTTGCCCGTCGTAAGCACATAGGGCTTCCATCCAAAACGCGGAAGATATTTGGCAAATCTATGCGCCCGATAGACTGCGGCGTGAGAATAAGGTGCGAAAAAAGGCGTTATCATCAAAATATTTTTCACGTTGGTTCCGTATGGCGCGGTGCTTTATTCCCTATGTTTAATAAAAAAGCAAAAAACTTGATCAATTTAGCAGACCATTTCTGATGATAAAGCAATGTTATAAGATCCGCCAGTAATCCGTCTATATGATAATAATCATGAAGTTTTTGCTTTGAAAGCCACTTCTCAAATTTCAGCTTTCTCGCCTTAGTGTGTTTCCAGATCATCCTTTTGGCGTATTGAAAGGCGCTCTTTCTTTCTTGCAGAGTTAATTCGGGCGTTGAAAATAACGGCTTATTTATGTGATGCATAATACCGTCTAAGTATACTTCGGGAGAAATGATGAAGCGGCTTTCTTTTTCGATCCAATTATAAAGTTCTGTACTCGGGAAAGGTATTAAGTTGTAAAATTGCGCATCATATATTGGGAACTTTAAAGCGAACCTCACGGATTCCTGTATATCCGACCAAGTCTCCCCCGGAGAACCTATTAAGAAAAACAGTTCGACCCAAAAGCCGAGCCGGCATGCTTCTCTCACGGCTTCTTCAATCCTTTCTATCGTTTCGCCTTTCTTTATATTCATAAGCACTTTATTGCTCGCAGATTCTACGCCAAAAGCTAAACAATAAAAGCCGGCGTCCTTCATCCTCTCTAAAAGCTTGCCGTTGACTTTATCCGCCCTTATGCCGTTGCCGCAGCGTATCCTGATGCCCGAAAGCTGCCTTCTTCCTATCTCATCGCATATATCATATACCCTTTTTTCTATGAAATTAAAGACATCGTCCGCTATGGAAAAATCTCTGAATCCATTTTTATACCAAAATCCGATCTCGTCTGCTATGTTGGCTGCGCCCCTTGCCCTGAATTTCTTACCCATCACCGAACCTATCGGGCAAAATATGCATTGATAAGGACAGCCCCTTGACGTAACTATAGGAATTATTTTAGGATAATTGCCGATATCGAATTTTTCATATTTCGGAAACGGGATCTCATCTAAATCATCAATCAGATCCTGTTGTCCTGTCTGTATAATATCTCCGTCCTCTTTCCTGTAAATTATCCCTGCTATTTCACCTAAAGGTTTCTCCTTATATATATCAATAATTGTCTTTTCGCCTTCCATCATGACGCCGATATCTATGGCCTGGCAATCTGTAAGCGCACTTTTTTTAAACGTCGAGATATGGGGCCCGCCGGCTATAATTTTCACTTCAGGAAAATCACTTTTTAACGCATTTAGAATAGAATAATTATATTTATACCTAAAGCTCATTAAACTGTAACCGATGAAACGGGGCCTAAACGAAGAAATGAATCTTTTTAATTTTCTATACCCGCCGTCAACTCCTAAGTCGAATATTCCATGCTCAATTCCATTGCTGGTTAAAGTTTCTGAAATATACCCCAACCCGACTGGCAGATTTAAATAATCATAGTGCGAACCGGGATATTCCGCGTTTATCAGAAGTATGCGACCTGTTAACATTTGCTCTGTCCCTTGAACGAATCAATCGCAAAACGTATGGTTTCGATAAGGCGGTATCCGAAATATCTATCTAACAAATAAAGCGCCAACGCATAGCAAATTCCACCCAGCAAGATCGATATTGAAAATGTCATTACTATGCTATTAGATAATAGCGGCTTAAGCAGGAAAATAGAAAAACACATAAAAAGAGTCCCTGTGATAGGGAAAAATATAGCTTTTAAAAATTGGGATCTCTCCATATCTAATCGGATTAACCTATAAATGACTGCCATTATGTAAAATACGGATATTGCGCTAACGGCAGAAAAAGCTATGGATGTTCCCACTATGCCCATCTTAACAGTAAGAGGATAGAAGAGTAAGGCAAGCAGCGCCAGGTTAAGGCTGGATAACCTAAAGTCAAGATCGGTGCGCCCTGTACCATAAAATACAGGGCCTACTGTTGAGTAGATAGACCTAAAGAAACCAAAAACACACAGTATCCTGACCGGTAATATGATCGGCGACCACCTCGTTCCCAAAAAGATCTGAACAAACTCAGGTATAAGCATAAAAATACCTCCGGCTATAGGCGCCGATAGGAGGATTATTAAACGGACTACCTTGATGTACCCCTCCCTTAATCTTGGTAAATCATCCTGAAGCTTGGCGTAGGCCGGAAAAACGATCTGTGAAACAACGTGTGTCGCGGAAGTCGCTGGCGTATTTGCGATTCCGAAGGCAACGACATAGAAACCCAAAGAATCTAAATTCAAGATTTTACCTATTAGCGCGTTGGGCCCCTGGATAAAAAGAAACGTTAATATGCTTGCGCCAAAAACATATTTGCCAAATTGAAAAAGCTTTTTTACTTCCTCGAAATCGAATTTAAAAGACGGCTTAAAAGGATACAGGCTGTAGGAGAAAAAAAATCCGGCGATTGTGCCAACAACCTGACCGATTACTAATGCCCATACATTTTTAAAAATAACAGCCAAAACGACGGAGGCAACCGTATTGGATATAGCGCTGGACTGCTCAAACAAAACCTTATTTTTAAAGTCTAATTCCTTGAGAAACAGGAACACTCCGGCACTTGTAAATCCGCTGAAAATAAATGAAAGTGAAACAAATTTTAAAATGGGGCTGAGCTGCTTATTATTGTAAAAACCGGCTATTAATCCCGAAAAGATATAGAGTAGCGCAAAAAGAGAGATACCTCGAATAGCCGTTATGATCCACGCTGAGTTGAGGGCGGATTTACTGACTTCTTTCCTCTGGACTATCGCCTTTTCGATCCCGGTTTCGGTGAAGATATTAAGCATATTGATCATCACTCTGGCTATTCCCATTAAACCAAAATCTATGGGGTTAAGAAGCCTCGTTAAAATAATTGTTCTCAAAAAATAGAGAAAATTGCTGAAAATATGGGATGCCCCAACCCATAAAGTGGCCCGGGCTACTTTATGGGTGAGCGCCCCGCCCTTTTTAACTACTGAATCTTGTTCCATGATATCTTCGGTGGTTTGCTGAAGTGGGCCTTCCACCCATCGCGAATTCCCAAGAACATGCTTCCGATAATTCTGGGATTACGCCAAAGGAGACTGCGCAAGCTGATGCGAAGAATATATTCTGCTATAAGAATCGGATAGGAGAGTTTACTGAAGTTGTTCAAAAACATAAGGCTGTGATTGCGATACAACCAATATATCTGTTCTTCCTTGCTTCTCTCCCTGCCCCTGCATCCGCCAAATGGCAGCGAAAAATGTTTAACGACCGCCGCCGGTTCAAATATAATTTTGTACCCTCTTTTTAAAACACGGAGGCAAAAATCCATATCTTCATACTCTGCAATTCCCTCAAATCGCTCATCAAAACCCCCTATTTCTAACGCTACGCCTCTCCTCACAGACATATTCCCGCCTTTAACGTGCATAACCTCGCGCTTTACATTTTTATCAAAACCTGAATACGCAAAACCGTCTATCTTTCTTACGGTCCCGATCTTGGAGTCCGGTACATACCCTTCATCTTTATCTTCTAAAACTTTGCCTCCGACTATGCCGACTTTTGGATCGGCATGATTTTTGATATGCGCTTCTACTAAATTATTGCCGGGCTTAATGTCGTCGTCTAAAAATAGGACAATCTCTCCGGACGCCTCCCTTATCCCGATATTTCTGGCGCGTGGAAGGTTAGGGTTTACCTCATAAAAATACTTTATCGGATAAAAGGTTTCGGTCGGGCTCTTTATCTTTTCTATATCGGCTTTTTCTCCTTGGTAAACGACAAGAACTTCAAAATTTTTATATCTCTGTTCTTTCAATTCTATCAATAGCCTTCTGGCTTCTGCCGGTCTTCTATATGTGCAAATTATTATGGTTGCCTTCATCTGAGATCTTGCGAGGGTATCTTTTGACTTAACAATATACTCCGCACTGATACAATAAGTCCCGTCATAAACCACAAAGGACCTAACATCCTAAAAGCTTCCAGGGTCTCGCTGAATAAGCAAGTCGCCAATATGCCGGCAAGCCCGGCTGCATAGCCCAGGCCCAAGCCTTCCATAAAATTATCAGGCGCATTATTTTTAACCCATAATGAAATTTTGAATATTCTCGCCATTAACCACAAAAATATGCTGAACCCAACAATACCTATCTCTGTAAGGTATGCCCAATATTGGCTATGCGCTTCTGTCTTTAATATAGATCTGATCCCCCACCATCCCACTCCGAAAATGGGATTCTCCATAAATATTTTAAATGTTTGGCCCCAAAGGGTTAACCTTACTTGAGCGGAAGGATCAAGTTGGATAGTCGGATTCACCTGCTGGAAAGTCATAGTGATCCTCTCCAATACTGCTGGCTGCATAAGTATCGGGCTTATTATCAATAAGGCTAAGAAAAGAATAAATAATCTCCTTTCCTTTAATATTGCTATCACAAAGATGCCCACGATAATTCCTACATAAGCAGACCGCGAAAAAGTATTGAATAACGCGAAGGAGATAGCTACGCCAAAGATTGTAAGAACCGTCTTTGTGCCGGCTGAGCGAATAGTTACAATTAACCCGATAACGATAGAAAGGGCAAAACAATAAAAAGCCCCCAAAATGGCATTGCTATGAAAGGTTGATACCGCGTAACGTACCACGGTATTGTCTGCGTAAAAAATACCGGGCGTTAGTTTCCCCCCTATCAAATTTTGTACGATTTGAATCATCGCAACTACTCCAACATTAATAAAGAAGGCTATTGTAAATTTTCTTACTTGCGGCAGTTCTTTTATACAACTAACAACTATGAAATAGATAAATACGTATTCAAAAAATCTTAGGAGATGCAGGACCCCTAATAAAACCCAGTCCTGGGAAAATCTCGAAGTCAGTTGTATGAGTGATATCGTCCCGATAACAAAAAATAAAATAAACGGCCAATTTAGCGGCGTAGCGACAAAGGTCGATTCCTTTGTGCGCGCCCTGTTGGCCAGCCAGCTAAATATGAGAAAAAGCAAAAGAAGGTCATCAGTTCCCATCTGAACAGTTTTTCCCAATTGATACTGCACTGTAAACGGGAGAACGAAGATTAAAATATATAACCCCCATTCCAAGTTCATTACTGTTAACACGGAAAGCACTAAACCGAAGATAACCACGAGGATTAATTGCGGTTTTGCTGTAGCAACTACTTGGCCGATACTTACCAGCAATATCAGCGTGATCAAAAATAAAAAGAATATTCTCATGATCTTATCCTAAAGAAAAAACCCACTTTCTCCCAGGACCAAAATTTCATTCCAACTAGACAAAAGTGGGTTTAAAAAATCTCTATCGGGGCTTTTCGATCTTTCTGTTTTTGCCCTTGTCTTCTTCCGAATAATATTTGTAATTATAATAATAGTAATAATTGGGTATCAATTCCGCTTCGGGCGTCATACAATTCAAGATGACGCCTTTCGGCCCGGCATTCATCAAATCCATTTGGTTTTTAGCCCGCAGGAGAGCCATCCTCGATGTCTTCCCTGCGCGGTAAACAAGGTATGACCTATCTGCTTTTGAACCGACTATTACGCCATCCGGGACAGGCAGGACAGGCGGAACGTCGATGATGATGAAATCATAAATATTTTTCAAGGTTTGCAGCATTTGGTTTAATCTCGGGGTATCCAATATCTCGGAAGCGTTTGGGACAAATGTTCCGCTCGTAAGTAAATTGAGCTTATCTAATCCCGGCGACTTCGCAACCTCATCCGCGCCAAGATCGCCCATGAACATATCAACTATCGTCCTTATCGAATCTTCTAACTTTACCGACCCTATCAATACATCGCTTAAGCCGGGCTCTCTCTTGAGGCCTAACACCTTGTGCAGTACGGACTTCCTCAGGTCGGCATCGATTAAAAGTGTTTTATTGTTGTTCTCCGCCAGGACAATGGCTAAATTGAGCGCCGTCAGGCTTTTGCCCTCGTCCGGCCCTGTACTCGTAATAACAATGACCTTCTCATTATTCTTAAGGAGTTCATCTACCTTTAGGCTTGTCCTTAAGATACGATAGGCCTCTGTGGTAGGAGACCTTCGATCAAATTTGATAAGAAGCTGAGCCCTCATGTTTTCGATAGGATCCGGCTTTTTACGGCCAAAAACCCATTTTTTTTCTACGATCTCTTTGCCCTTGAGAAAGGGGATGACAGCTAAAACGGGAAGTTTTATAAGCGCCTCGACATCTTCTATAGTGCCTAGCGACGTATCTAAACTCTCGAAGACAAAAGTAAGGAAAAATCCCATAACCAAACCAACCAGACTGCCTATAGTTATGTTGACTTGCTTGTTCGGTTTTATCGGTTTCGTAGGAGGGGTGGCAAGATTGACTATCTTAACATCCTCTACTTTTTCTGCCTCTGCGATGCGAGCTTCCTGAAGCTTTTCCTCTAAGGCCCGATAGGCTTTTTCATCGACTTCCGCTCCGCGCGTCAAGCGCGCAAATTCAAGTTCTTTATCGGGGTAGGTCTTTAATAGCTCCTTTAATTTACTAATTTCTTCGTCTACCTTAACAACGTCGGGATATTTTTCTGTAAATATCTTTGTCAGGCTTAGTTTCTGCTGTTCAAGGTTGGCGAGGTTGGCTAGGAGATTAACGGCTGCCCCTGTCGCCTCTCCGGTCTTCTTGAAATCTTTTAATTTTTCCTCTGCCTCATTTAATCTCTTGGTTACATCGGCGAGTTGATTTTCAATAAAGATACGAACTTTTCTCGTCTGCTCGCTCTTTTCCTTAGCATCATAGTCGATATAGGCCTCGGCAACTTTATTGGCAATCAGCGCTGCCATTTTAGGATCCCTGTCGGTCACGGAAATCCTTATGATGTTCGTGCTTTCGACTTGGGAAGTGGACATAGAACCTTCCACTTGCGCAATGGCGTTTGTGATATCTTCCCTTGAGGCATCCTTCGGTACGAGACCTAATTCGAGAACAACTCTTTCAATAATGGGCTGACTTGTTATGGCCTTGGCCTGAGAAGACATCAAATCGGCAGAAGGCGCTACAACCATTTCCATAAGCAAGCTGCTGACGCTTTTCCGTTCAACTATCCTTACGGAAGAGGAGGCGAGATATACGGGTTCCATCTTATTCGTATGTATTATCGTTGACGCCAATACTACCACAAAAATGACTACGGCTATCCATCCACGTTTTCTGATAATTAGCCAATAATCGCTTAAGTTCAATCCTGGGTTAGGCAAATCTGATCCATCCTCCCTGGTTTATCCTGTCGAGAAACCTAATCTGCGTGCCCTGCTTTTATAGTCTGTCTTATCGACTTGAATGTTTCGTAATCTATCACTGTCCTAAGCACCGGCACGATAAAAGCATTATAAAATTCCTTCACGTTGGATACCAACGACCGCGAGACAAATATAATGTCATTCGGTTCCAATCCTATATTTTCTTTGAGGTTTCCTTTTTGCAGTATACTGGCGGCATTTAGGACGATCAGCTTTTCTTTCTCCCCTTCCTCAACAGGACTTCTTACGACCACTATACTCTTCGGCTGGGCGTCGCGCGTGAAGCCGCCCGCGAAACCGACTCCTTCCATCAAAGATATCTTTCCGGTAAATTTGTAGACGCCGGGGGATCTGACCTCGCCTAATATGACGATCTTCTCGCCGGCAAATTCCCTTACGACAAGTGATACTTGCGGATTTTCCACATACTCTTTCAATTTCCCGGAGATCTCATCCTTTAATTCGGTAAGCGTCCTGCCGCTGGCTTCTATGTCGCCAATCAATGGAAACGATATATACCCATCCGGACGCACGATAATTTCCATAGATAAATCGGGCACCCTCCACACCGAAACATATAATTTGTCATTAATATTGATCAAATACCTGATCTTGATGGCCCTGCCGCTTATAGATGTCGTCCCTTGCGGCACCTCTATCTTTTTTTCGCCCTCCGATTCTCCCTCCTTAGCCTTCTTCTCCGCCTCAAGCTCCTTATCTCTCTTTTCCATCATTTGTACTGCCCCGGGTACGGGAGAAACGCTTCCGGGGAGGACATTTTTAAAGTCATCCGCCGAAGAGCAGATGGAAGTTATGCTGATAACTAAAAATATCGTTAAAGGCGCAGAAAACAAAATAGCCGACCGCAGCCGGCTATTCACTCTTTGTCTATCTTTCATGGCCATAAATATCGCCTGCTCCCCCTTCACCAATTAAATTTTTTTAAAATGGCTTCGATAAACTTCAAATGGAGCTCTTCATCGGCTTTTATGCCCCTTAATACTATCTTGAAATTGTCGTCATCCGTCGCCTCTATGCATTCACTATACACTGAGATCATTTCCTTTTCTTTACCGAGATGATACTTCGCCATATCTTCTAAAGAGGCGCTGCCTTTCAATAGCCTGAAATTCCATGCCGGTTTTTCGCCTAATTCGAGCAGCTTCATCGAAATTATATCCGCATGCCTTATTTCCGTTAACCCGAATCGATCAAATTTCTCAGAGATCTCTTTATCTTCTACGGTCTTCGCCTCTCGTGGATATAGAAATACATCCGAATATTCCAAGACTAAGGCATCGTTTAATAACTCAGTCAATTCCTTCTTCATGTCCATAATATTATCAAATAAAAAGGGTTAAGTCAAATAAAAATAAACCGTTATCACCCTAATGATTTGGCCTCTTCAAGCACTATATCTTTGTCTATCGTATCTTGTCTTTTAGCGAAACCCGCCAAAAGACAAGCATCGCACAGGCGATTTATTCGCCTGGGTATACCGCCGGAACGTTCAAATATTAAACTCAATGCTGATTCCGTAAATACGGGCTCTTGCCTGCCGGCAACGCTGAGCCTGTGATTTATATATTCTGTCGTTTCCGCCTGCGTTAAACTATCCAAATGCGCCTTTACGGCTATCCTCTGCTCAAGTTGTTTATTATTGTCTATCTTCTCTTTTAATTCGGGCTGACCAAACAATAATAATGTTAAGAGAAACCTGTCCTGTGTCTGAAAATTTAATAGCAACCTCAATTCTTCGAATATCTTTGGGTCATCGATTATATGCGCCTCATCCAGGATAACTATACTGTCTTTTCCGTCCCGCATATTGTCCTTAAGTATCGTCTCCAAAGTATCCAATATAACATTTATCATAATTTCGGTCTTCTTGGTCGGCAACTCCCGCGCTCCTAAATGGGTAGTTATATACATGATCAATTCGTCATATGGCATTTGGGGATTTGTTATAAAAGCGATCTTGTATCTATCTTCGGTAAGCTCAGAGCGTAGGGCTTGGGCTAAAACGGTCTTTCCGCATCCAAATACGCCCGTAAGTACGGCCGCACCTTTTCTTTCTCTAACCGCGTAAATTAATCTTGCCAGCACCTCATCATGCTGTTGCGAATAATAAAGAAACCTTGGGTCAGGCGTGTTCTCAAAAGGCTTCTTATCTAAACCCCAATATTTTTCGTACATTTCAACCTGCCTTTTTATGTTTTAATGCATCTCAATTATAGCACATCTTTTATGAATTTTTAAATTAAAAGTGAAAACTCTTTCAGGCGCTTGTTGACAGGTTAATTTTTGGATGATAACATCATTACGGGAATGATGAGATGGAAAATAAGATTAAGATAATGTTCGTAATCACCCGGATGGTAAAGGGCGGGGCGCAGAACTACGCGTTGTCAATATACAGGTCGTTAAACCGGGAAAAATACGAGACGACGTTTGCAACCGGTCCGTCAGACGGGCCGGAAGGAGATTACATTTCCGAGATCAGCGGATGCGGCCTCAGTTATGCCGTTATCCCTTCCTTGACGAGAGAGATAGATCCGGTCAAAGACATCAAGGCCCTTTTCGAGATATGCGCGCTGATGCGGAAAATAAGGCCGGATATAGTCCATACCCATACGTCAAAGGCAGGTATTTTAGGCAGGATCGCGGCCAAGATCTTAAAGGCGCCGGTATTAATCCACCAGCCCCACGGCCTTGCAATGGGAGAATTATGGCAAGTATTAGACGTGCCTCAGAATCCTTTTATCCGCAGGTCCTTGATCGTGTTAGAAAAAATT
>Ga0209541_10004768_pt1 | contig 23954 bp, 39 predicted proteins | sample RifCSPlowO2_01_FD_184027 | JGI IMG/M metagenome (GOLD analysis project Ga0209541, IMG submission 184027) | Groundwater microbial communities from Rifle, Colorado - Rifle CSP2_plank lowO2_0.1 (SPAdes) (version 2) | ecosystem: Environmental > Aquatic > Deep subsurface > Groundwater | place... | reverse complement strand
AGAATATCACATCAGAAGCCACTCTGAAAGTTTTCACGCCAGTTTTAAAACAAGAAAAGGGATTATCACAAAAAGAAGGCCAATATGCCAATTAAGCCAAGTTACAACAAGAATCATTTTACATAATAGAAGAAGAATTTCATATTTTAGCAAGCTGGCTCACGCCAGCTAATATCCACGCAACGCCTATTGGAGAAAATTTTACAATGTAATAAAACTCTTTCTCAAGCACTTTTTTTATGCCTTTTCAAAATATATTGCGTACAAATCTCAAATATGTGGTCAGGAACATTATAATCTGCAACCTGATCGATTGGCATCCTAAAAAGCCTGGGAAAAGTATCTGGCTCTGCTGGGTAAGGTTCGCCATTCAACCTTGCAGAATATAAAGAAATCCTTTTTGGGCCTGTCGGTGTAACAATATCATACACACCAACTTTACCTTCAAGAGTCACATCACAACCGATTTCCTCTCTTGCTTCACGCATGGCAGCCTCAGTTTCAGTTTCTCCATCCTGAATTTTACCTCCTGGCAGCTCATACCAGTCATATTCAGGCTTATACAATGTAATGATTTCATCATCAATTATGATCACAACAGCACTTACCCGTTTAATATTTGTCATAAATCAACCAAAACCTAGACCGTTTTAAAAACTTATGTTTAAGCTTAAAGAACTCCTACATGGAAAGAGGATGAGGTAACAAATAATAAGCTATATCAGCAAATTTGTTCTATTAAATAAAATATTAGCAATCTAAAGAAAGGTTCTTTATAACTAAAAATTCCAACTTTGTAAAATATTATAGTTTGGAGGTGAAAGAATGAAAGAGTCATTGAAACAGGTGTCATGCGACCCAACGTGCGGGTTTTTAATAAGAAGCCATGATGTCGGCAAACTGAAGAAATTTGTTGTAGACCACGCAAAGAAAGCCCACAACATGAACATAACTGGAAAGGATGTTGAAGAAAAGATGAAATCTGTTTAGATAAATTTTATTATGTATTTTTTTATCTTTATATTTGTAATTTAACCTGATGAGAATAATTAGTTTGCAGTAACATGCATAAATCGAAATTGAATTTCAGTTTACTTTATAGGCCAAGCCAATTATCAATATCTAGTGCAACATTTCTCAAATCATCAAGAGATCTCTTGATATCTTTTTCCACTTCATCAACAAGGTCTTTCAAGGAATCAACCCTCAAAATGTACATGTTTTTTTCATGGACAACAATACCAGACTCCATAAGCCTGTTGAGATGATGGATTACAGTTCCTCTGGAAAGATTTAGTTTTGTGGCAAGCTCATCAGATGTTATCGGATTTTTTTTCCTTGTGCTTTTCACTATCTCTATAAAAAGCCTGAAGCATGATTTATCCTTATCTCTAAGATTAAAAAGGCCAAGAGCGTTGCCGAACCATTGAAGCTCTTCATTGATATTATGGTATTTTGGCCGCCTTACATTTATTATTGTGATCTTTTGGTTAATAATCCTCATAATATCACATCTTTGGCAATAGGTTTATAATATTTTTGGATAATAATCCAAAGTTATATAAATAATGGCTATTTCGATTTTTTGCACTGATAACTTATGATGCATAAAATAGAGACACGCAACGGATGTCCGATATGCAATACCCATGTCAAAGGCAATAAAAAACTTGGCTTTTACTGCAAAAAATGCACTCTCGTCTTCAAGGAAGAAGAGCTTCATTGCCTGCATCCTAGTTAAAAAAACTTTTGAATAACCCTTTATCGTCACTTTCTTTCTCAAAATCTTTTAGCAACTGGACTTGCTTTTTTGAAAGGCTTTTTGGAACTTGAATAATAACTCTAACCAGTTCAGCTCCATGAGACCCATCATGTAAAGAAGGCATACCCTTGCCTTTCATCCTAAAAACTGTGCCAGTCTGAGTTGCAGAAGGAATCTTCAAAGAAGCTTTGCCTGTCATCGTTGGAATATCGATCTCTGAGCCAAGTGCTGCCTGCGCAAAGCTGATTGGCGCTTCAAGATAGATATCATCATCTCTTCTTTCAAAAATCTTATGAGGCTTAACCTTAATCTGGACATAAAGATCTCCTGTGCTCCCATTCTGAACTGCTTCGCCATGGCCCCGGATCCTTAATCGAAGACCAGTGTCAGCGCCTTTTGGAATAGTTACATCAAAGCTTGTCTTTTCCCTAATAATCCCTGTGCCGTCACATTCTTCGCATTCTTTTTTTATATATTGGCCTGCGCCGCGGCATTTTGAGCATGGAGAAGTTGTTTGAAATAAGCCGAAGGGTGTTCTCTGGGTTCTTGTTTCATACCCAGAGCCTTTGCAATTTGGACAAATGACAATATCCGAACTTGAAGCTGCTCCAGAGCCATTGCAATCTTCACAAATAGAATTTCTTGGGATAATTATCGATTTTGTAGATCCAGAATAAGCATCTTCTAAATCAATTTCTAATTCGTAAAGCAAATCAGAGCCCCTAGGTTTTCTTCTGCCCCGATTGAAGCCAAAATTACCAAATCCGCCGCCAAAAACCTTGTCAAAAATGTCCTCAAAATCAAAGCTTCCTGAAAAATCAGAAAAATCTCCAAAATCAGATCCTGAATAGGACTGACCGCCTGCGCGCTTATAGCTTTCAGCATCGCCAAACTGGTCATACTGAGACCTTTTTTGGTCATCACCAAGAACAGAGGCGGCTTCATTTATCTCTTTAAATTTTTCTGTAGCAGAGGAATCCTTGTTGAGATCTGGGTGATACTGCTTTGCTAATCTTTTATATGCTTTTTTAATCTCTTCTTTAGACGCTTTTTTGTCAACACCCAAAACATGATAATAATCTTTAGCCATCTAAACCCTCTTTATCAAATAGATTATAAATTTAATCTTTTGGTCCTTTGAGATCCATCAGTAATTAATTATACTTTATAGTGTGGCTTTTTGAACCTGAAACAGAATCCCAAAATCCAGCTTCCTGAATCACAATCTGCACACTTTCAGCTGTATCCATTTTCTTGATTTGATCTATTGTGAAAAAACCAACTTCTTCGCTGTCATCAGCTGCCTTAAGTTCATCATTTAATGGTTCTGCAAGATGAAAAAATACAATGCTGTGATAATTTTCGCTTGGATGAATTATCTCCTTAAAACAGATCAGCTTTATTATCCTAATATCAAGGTTTGTCTCCTCTTTTATCTCCCTGATTGCAGCTTCTTCAATAGTTTCTCCCCAATCAATGCCGCCGCCCGGTATTACCCATTTTCCAAAATAACTGCTCTTATTCCTTTTGGCTAACAAGAACGAGTCTCCTTTCTTTACCAAAACAGCGCTTCCAGGTCTAGGCCTTTTTTCAGGAATACCCATTTTTACTTCTTCTTTTTCTTCTTCTTATCTTCGTCAACCTTGTATTCTGCGTCAACAACTTTCTCTTTTTTGCTGTCGCCCTCTTTTGGCTCCTCTTCATCAGACTTTTCTTCTTCTGATGCTTCAGGCTGGGGTTTTTGTGACTGAGCAGCTTTTTGATACATCTCAACAGAAAGCTTCTGCACTTTCTCATTGATGTCCTCAAGTTTTTTCTTTATTGCATCAATATCTTTTTCTTCGGGCTGCATCAGCTTTTTCAATTCTTCAATCTCCTTTTTGACAACTTCCATCTCTTTATCATCAAACTTGCCTTTCATTTCCTTGAAAAGCTTTTCAGTGCTGTAAACAAGAGAGTCTGCCATGTTTATTGTTTCTGCAGCTTCCTGTTTTTTCTTGTCTGTTTCTGCATTTCCTTCAGCTTCTTTTCTCATCTTCTCAATCTCGTCTTTGTTAAGATTTGAGCTTCCAGAAACAGTGATCCGTTGCTCTTGGCCAGTCCCTAAGTCTTTTGCAGAGACATTCACTATGCCATTTGCATCTATATCAAATGTGACTTCAACCTGAGGAATTCCTCTTGGAGCTGGCGGTATCCCTACAAGATCAAATCTTCCAAGAGTTTTGTTGTCAGCAGCCATTGGCCTTTCACCCTGCAAGACATTAATTGTCACTGCAGGCTGATTATCTGAAGCTGTGCTAAATACCTGAGACTTCTTGGTTGGAATGGTTGTGTTTTTTTCAATAAGCTTTGTAAATACTCCACCTAAAGTCTCTATTCCTAAATTTAATGGTGTCACATCAAGAAGCAAGACATCTTTGATCTCTCCGCCAAGAATCCCTGCCTGGATAGCTGCGCCTAAAGCAACTGCTTCATCAGGATTTACAGATTTGTCACCATCTTTTCCGATCAATTCTTTAACCAGTTTCTGGACTGCTGGAATCCTGGTCGATCCACCCACCAAAATTACTTTGTCAATATCTTTTGAGGTCATCTTGGCATCTTTCATTGCCTGCTGTGTCGGAGTCTTAAGCTTTTCAATTATTGAATCGATCATCTTCTCATATTCTGACCTAGACAATTCATAATTTAAGTGTTTTGGGCCCATATTTGTTGCTGTTATGAAAGGCAGATTGATCATTGCTTTTTGGGAACTGGAAAGCTCAATCTTTGCTTTTTCAGCAGCCTCTTTTAATCTCTGGAGAGCTGTCTTATCTTCTCTCAGATCTACCTTAGTATCTTTCCTGAACTTTTCGGCCATCCAGTCAATCAAAATCTCATCGATATCATCACCGCCAAGATGGTTATTCCCAGACGTAGATTTAACTTCAAAAACACCTTCGCCTAATTCCAAAATGGAAACGTCAAAAGTACCGCCACCAAAATCAAAAACCAAAATGGTGTGGTCATTTGTCTTGTCAAGGCCGTATGCTAATGAAGCGGCTGTAGGCTCGTTTATGATCCTTAAGACATTTAATCCAGCAATAGTTCCTGCATCTTTTGTTGCCTGCCTTTGGGCATCTTCAAAATATGCTGGAACAGTAATTACCGCATCTTTGACTTCATGGCCAAGATAATCTTCAGCATCTCTTTTTAGCTTTTGAAGAATCATTGCAGAGATTTGCTGAGGCGTATATTCCTTGCCTTCAATCTGGATAGTGAAATTTTTCTCTCCCATATGCCTTTTTATGGACCTTACTGTATGTTCAGGATTTGAAATTGCCTGGTTTCTGGCAATCTTTCCTGCAAGGACTTCACCATCCTTGACAGTCACAACTGATGGAGTAGTCCTGTCACCTTCAGAATTGCTGATGATCTTAGGTTTTCCAGCTTCCATTATAGCTACAGCTGAAAAAGTTGTACCTAGATCTATTCCAATCGCCTTGCCAATTGCACCTTTTTTTGATTTTGAATCTGCCATGTTAATTACCTCCAGTAATTTTTCCTTAAATTTTTATCTTTTATCAAACGTGCCTAAAAACTCTTTCCCAATATATAGCACATCTCCCCCTTTTTGAAATGATCATTAAGTTTTCCCTCCAGCCTAAAACCATTCCCTTTCCAAAACTGCAAATCATTATCCTCTGATTTTTTTGAAAAGACCTTGTCATTTTCAGATATGTGCACTTCAACCTTTGCTGAATTAAAGCTTCCTTTTTTAATCTGGCTCATGATCTTCTCATCAATATATTCGATCATTATAACACCAAGGCCTTTTCCCCTCCATTCTGGAAGGATCGCTGCATGGCTTATCCTCCAAAGGATGTGATTATCAAGATTCTCTGCTGAGAGAAGCATTGCACCGATGATTTTCTCATCCTCTTCAGCAACATAAAAAGTGCCGTCACAGTTTTCTAGGTAACTCACTATCTTTTTTTCATCCTGCTGAAACAACTTGATATTTAGGAAGGCCTGCTTAAAGACAGCAGCAATCGCCTTATAATCATCCTTGTCTGAAGACCTTATCTCAACCATTTTTGTGCTCCTTGTTTATTTTTTCAAATGTCAATATTTTTTTCAGCAATTCTTGGTCTTTTACCAATTGGTGAAGCTCTCCACCGTGAATTGTTTTTTTGACTTTCAAGCGCTGCGCCCATTCCCTTATCGCATGAGGGTCATTTGCATCAATAACATGATTTAGCATGAACCATTCTGTCAATTGCTCGCCATACTCATTGCAGACACTTGTCTTGCACTGCATCGGCTTAACACCATGGATGGTGCATTTTTCCTGCTCATTGAAAAATACACATTTGCCGTATGGAAGGTCGTTTTTTTTGATAAGTTTTGGCCTCCACATTGTCTTATTGTACATCCTTACTGGCTCAAGATAATTCATCTTAAGCTTTGCTTCAGATATGCCAAGATGCTTTGCGATCTTTGGGACATCTGTGTCAATAAGGAAACCTGAGCCCATGTTGCAATATGCAGAGCAGGATTCACAATTCCTGCCTTTGTGGCAGCTGCCATAATTTATCGCGTCTTTTTCAGGAGTGTCCTTAGTAATGCCCATGTATGCTAATTCGTCTGATCTTTCCATACTATCACCTCTTTTTCAATGGAAAGTTATCATATATTAATGTTTAGCTTTTTTTGAAACCTTTACCCTGCTTGGCCTGACAACCTTATTATTTAAGGTATACCCTTTCTGGAATTCTTCAAGTATCATATTTTCTTCTTTATCAGATTCTTCTGCCATCAAGGCTTCATGCTTGTACGGATCAAACTTCTTGTCTTTAGTGTCTATTATTGACAGTCCTTCTTTTTCCAACAAGTCAATGAACTGCGCAAATATCAGTTCTGTGCCTTTGATGAACTCTTCTTGATTGTTTTTGTTTTGAATTGCCAATTCAAAATTGTCAAGCAACGGCAATAATCTTGATATTAACTCTTCTTTTGCAAATGTCATATATTCCTTTTTTTCTTTTTCAACCCTTTTTTTATAGTTCTCAAAATCTGCCTGCACGTGCTTGAGCAAATGAGTAAGATCATCAACTTTTTCACTGCATTTATGGTCAGGCTTGCAGCAGATATGCTTTTTATCTTGGATTTCTGCTTTTTCACTATTCTGTTCTGGTTTTTGATTGTTATTTACTGACTTTTGATCATCCAATTTTATCACCGAAATTATTATTTATATTCTTAGTTATATTGTTTTCCATCTGCTCAATCAAAATCTAGCTTATATTATAACAGACGCAAGGGCAAAAGAGGTGTTTAAAGAAGCCCTTGCTGCCTGCATGTGATCATTTGATCTCTAGACGCTTTGATTTGATTTCTATTGCCTTTTTTGGCATGACTATCTTCAATATTCCATTTTTGTATTCTGCAATGGCATTTGCCGAGTCAATGTTTTTTGGCAATGGAACAGCTCTGTAAAATTGCTGATAGCTTTGATGATATGACTCTTCATCTTTGATCTCGGCTTTTTTTTCAACTTTTACTTCAATAAATTCATCATGTATCTCTAGATCAATATCATTTTTGTCAACACCAGGCAATTCAAATGTTGCAATAATAGAATTTTCTGTCTCTTTTAGTTCAGCTCTTGCTGGCCTTGCATTGTTTTGCGCCATTGTCTTGAATAGCTTTTCAATCTCAATCAAATCATTAAACGGGCTTAGTGCCACACAATCACAGTTGTTTCTCATGTTTTGACCTCCTTCTGGTTTATATAACCTTATTAATTTGGTTGAGCTTAAATCAACCAGAATAAGTTAGAATGAACAACTAGTATATAAATGTTTTGTTTGATTTGGTGGGGTTTGGGTTTGGAATAACAAAATTATTTGTAACTTCTGAAATAATAATTATTTATATATCTCCAAACAAAAACGCTAAATATGATTCCTAAAAAATTAAACAAAGGAGATTGATATAAGATGACAACCAAACAAGCATGTTGGATAATTATTAAAGACTTTTTCGGAAAAAAAATTGCTATGTGTAGACTAGATAATAGCAACGAATTCAAACAGCAAGTATCTTTATCAAAAACAATAAACTATATAGACATTGAACTTAGTATAATTCCTGTTGAAATTTCGAAAAGTAATAAAGGAATAATGATTCGAAGGAATCGATCGAAAATGGAAATATTTTTTGCAAACCGAACCCAACTTATGGATACGCTCAAAATCCTTCAAGATAAGCATTAATCCGAATTCTTTATTTAAACTATTGTGTTATATATTCCCTTACTGATACGTTGTGAGCACATTCATCAGAGCAATAGTTATCATCGATATCCATAATTTCACCGCATTCCTGGCAATGTTTATAATTAGGTATATTTTCTATCAATATTTAACTGATTAAATATCATTTATACAGTTTTTTCGAAAATAATGGTTTAATATCATGTAAGTACCTCTTCACATTTGCACATAATCTATTCATAAAATTTTAAATCATGCTTTATAGGCTACATAAGCCTCCTTTTGTGCAATTCCATCTTATTTTGCAAAGCTTTATATTGCATTAAATTTATATATTCTTTACAACCGAACAGATATATGCAAGTTTACAAAATTACTTTTTATTATAATCTAGGTGATAATAAATCCTATTACAAGATTATTCCATCAAATAATAAAAAAACAGCATTAATCACAGTTAAAAAAATGTTTAAAAAGTCAATAGTAGTAGATACCATAAAAGATATCACTCTAAATTTTGTCGTCAAGCGAGACATGGTTTACTTGTGTTTAATTAGTTTCAAATTTATAAGACATCTCGCACTTATCTTTCTTGCGGTTGACGTTACTTTTAGATATCATTTAAACGGATTTGATAGACTAAATGAATTAATTGCTATTTTTATTACAGTATTTGGATTGTATGGTTTCTTATCATGGTGCATTGATTACACTGAAAAAGAGTTTAAAAAAATAAAAAATTACGAAAAATAAATGGAGATAAAATGATTTACACCACTCAAGAAATTTTCAGTATATTTCATTCTATATCAAAAAAACTTTTTGATAGAAATCATCTTGCACAACGTATTAACCTCTTTCCAATTGATTCAAAGATGAGATATATCGTAGAATATAGAATAAACAAAGATGATACGGATTATATTCCTCCTGCATGTTATATACTTCCGCCAGATAACCAAATTGTTCTATGCTTAGAAATTATTAATAACTATGTGAGATTTCTTCCAAGTATAATTTCAGATTTATTTGTTAAATATCTTTTAATCCATGAATCTTTTCACTCTGTATTATATTCTAAATATAAAAATATAGATGAAGAAGAGATAGGAATTGAATTCTTAATGTTCAAAAAATATACTTTAATTTTCTTTGTTGGATCATTGATTCTTGTTATATTCCATAAAACCGCTCAAAATAGACTAGTCTAAATGGCTAATCATGTTCCTGTTTGAAGTTTATACAAAATATAGGCTATCAGAAGAATAGAGAATATTTTAGACCATTCAATCTTCTTTGTTATTTGATATCTTTTATATTCTTCCAATACTACAAAAACAAGAAAAGCACCTCCAAATAAGAGAACAACCCATTCTATGAATGTTAATGACATTTTATTTATTTGATGAATATGCTCCTTTATATATCTTATTGCTCCGTGTCCAGTGGTTTTGTGTCCAGTGATATATGAAAATAATTCCTTTAAGACTTAACTTCTTAAGAAATAACTACTGTTTGTAAAGGAAAATCATTATTTGCTTGTCCTGCAAATAGGTAGTTACCACCAAAAATGCATGAGCCACTAGCAGGAGCAGTCATAGTAACAGAAACAGAAGTATCAGGACTAAAAACCACTTTATTAATATTTGAAGGAGTACAACCACCACTAACCACATCATCCTCAATAAAAACAGCATAATTACTTGAATCAGTATTGCTAATATCATAAGTGACAACAAAAGTTGCACCAGGAGCAATAGAAGCAGGAACAGTCCTAGTTAAATTCGCTCCACTAGTTGAACTTATAGTTACTGTTTGAGAAGGAAAATTGGCAACGGCTTCTGTTCCGCTTGCTGTGCTTACTTGATAATCACCTGTGAAGGTGCAACTGCCACTAGCAGGAGCAGTAAAAGTGATGGGGATACTAGTCACAGGGCTTAAGAATCCAGTGTTTAAAGTTGATGGTGTACATCCACCACTAACAACATCAGAAATGGTGACGCCATAATTACCATTTACATTTATAATTCTATAGGAAACAATAAACTCTGAATTTGGGACTACACTTATTGGAATATCTCTTGCCATACTCACTCCACTAGCTGAACCTACAGTTACGGTCTGAGAAGGAAAATTGGTTTGTGAACCATCTGTGAATTTGTAAAGTCCTCCGAATGTGCAGCTTCCGCTGCTTGGTGCTGTGAAACTTGTTGTTTTCTGTTGATTATTACTTGTTGTTCCACTCGTGAAATCTTTATAATTAGTGGGAGTACAACCACCACTCACAGTATCATCCCACTGCACAAACCAGTTACTGTTTGGAACTCCGTTAGTAGCATAAGTCACACTAAAAGTTGCACTAGGATTAACAGAAGCAGGAACAGTCCTAGTCAAACTAGCTCCACCACCTGAAGTAACAGTAACAGTTTGAGAAGGAAAGTTTATGATGCTATCTGATCCAAATTTGTAGTTGCCTGTGAATGTGCAGCTTCCACTTGAGGGGGCATTAATCTGAATTGTTCTAGTTAAACCGTCTTCGCTTAACATAACTGTTTTATAAGTTGAACTCCCACTTGGGAATGTGCAACCACCACTCACACTCTCTTCAACACTAGCACCCCAACTGCCACTAACACTTGAGGCAGTATAAGTCACAACAAATTTTTGATTAGGCTTCACTATATTTGGAATAGATCTAGTCAAAATTGGTCCAACTTGGTCCACGTTTGAAGAATCATCACTTTTTTCTTCAATCTCTTGTTTATCTCTAACATCAACCGGATTTGAATTATTCACCAAATCTTCGGCTTTGTCTACCTTAACTTGCTCATAAGCGCATCCTAATAATACAAATAGAATTACAGCCGAAATAATACAAACTTTTTTCATATTAACAAGGTTATTTTGTATATTTATAATTCTTTCTATTCATAGATGATGTTAAGATGATATAATCTTGATTAATCTGTATTATCAACAATCCCGTAATATTTTCGGAAAAATTATAGAAAAGTATTTAAAGCTGGTAATCTCCAAAACAAAATATGCAGTTAAATGAATATACAAAAACATGTACTACTTTGATTATAGTTGCTATCAATTTTTGTAAAAGTTTAAATAGGTGCAATCACTTCTTAGCTGGCATGGGGGGATATTATGAAGATTAGTTGTATGTCTTTTGATGAATCTGCAAAAGCAGATATTCTTGAATTATTTGGGAAAAAAATAGATAAGGAAGGTTTTATTGTTGAAAAGGATGATGAAAACCAAAAAGTTTTAACCAAAGAAGGAGAAGAAATCCATAATAAGGAATGGGCTGGCATTGTGAAAAGTTCCGAAGCATTTCTAAAATCCGATACTTTTTCTTTAGTGAAATTGGCAAAGAAATTACAATAAAATGGCTGAGGACAAACCAGCACTACGTATTTTTGAAAAACTTAGGAAGATCATAGACATTAAAAATTTATTAAAATTTGAAGGCAAATTAGTTTTATTTGATTTCTCAAGAAATATCGAGAATAAATATCAATTAGAAGGAGATAAAAAACTTATTATTAATCCCTCTAAACTTGGATTAACAGATGATAAAAAAAAGGCACTTGCAGAATTATTTAGCTCAGAGATTAAAGATGGTAATGTAATCCTTCAAAAAGAGTACATCCAGGAAACAAGAGACTTAAAACAAAATATTCCAACGGGTGAAGATAAAGTACTATTAGATTTTTATAAAGACAAATTGAAACCAGAATATGTTGATGCTCTAGAAATATGCTTAATGATTAGAACCATGTCAAAAAAAGGTATTGATATTGATAAAAATAAACGAGATGTAATCAAAAAGTATCCCAAATTTGGAAGGAATATATGTAATATGGTTTCAGCAGATTATTTTCATAACCACTTTAAAGAATTATATGAACATATGAAAGATGATAATGATTTTACTGTGGAGCTGTATCAACAAAAAGTTGAAAGAATTGTAATATCCCTTCCTTATACTGTTTTTATAAATTCCAAAAGTACCAGTGAAGAAAAATTAAAAGAGATAGTATACAAAATGGAAAAATTAAAAAAATATGGTACCGGAAGGTTAATAATTCATGGACTTGGTACTTTAAATGTCAATAAATCTGAAGAAATAATAAAGTATTTTGAAAAAGATTCATCTGTAGACATAGAGATACCTGATAAATCAAAAACATATATTACCGCTATTTTAAAATTTTAATGTTCAAACAATATCATGTTTATTCCTTATCTTATTATAATTTGAATCACAGTTAATAATATACTTATTCCTGCTAACAGATACATTGCTTTAGTTAATCTTCCTACAGCAATATTTTCTGCTTTTATGGTTTTCTCCAATTGCCTAATAGAACCACTTATGACACTTGCTGATACAATATCATACATTATATATATCACCTCAAAAATACAAAACAAGATTGATATATAAATAATGATTCTTTTTTATAAACCTTCAAATTTTCCGGCAACTGTTTATATACTCTTGCACAAACCCTTTCTCTAACCCTTAAACAAGCATCATATACCTCATAAACATATATTTGTGCAAAACTACTTAAAGAGCAAAGCAGTTTAAGAGAGTGTTTTTATATATAATCTTGAATTGGGTATAACTATTTATTAGACAAAATCAAATCTAATAATTCAACCACAAACCAACAATCCTTTCTTCATCAAATACTTCTGATGATATTCTTCTGCCTTGAAGAAATCTGAGGCTTTTACAATCTCTGTAACAATCTTACTTTTCCATTGGCCAGACTTTTCCAGTTTCTTTTTTGAAGATTCTGCAATCTCTTTTTGCTTTTCGCTGTGATAGAAAATAACTGAGCGGTATTGTGTGCCAACATCTGGACCCTGCTTGTTCATCGTGGTTGGATTGTGATTATTCCAAAAAATGTCAAGCAATTCTTCGTAAGATACAACTTTGGGATCAAACTCTATCTGGACAACTTCTGCATGACCGGTTGCGTTGGTGCAAACATCTTCATATGTTGGGCTTTTCAATGTGCCACCCATATAGCCGACAGCTGTTTTTCTAACTCCTTTAGTCTTCCTAAACAGCTCTTCAACACCCCAGAAGCATCCTGCCCCAAAAGTTGCTTTTTCCATTGCAAAACCTTATCTTCTTTCGGTTAATAAATTTTTGGTTTAATGCGCAACATGGGCTAAATTATCACAATGAGATAAGCTATTAAATCTCTTTATATCCAAACTTTCTATTAAGAATATCAGCGACTAAAACCTGTTTTCCTCTCAATTCATATATAACCCTATACTTATTAATATGGATTGACCAATAAGGATTACCCTTCAGTTTTTTGCCAATCGGTGCTCTTTGTTCTAATTCAAGCACTTTATTCCATATTTGTTTCTTTAAAATGCTATCTTTTATTTGAGAAAACGATTTTTCAAATTGTTCAGAAAAAGCAACTGTAAACATTTTAAGACAGTTCAGGATGTTTTTTTAGGAATTCAGTCTTGGTTAAGAATGGCCCTTTTAATGCTTCTTTAATTTGTTTTAGTTCTTCCCTGTTCAATACCTCAGTCTCAACATAGTGCTCAAATAATTCTGCTTTACTTTTTAGTTTTTCATATTCTTCTTTTGGTATTGTTATTGTTGAATTGGACATTTTATCACCTAAATTTAATAAACACATTAAATATTTAAATATATCGGGTTAAACTCAATTTTTTCTTAACTTCAGATAAAGAAATGGTTTTGCCTTCTTTAATCTCTTTTTCTGATCTCTTGATATTCATTTTTGCCTTTTCTGATAATTCTTCAGTTCCAGATTTCATAACCTTAATGATAGTATCTACTAGTTTATATTCTTTTCCGCTTTTATATTTAGCGTAAACTTAATTTATAATGTGGAAGGTTTACGAATCCAGATTTAACCATCTAAAGCTAAACAATTAAATACAAGCTTTCTATTTTACAGGTTATGATAGACGTAAAATCACTAAAGAAAGGAAACTATATCCTGCACAGGAATGAACCAGCTGTTGTCAAGGAAGTTGGCATTGTGGTAACAGGAACACACAGCCACACAAAATGCAAATTAACCATCCAGGGGTTGTTCTCTAATTTTTCTGAAACTATTGTCAAATCATTCCATGAAAATGTTGAAGAGCTGGATGTGATGAGAAAAAAAGCTCAGGTAATCTCAAAAACAGACAAGATAGTCCAAATATTGGATCCTGTAAGCTATGAAACATTGGATGCAGAGGCAGATGACAGCATCATGGCAGAACTCAAGGAAGGGGATGATGTGACATACATCCATTTTCACAATAGGACAAAGATCCTAGAAAAAAGGTAGTTGGATTTTTGAGCTTTTTGATGAACTTATAAACGCTGAGAAATCAACTTAAAAAAAAGGTGACTAATTCTGACCACAAGCTAAAGACAATAGAAAAAAACAATTTTAACTTAAAATAAAAAATCAAACTTTCTGGGCTGCAATCCCTACCAAAAAACCTAATGGGATGCCAATAGCGGCTCCTATCGCTATGCCACTTTGAAGGACGATACCTAAAATAAGGCCAACAACAAAAGCAATCGCAATAGCTGTCCTAAACTTCTTGACAGAACTGGAAATTGGAGACTTGATCTCTTTTTTAGCCATTTATGCACCTCTTTTTCTTAAAATAATAGTGTTATGATCATAATCCATAAGTTTCAATATATAAATGTTAGCTTCTGGCGAGAGTGTCAAGGATACCTGCATGCATCGATCCAGCACCAATTTTAGCTTGAAAATCTTTCAAAATCAAAATTCTAAGAATTATAATTTACAACTAAAGCCGAATATCCGCGATTTTTGTTATCAAGCAATAACTGCATCCCCACATGTGAATCAATCCTTTTCTCCAAAGCTTCTTTCATCTGCCCTAATGCTTTGTGATACCTGTAATTGGTTATGCCTGGTTTTGCACCAATATCTGAAGCAACCGACTCGATTGTCCTGCCATTAAAAAATACCTCACAAAGGATAGTCCTAGACAAATCATTAATGGGCAGGGTTGGAACTATCTCATGAGAAAGCTGAAGAAGATAAACCCTTTTGAGAGCCTCATCATTATGATATCCATCTATTCTGGCAGCATCTCTGCTTTGGCTTGCATAACGAAATTTAGGAATCTCATCAAACTGGTCAACTTGGTTTTGCTCATATAATTGCATCAATTTTTCGATCTTTAAGGATGAAACTTTAAGTTTGTATGATTTACCTAATTCATCTGCAATATAGTCTGTTGACGGCAATTTTCCGTTTAGCGCCAAATAATTTAATTGTATTTTTGAGATCTTTCTAAATAATGTACCTTTTTTCCTTGGCATTCTAATAAATTGTCTGTTATCAATTGCACTAAAAATACATTTTTTGATTTTTGGTGTTGCAAATGTGCTAAAGCGATAGCCCAATTCTGGATTGAAATGGTCAGCTGCAATACATAAACCAATATTTCCTTCTTGGATTATATCATCAAGATCACCATGAGGACAGTATTGCCTTGCTAGACTGACAACTAATCCTATATTTGAACTAATTAACCTATCTCGACTGCTAGTGTCGCCACTTGAAGCTCTAGAACCCATAATTTTCTCTTCCTTATCTGAAAGCAAGTGATTATTATTAATCATAGAGTAGTATTCAATGCTATTCATGTATGATGGAAACTAATGATTGTTTTTAAATATTATTGGTCTATCTTCTATACTTAATGGTATTTTATAAAACAAATTTTATAATTCAACATCAGGCTTAAAAAGAGCTTAATCACATTTAGTGGCATGGAAGAAACCTTTTTTCAGATAAATCTTGAAAATAAAAAAGCTCAGCCTATGTATGACCCTGAATTCACAAAACCGATGGAAGAAGAGCTGACAACAAATGGATTTAAAGCATTGAAAAAAGCTGATGAAGTTGAAAAGCAGATAAGTCAGAAAGGCTCATCATTGCTTGTGATAAACTCTGTATGCGGATGCGCAGCAGGCTATGCAAGGCCCGGAGCGATCCTATCTTTGAAAAACAAACAAAAACCTGAACATTTGTATACAGTCTTTGCAGGAGTTGACAGAGAAGCTGTTGAAAAGGCAAGAAGCATAATTGGAAAACAGCCATCATCACCTTCAATTGCCTTATTTAAAGATGGAAAACTGGTTTATTTCATGACTAGAAGCGATATACAGGGAAAAACCGCAGAGCAAGTCGCACAAACATTGGCTTTGGAATTTGATAAAGTTTGTTAAGGGCTTTACTTAATCTTAATCATACTCCTTCCTGTATAAATATAGCTGAGCAAATAAGAATTAAAGATACTTCTCCATAATCGCATCCAGCTGCATCAGTGCGCCAGTTTGATTGCAGGTTTCTGAAATTCCTCTAAAAACGCGCTTTAGATCTTGATACATATCAAATGCATTATCATATTTTACAGCATATTGCATCCGGTCAATGAACCTTTTCAGCTGGTCTTTTATTCCAGTGCTATTAATCTGAGGAATTCTTCCTATCGTATCTCTAAGCCAAGATATCTCGGCAAGCATAGTAGCTTCTCCTATATCATCCATGCAAAAGGCGACTTTTTCCATAAATTGATTGGATTTTGTTGTTAGATTTAAATATTGCTATAATCCTGTATTCTTGATGCCATCTATTACTTAACAATATTAATAAATTCCTTTCATTAGCGATTAAAACAACTGTATTCTAACACATATATCCTAAACTATTCTTCAAAAAGGTCCTTTATATAAATTATAAACAATACTTATAAAAGGGGTCTGTAAACATTTCTTTTCCCCGGTGATAACAATGAGAGACGAAATCGACGATTTGACATTTTATGAAGAAGACTCAAGGGAAGAACTTATAGACTCAGATGAGTTGACACCGCAAGAGGCAGCCTTCATGAGGGGCTGGGACGACTCTGAAGAAAAAACCGTAATCGATGAAAAAGAAGACATTGAAGAGTAAATAATAAGGAACTATTTCTTTTTTTTACAGGTAGATTTATCCATCTCGATAAATTTTCACTTATTATTGAAGGGAACCATGTTATCATTCAGGCAATTAACAACAGCTGATCTGGCTGTGCATAATGAAGAGCTAGTTTCAAACCCCTACAAATTTCTAAGCGCAAACAACACATCTGATGACTTTGTTAAAAAATCAAGTGAATTCAAATCAAGTATATTGCATCCAGAACCAGATTTAAAGGCGGTTAGTTTGTATTCTCAGGATGATGCTGATCTAATTGATGTAAACCTCAAAGAATTGGAAAGAATAATTGATGATCCTGACCGATTGATAAATGAATATGATCATGTTGAAATCTCAATAAGGCGGCTAGCGTGCATTAGACTAATGGAGCTTGTTAGAGCATATTCAGAAATCTGTTTAATAAATGATAATTCTCATCCTCGTCAAGAAAGCACAAATCTGGATATAAATGATCATATAAAATTAGATGGGCCTGGCAGCCTAATCCTATGGCATGATAATCCAAATTACATAGTGCCTGGCATCTATCTTGAGTATGATGAAGGCTATAAAAAAGAAGAGACTGGCAAGGATAACAAATCCAAACGGCAGGTTCACCTTTGTCATCTGATATATCATCTTCAAAAAAAAGAGCGATCAATAGACACAATTCTTCTTAATCCGTTTATGGAAAGTTTTGGGATTTTTGAGCCTGATCTCGGAGAATTAATATCAGAAAGAGAAACTGCTGAAAGCATTATGGCCTCACTGGGCATCAAAAGCGACAAAGAGCTTGATATAGAGGATCCTAATTGGATTTATGGATTCCAATTCAGGAGGCAGTTGAACCAGATAATTTATCTGACAGCAATACCTCATAGAGATGTAGCTATAACAGCAAATAATTCGAATGGTCTCATAATAAAAACAAGGACAAACCATGTTTTTTCTGAAGCTGACTATCTCATCTTTTTGACTCTGGCATATCGAAGTGTGCTTCTGGAAAAGCTTGACTAGAATGAAGCTTTATCTATTTTATAAGATTGTTTTATAATAGTGGGTTGTTCAATAATCTAAGAGTATCCTAAAAGAGGAATCTTTAATAAAAGAGGAAAATTTAGTTAACTATATGAATGAAAAAAGCAACAGGTTCAAATATTTCTTGCTTATCTTTTGCATAGTAATAATACCCTATATCCTGATTATAGGAAATTTTAGATTAATCCTATATGGCACTGGCTATTATCAGGAGCAATTTGTGAAGAATGGGGTATATATAGAAACTCCTAATGCAGATAGTCTTCTAGATAACCTGTTAGGTTTTTTAAAATCAAAGAATGAACTTGGGCCTGAATATAATGATAGGGAATCAAGCCATATGAATGATGTAAGATTTTTGATGACAGCCTTGCTTCTATTGTTCTATACTTTTGTCATCCTATTAATAGGTGCAATCTATTTATTAATCAATAAATATAAGTTAAGCCTTACCAAAATTATGTGGATCCTAGCTTCAGGAAGCATATTTACAATATTAATAATAATTGCGTTTTATGTGTTTCAAGACAACTTTGTTGCCATATTTGACTCATTCCACCTCATATTCTTTAAAGGCAGCACCTGGGTTTTTTCAAGTGAAGACACATTGATCAAATTGTTCCCATTGGAGTTCTTTTATGACATAAGCTATAAAATATTCTACAACAGCTTAGTCTCTGCATTGTCATTATTTGGAATATGCATAGCAATAAATATGTACTATAACTATTATTTGGAAAGAAATACTACCAAACAATGATTTCTCAACATTCTATTCTGAACATCTAAATGTTTAAATAGTCTTTTTTGAGATTCAAATTAATAGACTTAGGGTATACTATAACATACCAAAAGATTTTACTTGAGGTGGTATTTTTGAAAAAAGCACAATTAACAATATTTATCATAATAGCGGCAATATCCTTAATGATAGTCTCTTGCACCAGAGCTCCAACACCTGAAGAAATAACAAAATGGTGCCCAAAGCCTGTTGCACTCGATACTGGCATTGATAATCTGCTGAATGACACAGAAAATAATGGGAACACCCAAACAACTGAAGACCTTGAAGGCCTTCAATCCTTCAGCTTCAAAGAAGGAGAACTTGTCAGTTTTCCAAAATTAGCCATGAAGGATGCAGACGGCGATCCAATAACTTACACCTTTACATCTCCTCTAGATGGCATGGGAAAATGGCAGACAGAAATCGGTGATTCAGGCAAATATAAAATTACTATAACTGCCACAGATTCAAAAGGGGCATCATCTTCAAAAGATATTGTTGTTGAGATCCTGGCAGTCAATAGGGCTCCATCAATCAGTTTAGAAGACTTGAGTGTAGATGAAGGAGAAACAGTAATGCTCAATCCTGAAGTGACAGATGCTGATGGTGACAGCACCACAATAAGCTATTCTGGATGGATGGATTCATCTGAAAAAGAGACTGACCATAATGATGCTGGAACATATGAGGTCACTGTGAAAGCTGTAGATTCAAAAGGCGCTGAAGCAGTTAAGACAGTCAAGATAATAGTAAATAATGTCAACAGGAAGCCAGTAATCTCTGAATTGGCTGAGATCAATGTGAAGGAAACAGATCTCGTCAAGGTGACTCCGCAAGTTACTGATCCGGATGGGGACACTGTTGAAATAACCTTTTCTAATCCCTTGGATAATGATGGTGAATGGCAGACAAAAGTTGGAGATGCAGGCACATTTGAAGCAACAGTCAAAGCAAGTGATGGCGAATCTGAAGTTGAAGCACCAGTAAAAATAACTGTTGCTGCATTAAACAATGCCCCAATATTGACTTTGGCAGAAGACCAGATAACTGTCCAGGAGACAGACACTGTATCTATTGAAGCAGCTGCTGAGGATTATGATGGAGACAAAGTAGTTATCACTTACTCTGGCTGGATGTCATCTTCAACAAAAGAGACTAATTATAATGATGCAGGTGAATATGAAGTAACTGTCAGCGCAACTGATGCAAAAGGAGCTAAAACAGAGAAAAAGGTTGCTGTAACTGTAGAAGACAAGAACAGGCCGCCTGAGATAGTGATTTGAACTTATTTTTCTTTAAATTTATTTTATTTTTTTACTTATTGCCATTTAGCTGCATATTTATACTCAATTTTGTCCTGCTTATGGCTGCTTATTGAAAATTCTCCATTATTTACAAATTCAAGAACAGCTGCATGAGCTTTTTCAAGATCTATTCTATCGTGTCTGATTCCATATCCGATCTCCATCCCGCTAACTCCTGTAATTATACCAATAACTTCCTCAAGCCCGGAACTGGTCATCTCAAGCTGAATATGTGATGGAACAATGGTTCCATTATTAACAGCTAGCTCTGAAAAATGTGCTTTAACAAACTCAATATGTTCCAAATCCCTTGGAAGTGGATAGATCAAGTTTTCTGAAACATCCACCAAGACACTGAGCCTTCCAAATATTTTCCTGTTCCCATAACCATTCACTACACTTTGTGTCAACGAATCGCAACTTCTAACCATTTTTAGAATATCCTCATTCCATTAATACTAAAATTCTTCTTATTTCTTGATCCACTGAAGCATCATCTATTGTTTTCTGAACCAATATTCTCCATTTTTCATACATCACTTCAGGATTTCCTGCTCTTTTATACCATTCAACCAATTCCAAATTCCCTTCAAGCAAGTTAAACCCATATGCCTTAAATTTATCCTGCACTGCAAGAAATTCTTTATAATTTATCTCGTAAGGAGGCAAATGATGAAGAGCCTCTTCAAATAATTCAGTCTTTTTTTCCTGATCAGACAGCATTGCAATTAGGTCAATGATTCCCATAACTTTGATGATCATTTAATTGCTTATAAATGTTACTATTTTATGATAGTGATTAATTATTTAAAATTTTTGGATTACATTTTAATATACTTTTTGTTAACGGTCAATTTCAATGAACTGCTAATAAAGTATTCCCCTGATTTGCATGCATCCTGAACAGCTTTTAATACAGCTTGATGAGCAGCTTCAAACTGTCCATGAGTATGCTTAACCTTAAATCCAATTTCTAAACCAAAAATCCCAATAATAATTTCTTTGATTTCAAATGTCATGGGATCAATTTCAAAGCTGATGGGAACCAAAAATGAAATATCGATATCCATTTCACTTAATTCTTTTTTAGTTGCTGAAAACACCTTCTGTACAAGCTCAACATGTTCCATGTCACCCGGAACAGGAAGAAATGCATTTACATTACAATCATAGATAACAGAGAGAAAACCAACATTCTTCCTGTTTCCATACTTTACTAACATTTCCCTTGATAATTTTTTGTGATAACGATACATTAATTCTTTAAAACTCAATAGAAAAATATTAATTTTGTTATTTTGGAGATATCAGACTATTTATTACATTCAAATGCATATCCAATCATCTTATAGACCAAAAGCGCAGCAGTAAAAATAGGATGGTCAAGACCTTTAATTGGGGCAAGTTCAACAACATCAAATCCGACTATCTTTTTTCTAAGTGAAACTTTCCTGATAAATTCAATTGTCTCATACCAAGATAGTCCGCCTGGCTCAGGAGTTCCTGTTGAGGGCATAATGCTAGGATCAAGGCCATCAACATCAAAAGTTATATAGACCTGATCGCTCAGTTTTTCAATCGCTTTATCCATCCAGCCATCCTTGCCAACAATGTCTTTTGCATAAAAAGTGGCAATCTTTGGATTTTTTTCAATAACTGAAGGCTCTTCATCGCACATAGACCTTATACCAACCTGAACGATAGGGATCTTCATATCAGAAACACGCCTCATAACGCTTGCATGGCTCCAAATAGTCGGTTTTTCTGGAAGCTCCCCATATTCCTGCCGCAGATCAGAATGAGCATCTATCTGAAGCACGCTGATATTTGGATATTTTTCTCTGTGCGCTTTGACACAGGCAGAGGTTATCGAATGTTCACCTCCAAGAATAGCCAGGAATTTGCCTGCACCAATGTGTTTTTTGCATGCCTGATAAATGTTATCGAGAGATTTTTCTGGATTTGTTAGCAGTTTAACAGGATTTGCTGTTGAGATGCCAATCTCATAAATATTTTTGAGCTCAATATCATACAATTCCATGTGTGAAGATGCTTCAAGAATCGCAGAAGGCCCAAGTGAAGCGCCTTTTCCATAACTTACTGTCCCTTCATATGGAACAGGAAGAACTACAACTTTTGATTTTGAATAATTGGAAAAATTGTTGTCAATGCCGCCAAAAATTTTGGTTTTCATAACAAAAAGGCATAGCTGCAACTATAAAAAACTTTTGTTCAAACACAAAATAAGAACTAGCTTATACTCTCCTGCAACCTTTAACAATCATCTTTTTTATGCCAAATGTTTTCTTGAACTCTTCTAGTACCATCTCGTTATCGAAATCCTTGCAACTGTAGATATCGATGTTCACCTTATTTTCATCAGTAAACGTGTGGAATGCAATATGTGAAGTTTCGATAATCACAACCCCTGTGAGTCCAGGAAGATGATCTGATCCCTTAAAAACCATGGGGCTTGAAAGCTTTTTCATCTCGATCTTTTCAGGCAGAGTGTTAAGAAGCTCAGAGATCCTTTCCTCGTCTTTAAGCTTGTCATTATCACATTCCAATCCATCTATAATGAGATGGTTAAAGTTTAGTTTATTATCTTTCATTTTCTTAGTTACCTCCAAGAATTACAAATTTTTTTATAACATTATTTATATAAGCAATAGAATTTTTTCCACAACTGGAATCTGCGGAGACATTTCGTGTGCGTCTCCCTGAAAAAATATTTTTGTCCATTTCTGAAAAACTTTTTCCCGACAAAAATATAAATTGTAAAAATACTATTTAAATGTTTCTATTTTGAAATCTTTTTTTGTAATTTTCAGAAAAAAATTTAATGATCTTTAAGAAAAAATCATAATTATTAAAAAAAATCAGTTGTCCATATCCACTTCACTGAAAGTTTCCGAACAATTAGGGCAGGTTTTCTCGCCCATCTCAACAATTGTGCCACAGACAGGACAAACATCCATATTCTCATCATTCATCTAAATCACCTTTTTTTCTTGGAAATTTTTTTCATAATCTTCTTTTTTTCTTTTATTTTAACATAATAAGTTATTACGCCAACCAAAGCAACAAAAATGGTAAGGGTAAGCAATGACTGGCTGAAGCCTTTAAGTGAATTGACAGCGATAACCTTCCCGGTAATTTCATTATCTGGGTTATCCATAACAGCAATATTCCCTCTGCTTCCGAAAACTGAATCGATGCATAAATAATTTCCCGGCCTGTCAAATTTATAGCTGTACTCATAAGTATCATAAAGCCTGTCAGTTTTGAAAACCCTCTCATGCTGTCCATCAACATCCTGATAACAGGACAAGGAATGGAATTTTTCCTGATCGCTGACTTCCCAGACAACTTTTTCTCCAGTATGAATATTCAGTACCTCGGGATTCATGGCTTTTCTTTCAATAATTATCCTTTTTTCTTCAGAATCTTTATTTTGAGGCAGATCAGCTTGAATCCTTGAAGGTGATTCTGTAACCAAATTTTCCGGTTTTGCAGCATTATCAATATCTACAGTTGAACCTGAATTTTCCCTGCTGACTGCGCAGCTAACTAGAAGTACAAGAAATAATGCTATCACCAGACCTTTTTTCATCTTTTCCCGCTATTAAAACAGACCATATATAAAAAGGTTTCTGAATATTGTACGTGGAAAGCTTAGAGGAGTGCTCTAAGCTCTAGGAACGGGTTTTTGTTTTGTTGTTTCCATGTGGTTATTAGGCTCATCATTACTTCGTTTGCAGTTGTTCCTTTTTCGTTTCTTAGTGTTCC
>Ga0209541_10004762_pt1 | contig 23962 bp, 23 predicted proteins | sample RifCSPlowO2_01_FD_184027 | JGI IMG/M metagenome (GOLD analysis project Ga0209541, IMG submission 184027) | Groundwater microbial communities from Rifle, Colorado - Rifle CSP2_plank lowO2_0.1 (SPAdes) (version 2) | ecosystem: Environmental > Aquatic > Deep subsurface > Groundwater | place... | reverse complement strand
ACTGCAATTGAGTGCGCGAAATTCCTTGCGCACTCTTCATGATAAAATGCTAAAAGAAAAAATTATTGGAGGATGGCAATTCCCCCCAATACTAAACTATTGGGTATCCTTGCCATATATGTAATGAAATAAGAAAGTATGGTGTTAAAAGATTCAAAAGACATTTAAAGCCATATTATGGATTTGATATGATGGAAGAAGATTCTGCTACTGAAGTTGCTAAGGAAGAAGTAATTTTAAGTTCTGCAATACATACTAATGAAGATATTTTAGAGAAAAGAAAGCAGGTGATTTTTTCTTTTTTTAAAAAAGACAAGAACTGGATCTTTTATGGGATTTTTGCTTTGATAGCCTGGTTCGGATATTGGATAAGGACTAGAAACATCCCCTTATTAAGGGATGTTACTACAGGAGATTTTATCCAGGGAGATCCTGATGCTACTGCTTTTTTGAGATATGCAAAATCCATTGTTGAAAACGGAAGATTAATTGATATTGATTATATGAGATATTATCCCTGGGGTTTTGAGAACATGGTTGATTTTAAACTACTTAGTAATGTTATTGCTTATTTCTATAAATTCTTGCATTTTTTTAATTCTGATGTTACAGTTGGGTATGCTCATGTACTCTATCCTCCTGTTGCATTCGTAATTGGATTAATATTTTTCTTTTTGCTTGTTAGTAAATTATTTGATTATAGAATTGCTTTGCTTTCTAGTTTATTACTAACTATTATTCCACCTTATTTGTTCAGAACAATATCTGGTGTAGGTGATAAAGAAGCGTTTGGAATGATTTTCTTTTTTGCTGCCTTATATTTTTTTGTTTGCAGCTGGAAATCAGAAATGCTAAAGAAGAATTTGATCTTTGGAATGTTAGCGGGATTATCTACTGGAATTATGGGTCTAGTTTGGGGAGGATTTGCTTTTGTAGTGACTATAATTGCCATTTTTTGCTTGATAACTTTTATCTTTCTTGAATTTAACAAGCAAAAGTTATTTTCTTATGCTACGTGGTATTTTATTTTTTATTTAATTATGATTATTTTTAGAGATTATAGATTAGATACCCTTATTGGTGTTTATTATAATGCATTATCTTTGTTTACTTTAGTAATTGCAGGGGTTATTTATCTGTCTTTAAAATATAATCTAAAAAACTATATTGAGAAAAAATTCAAATTGCCTTTTACAATTCCTATATTCATTTTTATTATAATTATTGGAGCTGCCTTCTCGCTAATAACCATGGGAGGGGATCTTGTATTCGGGCAAATTGAGCAAGTATATGATACTTTAACAAGCCCATTTGGAAATGATCGGTGGCAATTAACCGTTGCTGAGGCGCACCAGCCGTACTTAATTGATTTCATTAACAATGTGGGCTGGAAATTTTTCTGGATTTATTTCCTTGGCTCGATATTGCTTGTTTATTTTCTGTTAAATAAAATAGATAAAAAAACAAGAGCTTATGGGTTAATTATTTATATTTTATTCATTATTGGATTCAGTTTTAGCAGATTCTCGCAAAATTCCAAGATTTTGAATGGAGAAAGCTTTTTTTCCCTTAATGTTATGTATTTTGGCGGGATTGCCCTTGCTATGATCTCATTCTTAGTTTATTATATTTATACTTATTATAATGACAAAGAATCTTTTGAAAAATTAAAAATCCTGGAGGATAAATATTTATTTGTATTGATTTGGTTAGTTGTCCTACTTGTCGGATCCAGAAGTGCAATAAGATTATTATTTATCTTTTCTACAATAGCTTCTTTATTAGCAGCTTATTTCTGCATAAAACTACTTGATATTTCATTTAAATTTAAAAAAGATATTTATAAAGTTTTAATTTGGATATTTTTAATTCTTATTTTAATAAATCCTTTTACAATCTCTAGTGGTTTTGCTTATGGATTATTGGATAAAGGAATTATTATCGAGTTTTCTCAGAGAACCTATAATCAAGCTAGATTTACTGGAACAGGATATGATCAGCAATGGCAGATAGCTGGAAAATGGGTTAGGGAAAATGTGCCAGAAGATGCTATCTTTGCTCATTGGTGGGATTATGGATATTGGATACAAACAAATTTTGATAGAGCAACAGTTACAGATGGTGGAAATGCTAAAGCAAGCTTAAATCACTATATGGGAAGGTATGGGCTAACAGGTCAAAATGAGATAGAGGCATTGGAGTTTTTTAAAGCGCACAATGTTACCAATTTTCTAATTGTTTCTGATGAGATTGGAAAGTATCCTGCCTTTTCATCAATTGGAAGTGATGAGAATTGGGATAGATATTCCTGGTTATCTCCATTTCAATTAGATCCTTCAAAAACACAAGAAACAAGAGATTCAATAGTTTACATATATATCGGAGTGAGCCCAATTGATTGGGATTTTACTTATAAAGGTGAACTATTTCCGAAAGGCGGATCTGCAATAATAGGATTTTTTATTCCTGTAAAAAATATCAATGGTACTCAGATCATCGATAGTCCTCAAGCCATTGTTGTAAATAACGGACAACAAAAACAGGTCCCTCTGGAATGCGTATTTATTAATGGGCAAGAAATCAATTTTGAACAGTCTGGCTTAAAGGGATGCTTGATGATAATCCCCTCTGTTAATGGAAACAATGTTAACGCTATCGGAGCTTCTATTTATGTTTCTGAAAAAGTAAGAAGAACGAATTTTGCCCAGCTCTACTTATTTGGCAAACGGGGGAAATATTTTAAATTAGCTTATAGTGATGAGGATCAGATCCCATTGACATTATACAATGGAAGGATTATTGGACCATTAAAAATCTGGGAAGTTTCATATCCCCCAAATTTAGATGTTCCAGAACATTATTATAAAGATATTTTAATAAATCCTAATGTAACAAGTTTGGAAGGTAGATATTAAAATGCCTGAAGAATATGAGGAAGAATATCATTGTATAATCCATAAGCATTTGCTGCAAGATGAAAGATATTATTCATTTCGAGCTAAGCATGCTGACAAGACCTACTGGAAATACTTACATGGAAAAGTTCTAGAGTTTGGATGTGGGCTCGGACAAAATATCTACTTGAAAAAAGAACGAGCAATTGGACTTGACATAAGTAATTTCTGCAAGAAAGAGTGTGAAAAGAAAGGCATAAATATAATCCAAGATTCAAAAAAATTTAAAGATAATTCATTTGATTCTGTTCTTGCATGTCATGTGTTAGAGCATATGGAGAATCCCTCTGAAATACTTAGAGAATTTTATAGGATATTAAAAGACAATGGGAAATTAGTTTTAATTTTGCCTGTTTCATGCCATAACAGGCCTTACAAAAATTGGAAAACTGACAAGTCAAAGCATTTATTCCAGTGGAATTTTGCTGCCATTAATGAGTTGCTTTATTTTATTGGTTTCAAAATTAAATTAAACATGTTCAATTATGCCTATGGATATTCTCTCTTCTACAAACTTCCGTTTAGTGTTGGAAATTATTTGCTTCAGACTGCTGGTTTTTTGAGAAATAGAAAAGAGATGTTAATAGTTGCTGAAAAATAAATAAGTTTTTAAAAACTAATACCTTATTATATTTATGAATCTTGCTAAAATTGCACTAAATTCTTATGTATTGAAGAAAGAACCTATTAGTTTGATCCATTTTGTTACAAACAGGTGTAATGCTAGATGTAAACATTGTTTTATAGACTTTGATCATCCAGATGTGTTCAAAGGAGAATTATCTTTAGAAGAGATTGAAAAATTGACTAAGAGTTTTGGTAGATCTATGCTGAATGTAAACTTAACTGGAGGAGAGCCATTTCTAAGAAAAGATTTCTTTGAAATAGTAAAATTGTATTTCAATAATGCTAATATCAAATCGGTTTATATTACAACTAATGGGATGTTCACAAAATTAACAAAAGACTTTCTTGACAAGTTTATAGCGTCCAGGATAAATGGGAATATGATTATCTCTTTTTCTATAGACAATTTCGAGCAACAGCATGATGAGAACAGAAGAGTAAAAGGACTATATCAAAATACCTTGAGAACATATGAGCTTGTAAAAAGCTATAATAAACCTAATATAATGGCTAACATTGCGATAACCGTGACGGATCATAATTATGATAAGGTAATTGATTTGTATCATTATTTGAAAAATGAGAAAGGGGTAAATTCATTTACTGCAATAGCAATGAGAGAAGAAGGAGTGATCAAAAATATAGATCCTGAAATTAAAAAGAGAATATATGAGACTTATATTAAATTGACTAGTTTGATTCAAGAAGATATGCTAAAAAGAGAAACTAAAGGATACAAAGATGGATTACAAGGTACTTTGTTAAATGCAAAAAATATGATAATGTACAAAAATATTGCAGACACTTATATGCGGCCAAAATATATTTCTCATTGCCCTGCCGGAGCTTTGTTCGGAGTTATATGGGCTAATGGAATTGTTTATCCTTGTGAAATTCTTAATAAACCACTTGGGAACTTGCGTGACTATGGTATGAATTTTATGGAATTATGGAAAAATGAGCAGACAAAAGATGTGAAAAAATTCATCAAAGACACTGATTGTAATTGTACTTTTGAATGTGCTTGGGCAATTAATATAATCTCGAACAAAAAATATATCCCCCCTCTAATAGCTAATTCTATAAGACAAAAAATCTAAACATCCCTATTGTCATACCTAAACCCCAAGAAACATTCCTCATTAATAAGACGCCAGACGACTTTATTAAAAATAATATCCCTTCTTTCTTGTAAATGTAGTTAAGAAAATTAAAATCGAACAACAACAGGATTAACAACAAAAATGGAAGCAGATAAATTAATTTACTGAAAAACAATAACCCGAAAATATTCAATACTATAAGTGCGGTGTAGAATATTACAAATTTATTTTTATCCTCCTGATAGGTTTTTATTTTTCTAAAATAAGGCTTTCTCAGATATAAAAGCATGGTATCTCTTGCGAATTTATATTGCTGTTTTAAATATTTTTTAATCTTTTTGTGAAAATGATGCTTGACGCCGATATTTTTATCCCATAAGATTTTGTATCTTCTCCCAATTTCTAAGCCAAATTCTAAGTCTTCAGCGAAATAATTTTTCGATACAGGAAAACCCTTTTCTTTCAGGAAAATATCTTTATAGCATGCGAAATTATTTGAAGGAAAGGTCTTGACAAATTTTGGAAGATTTTTTCTTCTTATCAAGAGTTCATGAAATGCATATTTCTCTAAAAAAGAGCCCCCCTCTGATCCCGAGTATCCACCGCAAACAAAATGTACCTTTTTGTTTTTAAGATTCTTAATTACTCTTGAAAGCCAATCATTTGGGAGTATGCAATCAGAATCTGTGAAAGCTATCAGTTTTGTTTTAGCTTCTTTTGCTCCGATGTTTCTAGCTTTTCCTGAGCCGGAGTTCTTCTTTAATCTGATTAATTTATATCCATACCCTTTTGCTATAGAAAGGGAGCTGTCAGTGGAGCAATCATCTACTATTACAACCTCGTAGTTTTTATAATCCTGCTTTTTAACAGAGTCTAAGCATTTTTTCAAAGTTTTTTCTGCATTATAAACTGGGATTATTATTGTTATTTCGGTCATAAACAAATTTACCCAAGATAATTTTATAAACATTCTCATTTAAAGACGATTATGAAAAGGGTGGATGTTATAATTCCCATTTACTATGGTAATGTTGATGAGATTGTACCCAGTGTCGAGGAGCAACTCAAATTTTATGAAGAATACCTTAGAGATTATAACTGGAGGATTGTAATTGGAATTAATGGTCCTAACAAGGATGGAATAACTGATAAAGGAGAATATCTTTCTAAGAAATACAAGAATGTTGTTTATGACTATATTGAAGAAACTGGAAGGGGAGCTTCGCTAAATAGACTTTTTGTTAACACCAATGCCGACTTTGTTTGTTACATGGACGTTGATTTGTCTACAGGGTTAGATGCATTACCTAGGATGTTAAACGAGTTGGAAAATTACGACGTGGTTGTTGGGTCGAAATATATTAAAGAGGCAATGAATAAAAGAACCCCTATAAGGTACATTCTTTCTAGGACCTATAATTCTCTTTTTACAAAAATCATTTTAAAGGCTAATTTTACTGATGCTCAATGCGGCTTCAAGGGCATTAATGTTAAAATTTCTAAAGAGATAATCCCTCTAATGAGAGATAAAGGATGGTTTTGGGATACTGAGTTTTTGTATATTATTCAGAAGAAAGGTTATACTTTTAAAGAGATCCCGGTGAACTGGGTGGAAAAAGGCAACAGCGGTGTTAAATTATTGAAAACTGTGATGGATTTTGTAATAAAAACAATTAGATTAAGGTATAGAAATCTTTAAAAGAATCCTGTAAACTTGGATTCTATATGTCTTCTTTAAAAGATGTGTATGAAAAGAAGGAGGTTTTGATAACCGGAGGATTGGGATTTCTTGGTACTAATCTTGCTCACAGATTGGTTGATCTCGGAGCAAAAATTACTTTAACAGATGCAGTTTTACCTCAGTATGGTGCTAATCAGTTTAATTTAGATGGAATTAGAGACAAAGTTGAAATCAATGTTAATGACATTAGAGACAAAAGTGCCATGAATCAATTAGTTAGAGATAAAGATTTCATATTTCATTTTGCAGGGCAAGTTGCCCACAATGATAGTTTAGAAGACCCTTTCTTGGATCTTGAAATAAATTGTAGTGGGACATTAACATTACTTGAGGCGTGTAGGAAGTATAATCATGGTGCAAAATTACTTTTTTCTGGTTCTAGATTGCAATATGGAAAGACAGAGAGATTACCTGTAGAAGAAAACCATCCATTAAGACCGAAAAGCCCGTATGGTGTCCACAAAACTGCTGCGGAAGAATATTTTATTTACTATAATCGTGAAGTAGGTTTGAGGACAACTTGCTTTAGAATAACAAACCCTTATGGCCCTAGAAGTCAGATGAAGCATTCAAAATATGGAATAATAAACTGGTTTATTAGGCAGGCAATGGATGGAAACACAATAGAGGTATTTGGAGAAGGTAAACAAAAAAGAGATTATATATATGTCGATGATTTGGTCGAAGCTTTCCTTTTAGCAGGCATTGATGGAAAGACGGATGGAGAAGTTTTTAATGTGGGAAGCGGAGTCCCTACTGAATTTAAAGAGATGACAGAATCTATTGTGAGCATTGTCGGAAATGGAAATATAAAGTATGTTGAATGGCCAGAGAATTATAAGAATATTGAAACTGGAGATTTTTATGCTGACATTTCTAAAATTAAAAGTGTGACTAGTTGGAATCCCGGGATAGATTTATTAGATGGAATAAAAAGAACCTTTCAATTTTATGAAAAAAATAGAGATCATTATTGGTGATTCTTATGAAAAAAATACCAGATAGTTGGTTTTATCTGCCAATACTGATTCTAGGAATTTATTTTATAATTAGGTTAGTAGATCAATCCCAGTTAATGTTACATTTTCCATTAGATTATACAAATGATATCAGCTCTTATATGGCTCAATTGTTTTTTTTAGATAAATGTGGCTTTCATACTTTTTGCCCTTACTGGTATAATGGATTCATAACATTTCAATTTACCCCTCCTGCTTGGTTCTTCTTTACATTGCCTTTACTAAAGATATTTGGAGATGTGAAAATTGCTACGTATGTGTCAATGGTTTTGATTTTCTTGCTAGGATTGGTGGCTTTTCTCGCAATGGGAAAATTGTTTGAGTTTTCAATAACAAAAAGGATAGCTTTCTTCTTGTTTTTCTTTGGAAATGCTATTGCGATTGGAAACTTTATCAGACTTGGAGACGTTCATCAATTATTTGGCTGGATGTTATTTGTACCTTTTGCTTTTGGAATATTATACTATAAAAATAGAAAGTTAAATAAAAATTTTTATTGGGGCGTTCCGTTGCTATCTCTTATTATTTTATCACATCAGACAATTGCTGTATTAGCGCCATTTTGCTTGCTGGGGTTATTCTTTGTTAAAAGAAATGGAGAAAGAATACAGATTGTACTTGTTGGAATTATCTCTTTGATATTAACTAGTTTTTGGTGGATTCCTTATATAAAAGGATTTGGAGAGACAATCGGCAGTCAACATGTCCTTACAGAAAGTTTGCGGTCATTAGCAGTTTCAGATTTACCTCAAAATTTAGCATCTATCTTTATTCCGTTAGTTTTTTGGATTATATTTTATCATTATTGGAGATTATATGATAAAAACCAAAAAGAATTTATCTTTTTCTTACCAATAATTATATTGAGTATTTTATTTTTTTTTAGATTTGTTATATTCATCCCGCTATTAAAATTTGTATATCCTGATTCTTATCTATATTTCTTTATTTTTTTCACAGTTTTTATGTTTTTAAAATCAGAAATACAAATTTTCCCTTTAAAGAAATTAATTTTCTTGGCTCTTATTTTCGTTACAACTATTAGTATAATGATAAATATATTTTATACCCCAAAATTTATGGTGCCTGATGAGGCAGGAGAAAATCTGATTAAAATACTTGGTGATGTAGATGATAAATTTCTTGTTATTGGAAATAAAAGTTCGGTGTTATATGCTGAAGCAATTTATTCTTATGCACCAATATATCTTAATCTTTCAACTCCCGAAGGATGGTCCTTTCTAGTTGACAAAGAGTATTCTAACCTTTCACATATCATAAGAAATGATTTTTTACAAAATGGAAAGTGTGATGATGCTAGGGACGGGCTATCGGTCATGCAGACTAAATATTTAATTTCATATGATAGTCAATGTGGGATATTAGAGGTTTGTGGATTTGAAAAAAGAAAGGAAATGGGAAATGTTTGTCTGTATTATATCAATTAATGTTTAGAAATCTTTTTATAACCTCCCTTGGATTTGAGATTATATGAAATTCATTTTGCCTGTCTCTATATTGGTATCTTTTTTAATAGCAGTTTATATGACCCCTTGGTCAATAAGGTACTTAAGAAGGATTGGATTAATTGTTAAGGATCAGAATAAATATGGCAAGCCTTTGATTCCGATATCTGGTGGAATGGCAGTATTAGCGGGATTTTTTATCGGGATGATGGTCTATCTCTTTTTACAGACATTTTTACCAGATGGTTATGCCTTAAATAATCGAATGTTAATGCTACTTTTAAGTGCTTTGATTTCTATAATCATGATTACTTTTGTCGGCTTTATAGATGATTTGATAATAAAACAAGATAAGGAAGTCTCTATTGGATTAAGACAATGGCAGAAGCCATTCTTAACTTTGACTGCGGCGATACCCCTAGTTGTAGTTAATGCCGGAGTAACCACGGTAATTATCCCTTTCTTGGACAGGGTGAATATTGGACTGGTCTATCCTTTAATTTTAATACCACTCGGGGTAGTTGGAGCGGCAAATATGGTGAACCTATTAGCAGGTTTTAATGGATTAGAAACAGGCATGGGTTTAGTATATGTCGGTATGCTAACTTTATATGCTTATGTAAATCGAGAAGGTTTATTTTTAGTTGAAAGAACGAGTGTGGTTGTAATCGGATCAATTGTTTTTGCAGCCCTACTTGGCTTCTATTTATTCAACAGGTATCCTGCAAAGATACTCCCTGGCGATTCTCTAACCTATTTACTTGGAGGTACTTTGGCGGGGATTGCTATCATCGGAAATTTAGAAAAAGCTGCAATAATTGCTTCAATACCTTTCTTTATTGAATTTATTTTAAAATTGAGAGGAAGGCTTGATAAGAAGACATATGGCTATTGCTATAAAGGAAAGATTAAATCCTATTACAATAAAATCTATTCTTTACCGCATATATTAACTAAAACTGGAAGATTCACTGAAAAAGAGATAGTTTACATATTTATCTTGATAGAATTATTTTTTAGCAGTTTAATCTGGATATTATAATGATAAAAAAGATCAAATTTCACTTGAAGAAAAATGAAGCTTTAATTAAGGATAACTTAATATTATTCTTTGCGATTGGGACAGCAAATGTATTAAATTATTTTTTTCGTTTCTTTGTTGGAAGATCTTTAGGTCCTGAGGAGTTTGGAGTCTTTGAAGTTTTGCTATCGCTAATTTATGTTATTGTGATCCCTTTGACGGCGATTCAAACTACTTTATCTAAATTTGTGGCAGAGTTTAAAGTTAAAAATGAGGATAAAAAAATAGCTTATTTATTCTCGAAATCCATCAAGAAAATTGGCCTGGTTGGGCTTATGGTTGCCCTGATCTTTTTAGCGGTTAGTCCTATCTTAGCTTCATTTTTAAAAATTGAGGAATTATCCCCATTAATTATCATCGGAGTATTTATGACATTCACTTTTTTGATTCCTGTATTGCGGGGCTTTTTACAAGGACTGCAAAGGTTTAAGTTATTAGGCAGTACATTTATTGTAGAAAGCTTGATTAAAATTGGTTTTGGTATTCCTTTGATTTATTGGGGATTCGGGGTCAATGGAGCCATCTGGGGGTTCATGTTAGGGTTTTTTTTACCATTTTTGATAATATTCTATTTTGTCAGTAGATTATTTAGAAGCGCTAAAGAAAAGTTTGAATCCTCTAATATTTACAAATACTCCTTCCCGGTTCTAATAATGTTAGTCAGCTTGACTATATTTTATACATTGGATTTAATTTTAGTAAAAAGATTTTTCGATCCGATAACTGCGGGTTATTATGCCGCTTTAAGTTTGTTTGGGAAGGTTATATTTTTTGCTTCCATGTCAATAAGCATAGTCATGTTTCCTAAGGTTTCGGAATTAAACTCACAAAATAAGAATACAAGATCTTTATTATTTAAGTCGCTATTAATAACATTGATATTAGGAGCAATAGGAAGCTTGTTCTATTATCTTACCCCAGATCTTGTAGTAAACCTACTTTTTGGTAAAGAATACTTAATCATAGCTCCCTTATTAGGGTTTTTTGGTATAATTATGACCATTTATTCCTTGTCTTATGTGATTGCTTATTATAATATTGCATTACAGAGACTCAAATTTTTGTATTTATTGGGAAGTTTTAATATCCTTGAGTTGATATTAATTTATTTATTCCATAAAACAATTTTGCAGGTTATGATAAGTTTAATAATAGTTATGGTACTATTATTTTTAAGTTTGATAGTTTATACTGTTAAAAATGACAAAAGTTTCAATAATTATCCCGGCATTCAATGAAGAAAAAAGAATAGAAAAAACGCTTAAAAATATAGCTTTAGTCTTTAAAAATGAAACAGAAACAATCGTAATTTCTAATGGTAGCACTGATAAAACCATTGAGATATTAAAAAGCTGGAAGTCTAAAAATGTTGATTTTAAATATCTGGATTTTTCGCAGAAGTTAGGAAAGGGCGGAGCGATTATAGAAGGGCTTAAAATAGCTAAAGGAGAGATTGTAGGATTTATTGATGCAGATGACGCTTTTGATTTAGGGTATATCAAACAAAAGTTAGAAGAATTAAATCAAGTTGACTGCATAATTGCTTCCAAATGGAAGAATCAGAATTTTTTTCAAGTTGATGAGCCTTTTTTAAGGAAATTATTAAGCCGAGGATGGAATCTATTAGTAAGGGTTTTGTTAAATTTACAATATAAAGATACTCAAGCAGGAGCTAAATTTTTTAGAAAGGGAGTTAGAGACAGAATCGGAGCCAATTTTATTTCTAAGGACTTTGCTTTTGATGTAGATTTGTTAAAAAAAATCAAAGGTAATAATTTTAGAATAAAAGAGATTTATGTTCCTAGTAAATTTATTGAAGGAAGCACATTTAGATTAAAGCATTGTAAGACAATGTTTAAAGACCTGATAAAAATATGGAGATCAAATTGAAAACGATATTATTGACATTCGATGTAGAAGAGTTTGATTTACCCATAGAATTCGGAAAAGATATCTCAGAAGATGAGCAATTTGAAATAAGCAAAAATGGTGTTGAAGAGGTTTTAGAGCTGTTAAATAAGAATAATATTAAAGCAACCTTCTTTGTAAGTGCTAAGTTTTCAGAAAAATATCCCGAGTTAATTAGAGAAATATCTGAAGATCATGAGATTGGGCTACATTGCCTTGAACATAAAGATGATTATTCTAAAATGGGTCATGATGAAGCATACGAGAAAATAAAAACTGGCAAAGAGATAATTGAAAGAATAATTGATAAAAAGATTATTGGATTTAGGTCCCCCCGACTTCAACAAATTTCATATGAAATATTAAATAAAATTGGGATTATTTATGATAGTTCATTGAATCCTACTTATATTCCTGGAAGATATAATAATTTCTTTTCTCCTAGGAAAGTCTTTTCTAAAAATGATATCAAGATAATCCCAATATCTGTTTCTCCCATTTTGAGATTGCCAATATTCTGGTTGGCTTTTAGAAACTTCCCATTATTTTATTCGAAATACATTACGAATAGAAACAAGGACTTTGTTTGCTTGGTTTTTCATTCTTGGGAATTTATAAACATTGAAAATATGGACTTGTCTAGATTAATTAAAAGAAATACAGGTAAAAAATTAAAGAAAAAACTGCAGAAATATATTCATTATTATAAAAAAGAGAAGTTTACAACCATTTCCTCTTATCTGATGATTTCATAGACTATAACAATGGGTCTTTGCTGTGAATCTAAATATGCTTGGACAGGAGCAATTTTGTCTTTATTTTTTTCTGGCCATTGATATGACCATTCAGGAGACCCTTCTAATCTGCTCAATACAATATATTTTATGCTTTCATCCTGAATCATCTCTTTAAATTTTTCCTCTTCCGGCCAAGGCAAAATTCTTCTTTCTGAATAGTAAGAAAGCTGGGGTATTCCTGAAGCAATTACCTTTTCATCTCTGAAAGAATTTTCTTTAATCCAAGTTCCTGCATACTTAAATTCTACATAGCTAGATGATTTTATTTTTATTATATTGTCTGCATACTTTATCTGAGCTAAGGATATAGAAATTAATATGAAGATAACAACAATAATCCCCAGGAGAGAATTATAATCTCTCAGGATATTATAGAATTTTATCAAAGCAAAGCCGACAAGATAAAAAATAGCGGGATAGATATAGATTAGATATCTGTCTTCTGGGACTTGTCCTGCAAAGAATGAGAAATAAAATAAAGGTATCAAAATCCAGAGAAATATGAAAAAGAAATTTCTTAATTTCTGATCTTTTGAAATAAAATCAACCCCCATTATCAAATTAAGGATAATTATCAAAAACCCTGCCAAGAATAACAAGAACAAATAATTTCCTAATAATGGGAAAATTTCTGAAATTCCTGGTATAGGGCTTAAAGTAACATTCGGAAGCAATTTTAAATAAGTTGAAAAATAATTTACTGATTGATAAAATCCTGCTGCTCCCAATATTGGAAGCTTATTGTATCTAAAGTAATACCATAATGAATATGGAAGCAGAGTTATTATTGCAACAGCTGAAGAAATCCACAGATCTTTATTTTTCAAAAATTTTAACTTTTCAGTTACCAATAAAAACAATAAAATAACTAATAATAAAATTCCTGCCGGGAATCTTGTCAGCGTTGCAATCACTAAAAAGAAACCGAAGAGCCATAAATATTTTCTAGACTCTTTCAATACATAACCTTTCCAGAAAAACCACAATGAAACCATCCATAAAGCTGCTGATGGGATATCGGTCATTATCCTTGCTGTATAAAATAAATAAACGTAAAATGATGATGAGATAAATGCGGCTATCAACGCAACTTTTTTATCAAACAATTCTTTTCCAACTAGATAAGTAAAAAGAACCCCTATTAAAGAAAATATTAAAATTAATGTTCTAAAAGTTATCTCTGATGCACCAATCTTGTATAAAATGGACATGATAAAGGGGAGTATTGCCGGTCTTACGTAATGCAGCTCATAAGGGGGATATCCAAACGCCCAATTTTTAGCAGCACTTAAATATTCTGCTTCATCAAACCAAACTGCTTGATTGATTGTAAGGTATTTTAATCTAAGAATTAATGCAAAAAACAGTACTCCTATTAATAGAAGATTAAAGTTCTTATTAAAAAAACTTAGTACAGCATCCTGCCAAGCACTATCTTTCTTCTCTTCCATTTATTTTTTAGTGAGATTTTCTAAGTCGTAAATTAGAGCAGCCTCGATTTTGTTTGAATAGATTATGTGATTTGGTAAATACTGGCCTTTTAAATTTATTTTGAATTCATCATCATCTTTTCCGTCAAAAGCCTCCAGTATTATATATCTTACATTTTGATTATTTGGTTTGAAATAATTAACTTGTTCCTGAGCTGTGGGATATCTGTTAAATCTCTCAATAAAATACTGATCGAACAAATATTTTTGAAGACCTTGTTCTTGTCTTATATAATAATAAAGAACGTCTGATAGCGGCCAAAAGAAAGTTTCATTATCAGTTAAAGTATTATTCAGATAATCGGCAATATCCTTCTGCACAAAGCTGATTAAGTTTAATCGACACCTTGATGGATAGAATTTACAAATTGTTGGATTCTTGCTTTCAAAATGCGGGCTAACAGATAAAGCGACTGTAAATGAAAGGATTATATAGATTAACAAAGAGATTACTAAAAATTCCTTTTTCCTTTTTATTCTGAAAAGATTATGGATAGAATAACTTTTTTCTGAAAATGCTAATGACATTAAAAATATCAGTCCGATAGATAATGCTGTAAATACCCTTTGATAAATCAAAGCTCTAAAAAATATTAGAGAGACTATAAACAATGAGAAGAGATAGAGAACAAACTTTTCTTTTCTATCTTTTTTTGCTCTTATCAACTTGATAAAAATGACTAAGGAAAAGAATAATAGGATTATATCTATGATATTCACTGTGATAAGAAAATTTAAGATACTTCTAAAAATATCTGTATTTATTGTTAATTTACTATCTTCTGGATTTATAGACTGATATTTTGTAACGACATCAAATAAATTCTTTGGATTCAGCTTGAAGGGGATCAAAAACACAACAATGTATGAAACAAGAGAAAGCACAAATATTTTTATTAGCCTAAGATAATTCATATCTGTTCTAGGCTCAAATTTTTTGAAAATGCCTAGATCTAGCTTTGCTCCTATTTTTTTAATTATCTCGAAGAATTCTGTCTTATACTTTTCAATCAGTATAAACATTGCAAAAAACAGGAAAATACCATTCGACAGCTTTGTTGCTGAAGATAGTGCAAAGGAAATAAAGGAGAGTACAAAAAGAAAAGCCTCCTTCTTAGTTTCTTCTGAACTATAAGCCTTCCATAAAAATAACAAACCAAGCGCTATAAATACATAACCGATGACATCTACGTGTACCCATCTGCTAAACTGAAGTAAGCTAGGATAAAATGCATAAAATGAAATTGCAAAAATAGAGCTGTATCTATCTAGGATAAAGATAGCAAGCAATGAAATAATCAAGAAAAAGAATATGCCAAAAAGGTATATTGGGAGATGACAGTAGGGAAATGCATTGATGAGCTGTTCTCCAATCAAAATTTCCCTTCCTGGATAGAACATTGGCTTTATTTCGCTTACTCTAGAAAAATCCTCTCCTGACAACATACATCCAGCACCAATGATTAGATTTCCTAGGATTGGCTCTCCTTGACCTGAAAGCCCTGGAAAGAACTGGGATGGATAAAATACCAACAAACCAGTGGGTATTGTGCTCACATCATCATTCCAATATCCTACCTCTGAGAATTCATATAACCTAATAAATATACCAAGAATCAAAACAGCTGACAGGATTATTAGAAATAGTTTATCTTGTTTAAATCTATCAAATAATCTCATTTCAAAACTTAGTATATATAAACTTTTAAGACTTTCTGAATTACTAATATTATGAACATTTTATTTACAACTTATTCTGGACTTGGTGTAGGTGGAGCTGAAACCAGTATGAACCTTCTCGGATATGGATTGAGGAAGCTTGGGAACAAAGTGATTATTGCTTCTACAGGGGAATACGAAGATGGAGTAAAATTCAAAAAGTTCAGAAAAATCCCTTTTTATTCAATACATAATAAATACCTTGAGAAACTTTTTTCTAAGATAGTAAAAAAAGAAAATATAGATATTATTCATGCACATGACAGACTAACAAGTATTGCAGCTATTAGAACTGGAAAAAAGTTTAATATTCCTGCTGTTGTTCATTTTAGAGATTATTGGTTTGCATGCCCTAGGAGTAGTTGTTTGGCTCCTGATTTTACTGAATATGATAAATGCAGTTATGTTACAATTCTAAAAAAATTTCCTATGAAAAGATGGTTCTGGGACATGTATAAATGGAGGTATATCAAATCTATCTGGAGTGAACTAGACAAAGCGGATTTAAAGATAGCAAATGGAAATGTTATAAAAAAAAGGCTCGAAAATTGCGGTATTAGAAATGCGAAGGTGATTCCTATTTTAAGAGAGTTTCCTGAAGTTAAAATTAAAAGCGAAGATAGAACTGAAATAAAAAAGAGATATAATTTGAAAGAGATTGTTGTTACATTTATTGGGAGCTTGGATTATCATAAAGGCATTACAAATATTATCAAATTTATGCCATCGATATTGGAAGAAAAAAAGAATGTAAGTTTGCTGATTGTTGGTGATGGCCCTTTACTTAATGAAATAAAAGAAAAAGAATTTAAGGATATAATCCTAACTGGAAGATTAAACAAAGATGAAGTAGAAAAAGTTTATGATACTTCTGATATCATTCTATTACCAAGCGTTTGGCAGGAACCCTTAAGCGGGATTTTATTGGAAGCAGCGGCCCATAACAAAGTTGTCATAAGCTCTAATACTGGAGGAAGTTCCGATATACTTGATAATGAATATATGCTTGATCCTTTAGACTTAGATGGATGGAAAAATAAGATTATTGAGCTTATAGAAAATAAAAAACTAAGGATTAAAATGGGCAAATTATGGGGTGAAAAGGCGAAAGATAATTACAATGTTATGTCAGTATCCAGATTAATAGAAGAGGAATACAAAAATGTGCGGAATAGTAGGCTTTAATTTTAGGGACAGAGAATTACTTCTTAGAATGATGAAATTAATAGAGCACAGAGGACCAGACCAACACGCAGGAATCTTAATTTCTAATTTTAGTCTTGGTCATCAAAGACTTAGCATAATAGATCTTAGCGAGAAAGGAAGACAGCCTATGTGCAATGAAGAAGGAGATAAATGGGTTGTGTTCAACGGGGAGATTTATAATTTTAAATCTATCAGAGAGGATTTAGAAAGAAGAGGCCATAAGTTTAGGAGCAACACTGACACCGAGGTTATTATCCATGCTTATGAAGAATATGGATATGATTGTGTAAACCATTTTAACGGCATGTTTGCTTTTGCTATATTAGATAATAAGAGATTATTCATAGCAAGAGACCATGTTGGGATAAAGCCTATCTACTACTATTTTGATAAGAGAAGATTTATTTTTGCATCAGAGATTAAGGCATTGTTGGAAGCCGATGTAAATGTAGCTGTGAATTACAATTCTATAGATTTACTATTAACTTATAGGACTGTTCCTGGGAATGAAACTTTATTCTGTAATATAAAAAAACTATTGCCAGGACATTATTTAATATTTGAAAATAACGAGATTACTTCTAAACAGTATTATCAACCAGAAATATATGAAAGAGGAAGTTTGGACGAGGATGTTTTGGCTAATGAATTTTTGGAATTGTTTAAAAAAAGCGTTGAAAGAATGATGGTTGCAGATGTCCCTGTAGGCGCCTTCTTATCTGGAGGGCTAGATTCTAGTTGCGTTGTCGGTATGATGCGCAGATTAAAGGGAGAAGTGAAAACCTTTACTGCGGGCTTTAATGAGGAACATGATGAATTAGAATATGCAAAGAAAGTTGCAGAATATTTTAATACGGATCACCACGAGGTTGTTATAAGTTATGACGAAATGACTAAAAGTTTTGACGACGTAGTTTATCATATGGACGAGCCTATTGCAGATCCTGCAGCATTTCCAGTTTGTTTTGTTAGCAAATTGGCAAGAGAAAAAGTTAAGGTTGCCTTATTCGGCGAGGGGGCTGATGAATTATTTGCCGGATATGAGAAATATAAAATACTTAATGAATATTTTTTCCCATTAAGAAGATACTTGCAAACTGACAGGCTTTTGACATCCGGCAGGAAGAGAATATATCATAAGGGGGGCAATGTTGATTCTGTTATGAGTAATTATTTCCATAAAAATTGGAATCTCAATAACGCTCTTTTGTTTGATTTTAAAGAAATTTTACCTAATTTTCAGCTAATGAAAGTTGATAAGATGACCATGATGCATAGTTTGGAAGGGAGAGTGCCTTTTCTTGACAGGGAGATTGTTGATTTTGCATTTGGTCTTCCATTAAGATACAAGCTGAATAACGGTGTTGGAAAATATATTGTAAGGAAGGCGATGAAAGATATAATTCCAAAAGAAATTGCCTTTGGAGGAAAGAGAGTGTTCTTTACACCTTTAAAAAAATGGTTTGATAATGGATTAAGAGATGTTGCAATTGAAAGATTTGAGAAAACAGAATTATTTAACAAGCGAAATATTTTAAAACTCTTAAACAAAGAGAGCAATTCTTTAAGGAGATATAAATATAGCAATCAGCTTTGGAGTTTGCTGATGATTGAAAGTTGGTTTGGGAAATTTATCAAAGAAGATAAGGTTGTGATATGAATGGAAAAAGAAATAGTAGAAAATTACTGGAGAAATAATAAGCAGGAATTTGCAGGAGATAGGAGGAGCAAATTAATATATAATCTTTCTGAGAAATATCTTGGGGAGAAGATGCTAGATGTTGGCGCTGGAAGCGGTGCTTTGATAAGATTAATTGATGGCGCTGTTGGAATTGACCTTGTTGAGAACGAAATTGTAAGCAAGGGAGAAATCACTAATCTAAGATTTGATGATTTTCGTTTTAATATTGTATTTGCTACTGAGGTTTTAGAGCATCTGAATGATAGGGATTTAAGCAAAGGACTGAGTGAGATATGGAGAGTATTGAAAAAAGAGGGTTACTTTATTCTAACTGTGCCTTATAGAGAGGACCTAAGAAAAGACAGACTTAAATGCCCTAAATGTGATTTTGAATTTCACAGATGGCAACATCTTAGGAGCTTTAATGAGGAGAATATTCGCAAACTGTTATATGAGCATGGCTTTAAGATCATTGAAACTAAGGTCAAGCCATTTAGCTTGTATGAGCGTGGTTGGAAATGGAGGCTTTTGAGTCCAATGATTTTGAGATTTCATAAAGATGTGAGCAAGACTTTGTTTGTGGTCTCAAAGAAAATATAATGCCTAAAATAATTGGATTTGGGGGAGAGGAAAAAGATTTCGATATGGGGGAGTTAATTAGAGATAAGTGTGAAGATCTGGGCGTGCCTTTTGGCTGCAAGGACGGAGAGTATGGGTGTTGTAGAATCCTTATTGAAGAACGTGCCGGAAACTTATCTTCTAAGAATGAGAAAGAAAGAAAAGTTCTAGGAAATGATGACCCTAAAGAAAGGCTTGCTTGCCAGACTAAAATTTTAAGAGGCACTGTTAAGATTAAGTATTATTAAGCTCTGATATACCCCCATTAGTAGATCGTCGATAAAAGTGAAAGTTCATATAATCCTTTATCATCGAGGCCAATTGAGGGTTTCCATCAGAGCCCACATTATAAAGCTTTGCCCGAATAGTCCACGATAAGTAAGCCATACCCGATAAGTGATTAAGATGCCCGAAAAGTTATTTCATAGATTTTCTGGAATAGGTTTATGGGTAAATATTTTATCTTGTTTTGTGCATCTCCAATCTTTAGTTTTACTTCTTGGATAAATTCTATTATTGCATTCTGGACATGGTTCTCTTGCTTCGTTTCTTTCTTTCATGACTTTGCACAAATAGTCCACAAAAAGTAACAGTTGCACAATAAGTGGATTTTCTGCACAAAAAGTCTATTTCCATTTCCTACTTTCCAGATTTAATTCTATTATCTTCCTTACATAACATTTGACAATTCTTTGCAGTTGTTTTTCCACCTTCATGCCAAGGTTTGATATGGTCTGCTTCCATCTCCTCTATTTCAAAGGGTTTTTTACATTTAGGACAGATACCTTTTTGTCTTTCGTATGCTTCCCTTTTTTGTCTATCAGTAAAAGCACGAATGTTTAGATATTTTTCATTTCTTGTTAAAATATATGGATAAATACCTGACTTTTTGGTTACATCTTCATCTTGCATTAAAGTTACAATTTCCTTCTCTATCTTTTTTGAATCAAACTCTTTATTCTTAAATTCATTATATAAAATACCAAAATCAACACCCTTCATTTCCCTACGATAATTGGGAAAAACTGCTTTTATCCAACTAATAACGCTCTGGAAGTATAACCATAAGTCATTTGCATTTGGCTTATGCTGGTGTTTAGCCATGTATTCTTCTATCTTCCCCTTACTAATCCATCTAATTGTCGTCTCTAAATAATCCTGCCTGATTGGTGAACCATTCATATAATCATTGGCTATGCTGTATGCTGGACATCCAGATTTACTAAAATATCTTTTTGAATCAGAAAGCCAAGTCCCAGTATAGATAGCATTTCTTAACTCTTGGTCATATAGCTTTTCTCCTGCTATGTTTATAGTTTTAAACCAATCCAATTTTTCTTTATCATTTCCTTCACAGAAATAAATCATTAATTTATAATTGAGAATCTGCTTTTTCTCATTTTCTTCAAGATTATGAAAATATTGAAAGTTTAATGAGAATTTTCCTGCAATATATTCACAGATGCTTATTGTTCTTTGCTGTCCATCCATTACTTCAAAAGTGCCATCTTCATTTTTAACCCAATACATTACATTCAAAGGAAAATTCTTTCTAACTGTTTCAATAACAGCATCTCTTTGCTTATCTTTGTATATAAATTCTCTTTGGTATTTTGGACGGATATTCAACTTACCCTTAAAACCAACAACTCCTTCTTCGTCGTCATTTTTGTATCCTTCTGAAACTTCTTTAATTGATATTTCTTTAAGTTCAATCTTCATAAAATAATAGCTTAAAATCAATTATTTAAAGTTTCTTATTTTTATAAGAATTCGTGCATATTTCTCTCTTTTTTCACCATTGACAATTCCACGATGTCTATGCTCTGGGTCTTTTCTAAGAGATTCTACTTCTGGAGATTTATCCCCACTATGTGTTTGTCCGACTATTTCAAATTGGTTAGGATTGTATTTGTCCAAAAAAGTTACTGGAACTCCCATTACTCCTTTGTAGTCCATAGGAATATCACTTACTTTATCAATATTTATTGCTTTGTAATTATCATAATTAGGATAATCTTTTGGATTATACTTTTTGTAAAGAATTAAATCTTCGTGCCTTTTCTTAATATCAAGATTTGTAAACCACATAATAGTTCCCATACTAAAAAACTTTTTTCCATCTTCTATCTTTTTTCTTGATTTTGTTGTTATATCATAATGGTCTGGAACTTGAAACCATTTTGTTCCACCATTATCAACACCTAACCAAATTTTATTCTTTTTAATTAATTCAAAAACTTCCTTATAGCTTATTGCATTTTGATTTCCAATGATTATGAATTTTTTGTTATATTCCATTAATTGAGCAACATATTCTCTGAATAAAGAAAAGGGGGGATTGGTTATGATAATATCAGATTCTTTCAAGATTTCTATACACTCTGGACTTCTAAAATCTCCATTTTGTTTTAAGCGGGTTTTTATTGTGTCCCCATTTGATTTTTCCAATTTATAAGAGGGTTTTTCTGTTTCAAAATGCGTTGCTATTAATTTTTTTAATCCAAGAAATTTAAAGTTTAAAGCAAAGTATTTCCAAAAGTTACTTTCTTCTGGGTCATCACAATTAAGAAAAATAACTTTATTTTTAAGGTGTTCTTTATAATGTCGCAACTCTTTTTCAATATCTGTTAATTGAGTGTAAAACTCATCATTTTTAGCTATGTTTGCTCTATGTAGACTTTGATTTAATACTCTTACTTTAATTTTCTCTCTTTTATACATATTTGTCATTTTAATTTTGGCATATTGGTCTTCCAGAATACAGACCATCTCTCCTTTTCTAATTCTATATAGTTTAAGGCAGAGTCTTCTTCATAAGCAGTCTCTAATATGCGATTATTAAGGATATTAAAATCTTCCTGTTGCCCAAGATGGTTAGCCCATTGGATTGCCTGATATTCTGTTAATTTTTCAGTTACTTTTACCGTATCAAGAAATTCCTCTGTTAGATTTTTGCCTTCATAAAATTCCTGTTCTGCTGATAAGTTAAAACCACCTAAAAGCCTATCATATTTCATTATTTCTTCTGGTTCTATTTTTAATATTTTTTCTCTTACTTCTTTTGGCATATTTTCTAACCATATTTGTCTTTCAGATAAAATATCAAACCCATAACAAGCATAAGCGAAGCTTCCAGAAACACGGGAGAAAGATTTTTGCACCTTTTCATAGTTTAATCCTATAAGCAAAGGAGCTTCATCTCCTGTTTGAAGCATCATATTTCTTAATTTTATTTTTATTAAATTGGCTAATGTATCGGCATCATTAAGACTATAACATTGAACCGCAATTAATTTAGAATTTTCAAATTCGTAATTAAAAATTTCCTCAAATAAATCTCTCTTATGTCTTGAACAAAAAATAGGAACTAATATCTGGCTTGGATGTAACTGAGATATTGCATTTTTCCTTCTTGGTAACCATTTTTCCAAAGAAGTATCTAAAGGAATTGGATAAGGAACAAAAGTTAAACCCATCCTTGCTAATGTCTGAAAATCCACTTCTGCTTCTGCAAATGTTAAAGATTTCCACTGTTTCCTACTTCTCTGCTGAAAAGCAAAATAAAATCTTTTCTGGATAGAAGCATGATGCATACTTGCTTGTATACTTTCAAAATCCCATCTTGATTTTTTATTGATATAACGAATGTGATTTATCTGGAACGGATTATTTAATAGAGACTTTACATTAAGCCTTTGTTGTTCACATCTTAACAAAACATTATTTACTGCAATTTTATGATTAAAAAATTCTCCTTCTGATGTTGTTGTCTTTTTTACAATTAATCCTGTTTTATTATCTGTGTGTTCAACCTTAGTGTTTCTTAATATCATTTTCGCTACTCTCCACTACTTGCATTGGATTAATTAAAGTATAAACTCTCTTTCTTGTATCTTTCTCATCTAATTCAACTTTAATCCACCCAGCAGTTTTTAATTCATTAAACATAACGCTGATAAGATTTCTATCAAGATGTTTTAATTCCTTCTGTGCTTTTTCAAAGGTAAAAGGAGTATCGTGAAATTTCTTCCAGAGCAAAGCATATCTTTTCCAGACCCATTTAGGAATTGCATTAATCATATTAGGAAATGGATAAGATAATTAGTATTTAAAACTTTCGGAAGTTTCCAGCATTCTTACAGAAGGCATAATATTGCAATAATTTAGAATTTGTATTTCTCTTTTTAGCTTTCTATTGATATATTTTTTCATTTTATCCTCATCAAAGTTATTTTTGTTCTTTTCTTTATAGCTTTCTTCTAACTCATCTACTTTTTTTTCAAATACTTCCAGCATAACTTTAAGTTGTTCCCTCATCTTTAATTTCTCCCTTTAACAATTTGTATAATAATGGCTTATCATCTGCTTCAGAGATTACACAACTAACATAAGTTTTCTCGTTTAATCCATACTTTTCTAAAACGGGTTTGGGGATTGTAATAACCACAGACCCTCCAACCTTCCTTAATTGCGAGATAAACTCATTTATCATTTTATATATATTTAATAATCTTTTAGATTATTTTATATATACTTAAAGCTTTCTATG
>Ga0209541_10004758_pt1 | contig 23972 bp, 25 predicted proteins | sample RifCSPlowO2_01_FD_184027 | JGI IMG/M metagenome (GOLD analysis project Ga0209541, IMG submission 184027) | Groundwater microbial communities from Rifle, Colorado - Rifle CSP2_plank lowO2_0.1 (SPAdes) (version 2) | ecosystem: Environmental > Aquatic > Deep subsurface > Groundwater | place... | reverse complement strand
ACCTGTTATTTTTGATGGAAATTTTTATTGGAAGTCGCAAATTAATGACTTAATTTCTAGATTAAACTATCCTCATTATGTTTTTACATTAAAAGCACCTCTTTCTGTTTGCATTAAAAGAGATGCCGATAGAGATAAAACTCATGGCAAAGATGCTGCAGAAGCTGTTTACAGGAAATCAACTAGTTTTGATTATGGAAATCTCATTGATACTGAGAATAAAACCCCTGAACAAGTTATTGAAGAAATAAGGGGGTATATAAAATAGAAGAAAACTAAAATGACCTACCCAAAATACAAAACGCAACCTTTATAAACCTAATATCATATGATATTACATATAATATCATAAAAACATGGCAAACAAAACCCAATTAAAAATATTATCTTATCTAATAGATAATAAAGAAAAACTTTTAGGAATAAGAGAGCTTGCTAAAGAAATCTCAACTGCTTATTATCTTGTCCAGAGAAATATTCATCAGCTAAAAGAAAAAAATATAATCCAACTGCAGAAAGCAGGAAAAACCCATATTATAACTCTAAGCAAAGAAGCAAATTCATATGATTTAATTGAAGCAGAGGCATTTAAAAGAGAGCTATTTTTCAAAAAATACCCGGAAATTAAGGTAATTCTAAAGAAGATAATTAAACAAGCAGGTTCTTGTTTTTTTGTAATGCTTGTCTTTGGCTCATACACTAAAAACCCAAGAAAAGATTCAGATTTGGATTTGCTAATTCTTGTTCCAGATGAAAAATATTCAAATCCTATCAATAATGCAATTTCTTCAGTTGCAAGAACTTCTCCAATTGAAATTCATGAAACAATTTTAACAGAAGAATCTTTTCTTTCTTTATCAAGGAAGAAAGAATTAAATGTGGCTAGCGAGTCATTGAACAATCATATAATCATTTATGGAAGTGAAAATTTTTATAAATTGCAAGATGAAGCCTGAAGAAATAAGAAAGAGAATAGAAGAAGCTGATACAGTTATTCAAAACCTGCTAAGAGAAAATAAAATATCAAAGCTTTCAGAAATTGAAAGAATAAAATACCTTAATTTTTATAAAAAACAAGCTAATCTTTCTTTAATTGCAGCAGATTTATTATACAATATTTCAACAGAAAAACTATCAAAGGAATTCCATAAGCTAGAGCAAAATTATGAATGTTATTTATGGGTGATTAACTCTTCTTATTACTCTATGTTTTATGCTGTCCATGCTTTGCTTGCATATAAGAATACAAGAATCTTGGAAAAACAAGGGATTCATAAGATAACTGCTCATGCCCTGGTTTATTATTGCTTAAAAAATGATTTCATTGCAAAAGAGCTTTATGAGCAATTTGTTGAAAGCCAAAAAGAAGCAGCAGAATTATTCAACTTAGAAGAATTCCAGAAAAGAGCAGCTGAACTCGCAAGCAAATATTTTTTTGAAGCAGATAAAAGAACAAAATTCACCTATGAAATAGGCGAAGAAGCAAAAAAGCAAAATGCTCTAACCTCCTTGCAAAGAGCAAAAGAATTTTTAAATGAAATTGAAAAGATAATTGAAAAATGAACCTTACAAACCCTCAAGCAAAGAAAATCTACGATTCATATAATCTTGGGAAATTAATCTCCTGCAACCATGTAAAAGAGGGATATGTAAACTATAGTTTTATTTTTACAACAGACAAAGGAAAATTTATAGTTCAGGTCTTTGGAATTGAATTTAATAAATGGAAAAAAAGAAGGATAAAACTTCAGTTTAAAGTTTTAGAATTTTTAAAAAAGAATAAGTTTCCATATAAAATCCCAGAGCCTGTAAAAAATAAAAATAAAAGCTATTTTCCTAAATTCCCAGCTTTTTAGGCATTAGGATATCTAACTTTCCCAATATTTCTTTCTGTTGCTTATTTGGTTCACAAATAATTATTTCATCATCATAAACCTTACACTTCAGGTTTCTCAATTTGAGAAGTATTTCTTCAACATTATGTTCCCTACCAAGCTTATTTTTTATATGAACAAATGCAATCAAAGTTACAAATTGCATAAATAAAAATCCTCTAAGCGACTCTTCATTATGAACTCTTAATGGGAGTAAACTCAAATCATCTTTAGAAAATCCAAACAGCTTTTCAGCTGTTTGTCGAACATAATAAGCAGGAACAACATTTTCATTTTTAAGATTGAATGAAGATACTAATATCATAATTCCTCGCTTCATCATATCATATTCCAACTCTTCTATTGTATTCTCTTTATTCTTTATATTTTGTAAAAGAAAATTTTTTGTTTCTCTTCCTTTTCTTTCAGGATCAAGCACAATGTACGCAAAAGCATCTTTACCGAAGAGGTTTATCCTCTTTTGCTTAATAAATAATGCTCTTTTTCCATATTGCAATGCATTTTCATATCTTTCAATATTTTTTACTTCAGAGAGTATCAGTTCTTTATAGATAGTTCTCAATGAAGGTAATCTTGTCAAGAAATTAATTTCTTGTTCATATAATTCTAAAATATTATCTTCTGAAAAAAATCCAGCATCCATATACACATAGTTTTCTTTAATTCCAAATTTTTGAAGTTCTTTAATTGTATTTTTTAATATGGAAACATCCACTATGTTTCCAGCAAAATATCTAAAAAATAAGGGCATTGAATTCTTTTTATCTACAACTAAAAGAAATCTTATCTGTTTGTCAATTTCTTCTCCACTAAGTCCCCATTGGGTTATTGGCATATGGATTTGATTTGGTAAAGAGGTAGCGTCGATAATAATCCCCTCATTTGATTCTGCATATTTAGGGATATATTGTTTGAAAAATTTTCTTTGTAAATTTTCATCTCCCAATAATTTTAAAAAATCACTTATTCTTTGTGAAGACAAATCAACATTGGGATAGCATATTTTTGCATAATTTCCTTCAAACCAAGTCTTAGAAAATCTCATTGCAGAGGGATAGCACAGTCTATAATTTATCAAAGATAAAAAGAAATCCTTCTTATCTTCAAAAACTTCTTCAATTAATTTTGAAAACTTAACTTTTTCAAAAAATTCTTTAATGAAATAGCTATCTCCAAAATCCAAAATTAGTTTTTCTTGCTTTGGAAGAGATAATCTCTTTTCAAAAATCTCTTTGGATTTATCCACAACGACTCCAAGATAGAGAGTTTTTTGTTTAGGTCTTTGAGTCTTAGAATCCCAATAAGATTTTATCTGATAAGCATATTCTTGCTTTCCAAAGGTCTTGTATCTTATAAATGTCATAATGGTTATATAGGCATTATGAAGTATATAAATCTTTCGTTTGCATTATCGTCGCTATATTCAATCAAATAAGAAACCTAATGCCTAATTTTTAGGGAATTTTGGATTTTATGAATTACAAGAAAAGAAAGCTTTGGGTTTATCCTTATATTGAAGGAGATTCTAAAAAAAGGCTGACAAAAAATGAATTTCAAGAGCTTGCAAAAGCTGTAGCAGTTTTCCATAAGTATATTGCTCCTCTTAAGGATCAAGGAGATAAAGATTATTTTAATTTTGATTGGATTTTAGGAGAATATGAAAATCTTAAAAAAATTAAGCCAAAATCAAAACTGGATAAATTAATGCAAGAGAATATAGATTTTTTCATGAATGTAATCAAAAAGATAAAAGCTCTCAATCCTGGAAAAATGATTTTAAATCATTCTGATTTTAAGAACAACAATGTTTTATTTAAAGGCAGGAAAATAGTTGGAATTATAGATTTTGATAATATTAAAGCTGCGCCAATAGCAGGGGAGATAGGGACTGCATTAATGAGGTCAGATTATTTAGAAAGGGAATTTAGCAAGAAAAAATTAAAGATTTTTCTTGAGGAATATGAAAGAATAATTCCTTTATCAAAAAAAGAAAAAGAATTGATTATTCCAGTAATTTTAAAAGAATATAGCATGGTTTTCATGTGGTTTTATAATGGCATGGAAAAGCATAGAGACAGAGCATACATGCATATGCAGGAAACAATAGATAAAACTAAAAGATTATTAAGGGAGTGGGGAAGATGAAACCTAAAAAAATCTACATTATCGGGCCTGAAAGCTCTGGGAAATCAACACTTGCAAAAATACTTTCAAAAAAGCTTAAAATAAGGCATTATGACCTAGATGATGTTGTCTGGAGCAGGAGATATGATAGAAAAAGAAGCCATGAAAGAAGATTAAAGAAATTAAAAGCAATAATTAAAAAGAAATCCTGGATTATTGAAGGGATTTTTGGAGGATGGACAAAGCCTGTTTTCAAAAGAGCAGAGCTAATTATAATGCTTAATTTGAATTATTCATTATTAGTAAAAAATTTATTAAAGACATTATTATTTGGTAGATTTATGGGTTATGAAAAAGATAAAACAAGCTTAAAAAACACCTGGAAGCTAATTAAGCATGTAAGAAAGTACAGGACAAGAGAGCATGTTAAAAGCTACAAAGGGCATATGGAGCTTATAGAAAAGTACAAGAAAAAGTCTGTTGAGATTAGGACAAATAAAGACTTGAAGAAATTTTTAAAGGAGATTTAAGATGAAAAATAAAACCCCAAACTTTATTAATCCCCATTTCTTATTAAAAACATGGCAAAAGGGGGAGAAGAAAAAAGAGAATTTAAAATTGATCCTGAATTTGTAACTCAAGCTGTTATAGGAGGAATTGAAGCATTAGTTGAAAGTCATCCAAGATTTCGCTCTCATCAACAAGCTTTATTAAAACACATTGATAAAGAAGTAGTTGGCGAATATGTTCAGCAATTAGCTGAAAAGGCAAAAGAATATAATAATCCCAGAGAAGCAGAGGCATTTTTATATAATGAGCTAGCTGGAAATGCAGCATCTGGAAAGCTTCTTGATGATGTTGGAAAAAGACTGGTATTAAGAAATGCCTGGGCTAAAGATAAAGGAAGAAAAGCTTTGGGAAGAAGAGTTGCAAGAGAAATTGTTAAAGGAGAAGAGTATCTTGATAGTGTTTTGTCATCGTTTAGAACTCTTTATGATTCTATAACTAAGAATGACCCTAATTTTGCTAAGAGAAATCCCGAATTTTACCAGTCTGTTGCAACTGTAAATGACATGGGATTTTTCACAACAGCAGCAGATTTGCTTTATGAAAGCGGGCAGATGGATAGAGAAAGATATGCTGTTTTAAAGCAAGCTTATGCAAAAAGAGCGCAATATGCAGTTCAGGGAGTTCATCATGCTTTATCAGCTGCAGGCGGCTTGGAAAAAGCAGCAGCAGCTATCCTGGCAATTCTGGGAATAGGAGTAATCCTGAAGACAAACACAATTACAGGAAATGCAATTGGAATTTCATCAGGAACAAGTATTCCAGCTATTATCTGGGGGGCGTTGGTTCTAGGCGCAGGAATCTGGCTCCTTGCAAGAAGTTTCAGGAAAAATAAGAAAGAAAAAACAAGAAAAATCAGAATTTTAAAAAAGCTAAAAAAGAAATCCAGGAAAAAGAAAAGATAACCTGATTATTTCTTAATTAAGACAAAAGTCTTAATATAATTAATGCAGATGTCTTAAAAATTAGAAAGATTTATAAAGTCAGATGTCTTAATGACAACAAGACAGATGACTTAAACATGTAATAAATAAAATGCTTGAAGAAAAACATAACGAAACTTTAAAAGAAGTTGAAGAAGAAATAGAATCAGCCCTAAAAGATGAGAAAGGATTAATATCGCATCAAAGAAGGCTTGCGTTTTCTCTTTCCCTGGGCATGTCAAATATAATTGAATTATATTTCCATAAGAACAATGTAATAAAACAAGGCTCTAAAATAAACCATCTTTGGTTTAAAAAAAGAAAAGAGAATGTAAAAACAATACTTCAGAATCAAATAATTTCTCCTATAGAGTCTATTCCAGAGATAGATAAGATTATTGAAATTGCAACAAAAATAGAAGAAAAAAGAGATGACTTAGCTTATGGAGCTCCTACAAGTGAAAAAATTCTGCAGGAAAAGATAAATTTATTCTTGGAATTAAGGAGCATAACAAAATGTTAAAGGAATATTCAATGTATTTTTCAGCATATCTTTTAACAAACTTGGAAAATAAGGAGAAAGAAAACATAGAAAGAATTATATTATTTGGCTCTGTTGCAAAAGAAGAAGCAAGAAAAGAAAGCGATATTGATTTATTTATTGAGTCAAAGAAAAATACAAAAAAATTTGAAGCGAAGATAAAAACTATTGAAGAAAAATTCTATAAAAGCAGGGAAGCTTCTTTATTTAAGCTAAAAAATATTAGCAACACATTCAACATAAAAATAGGCAGGTTGAAAGAATGGAAAGAGCTTGAGAGAAGCATAGCTTCTACAGGCATCATTCTTTATGGCCCTTATGAATTAAGAGAGCTTCCTTCTGGAACAAAGCATTTTGTCATAATTTATTGGGAGAAAATAGGAAAAAACAGAGGGGCTTTTTTGAATAAACTTTATGGAGTAAAAATAAAAGATAAATTTTATGAAGGGTTATTGAAAAGATTTTCTGGAAGAAAATTAGGCAAAAGCTGTATAATGATTCCTATAGTATATAAAAAAGATATTTTAAGATTAATAAAAGAATATAAGGCTGAAGCAAGAATAATTGAGGTATTTAGTTAGTTTAATCATCAACATGAAACCTCTAACCCTTATTTCAAGGCTTGCAGTAATTGAGATGTCTCTTGCGGGATACATGCTTAATGACGAAACCTTGAGAAAAATATATGGAACTTATGCAACATGTGAGGAAGCAGATGTGAGAAAAACAGAACAGGAGGAATATGAGATTTACAATAATTCACAGGTTTCTCTTGTTTCCAAAGAAGTTCTTTATATTCTTGATAATTCAGGTATTTCAACAAATCCTCCAGATAAAATAATAACAAGAGAGGAATTTGAAGTATTCAAAGAAAAAATATGTGAAAAATATATGGGAGCCAAATTTAAAAAAACGAAAATCAAGCTGACTAAAAAATAAAATGCAACTTTTATTTCAGGAATTTTCCAGGAAAATTTTTAAATTTTCAGAAGGAACTCATTTCTTTTTAGTGAAATACTTAGTAAGAACTCTAGTAACGCTCATAATCCTTGGTCTTTTATTATTAATAATCTTTTCAATTCTTACAAAAAATTATATAATAATTGGGATTATCCTTGGTATTTTAATTCTTGGAGAATTAGCCCATTACATAAGAAAATCAAGAGAAAAAATAATAATTGAAAGAGCAGTTCAGGAAAAAATAAAGAAAAGAATAATAAGAGAAGAAAAATCTGCAAAAGAAAAAGCTGTGAATAAAAATCTATTGAAATTGAAAAAATCTTAAATCATCCTTGCTTTCATAATCTTAACTTCATTCACAGGCCTGTTATTTACATCAGTTTTTACTTTTGCAATCTTGTCAATAACATCTATTCCAGAAACAACTTTTCCAAAAACAGGGTGCTTTGAATCAAGAAAATTATTATTGACAAGATTTATGAAAAACTGGCTTCCTCCTGTGTCAGGACCTGCATTTGCCATTGAAATAGTTCCTCTGTTGTTTTTATTTCCTCCAGCATGAGCAAATTCATCTTTTATTTTATATCCAGGGCCCCCTATTCCAGTTCCAGTAGGATCACCTCCCTGTATCATAAATCCATCAATTACTCTATGGAAAATTACACCATCATAAAATCCTTCTGAAACAAGCTTCTTGAAATTTCCAGTTGTAATTGGCATGTCTTCATATAATTCAATTTCAATATTTCCTATATTTGTTTCAAAGAGGACTTTGTTGCCGCTGACTTTATTTTTATTAATTGCCATGTATCCTCCAGCTAAGATTATCAATAAAATAACTATGCCTATAAAAATCCATGCTTTTTTCATCCTATATAAAAAAAACAGGGGTTTATAAAAGTTTTTGAAATCTTTTTCTATTAATTCTAAAATAATAACATACCTATAAATACCCAATTTTATTATTTTTTCCATGAAAATAGGTGTTAAGGTTGGCGATGTTATGACTAGGAACTTTATTTCAGCTAAGCCAGATATGCCTCTTCTTTCAGCTGTTAGGTTAATGGTAAAGAAGAGAATTGGGAGCTTATTGCTAGTTGAAGATGAAAGTTTAAGGGGGATTTTAACTGAAAAAGACATTATGTGGGCATTGTCTAAAAAAAGAAATCTTTCAGGAATAAAGTCTTATGACGTGTGCACAAGAAAGATAATTTCAATAAAGCCTTCAGCTGATATTTACGATGCAGTAAAATTAATGAAAAAAAAGAAAGTTAGAAGACTTCCAGTAACAATAAAAAAAAGAGTTATTGGTTATTTATCTTTGAAGGATATTTTAAGAATACAGCCAGAATTATTTGAAATAGCACAGCAAGGCCATGTAATAAAAGAATATAAAGACAAATTAAAAAGAGCTAAATCACGCGAGCAGTTTCATGAAGGCTTATGCGAGGAATGCGGAAACTATGACATGCTTTATGAGGCAGAAGGAAAGCTTGTCTGCGAAGAATGCAGAGACGAGATGGAAGAATAGTCAATGCAGTTTAATCTAGATGATAAATTTATATATCTCTTAAAGTTTTTGTTTAAATGGATATCAAAACCTACCCTAATTTTTATCATGTTGATATTTTAATAATAAAACGCTTCTGAATAGAAAAATAAAATTTAGGAAAAAGATAGAATTTGAAACAAGAGAAAAACTGCCTAAATCTTTAGCAGGAAAATATGTAAGAAAAGTTTATCAAGGGAAATTATTTCCAAACAAGATTCTAAACAATCAAGAAATAGAAGAGCTTATTGCAATTATAGGAAAAATATTGTAACCAAAAACGAAAATTATATAAACCCCCAACCCTATATAATATCAAGGATACACAAGATCTGGCTCGAGCGAAAGCGATAGAGCCTTGCTTGTGCATTGGGGGCATCTAGCCCCAATCCTTACTATGGATAATTCTGTTGGTTAGGACACGTCAGTTCAGAATTAGACAGGTAGAATTCTCATAGGAGAAAATTCTTTAGAAAATGTGCTATAATTAACAGAATTTTCTATGTTTTTAAAAAAGAATCAATAGCTCTTATAAATGATTGTCAGAGATAATATTGCAATAAAAAAGCAGGTAAGAATCACCGGAAACTTATATTCAAAGCTTGTAAATGAAACCGCTATTGCAGTTATTAAAGATAAAATTGCAAGAATAAACATCCTCTTTCTCCATGCTTTTGTCTCATCCCTGCATAGATAAGCAAGAAGATAACCAGCAGGGAATCCTGCCAGAAGCAATAGAATATAAAACAGGTTTTTCATAAGATATTCAAGGAAAAGGTATTTAAAAAAGTTTGTTAAACCTCAACCCATAACTTTTTGGTTATAATAAAGTATCATGTCTCTTAAAATGCTTGCTTCTTCATAATTCTCCCCCTGAGATATAATTCGCAGGCAATTCTGCATATGCTTCAAAATTCCTAACCTTTCCTTAAAATCCCTTTTAGCTAGAATTTCAGCCATAATTTCTATTTGAGAGCCTTGAAATCTCCTTCCAAATCTGAAATGATTCATGTAAGCACAGCCAAGCCTTCCAGTTCTCCAAGTCTCTAAAGCTTTTTTTGGGTATTGAATTATTTGGCTCACAAAAATACTTAGTATAGAGATTAGTTAAATTTATCTATTATCTCTTATACTATTTTTTATGCAAAATAATTTAATCCAAGAAATCCTTTCAGGAAAAATCTTCATCTACCCAACAGATACAATCTATGGATTAGGCTGCAATGCAGAAAACATAGATGCAGTCAATAAAATAAAAGAGATAAAACAGAGAGATAAAGACAAGCCTCTTTCAGTGATAGCTCCATCAATTGATTGGATAAAAGAAAATCTTATTATTGATGTTGATTTAAGCAAATACCTTCCAGGCCAATATACATTAATTTTGAAAAAGAAAAATACAGAGTTTCTAAGTCATGTCTCAAGCACAGATTCCCTCGGAGTAAGAATTCCAGATAATGATTTTTGCAGGCAAGTGCAAAAATCAGGAGTTCCTTTCATAACAACCTCTGTAAATCTCTCTGGAGAAAAGCCAATAACAAAAATTTCAGAAATAAAAAGAGAAATTCTTGACAAAGTTGACGTTATTATCGATGCTGGAGAATTAAATGGAAAGCCTTCAACAATTATAATAAATGGAAAGGAAATGAGAAGAAAAATTATCTAGATTTCATCCCTAATTTTTTCAGCCACTGTCTTTTAATTTTTTAAAAAAGAAACTTATGTGACTACAAAATAAAAAATGTAGTCATATATATAATTATGGTCCACAACAAAAGAATTAATAAATTTAAACTCCAGATAAAAATTTAAGAATTCTTATTAAATTAGAATTTTTTTTCATGCCTATTACACTTCCAGTAACTCCAGATTCTACGCCAGAGCCTCCGCCAGAACTCTCTGAACTTGGTGAGGAAGTTTCAGAACCTCCTCCAGAAACTGTTTCTTGAGATTGGCTAGGAACTTGAGTTGACTCAGTTGGAGAAATTTGGTTTAATTCTCCTTCTCCAGGCATTCTTTCTCCAGGTGGAGGAGTTTGCATTCCTTCAGGAGGCATAGTTTGCATTCCTTCTGGAGGAACTTGTGGAATCTCTCCAGGAGGACCCATACCAAACTGCCCTTCAGGACCTTGGGGCATATTTTCAGGCATTTTATCTCTATTTCTAAATTGCTCTAATCTAATATTATATTCTTCTTCACTAACCTCTCCAATTTCTAATTGAAATCTCATACACTCTTCAATATGAGATTCATCACTGCAATATGCTCCACACTCTTCCTGGTTTTTGCATCCACCAGGCCCCCCTCTCATTCCTTTTTTAGCTTTTTCATATTCTTCCTGGCTCATAAAACCATATTTAACTGCAAATTCCATGCATTCTTCTCCATTTTCAGGATTATTACAATAAGCATCACATTCTTCTTTATTTCTACAATTTCCAGGCCCCTTCCCACCTGTTTTTTTAGCTATTTCAGCTTCTTTTGGGTCTACTAATCCATATTTAACTCCAAAATCAATGCACTCTGAAAAATGCTCCTCACTTTCACAATACTTGTCACACTCTTCCTTACCTTTGCAATTTCCAGGCCCCTTCCCACCTGTTTTTTTAGCTATTTCAGCTTCTTCTTTGCTAACTAATCCATACTGAACAGCAAAATCAATACAAACATTAAAATTTCCTTCATCTTCACAATATTCATCACACTGTTTCTTTCCTTTACACCCTCCGGGGCCTTTTCCACCTGTTTTTTTAACAATTTCATATTCTTCTTTAGAAATAAAGCCTGTTTTTAATGCAAATTCAACACACTCATTTAAATTTTCATCCTTGTCACAATATTCATCACACTGTTTTTTTGATTTGCAGTTTCCAGGAGTTGTCCCAGCTTTTAAAAATGGAAGAACTTTTCTAGCTTCTTCTATTTCTTCTTTAGACATTAGATTATTTTTTTCAGCAAATTCAATACATGGCTCAATATTTTCTGTTTTATCACAATAAGCCTTGCAATCTTCTTCAGAATTGCAATTTCCAAGCTCTGCAACAGGATAAGAAACATCGCCTGCAGAAGCAAAATTAAGGATTAATAATACAGATAATAAAAAAATTATTTTTTTCATTTTGTTTTTTCAAAAGGATTTAGTTTAACATCTTCAAAGACATTTTTATTAGCTGCACTGCCTACACTATCAATGACTTTAGAGCCAGCTGAAAAATCAGCCCCACTAAAGGAAAATGAGGGAGAAGTTTTTTTGAGAATAAAAAATAAAGAAACTGCAATTATTAAAATAATTATAATTGCAATAATTACAACCACCTTTTTTGAAACCATAATAATAAGAGATTATTAGGTTTAATAAACCTTTTGGAACATATCACAAAAAATTAGTAGGATATCTTAAAAATATTTTCTATTTCCAAAACCTATTTAATCCCCAAATCTTATTTATTATCATGCGCTTCGCAATTGCTTACTCAAAACTAGACCCTGCAGGAACAAACATAGTTGAAAGATTAAGAGAAACTAGCTTTCTCCCCCAATCTCCTATAATTGAATTAAAAAAGCTTCCAATTTATTCAGATGACTTAATTGAAAAAAATTATTCTGAATTAAAAAATATTGATTTTATTATATTTGCAACAACCCATCGTTCAGTTAAAGGAGAGCATTCATTATCAGTTCATGCACCTGGAAATTGGAGAGATGCAAAATTAGGGGGAAAGCCTGGGAAAGTATGCAGAACTTCTGCATTTGTTTTGAAATATTTGTTCCAGGAATTAAATAAAAATCTTGAAAATTCAGAGCTAAAAAATAAGTATCAGGCGACAATGGAAGTCACTCATCATGGCCCATTAATCAACCTGCCATGCTGCTTTATTGAAATAGGCAGTTCTGAAGAACAATGGGGAGATACAGAAGCAGGCAAAATAATTGCAAAAACAATACTTTCTCTGCAAGATTTCAATGAAAGGAATTATTCCTGGATTCCTGTAATTGGAATAGGAGGTCCGCATTACTCGCCTAATTTTAACAAAATCCAGCTTAATTCAAATTATGCAATATCCCATATAATCCCTGAATATTCACTGCCATTGACTGGAAGCATGCTCAAAGAAGCTGAAGAAAAAACAACAGAACAGATAAAAGAAATTTTGCTTGACTGGAAAGGCTGCGGAAAATCAAGGCAAAGGCAAGAACTAATAAATATAATAGAAAATTCAGGCTTGCAATTTAAGAGAACATCTGCAATTGAAAAATAATTATTTCTTGCAATAACAGCTTCTTCCTTCTGAAACACAAGTTCCTTCAGGGCAATAACCTTTGCATGCTTCATAACCCTCATAATAAAAGCCACATGGCATCATCTCAATATCTTCTGGAAACTTTTTTTCTGATGTTTGAATTCCTGAACCAGCAGTTCCGCCACCCCCGCTACTTCCTCCAGCTTTACTGTTTGGTATTTCTGTAGTTTCACTAGCTTTTCCTTTGCTTTCATTAGAAATATTAGTTTCTAGATTAATCATATTTGTATTTTCAACTGTGCTTTCTTCAGAAAAATTCATGGGTTTTTCTTTCTTCAATTCAAGATAAAAAATTAAAGATCCAAATACTATTATTGCAAAAAGAATTAATATTAAAATTGTTTTTTTCATGTTTTCTATAAATATCTTAGCTATTAAAAGTTTTATATTTAGATTATCAATCCTCCTGCTTGATAAATATCTAAATGCGCATCATCAATCTTAAACCAGGAAGGCATGTTTTGTATTTTATTAGCTGATGGATTGTTAGTTGAAAAATAAATATAATCAACAGAAGATTTGTCCTGAATAGAAATTCCTTGAGCAGATAATTTAGGAAGATAAACAAGAGACTCAATCCCATTTGCATTTGCATTTGTCTTTCCTTCTAATCTGTCAAGAAAGCTTGGGGCAAGAATTGAATTAATATAATAAGAGTTTTCAAGATGTTTAGTTAGATTTTCTACATTTGTTCCGCTTACAAATGGCTCATAATTTGTTCTATTGATTTTATTAGTAACTAAGCCATTTGTGTTTATCATATAAAGAGGGTCTTCAAAATTTTCAATTGAGATAAAAGCAGATGTAATTTCAGTTTTATTCCAAAATGCAAGCTCTCCCCTGTCTTTTGCAAATAATTGTGTTTCTAGTTTTATCTTTATCTGCCAGGGATTTTCCTGAATTATATAAACCTTTGGCTCAGTTAAGCTAATTTCTACATTTATTTTTCTTGCTCTATTGGAAAGTGAATTTTGTATATCAGAGAATCTAACATCTTGCATTAACTGCTCTTGAATTCCATATAAAGTGCCATTGAAAAATAATTCCTGAAAACTAGAATTAACATCTGAAATAGGAGAGCCTGTTTCTGTTATTTTTTTTTCAAAAATAAAAATTGATCTAAATCCCGCTATATAAACCTGCCTTTGAAGGTCTTTTTCAAGAGAAAATAAAAGATTATTCATAGTCTCTATTCTTTTGTTAATTGATTTTCTGTTTTCAGAAGCGTAATAAATACTATAAGAAATTAAAAAAAGAGACAAAATAGCTATTGCTAGTAATGTAAAAAATACTGCTTTTTTGTTTAATACCATCTTCTTGCTTGCACCTCTGTTGCATATTCATAAGGTATTCCCGTGATTTCAGAGTAAGATATATAAAAATCTTGTTCTGAAAGTTTAATATCTAATTTTCCATTTGAATCAAAATCCAATAATTTCAATAAATTAAAAACAGAATTCTGAATAGCATCATTTTCATTAGCAACTTCTCTTCTTGACGACAAGTAATAACATTGCTCTGCAGAAGAATAATTTTCAGGTATCTTTATTGTAGAGTTGCTATTGTCTTCAAATTCAATTTCCCAAATACAGCCATTTGCTTTAGAGCTTATAGGAGAATAAGAACTTATATTCCTTAATATTGTGTAAATAATCTTATTATATTCAGAGCCTTGAGTTGAGTTATCAGGAGAAACACCTGTTGTCAAATTTATAATATTGCTTGCCTGAATTATGCCTATTGGGATATTTATTGAATAAGGATCCCCTAATTTTCTATAATCAAAATCATACTCACTAAGATTATAAAAAGATATTCCATTAACATAAATATTATTAGTCCATCTTGGTCCAGAATATGAAATAACCCTTGCTTCAATAACAGTAGAATTTAAAGGAACTAAAAAACTTCCTGAATATTTATCTGAAAATTGTTTTTCTAAGGATATTTTTAATCCATAAGGAAATTGCTTTTTTGTGTAATTAAATTCAATGTATGAATCAGGATAAAGTTTTGTAATTAAACTTCCAGAAATATTTGAGGTCTGCTCTTTATAAGATAATTTTAAAATATCATAAGCTATTTGCTGATAAAAAGACTGCAAAGCATTTGCATCTGTGCTTGCGTAAAAGCTTCCATTCCCACAGCCAGCAATTCCTTTCAAAGTTTGGTTTGCAAAACCACAAGTTGCTATTGGACCAAATCCAATTGAATAAGCAGTTGAATTAATTTCATTATAAGCTCTGCATGCGCTGTATTCTGCATTCATAGCTGAAAAAGAATTTGGCTGAGAGCATGCGTCATTATCCTTGCAATAAATTCCACTAGTTTTATTTCCTTGATAAGCAGAGGGGATATTAAAATTCCTATTCCAAGAGCCATTATATTCAACAATAGTTCCCTGTTCTCCAAAAGAATAAACTTTTCCATTTAATGTTACAATATCTCTTAAAGAATCAACTGAATTTGCATAATTATAAACACTTGTCCATGAAACACCGTTATTTTTTATTATTCTTGCATATCCATCATTTCCTCCTGCTGCATAAATTTCACTGGGATTAAATGCATCAATAGAATAAAGATATTCTGTAGTAGGAGAGCTTACACTTGACCAAGAATTTCCATTCCATTCTCTTATCCTTCCACCCTCTCCAACAGCATATCCTAAATTATTGCTTATTATTTTTATTCCTCTCAAATCATAATCTTCTAGAGAATAATCCGTGCTCCATGTTGCTCCCCCATTAATAGATTTATAAATTCTGCCATCATCATTTCCTTCATCAATTATCCCTGCTGCAAACATTAAGCTTGAATTATAAATACTAATAGAATAAAGCCTGTAATTTCCTGAAATAGTAGCTAGGTTTGTCCATGAATTTCCATCCCATTTTATGACTCTTCCAGAACTTCCAACAGCAAGTGCAAAACTTGCATTGTAAAAATCAATTCCATAAACAGTATTTCCAGTTGGAGAGCCTATTGTATTCCAATTTCCATCCCATTTTATTATTAAGCCTGAATTTCCAACTCCAAATCCTAAACTTTCATTGAAAAAATCAATATCATTTATTTGATTTGTTGTTGGGCTATTAACTGAATTCCAAACCCCTGAATCATTTCTATCTAATAAAACCCCATCTTGTCCTCCTGCAAAAGGATTATCTTCCTTATAAGTTCCAATTCCATAAATATTTGTGCATGTTTCAGTGCTTCTGTAATTAGCAACTCCATCTGTCATTACAATTATAAACTTTTTTCTATTTGGAGAGCTCTGCTCTTTTAGCATTAAATAAGCCCTGTTTATTGCACATGCAACACATGTTCCAGAGATAGGCTGATATGCTAATATAGTGGTATTCAATAAAGTCTGATTTGACGTCAGGTTTACATATCTAGCACCATCAGCATCTGTTGAGAATGAGACTAATCCTATTCTATTTCCGATTCCAGAAAGAACAGTTTTAGTAAAATTAATATCAAGGCATTTTGCAAGCGAAAGCCGTTGTGTTGAGCTAGCCATAAGATTAGGCTCATTGCAAGTTCTTACTGTTCCAGCAGTATCAGAGTCCATTCTCCAATCCATGCTTCCAGAAACATCTGTTATAAGAATTACATCTGCATTTCCTCCCTGTCCCCCACCAATAATTTCTTCAAGTCCTAGTCTAATTGGAACTGTCTTATTGCTTATTGAATTGTAATCTAATTTAGAAGAAAGATAAACATTGTCTAAAACAACTGGGATTTCATCAACACTGCTAGCATTATAAACTGTTGTATTTCCGATATTTAAAAATAAATTATAACTGCTGTTATAATGCAATAATATTTTCATCTCATTTATCTTTGGGGAATAAAAGCCATCGTATAAATTAATTACCCCATTAATTCCAGGGAAGTAATATTTATCTAATTGAAAATAAGTTTCAGGATTTTCATAAGTTATTTTTATATAACCTCCTGCAATATAAAGATTATCTCCCCTGAATTCTAATTTATTTGAGCCAGTGTGAAAATATTCCCTGTAAGCACTCAAGTCATATGACGATGGCTGGAATTCTGAAGAAGAATTTTGATAATGCCCTGAATAAATGTCATTTATATAAGCATCAAAATCTTTATTAACAGCTATTTCAACTCCTATATTGCTTAAATCCCCTGAATAATTTATATTAATATTAGCTGATAAATTTCCATCTCCAACATAACCTCCAAAATAAATATACTTAGTTTGTATATTGCTCTCTAAATAAGCTCTTGATGAAAACCCTGTCACACTCCCACCCTCTCTTATTCCAGTTATAACCTGTCTTTCAACAAATACATCTTTTGCATTTTCATAACTTGTTGAATTTTTTAAATATATTAATGTACTGCCATACCAAATTCCTATATTTTCCTCTGTTTTCAAGTCAGAAAAGATATTTTCTGCAAGCTCTCTTGCAATGCTTATATTTTCAACATAAAATTCTCCAATCTGCTCTAATAGAGAATTATTAAGATTTTTTATTTTTCCTTCAGAAACCAGGTTTTTTACATAAGAATTGTTTATCTCGCTAATTTTTAAAGAAGACAAAACTTTTATTGCATCGCTTTCAACATAACTTTTCTGTTCTGAATATTTTATCACAGGATAAATTACCATTACGCTTAAAATTATAATTGTAAGAGCTATTAATGCATCTGCACTGAAAAAAACAGCTTTTTTTTCTTTTTTCATTTTGCCCCTTTTTTTATAAAAAAGATAAAGATTATTAGAATTTAAATCTTGCTGAATGAGAAAAATTAGGATAAGTTAGGATAGAACTAAACATTTTTGTTTCGTTGTGTTTGTCCAGTTTCCTGGATTTGATACAGAATTAAAAGCTACAGGAGTGTTATTTACCCATTGATTGCATAACTCTCCCCCAGTCTGCCAGCTGAAAATATAAGATGACAGATTTTCATCATCTGTCCACTGGGAATAAAATTCAACCCACTCTCCTGGAAGTGGGTTGGAGTTATTTGATCCTATTGCTAACAATACTGGAGGGTCGTCTCTAATAATGAGTGTTCTATTCTCACTGCTCCAGTTATTATTTCCTGCAGCATCATATGCTTCGCAAGTCCATTCATAAGTTGAGTCATCCTCTAAAGTTACATTGAATTCTGTCAAGTTTTGTATGCCTGATACATTATTTGTTTGATTTAACATTTGATCATCTTTCATAACTCAGGAACATAACATCCAATATTATCATGACTAAAATCATATCCTGCTTCAGAAAAAGGAGCAGGTGGCATATTTCCCCTAGCAAATAAATAATTTAAAGTATAAACAGCATCAGCAATATTAATATTTCCATCATCATTGCTATCAGCAGAATCTTTGCACTTTAATTCTAATCCCCTATATAAATGTGATAAAGTAGTTACAGGATCACTTATCTCAACTCTTCCATCCATATTTGAGTCTCCTCTTTTAAATCTGTTTTTCTTATGGTTAAAATAAATTGCACCCATATCTGCCCAGGATCCGTCAGGATCAAAATTGATATCCACGCCTATTAGCTCATCAGGATCAACCACATCTATGCAAGGAGAATCTGGCTGAAGAGAGTAAGCTTCTGTTAAATATCTTTTTGCTCCTTCATAATTTCCAGATTCAAGCAAATCATCAAGTGTTTTAGAATCTGGATTTGGATTTACAAATAATGGGTCTGCACAGATATTTCCATTGATACCGCAAAATTCTGGTTGAGAAAGGTTGTTGTAGAAGATCTCTGAAGGACCTGTGTCTGCCACCTCTCTTATTCCTATGTTATTCCAAATAATATTATTAAACAAACGCATATAACCTTCATGGAAACGAGGTTCATTTTCATGATAGAAGTATATCCCTCCTCCAGAATATTCAGGAGACCCGCCCCAATCAGTTAAATTACTAGTAATTGTATTTCTAAAAACATATATAACTGAATAGGTAGATGCAATTCCTCCTCCAGATTCTAATGTTTTGTTGTTAGCAATTATGTTCTTTTCAATAAGGGCTTCAGAGTCCCGTAAACAAATCCCCCCACCAATTTCATTAGCATAATTATTGATTATGATATTATCTTTAATAATTGCTAATGAATTATAAAAAGAAGCTATTCCTCCACCACTCATACCTTTAACATAATTTTCACTTATTATATTTTCTAAAATAGTTGGTTGTGAGTTGTCATAACAAAAAATTCCTCCCCCTTCAGATAAAGCTCTATTCTTTAAGATTTTATTGCCTTGTATCAGGGGGCTTGCCTGAAGGCAAGAAATTCCTCCACCCTCAATTGAGGTATTATTGATAATATTGTTATTCAGTATGGTTGGTGATGATCTTTCACAATAAATACTTCCTCCATTTCGATCATATATATGTGTAGGAAAAGTACCATTACCTCCTGTTAATGTAAAACCTTCTAATACTGCTTCATTAGATTCTCCATTCTCGAAAATAAAAACACTCCCTCTATCTCCATTGGCAGGATTTTCCATCTTTATTATTGTCTCGTCAGCCCCTTCTTCACTTTTCAATATTATATTCTTTCCTCGATAAGTAATTGGTTCATGAATAATATACTCCCCAGAAGCAACTAAAACTCTATCGCCGCCACTTGCTACATCAATCCCTTCTTGTATTGTCGTATAATCTCTAGGTACATAGATATCTCTAGCAAATAATCTAGCTTCTAAATCTACAGCTGAAGCTAAGCAAATCCCTACTATTGCAATTTTTAATTTTTTTATTAATGACATTTTTCTTAAGAGGGTGTTGTCCATTGAAAAGTATCGAAGACAGCACCATTTGACATATTTATTGCAGTACCATAAATTGTATCTCCGCTAACAGTTATATTTACAAAATGGAATTCTTTCGCTTTTGCATTATTAGTAGCATTACAATTTCCGGCACTAACCAGAGGCGCTCCGCCACCACCAGAAATTATATAAAGAGTTTGAGTATTATTCCTGCAATAATAATGCTTATCTCCTGCAAAAACCGCAGTTACATTATAATAATCAAACATTTGATCTAGAACATTTTCATTAAACACAACATTTTCACCCTTAATTGGTTTATGCAAGAATACAAATCTATTAGTAAAGCCACTCATGTTCAGAGTTTTATTAAGCCAATCTAACTGATTTCCAGTAATATTATCTCTATTATTCTTCTCGTCGCTATTTAGTGAGATAAATAAAGAATTTCCATATCTAAACCAGTAGGTCGTTTCATTCCAACATGGCGCATTATCATTATCATCACAAGTATAAGAGCCATTTCCATTAAGAGGATGAATAACTACTTCTCTATACCTTCTTAATGCATTTGATAGCCACGGTCTCTCATGATTTCCTATAGAAATAAAATTTGGAATATGATCAGTAAGATTCCAAACAATATCTGTATACTCTTTCCAGGCAGCTCTTATATTGTTATAGTTGTTATCTGTGCCAGCTTCAACTACATCACCAACATTTATCACGAAATCTGGAATAATAGCATTTATTCTTGTAGTTATGTTAGAGAAAATTCCAGCTTCGATACCAGGGCTACCATCTTGTTCCCTCATATCCCCCACCACCACAAATTTGAATTGAGTTTTTGTATCATCACTAGTATTAAAACTAGAATTAAACTTATTATCAGTATAATGGCAAGAGCCAAGGTCATAAGCTAAATTAACTCTATAAAAATATTTTTTGTTTGGAGTTAATCCTGATAAATTAAATTCATGTCTTTGCTTAAATGTCTTATTTTCAGTATAGCCACCATAACTAGTTGTTAATCCATAATCAATACTAGCATTCACAGCTTGATAATAAGGAGCAACTATTATATCACCTGCTTCAAAACCAATAATTTCTATTGTTTCATTAAGAAATGAAACAGTTGGATATTGATAATAAGTAATATTTACAATGCAGCCAACTGCAATTGGCTCAATTATCTGATTCCACTGATTCTCTGAATCATTTGCCCAAAAACTAAAATTAATAAGTTTATTATTGCAAGTAGCTGGAATTTGCATTGTTGTGTTTGTCCAGTTTCCTGGATTTGATATAGAATTGAAAGCTACAGGAGTGTTATTTACCCATTGATTGCATAACTCTCCTCCTGTCTGCCAGCTGAAAATGAAATTTGATAAATTCTCATCATCTGTCCACTGGGAATAAAACTGAACATATTCATTTGGAAGCGGATTTGTATTATTTGCTCCCACTGCTAACAATACTGGAGGGTCGTCTCTAATAATGAGTGTTCTATTCTCACTGCTCCAGTTATTATTTCCAGCCTGATCATAAGCAATGCAGTTCCAAATGTAATTTCTATCATCAGTTAAATTCACTGAAAAAATTGTTTCATTCTTTAACCCACTTATTTCTCTTGTTTGATTTGTCATTTTCATTCATATCTACACCCAAGATTTCCATAATCTCCGCGACGAGTATATATTCCCGCTTCTGGAAATGGCGGCTCTGGAGGATTTCCCCCAGAAAATAAATACTTTAAGCTATAAACAACATCAGCTATATCAATTTTATGGTCTCTATTACTATCTGCAGCATTTAAACATTTTAGTTTTTTATTTTTAAATAAATAAAGAAGTGTTGCTGCAGGATCAGATAAATCAAATTTATTATCTCTATTTGCATCACCTCTTATAAAAGGTCTTCTTTGGTCATAAGGCATTGCACCAATATCAACTCTTGTCCCGTCGCAATAATCAAAATCAGCTTCATCTTGATCCCAAGGTATATTAGGATCACCTGCATCTATGCAAGGAGAATCTACTTGTAAACTATAACACTCTTTTAAATAACTTATAGCACCTTCATAATTTCCAGATTCAAGCAAATCATCAAGTGTTTTAGAATCTGGATTTGGATTTACAAATAAAGGGTCTGCACAGATGTTGCCTTTCTCTCCACAATATTCTGGCTGGGAAAGGCAGTTGTAAGAGATTTGAGAGGGGTCTATCCCTGCTATGTCTTGCGGTGTATTTCCATAAATAATATTATCTCCCAATACAATACTAGTAATTCCATCATATCCAAAAACACCTCCACTAGCATGACCAGCTGAATTTTGAACTATTGTGTTTTTTGTAACAACTACTTTATCACTAGAAACAATTCCACAACCTAACTCTCTCGATCTGTTTCTTGCAATAATATTAAATTCAATTAATGCTCTTGACCATTCATCAGGAATTTCTACCCAAGAGAATATCCCTCCAGCTCCTTCATATGTCCAATTATCAATTATATAGTTTTTGAGAATCCAAACAGGAGAGTTGCCTCCTACCAAAATCCCCCCCCCACAACAATTGTAACTTGCATTTTCTTTTATTATATTCCCTTCAATTATAGCTTCTGAATTTCCACAATAAATTCCTCCACCATTTTCATCTGCTACATTTTTTAAAATTATATTTGATGTTATTAAAGGACTTGCATTTATGCATGCAATTCCCCCCCCACCATCTCCAGAATAATTTTTTTGTATAATATTACCTCTAATAGTTGGAGAAGAATTTTCACAATAAATTCCTCCACCATAATCTGTATATCCCCCAGTAATTGTAAATCCTTCCAATACTGCATTTTCACTCTCTCCTGAATTAAAAGTGAAAATCTGCGTTTGACCTCCACCATTAATAACTGTTTTTTGAGGCCCTTCCTCACTCTTCAAAATTATATTCTTTCCTCTATAAGTAATTGGCTCATTAATAACATACTCTCCTGGCGCAACCAAAACTCTATCTCTTTCCTCGCTAGCATCAATTCCAGATTGTATAGTTGCATAATCTCTTGGCACATAGATATCCTTGGCATATAATTCACTGCCACTAAAAGCTAGTAAGCCAACTAAACCAGCTTTTGCTATTGATTTCCTAATTCTATTTTTTAATATTTTGTATAGACTCATCTTACCCCATTGTCCTCTTAAAACTATTTACAACATCATTAGTATAATTGTAAACAGTAGCGTTCATTACATTTCCAGTTATATTAACCATAATATAATGATAAGTTTTGTTGTACATATCTGTAGGAACAGCAAAACAATCCTTTAGATCATGCAATGGAGCTCCTCCACCACCAGATATAACATGCAACATTTCTCCATTGTGAGTAGTGTTTTTACAATAGGTATGCTCATGTCCATAAAACGCAGCAGTCACACCATTATTGTACATCAATTCATCTAAATGAGCTGACCATGTGGGATCTTTGCCAAATAAAGAATCACTTCTATTAGTGCCTGCTAAAGGTCTATGAGCAAAAACAAATTTGTGAGTATAACCTGTTTGATTTACAGTCTGATTAAACCATTTATACTGGTTACCAGTTATGTTCGCGATATTTCTGTCTGGTTTCTCCTCTGTATTCAAAGAAACAAACAAAGAATTTCCATATCTAAACCAGTATGTAGTTTCATTATAGCAATTGTTTTGATAACAACCTGCATCATTTGATCCATTGCCATTTTGTGGATGAATTACAACTTCTCTATATCTTTTTAATGAATTTTGTGTTCCAGGATGTTCATGATTTCCAATAGAAATAAATGTTGGTATATGGTCTGTTAAATTCCAAACAACATCAGTGTATTCTTTCCATGCACTTCTAGCTATGCTATAGTTATCACCTAATCCACTTTGTTGAGATTCAACAACATCCCCGACATTAATCACAAAATCAGGATTTCTTTGCATTATGTAAGAAGTCAACTTACTAAAAATATTTGTTTGTACTCCTGTTCCAGCTTGTGCTCTCATATCACCTATAACAGCAAATGTAAAACTTGTATCAGTATCATCACTAGTATTAAAACTAGAATTAAACTTATTATCAGTATAATGGCAAGAGCCAAGGTCATAAGCTAAATTAACTCTGTAAAAATATTTTTTGTTTGGAGTTAATCCTGATAAATTAAATTCATGTCTTTGCTTAAATGTCTTATTTTCAGTATAGCCACCATAACTAGTTGTTAATCCATAATCAATACTAGCATTTACAGCTTGATAATAAGGAGCAACTATTATATCACCTGCTTCAAAACCAATAATTTCTATTGTTTCA
>Ga0209541_10004757_pt1 | contig 23973 bp, 17 predicted proteins | sample RifCSPlowO2_01_FD_184027 | JGI IMG/M metagenome (GOLD analysis project Ga0209541, IMG submission 184027) | Groundwater microbial communities from Rifle, Colorado - Rifle CSP2_plank lowO2_0.1 (SPAdes) (version 2) | ecosystem: Environmental > Aquatic > Deep subsurface > Groundwater | place... | reverse complement strand
TGGCATACGCCGACCTTGCAAGGCCGGGCAGTTTTTCCATGGAAAAAAATCTCGCTGTATCCGCGACCATAACAGCATACAGCTTCTCAAACAACGCGCTTCAGCAGGCTGTCACGCGCCCTGTAACGGGAAACTGCACTGCAAGCGGCGGAGCATGCAAAATAGGCGACCTCGGCGGGCTCGGACTGAGCGCGGGATATGATTTCTTTGCTGTCACAGGCACTAGCAGCGACTACGAGGTTTTCTTCAAAAAAGACGGGCTGTTTTCAAACATTGTCTCGGGAACAAGCGCGGAAATCTTTGCAGTTACGCAGAATTACACAAATGTTTCAAAAGACCTTGACATTGCGTTTGTAGTAGACACCTCGGGAAGCATGGATTATGCCTGGCGCAATCTCTGCCACAAAATTATTGACATGCAGGCAGGCCTGTATGAAAACGGATTCAATGCCAACATAAAAATTTATCCAATGGCAGCCGAAAACTCTGCGCTGCCGAATTCATGGATTGAGGCAATAGGGCCGTGCGCAAGCATGTTCAGCGAAACTCCAGCGGAATGGGCCGGAAACATTGCAATCCAAAGCCCGGCCGACAATAAAGGGGACAAGGCAAACGGGGGCTATGACCATAACAGCGAGGCATGGGGCCCCGCAATGCAGGATGTGATTTCAAAAAATTCCTGGCGCACAAATTCAAACAGGATAATAATCGGGGTTGTGGACAACGATCCAACCGGAAAAAGATGCGCGGATTACTATGAAAATTACGAATGCAGCCCGCAGTGGCGGATTTCCGCTGACGGAACGTCAAGCATTGGCAATGAAATTGCATTCGTAGACCAGCTTAAAGGCGCTGCAAATAGCGCAAAGGCAAAATTGTTTTTCTTCTACGGCTTTCCAATAAACAGCACTCCCTTCAACGAGTATCCGAACAAAGACCCTAACCTGAACGATGTTTTCGAAATGTACAATCAGGCTGCAAAAGATACTGGAGGATATGCGGAATCATTCGGCGGAGAGACAGGGGGGGAAAGATTATTGCAGATGGTTTTGAAGGCGGCTCTGCCTGTTTCTGCACAGGCATTCCAGCTAAGGCTCGATGCGGGAGAACAGGGCACATGCCTGCTCGGCAGCCTTGTCGGATATACCGGTGCCGACAATCCTGTTATCCCGCGCGTAAAATTCAACTGGGACTGGAGAGACCCGGCAAGCGGCAGCGGCCTCAGCTCGGGAAACCCGGGAATTGCAACAAATGCCTGCGACTCAACAAACCCGAAATGGATTTACTGCGACCAGGCGCAGTTTTACATTTCACTGCTGAAAAAACTCTACACAATTTCCGAATGGAACAAGGAAGGAAAAATAGGCGACCACATCGAAGAAGCCGGGAATTACAGGAATTTCGACGCATTCCTTATAGAGGACAACTACACAGGCAAGTTCAGGAAAGACTTTGTAAATTATTACAAAAACTCGTCATTCTTCAATACTCCTTCGTGGCTTGCAGACAATCCGCAGGAAAAGTGGGGGGAATTTTTTGCGGGCACGGGTTTCAAGGTTTATCTTGACGGAACTGAAATTCCTTCGGAAGGCGGGACAAAAATTCCGGCGGGAAAATACAGGGTAACAGTGAACATTGCGCCGCTGCAGTATAATTTCTTTTCCTCGGGGGGAGAGCCGGATGTGGCAATAAGCGTGAACCTGAAGAAATGGGAGAACACTCCGGAAAGCGGGACAGACAACCCGTTCTATCACATGGCAGTGGACGGGCTAATAGGGGCGGAAGCAGGCTCTGGCAGCGGCAGGGAAAATTATGGCACGCAGTTCACGAGAAACAGCAATTTCTGGATTGCGCCGAATATTTCCACTGACAGCATTACTTCCGGAAAAAAGCCCGTGGATTTTTCGCTTGAAACAGACTTTAAAAAATTCAATGCGGGAGATTTAAGGGCAAGAGTCCTGAAAATCAGCTTTAATCCGGACGACTATTCAGGACAGAGCATTGACTTTCTGCCGGGATACGCAGCCCCTGTAATTGCAGAGGTCAGGGCAAAAAACGGGAATGCCGCGCTTGATTATTCCCTTGCAGACAATCATGCAAACGGAACTCCGATTGTGAACGACGAAGCAAACGGCTTCGGCATATGGGCGGGCTTTGCATCCACAATGGCAGACAACTGCAAGGACTTTTCGGGAAACAAATTGTATCTTGCACAGCAGGATTCATTGATTGACGGCAGGCTTTCCGCGGGATTGCAGTGCAATTCGGGCACTTACGGATTTTTCTGGGATAAAATTCAGAATGAAAGCACTGACAGGATTTTCCTGAACTCGATTTTCTTCAATCCGATTGCTTCCGATGTCCTGCTGAAAAAAAACTGTTCAAACGAAAAGATTCAGACAACATATTATGCAGTTGCGTCCAACAATCAGCTGACTGCAACCAATGCGCCGCCTCTCAGCCTTGTAAATTCCCCCTTTAAAGTAGAGCAGTTGAGCAATGTTTTCAGCAAAATAGAAAGCAGGCAGATATGCGTTTCAGCTGATGCAGGAAGCCTTGAGTTCTGGTGGAATCCAGAAGTCCTGCAGGGCGAGCTTTTATCGAAGCTTGGAAGCGGGATTCCTGAGAATAGCTTCTGCAGTTAGGCACAGGGGCTTCCACGGAACGTTTATATTTTTTTCTGTCAATAAATAATCTAAATAAAGGGTTAGCCATAAATGTTTTTAGCGGTTTTTTTGCCTTGGGTGCGCAAAAATTGGTTTTTGATGCCTCATATAAAATTTGTTGAAATTCAGCCATATTTCTAAGCATATCGGGCAGCTTGCAGAAAAAACCGCTTGGTTTCGTTGAGTGGTGTGCTTGGTTTCTGAACTTGATACTCATTTTTTAGTCCCGAAGCATGTTTTGCTTTCCAAACAGGATATTGCAGAACTTGCGGAAAAAACCGGCTTTGCTATGGAACAAATGCCGCAAATTCTAAGCTCTGACCCGGCAATAAAAGAAATGAAGGCAGAGCCCGGCGACATTGTAAAAATAATACGTATTTCCCCCACTGCGGGAAAAAGCGTTTATTACAGGCGCGTAATCGACTAGAATTTAAAAAATTTTTTGGTGTGTGTTGATGCAAAATTGGGAAGTTTTGGAGGCTTATTTCAAGAACAGGAACTTTGCCCAGATGCAGATTGATTCCTTCAACCAGTTCGTTGATGACAAGCTTCCCCTGATTGTGGAAGAAAACAATGAAATAATTCCCAAGATAGAGGAAGTAAGGATTGAACTTGCAAACATAGAGCTTTCAAAGCCCACAATTACAGAGGCTGACGGAAGCCCGCGCACAAGCTTTTTTCCGATGGAAGCGCGCATAAGAAACAGGACTTATGCGGGAAAAATCTTTTTGACAATGAAGCTTTTCAGAAGGGATGTGGAGCAGGACACAAGAAGGGCTTATATCGGAGATTTGCCCATAATGCTCAAATCGAAATTGTGCTGGTTAAACGGAAAGACTGATGATGAACTAATTGACATGGGCGAAGATCCAAGGGACTTTGGCGGATATTTTATTGTCAATGGCAGCGAAAAAGCGCTTATGACACAGGAAGTCCTTGCAAGCGACAGGGTGTTGCTTTCTGAAATGAGCAAGGGAGTTGCCGCAGAAGTAATTTCAACAAGAGGCGCTTTCAGGGGAAGAGTAAGAGTGGCAAGGCACTTTGACGGAATGCTCTATGTTACATTTCCTGCTTCGCCGAGAAAACTAAAATTGTTTGTTTTGTTAAAAGCCCTCGGCTTAATTTCATTGAAGGACATAAAGGATGCTTTTCCCGAAGAAAAGGAAATTGAAAACGATGTTCTTCTGAACTGGCAGAACACTATTGCAAAAACAGAGGAAGAAGCGCTTGACAGGATTGGAAAATACGTTGCGCCAGGGCAGGTAGTAGATTACAGGTTAAGGAGAGCGCAGGAAGTAATAGACGCTTTCTTACTCCCCCACATCGGGCAGAAAAAACTCGACAGGCTTGCAAAGGCATATTTCCTCACAATGATGGCAACAAAATCAATCGAAAGGCACTATGGATTGAGAGGAGAGGACGACAAGGACCATTATTCAAACAAGCGCCTGGAGCTCAGCGGAAAATTAATGGAGCATTTGTTCAGATACAGCTTCAAGTATTTTATCAAGGATTTAAGATTCCAGATTGACAGGACAATCACAAGAAGGAGAAAGCTGAACATCGCAACAGTTGTAAGGCCGGGAGCAATAAGCGAAAGAATAAGGTTTGCAATGAGCACGGGCAACTGGATTGGAAGGGCAACAGGAGTAAGCAAATTCATGGACAGGGTAAATTACATAAGCCCTCTTACAGATTTGAGAAAAGTAAAAAGCCCATTGAACAAGAACAGGGAATTATACGAGGCAAGAGATGTTCACGGAACACACTGGGGAAGGCTTGATCCAATTGAAACACCGGACGGGCCCATGTGCGTTGCACCCGAAACAGAAATGCTTTTGGACGATTATTCAAGCACAAGCATTAAGGAATTTGAAAAAATCTGGCAGGAGAAAAAAATTGTTTCCATTGACTGGGAAAACAACAAAGCCGAAAAGAAAGCCGATATTGCAAGGCACATAAGCATGGCGCCGAACAAAAAAGTTTTTGAATTGCAGACAAAAGAAAGCAACAGGAAAATAATTGCAAGCGCAGACCACCCGTTTTTTTCCGAAAGCTTTGGAAAAATCGCATTGGAAAAACTGAAAGCGGGGGAACGGGTTGCAGTGCTGCCAGGCAGGCCTATAAAATTTGAAATGCCTGAAAATAAAACAATTATCGGGGAAAAGGAAATTCTTGATGCTTGCCCGCAAAAAACAGACAGGCAGTACATACTGAACGAGCTCAAAGAAAAAGGGCTTGTTCCATTGCTCGATTCAAACGAAAAAATCTTGGCATTGGCAAGATTATTGGGATTTATTTTCGGGGACGGCGGATTAAGCGTTTCAATGAAAAAGCACAAGTCAAGTTGTACAATTACTTTTGCCGGCAGGCAGGCAGACCTGCAGGAAATCAGGAAAGACATTGAAGAACTGGGCTTTAATGCGGGAAAGTTTTCAAAAACAAAAAGAGTTTCAGTGCTTACAAACGGAAGAATTATTTCTGGTTTTTCGGAAACAATGCATTGTTATTCAAAGCCGTTGTGGATTTTGTTCAGGGCACTTGGCGCGCCTGTCGGAGACAAAGCAATTAACCCAACAAAAATTCCTGCCTGGATAATGGGCGGAAGAAAAATTATTGCAAGAGAATTTTTAAGCGGTTTCTTTGGAAGCGAAATGACAAAACCAAGCATTGACAAAAGAAACGGAAAAATATTTTTGCAGCCGATGCTTTCCTTAAACAAATCAAAACAATTACTGCAGAACGCCCTGGAGTTTGCCGAACAATTAAAAGAATTGCTGCAAAAGTTCGGCGTAAAGGTTTCCCACATAAAAATTGTCGACGGAATAAAAAGAAAATCCGGCATTGAAACAAAAAAAATAAAACTGCTTGTTTCAAGCAGGACTGAAAGCCTGCTCAATCTTTACGGGAGCATAGGATTTGCCTACTGCGCCGAAAGAAAAAGCGTTGCAAGAATGGCTTACAGTTATTTGTTATTCAAAAAAACAATGATTGAAAAAAGAATCAAAGCGCAGGAAATCGCAATTGTATTGGCAGGAAACGGCAAAAGCGTTTCCCAAATAATGGAAACAATGGATGCAGGCGTAAAAAGGCACGATGTCAGCAACTGGCTGAAAAAAAGCAGAAAAGGGCTGAACAAGTTCATAAGGGTTTCCCAAAAAGAATTTCCAAAATTCAACGATTGGATTAGGGAGCACTGCATTTCGGCAAACGGCTTGGCTTGGGAAACAATAGAATCAATAAAAGAAACAGAATGCAAAGAAGTAATGGACATAACAACAAGGCAGGATTACCACAATTTTTTTGCAAACGGCTTTTTGACGGGAAACTGCGGGCTTGTAAAAAACCTGTGCCTGATGGCCGAAGTTACAACAGATGCTGACGACAAGCCGCTTGAAGAACTGCTGAACAGAAAGGGAGTAAAAATGAGAAAATTGTAATTGCGCGTGCAATGCAAAAATCCGGATGTGTGTTTTATGGCTGAAACCTTAAAGGCTGCAAAAATTTATATCAACGGAAGGCTGGTAGGCTTTCACGATTCCCCGAAAGAGCTGACAGAAGAGCTGATTAAGTCAAGGAGAACGGGAAAAATAAGCCATCTCGTGAACATTGCCTTCCACGACGACACAAACGAATTATACCTCAATACTGATGCGGGAAGAGTGCAGCGACCCTTGATTGTAATTGAAAACGGAAAATCAAAGTTGACAGAAGAAAATCTGCGCGATTTGAAATCTGGAAAAATGGCATGGAATGATTTGCAGAAACAGGGCATAATGGAATATGTAGATTCCGAAGAAGAGGAAAATCTTTTTATTGCACTGAAGGAAGAAGAAATAACAAAGGAGCACACTCACCTTGAAATAAATCCTGTTATAACATTGAGCGTTATTTCCTCAATGGTTCCTTATCTGCAGCACAACATGTCTGGAAAGGTTTTGCACGGAGACAAAATGTACAAGCAGGCAATCGGAATCAATGGAATGAATTACAATCTGCGCACAGATACAGAAGGATATCTGCTGCACTATCCCCAGAAAGAGCTTGTTTCAAGCAGGACAAACGATTTCATTGAATTAAACAGCAGGCCCCAGAGCCAGAATTTTGTGGTTGCAATTCTTCCGTTTTACGGATTCAATACGCAGGACGCATTGATACTCAACCAGGGAGCGTTAGACAGGGCTTTGGGAAGAAGCTCTTATTTCAGGGCTTATGAGGGCTCGGAAAACAGATATCCTGGAGGGCAGACTGACAAGTTTGAAATTCCGAACGAGGAAACAATCGGCTATCTGAAAGAGGATTTGTACAAAAACCTCGGCGCCGATGGATTGGCAGAGGTTGAATCTTTTGTCGATGAAAGAGCGATTGTAATTGGAAGGACTTCTCCGCCGAGATTTTTGGAAGAGATTTCAGAATTCGGAGTTGTAAAAGAAAAGAGAAGGGAAAGCAGCGTTACAACAAGAAAAGGAAAAAAAGGCTACGTTGACACAGTGCTTATAACTGAAAACGAGGATTCAAACAGAATGGTAAAAATAAAAGTCAGAAGCACAAACATTCCGGAAGCGGGAGACAAGGTAAGCAGCAGGCACGGGCAGAAAGGAGTAATCGGAGCAGTTTTTCCCGAAGCAGACATGCCGTTTACTGCAGACGGAATAAAACCCGATTTGTTATTAAATCCCCACAGCATTCCGAGCAGAATGACAATGGGGCACTTGCTTGAAATGTTAGGCGGAAAAGCAGGGGCGCTTGCGGGAAAAACAATTGACGGAACTCCGTTCAATTCAACTCCCTTGAAAGAACTTGAAGATGTTTTGAAAAAGCACAATTTCAGGCATGATGGAAAAGAAGTTTTCTATGATGGAATAACTGGAAAAAGAATGGAAGGCGAAGTTTTTGTAGGTGTTTGCGCTTACAGGCGCCTGTTCCATATGGTTGCGCACAAAATGCAGGCACGTTCAAGAGGGCCTGTCCAAATCCTTACAAGGCAGCCGACAGAAGGAAAAGAAAAAGAAGGCGGATTAAGATTCGGAGAAATGGAAGGAGAAACTTTGGTTGGGCACGGAGCCGCAATGCTTCTGCATGAAAAATTCATTGAAGACTCTGACAAGGCAGTGGAACTTGTATGCGAAAAATGCGGAGTAATCGCAATCCATGATTCAATAAGAAACAAAAAATACTGCCCGATATGCGAAAGCAGCAAGGTTTATCCAGTTGAAATGAGCTATGGATTCAAATTATTGCTGGATGAATTAAAGGCTCTCGGAATAATGCCGAAGCTGAACATTACGGATAAGGTTTAAGGTGTAAAAAATGCTGGTTAAAAAAATTTCTTCGATTCAGTTCAGGGTTTTAAGCCCTGCAATGATAAGAAAAATGTCCGCGCTAGAAATAAAGACTCCTGAGACATACGACAAGGACGGATATCCGATGGAAGGCGGGTTAATGGACCAGCATCTCGGAGTAATAAACCCGGGATTGAGATGCAAAACATGCGGGCAGAAAATGAAGCAGTGCCCGGGGCATTTTGGAAGCTTAGAGCTTGTAAGGCCTGTAATGCATTCAGAATTCAGCAGGCGCGTTGAACAGTTGATGCACGCAACATGCAAGGAATGCGGAAGAATAGCACTGCCGGATGAAAAACTTGAAACCGCGAGAAAAAACCTTACTCCTGAAAACGGCGAGATAATAGGAAAAAAAATTGCGGCAAAGGCAAGGAAAATAAGAAAATGCCCACACTGCAAGGCGGAAAAAGGAACTGTTCTGCTTGACAAGCCGACAAACTTTTTTTACAACAAGGAAAGAATTTATCCAACACAAATAAGGGAATGGATGGAAAAAATTCCCGATAAGGACTTGGAATTATTCGGATACAAACAGGAAATCACAAAGCCGAGCTGGTTCATACTTACTGTTGTTCCGATTCCTCCCGTTACAATTAGGCCGAGCATTACTCTTGAATCAGGTATAAAATCAGAAGACGATTTAACACACAAGCTTGTTGACATTATAAGAATCAATCTGCGCTTAAAGGACAATATTGATGCGGGAGCTCCTCAGCTGATTATTGAGGACTTGTGGGATTTGCTGCAGTACCATGTAACAACTTATTTCGACAACAACACTGCAGGAGTACCGCCCGCAAAGCACAGGAGCGGGCGCGCTTTGCGGACAATTGTCCAGAGGCTGAAGGGAAAAAAAGGAAGATTCAGGCACAATTTAACAGGGAAGAGAGTAAACTTTGCGGCAAGAAGCACAATTACTCCCGACCCGTATATTTTAATCAGCGAAGTCGGAGTTCCTGAGGAAATTGCCGCTGAACTTACTGTTCCGGAAATGGTTACTGAATGGAACAAAAAGGCAATTCTTGAGCTTGTGGAAAAAACAGACAAGGCAGTCTATCTTGTAAGGCCGAACGAAACAAGAAAAAAAATAGACGAGACAAACAAAAAAGAAGTCCTTGAAGAGATTGACGTCGGCTTTAAAATAGAAAGGCAGTTAATGGACGGCGATGTTGCATTGTTCAACAGGCAGCCTTCATTGCACAGATTGAGCATGCTTGCGCACAAAGTGAGAGTAATGCCGGGCAGGACTTTCAGGATAAATCCCATTGTCTGCAAGCCATACAATGCAGACTTTGACGGGGATGAAATGAATCTTCATGTTCCCCAGACAGAAGAGGGAAAGGCAGAAGCCCTTGAATTAATGTATGTTAGAAACCAGGTAATTTCCCCGAGATACGGAGCGCCTGTGATTGTGCTTGCCGAAGACGGAATAACGGGATTGTTCGCGCTCACTCTCGATTCAACTGAATTTTCAAGGGAAGAGGCAATGAAATATTTTTACGAAATAGGAATCAAGGAACTGCCGAAGCCTGACCGCGGAAAAAAATATTCGGGAAAATTGATTTTCAGCCAGCTGCTTCCAAAAGATCTGAATCTTGAATATAAAACCTTTACATGTAGCATTCTGAAAAAAATCGGAATGTGCGAAGGCTGCACAAAGGACAAATGCGGCTTTGACGCGTATCTTAAAATAACAAACGGAAAGCTTGTTTCAGGCGTAATTGACAAGGAATCCTTGGGAGAAGGAATTGGAAAGCTTGTTGACGCGCTTGCAAGGCACTATCCAAGCGAAGTAATAGAGGAATTTTATGCAAAGGCATCCAGAATAGTGAGCGAACTGCTAACTGCAAAGGGAATGACTGTAGGTCTTGATGAATACCTTGTAAGCGACCACATTGAAAAGGAAAAACAGAAGGCAATAAAGGAAACAATCGAAAAGGCGGAAGAGCTTGTCTCAAAATACAAAAAAGGAAATTTGGAGCACATTGCGGGAAAAAGCATTGAAGAGAGCTTTGAAACATTCATGATGCAGAATGCATCGGAAGGAAAAAGCGCTGTTGAAAAGGAAATTATACGCGAAAAAATGGACACAATACTGGGCAAAAACCCTCAGTTCAACAGCATGGCAATGATACTGAGCGGAAGCAGAGGCGGAAGCACAAACTTAATGAACATTGCGGGATTCTGGGGGCAGGTAGCGGTAAGGTCGGGAAGGCCTCACAGGGGATTTTCTGAAAGAGTAATTACCTTGAACAAAAAAGAGGACGCAGGATTATTCGCGCACGGCTTTATAACTACAAACTTTGTAAAGGGAATGGACGCAAAGGAATACTTCTATCACAGCATGGGCGGAAGGCAGGGAGAAGTAGACACGGGAGTTTCAACAAAGGTTTCGGGATACTTGTACAGAAGGCTTGCAAACAGCCTCAAGGATTTATTGGTTCAGAACGACGGGACAGTGAGAACTGCCTCAAAGAACATTGTCCAGTATGCCTACGGCGAAGACGGAGTTTTCCCGCAGAAAACAGTAAAGGGAAAAACAATCGATGTGGACATGGAATTTGTGAGAATGGAAACAGAAAAAAAAGAATAAAAAAAAATGATTGTGGTTTTTATGGCTAAGAAAAAAGAAGACGTTGAAATTCTTGAGGAAAAAGAGCTCAATGAAATGGAAGATACAGAGCTTGATGAAGGCTCTGACGAACTGAGCGGAAAAGAGGAAAAAGAGCTTGAAGACGAACTCCCTGAAAAGCCGGCAAAGATAAAGGAGAAGAAAGAAAGGGGGGAAATTCCCAATGCCTCAAAGGAAGACTGGGAAGAACAGCCTTTGCCTTACTGGGTAATGGTGCAGATAGCGGCAATTGCCGAAAGGGAAAAATTAAGCAAGCCGAAATTAGAAGCGCTTATTGAAAGAATAAAGGGAAAATTCGCGGATTTGAACGTTGAAGCAGGGGAAGCAGTCGGAATTGTCGCAGCGCAGAGCATTGGAGAGCCGGGAACGCAATTGACTCTGAAAACAAAGCACTATGCGGGAGCCGCAGAAGTAAGCGTTGGCTCGGGAATACAGCGCGTGGAAGAAATCGTGGATGGGAGAAGCAAATCCAAATATCCCACAATGACTATTTTTTTAAAGCCCCCCTTAAACAATGACAGGGAAAAGGCATTGAAATTTGCAAAAAAACTGCGGGAAGTAAGGCTCAAGGATATTGCGGATTTGCACGAGGATTTTGCAAACAGCACTGTTTCAATAGAGCTCAGGGAAAAAGACATGAAGGAATATCTTCTCGATGAAAAAGAAATTATTTCAAAAATAAAATCGGGAATAAAACTCGAGGCGCACCAGAAAAAAAATGTGATAGAGCTTTCGTTCAGGCGCGAAGCCCTGATAAAAATCCGCAAGGCGCTGTTAAAGCTTTTCAATTCAAGGGTTCAGGGAGTAAAGGGAATTGACAAGGTTTTGATTGCAAAGGAAGAAAACGAATTCGTAATAAAAACATCGGGAGCAAATTTAAAATCAGTCCTGAAGCTCGAGGAAATAGACGCAAACAGGACCACAACAAATGATATTTCAGAGGCAAGCAAGGTTCTCGGAATTGAGGCAGGGAGAGCAATGATTGTAGAGGAACTGCACAAAACATTCAAGGACAACAGGATTGCAATAGACATAAGGCATTTAATGCTGTTGGCTGACTTAATGACTTACAGCGGGGAAGTAAAGGGAATTGTCAGGACTGGAATCACAAGGGAAAAGGCAAGCCCCTTTGCAAGGGCAGCTTTTGAAGAAACAGTAAAGCATCTCCTTGACGCAAGTTTCAAGGGAGAGAGCGAAGAGTTACAGGGAGTAGTTGAAAACATTATTGTGGGACAGCCCGTAAAAGTCGGCACTGGAATAGTGGAGCTTATAATGAGCAATACAGGCAGCTCAAAGGCAAAAAAATAATTTTTTCTGGAGATTTTTATGGCTTCAATCGATGCAAACAAGGAAATCCGAAGAGCTGTAGACACGGGAAAGGTAAAATACGGCTTCAAGCAGTCAGAGAAAAATGTTTTAAAAGGTAATGCTGGACTAATTATTCTGAGCTCAAACGCCAAAAAGCGCTTAAAGGAAAAAATAGGGCATTATTGCGCTGTAACAGGCACTCCATTGTTCGAATTTTCCGGAAGCTCGCTGGAATTAGGCAGTGTTTGCGGAAAGCCGTTCATTGTCTCCTGCCTATGCATTGAAGAAGCGGGAAAGAGCAAAGTGCTTGAACTTGCAAAGAAAAAATAATCAGTGAAAAGAAATGCGCCTCGGAACAGAAGAAATTTTTTATTTGAATGCATTGAACACTGTTTCGGGTGCCAATGCAAGGGACTGCATAATACAGGGAAACACAATAAGCTTCCTTGTAAGGACTGAAGAAATCGGAAAGGCAATAGGAAAAAACGCGCTTAACATTGAAAATCTGCAGAAACAGCTGCGCAAAAAAGTCGAGATATTCGAGTACAGCGCAAATGCGGAAGAATTCGTGAAAAAGGCGTTTTTCAACATAAGGTTCAATTCGATAGAAATAAAGGAAGGCGAGGGAAAAAAAACAGTTTTTGTTTCGCTTGACGCGGAAAACAAAAGCAGGATGCTGAACAACAGCTCGAAAATAAAAAGAATAAAGGAAATCGCAAAAAGAAATTACAACATTGAAGAAATCAGAATCAAGTGAAGGGAAAAAAAAATTTGAAAAGTGTTCTTATGGCGAAGGGAGAATTTGCAGCAAGGAGCCTTGAAAAAAAAAGGAAAAAGGCAAGATGGAAAGACCCTTATTACAAGAGCAAGAAAAAAGGGCTCCATAAAAAATACGATCTGCTGCACGGCGCACCGCAGGCGCGCGGAATAGTAATAGAAAAGCGCGGAGTGACTGCAAAGCAGCCTAACTCTGGAATTAGAAAATGCGTAAGAGTACAGCTCCCGAAAAGCGGAAGGCAATTGACTGCGCTTGCACCGTATGACGGCGCAATAAAATTTATCGACGAGCATGATGAAGTAATTGTTGAGGGAATCGGCGGCGCAAAAGGCGGCCCTAAAGGAGACCTTTGGGGAGTGAAATACAGGGTAACCCATGTGAACAGCCAGTGCCTTGAAATGCTCAGGTCGGGAAAAAAGGAAAAAGTCAAAAGATAAAATTCTGAAAAGGTTTTTTTATGGAAGCAGTTAACACTCTTATTTTCGGAAAATGGGACACAAAAGAAGTAAAAGTCCTTGATGTCAGCCTTGCGAGATATGTAAACCTGCAGGCAAAAAAAATCCCGCACACATTCGGAAGGGTTGCTAAAAAAAGATTCGAAAAGGCAAACATCAGCATTGTTGAAAGGCTCATAAACAAGGTAATGCGCTCGGGACAGGGAAAAAGAAAGCTCAGCGGAAAATATATTCGGGGAAGGGGAAGCTGCGGAAAAAAACTCCAGGCAATGGGAATAGTTGAAAGGGCATTTGAAAGAGTCGAAAAGGAAACAAAGCAGAATCCGATTCAGGTTTTTATAAAGGCAATTGAAAACTCAGCCCCAAGAGAAGACGTTACAAGAATAAAGAAGGGCGGAATAATGTATTCACAGGCAGTCGATGTTTCGCCAATGAAAAGAGTCGATGAATCATTGAAAAATATTGCGCTTGCCGCATTCTCAGGCAGCTTCAACAACAAGAAAAAAGCCGAAGACGCTCTCGCAGAGGAAATAATCGCTGCTTCAAAGGAAGACAGCAAAAGCTTTTCCGTAAAAAGAAGGGACGAAGTTGAAAGAATAGCAAAGTCCTCAAGGTAAGCCTTTCTTTTCAAAGAAAAGAAAGCCTTGGGAAAGAAAGCGTTTGCTTTGCAAACGCAGGTTCGCTTCGCTCACACCAAAAAAGATACAAAAAAAAACCGCATAATGTGATAAAATGACTAAATGGGACAACATGGGAAAATTCGCAGCGGAATTAATGGCACAGCGCGAAAACATCCGGAACATTGGAACAGTTGCACACATAGATCACGGAAAAACTACGCTTTCAGACAGCCTGATTGCAGCCGCAGGATTAATCAGCCAGGAAGTCGCGGGGACAGCGCAGATAATGGATTATGAAGACCAGGAACAGGACCGCGGCATTACAATCAATGCGGCAAATATTTCGCTTGTTTTTGAATCAGAAGGAAAAAGCCATTTGATTAATCTTATTGACACTCCGGGGCATGTTGATTTTACTGGAGAAGTAATAAGGGCAATGCGCGCAGTGGACGGAGTAATTGTGGTGATTGATGCTGTTGAAGGAGTAATGCCTCAGACAGAAACAGTTATCAGACAAGCTTTGAAAGAATATGTAAAGCCTGTTTTGTTCATTAACAAGGTTGACAGATTGATAAACGAGCTCAGAGTTACTGAAGATGAAATGCAGAAAAGATTCGTGAAAGTAATTGCCGCAATAAACAACCTGATTAAGAAAAACGCTCCCGATGAATTCAAGGAAAAATGGCAGGTAAACATTGTAGAGGGGAGCGTTGCATTCGGCTCTGCAAAAAGAAAATGGGCTGTTTCAGTCCCCTACATGCAGAAATCCGGAATAAACTTCAAGCAGATTTACGATTATCTGCAGAAGGAAGACCAGAAAAAATTATCAGAATTAAGCCCTGTTTTTGAAGTTGTTTTGAAAATGGTAATAGAACATCTGCCCAGCCCCATACAGGCGCAGAAATACAGGACAAAAAACATCTGGACTGGAGAAAAGGAATCAGAAATCTATAAGGCAATGGAAGAATGCAATGCAGAATCAGAGCTTGCAATGATGATAACAGATGTGAGCGTAAACCCGCATGTGGGGGATATTGCAACGGGAAGGATTTATGCGGGCACGTTAAAAAACGGGACAATTGTAAAACTGCTTGGAATGCAGAAAGAAGCGCGCATACAGAAAGTCGGAGTCTTCATGGGAAACGAGTTTGTTACAATTGACGGCGCAAAAGCGGGAAATGTTGCCGCAATAGTAGGCTTAAAAGAAGTTTTTGCCGGAGAAACAATTTCAAGCATTGAAATGAAAAGCTTTGAAGGATTCAAAACTGCTGTGGAACCTGTAATGACTGTGAGCATTGAGGCAAAGCAGACAAAGGACTTGCCGAAGTTAATACAGGTTTTGCGGCAGCTTACAAAAGAAGACCCGAATCTGCGGGCTTCGATTAATTCTGAAACAGGGGAACATCTGCTTTCCGGAATGGGAGAGCTTCATCTTGATGTAAACAGATACAGGATTGAAATAACCCACAAGGTTCCTGTAATTGTGGGAAACCCGATTGTTGTTTACAAGGAAACAATCACAAAAAAAGCAAACACTCTTGAAGGGGTTTCTCCCAACAGGCACAACAAATTCAAGATAAGGGTTGAGGCAATTCCAAAGGAAACTCTTGAAAAATTAATTGAAGCAAAAATAGAGGCAAAAATCCGTCCCAAAGACAAGGAATTAATGTTGAAAATAGAGGAATGCGGATTTGAAAAGGATGAATCAAAAAAAACCTGGTGCGTTCACAACAACAATATTCTGATTGACGCAACGCGCGGAGTAGTTTCACTGCACGAAATAAAAGAGCTTGTCATACAGGGATTCCAGGACGCAATGGACGAGGGGCCCCTGGCAAAGGAAAAATGCTTCGGAGTTGCGGTTTACATTGACGATGCGACTTTGCATGAAGACAGCATTCATCGCGGCCCCGCACAGGTATTGCCCGCAATTACAAGGACTATTTACGCGGGAATTCTTTCAGCAGACCCTGTTTTACTGGAGCCGAAACAATTATTGTCGATTACTGCGCCAAACGATTACATGGGCGCAATTACAAAAGAGTTAGGTTCAAAAAGAACACAAATAAGCGAAATCCGCACTGAAGGAGAAATAACAGTCGTTGTGGCAAAAGCGCCAGTAAAAGAACTCATTGGATTTACAGCTGACATGCGCGGCGCAACACAGGGAAGGGCAGTCTGGACAGCTGAATACGCGGGCTATGAACTGCTGCCAAGAGAACTCCAAAAGGCAATTGTAACAGAAGTAAGAAAAAGAAAAGGCTTAGAGCCAGAGCCGAAATCGTGGCAGTTCTTCTTAGAGTGAAAAACTCTTTAAAATTTGCAATACTTTGCCATGCGGAATGCTTAAATAAACTAATTGTATAAATATATACAAGTGATGCGCATGGAAGCAAAGACTGTTCTGCATTATCCGAGGCTTGATACTGTACTGATGGTGGAGGACAAGCTCAGGAAGGCTAAAACCGAGCCCACAAGAATGCAGCTCTGGACAAGGCTGCCTAAGCAGGTTCAATACCAGACTTTCAAGATTATCCTGGACTATCTGGAAAAGTCAAACAAAATAACCTATACAAAAGACAGCAGGATAGCCTGGATTGCCTCAAACCCAAAGCTTGAAAAGGCAATAAAAAAAGGAAAGGGATACTGAATGTACAAGGTCATTGGAACAGAAGACTTTGACAAAGAGTTTGAAAAGCTGAAACAAAGGGCAAAACAAGGGGAAGGCGAAAGCGTCCAGCTGGTAAAGCTCATTGAAAAGGGCATTGAAAAACTCAAGTATGATTACAAATACGGAGACCATATTTCAAGAAAGAAAATTCCTGCAGAGTATGTTGAAAAATACGGCGTTGAAAACCTCTGGAAGCTGGATTTAAGCTCTTTTTGGCGGCTGATTTATACTGTCAGGGGAACTGAGATAGAAGTGATTTCTGTTCTGCTTGAAGTGCTTGACCACAAAAAATACGACAGGAAATTCGGCTATAAAACAAGCTGAAGCCTGCAAAAAAAAGCAGCGCTTTTTCTTCGCTTTAAGGCGTAAAAGGCATTGCTTTTTAAATATTTTGAAAACCAAACTATTAATCATAATAAGTTTACACAATAAGTGTTTCCAATTTTTTCCTTAAAAAATTGGTGGCGAATTTTTTTTGGAGGGAATTTTCATGGGAGAAAAGCCACACTTGAACCTTGTGTTCATTGGACATGTCGATCACGGCAAATCAACTACAGTCGGAAGGCTGTTGTACGATGCCGGCGCTCTTTCGGAACAGGAATACAGAAAAATAAAGGCTGAAGCAGAAGGAATGGGAAAGGGAACATTCGCCTTTGCATTCGTAATGGACAAGCTGAAAGAGGAAAGGGAACGCGGAGTAACAATCGACGTTGCATACAAAAAATTCGAGGGAAAGCACAATTATTTCACAATAATCGATGCTCCCGGACACAGGGACTTTGTAAAAAACATGATTACAGGGACAAGCCAGGCAGACGCCTGTGTTCTTGTTGTTGCAGCAAAAGAAGGCATACAGCCCCAGACAAAGGAACACGCATTTTTGGCGCAGGTAATGGGCTTAAAGCAGCTTGTTGTTGCAGTAAACAAAATGGACGAAGTAAACTATGAAGAAGCAAGATACAAGGCAGTAAAGGACGAAATGTCAAAGCTCCTTACAAGCGTAGGATACAAGATTGACACAATAAAATTCGTCCCGATTTCATCCTGGGTAGGAGACAACGTAGCAAAGAAATCAGACAAAATGAAATGGTACACAGGAAAAACACTTTTGGAAACACTTGACGAATTTGTGGCGCCTTCACCTCCTACAGACAAGCCATTGAGGCTTCCAATACAGGATGTTTACAATATCAAGGGAGTAGGGCTTGTGCCTGTCGGAAGAGTAGAAACAGGAATTTTAAAGCCGGGCGAAAAAATAATTGTAATGCCTCCCGGAGTTGTGGGAGAAGTAAAAACAATTGAAATGCACCACGAACAATTGAAGGAAGCGAGGCCAGGAGACAACATTGGATTCAATGTAAGAGGACTTACAAAAGACCAGATTGCAAGGGGCGATGTTGCAGGGCACGAAAGAGACCCGCCAACAGTCGCAAAGGAATTCATTGCACAGATAGTTGTGCTGAACCATCCAACAGCAATCCCTGTCGGATACACTCCGGTTTTCCACCTGCACACTGCGCAGCTTTCCTGCACAATAACAGAAATCCAGAAAAAGCTCGACGTGAAAACAGGGCAGGTAAAGGAAGAAAACCCCAAGTTCCTGAAAACCGGAGATGCGGCAGTAGTAAAAATAGTCCCAACCAAGCCAGTTGTTGTAGAGGAATACAAAAAATTCCCGCAGCTCGGAAGATTTGCAATAAGAGACATGGGACAGACAGTTGCGGCAGGAATAGTCCTGTCAGTAACTCCAAGGACAGGAACAGGAAAGTAAACTGGGCAAACTTAAAAGGCTGCTGAAAAGAGGAAAAGTTTTTTTCTTTCTTTTGGCACCCTATATTTTCTTTCTTTTTCGCAAAAAGAAAGAAAAGAATGGAAGCAAAGTTGTTTTTGCTTCCTGTTTCCCTTTATTTTTATTTTTTTATGGTGATTGGGAATGCAAAAAGCTCGAATAAAACTCACGAGTCCGGATTTTGCGCAGCTTACGGAAATCTGCAGGCAGATTCTGGATGTCGCGGAAAAAACAGGGGTAAAGCATTCGGGCGCAATTCCACTGCCGACAAAAAAACTCGTTATTCCGACAAGAAAGGCGCCGAGCGGCGGCGGAACAGAATCCTATGAAAAATGGCAGTTAAGGATTCACAAGCGCATTATTGACATTGAAGCAGACGAAAGGACATTGAGGAGAATAATGCGCGTGGAAGTTCCCGAAGCAGTGCATTTGGAAATAGAGCTTAAAGAATAAAAGAAAGAAAACTATTTTTTTAAAAGAAAAAAACTCGGCTGCACCTGAAACAGCCTTGGAAAAGAATATTAAGTCCAATAAGCCATAATATTCTCTGATAAAATGAATCCAAAAGCACATGGCGATTTTCAGAATTTTTCAAAAAAAAGCTTTAACCTGCGGTTTCTGATTGTTCTTGTTTTCTTTTTTCTTTTTTCAGGGAATGCTTTTGCGCAGACTTGCGTTGACATGCCAACGCTTTTAGGATACATTGCAGACTGGAAAACAGGCACAATGGACATGCCAGCACTCCTTGGATATATTGGAGACTGGAAAACAGGGGCAAACTGCCCGCTCGGCGTTGCGCAAATCACTGCCTCGCGCGTTTCCTGCACTGCTCCGTGCGCTGTTTTCTTCGATGCAATCGGAAGCCTTTCCTGGCAGCAGATAGAGGAGCATGAATTTTTGTGGGATTTCGGAAACGGAACTGAAACAGACTTAAGTTCGGGCGGAAAAAACTTTACAGGATACATGGCAGCACATGTTTTTGAAACCCCCGGAACATACAATGTGAATCTAACAATGAAAAAAAACCACGCAGTGGTTGACACTGCAAATGTCCAGATTGATGTCCAGCAGTTCACAGGAAGAACAATCTGCGTTTCGCAGACAGGGGCTTTTGCAGATTGCCCGAGCGGAAGCACAGCAGACCATTTTGCCAATTTTGCTTCTGCCTGGAGCGCGATTGCAACCAATACGAAAATGCTTTTGAATCGCGGGGAAACGTTTGATTTAAGCGCAGGAGTCCCTGCGAAGAGTGTAGCTGGCCCAGTAATAATCGGCGCTTACGGAACAGGGGCAAAACCATTGATTGATCTGGGTTACGGCTCTTCCAATTCAATTTCGACAAACGCTGCCAATTGGGTTTATTCTGACTTGCACATCACTGGCGGAAAATCTCCTTTTGGAGGCTTTGGAGAACACAAATTAATTTTGAGAGTTGATGTTGAAAAAACCAGCGGAGCCACTTTTGGTCTGGGCAACGGCGATGCCAAAGAACAGTTTGTGTTTGACAGTTCTTCGACAGATAAGTATGACGAAGGAGGCACCACTGGGCAAGGCGGCAACGGAGTATATACCGGCGGAGCTTCAACAATGGTTGTAGTTAACAGCCTTATTGATAACAACTACAAGGGAGAGCATAATTTCAGAAGCTATACTTCAAACAGGATTTTAATTGCAAACAGCACATTTATCAGGCCGAAAAGAACCAAGGCGTCTGTAATACTGTCTGCGGCTGCAGGGGGGCATACGCAGTACGGGCTCATTAGCAATCTTACCTTTGACGGCGCCATATCCCTGACTCATGAAGGAGGCGTAACGGATGCCACAGTAACAAAAGTCATTGTTGAGAAAAGCAAACTGCTCAAAACAAATAATCCGGATTCTGTAGACGGAAAATATGCGCTTGGCACAGCCAATGATTTCCTGCCTACCAGCGAGATTGTATTAAGGAATAATGTCGGGATACAAGCAGGAACCATGTTCTCAATTGGCAATATTGATAATGTAAAGATATATGGAAATACATATTATGAAAGCGATCCTTTATCGGGCGGGAGAGTGATTGATAGCGGCCTTTTAGCCAAGACAATGACTTTCAAAAACAACCTTGCGTATATAGAATCACTCCAGGACCAGGATTTTATTCCCCACTTTTTCAGGAGCAAAAGCGAGTATACTTATACCACTTCAGATTACGGCTATTACTATGCGCCGCACCATCAAAACGATTTTTCGGCTTATTTCAACGGAGTTAACGCTTACATGACTCTTCCAGCCTGGCAGACAGCAACAGGAAACGACATGCATTCAAAGCGCCTCACTGCAACAGAAGCAAACAACTTGTTTGTAAATCCGGCGGGAGCAGACGGAATCATTAACACGCTTGACGATGATTTGTCATTGAAGGCAGGCAGCATTGCAATAGACAAAGGAGAAGCAATGCCGGGGCTGTTCGAAGACCACAAAGGAAACCCAAGAGACGCAACTCCCGACATCGGGGCTTTTGAATACCAATAACTTTCAGCCAAGCTAAAGTTTTTTATTCTGCTTTTGCGTATTATTGCTGATGGCAGGCAAACTAAAAATTCTGATTCTAACATTCTTTCTCGCGGCATTTGTTTCAGGGGCAACTGCCGAATGCGGAAACACTGTATGCGAGGCAGGAGAGGCATATACTGACTGCCCTTCGGACTGCATAAACCCGAATCTCAAGCTCGTAATAGATTCTCCCGCAAACGGAACTGCTTTTTTGCGCGGGGATTCAATAACAATAAAAGCGCACGTTGAAGCAGACGGCAAAAAAGAGCTGAGCCTTGATTACATCAGTGCCGCGGGCTTTTTCGGGAATTTAGCATTGCTTGACGACGGAAAGCACAATGATGTGCAGTGGAAAGACGGTTTCTTCGCAGGCGATTTCAATGTAAGCACTGTGCAAAGCGCGGGATTTTTTTACATAACTGTTTCAGCGAAGCAGAACAAGGCGTATTTTTTAAAAAAAATACTTGTACAGGTAAAGCCCGAGCTTGAGGCAGGCCTCGCAACTGAAAAGGCGTCTTATTATCTCGGCGACAAAATAAGTTTTTCAGGCTCTCTGAAGAGGCACGGAATTCCCGTGCAAAAAAATTTTGAACTCCTTGTTTTCGACGCAGCTGGAAAAGTCGCAAAAATCCCTGTTGAAACAAATGCGGAAGGGGAATTTTCAGGAACTCTTCACAGCTCCCTGATTGATGCTCCGGGAACATGGAACGCGGGCTTTTCCGCAATGGACGACCTGAACAATACAGGAACAAAGCAGATAAGCTTTGAGGTGAAAAAGCCGGAACAAAAATCCTTTCTGCAGGTACAGCTGATTGAACAGCCGTCATTGTTTTACAGGCGCGGTTCCGAGCTTTTCCTTATGGCAAGGGTTTTTGACGATTCGGGAAATGAAATGCCTGACGCAAACATAGAGCTTGAAACTCCCCTGGGGGAAAAAATCCAGTTTGAAAAATCAGACGAGAATATTTCGTTTGTGGCGGCAACAATTCCCTTTTCAATGCCCGCGGGAAAACAGGGCTTTACAATTCACGCGGAAGCTCTCTCCTCTGAAGGATTGAAGAGCGGAGACCTGAATGTTTCCCTGAACATAAAGGAAACAGAAATGCGCGTTGAATTTTTGTCCCCCACTGCCTCGCAGGCAATGGTGGGGGAAACCCTTGATTTTGCCGCAAGAATATTCTATGAAAACGGCACGCCTTTGAATGCAAAAAGCATAGAGGCAAAGGCAAACAATGAAACAATCACTCTCTTCCTTGAAAACGGGGTTTATTCCGGGCAGTATGTTGTAAAGCCATCTGATTCCGCAGTTGTGTTTGCAATAAACGCAGATGACGGCTTCGGGAACAAGGCAAATTTTTCCACGCAGATAAGCGTCGAGGGAATTTCTGTTTTTTATTACCTGCGCGAATATTATTATTTGATACTGGCCTGCATTGTAATCGCGCTCATTGCAGCATGGATTGCGCGCGGAAAAATAAAAACAGGCTCGGAAATTGCGCTCCTTAAAAAACAAAGGGGAAAAATAAACGCCCTGCTTGAAAAAACAGAGCAGGAATACATCGACGGAAAAATTCCGCGCAGCGAATACAACGGCACTTTGACAAGGAACAACGCAGAGCTCCTGAAAATAAACAGCAGGGAAAAAGAGCTTGAAAGCAGAACAGGGAAAAAAGAAAAAAAGAAGGCGCTTTAATGAAAAAAATTTTTACAATGTTTTTTGCCATTGCGGCATTTGCCTGCCTTTTTTCCGGGACTTTCGCACTGGGCATTGAGGCGAAAAATCCTTTGGTTGAAAAGGGAAGCGCTGTTGAATTGTCGGGAACAGCATATCAGGGAACTGTTTCAGCAAAAATTTTTTACGAAAACATTCTTGTAAAGGAAGGGCAGGCAACTGCGGATGAGAACGGGTATTTTTCCTATTCATACAGAATCGGGTTTTCCGAACCTTCGGGAAACTGGAAGGCTGTTGTTTCGCAGGGAAACGATGCAAACACTGTTTCCTTCACAGTGGAAAATTCACAGGAATCGGCTTTCCTGCTTGTAAAAATAACAAGCCCGGAAAAAACAGGCTTTGTTTCAACGGAAAAAATTTTTTTCAGCGCAATAGTCACTGATTCGGGAAGCCCTGTTGAAAGGGCGCTTGTAACCGCATGGGTTCCGGGAATGGAAAAAACAGTTCTCCTTGAAAATCAGAAAGGCGTTTATTCGGGAGAAATAAGCCTGCCTGCTTCTTTACAGCCCGGAGAATACAATTTTGTGATAACAGCGGAAAAGGCTTTTTCAAGCACTGAAAGATACGGCGGGGAAAATATTCTGCAGGTTAAAATCAGCAGGCCTGAAATTGTTTTGGAAATTCTGCAGCCAAGCCTGTTTGAAACCCGCTTTGAAAAGCAGATTGAATTCCTTGTTCAGCCGGAATACTCAACCGGAGTTCCTGTTGAAAACGCAGAGATATATGCAGGGATACAGGGAGAAAAAATTGTTTTTGAAAAAACAGGCAATGCATATGCTGCAAGTTATACCCCCAAGCAGCAGCAGGGCGAAGCCCTGGACATAACAATTTTTGCAGCGGATTCGTTCGGAAATTCCGGCAAAAAGCAAATCCCGATGAGAATAACAGGCTTTTTCGAAAGCTTCCTTGAAAAAAACATTGCATTCATTGCCGCGGGAATAATCATAATAGCACTGCTCGCCTTTTTCGCGGCAAAAAAAATCAAGAAAAAGAAAAGCATGAAAAACAATGCGGGAAAAACAAGGGAAATAGAAATGCAGATGCAGCAGCTGGAAAAAAACTTTTACGAAAAATCAACAATCGACAGGAAAACATTCGAGGAAACAAGGCGGAAATACAATGAACAGCTTGAAGGGCTGAAAAAAGCGGAATAAAAAAAAGCGTTTCAAAAGGAAAAATATTAAAAACAGGTTGCGCTTACATTAAACAAGCAAAACAAAAAAATGGTTTTTTATGGCAAGCGAAAAAAGGGCAGTTGTTCCCGTGGGTGTTTCTGATTTTGACACTCTGATAGCAAGAAAAGGCGTTAAGCGCGGCGACAATATCCTTATTTCAGGGGGAACTGGAACCGGAAAAACGACTTTTTGCATGCAGTCGCTTGTAAGTGCAATAAAAAAGGGCGAAAAATGCGTTTACATAACCCTTGAGGAGCCGCCTGAAAAAAT
>Ga0209541_10004753_pt1 | contig 23989 bp, 13 predicted proteins | sample RifCSPlowO2_01_FD_184027 | JGI IMG/M metagenome (GOLD analysis project Ga0209541, IMG submission 184027) | Groundwater microbial communities from Rifle, Colorado - Rifle CSP2_plank lowO2_0.1 (SPAdes) (version 2) | ecosystem: Environmental > Aquatic > Deep subsurface > Groundwater | place... | reverse complement strand
AGTGGCATTTTCCAAAGCCGCGGTTCCGACAATCAATTTGCCGGTGGTCGTGGCGTTGCCGTGAATATACAAATCTTGCGGCGCGTACCAGGAAGCCGTGGTGGTTGAGGTAATCCACGGCGTCAGTCCGGCCAAAACGCCGCCCAGCTTATCGGTGGTGGTTGACTGGAATGATTGCCCGCCGGCGCTGCTTGCCGGCCAGGCGGTCTGGCAATCGCCATTCAAGCAAATTTCAACGGCCGCAAAATGAGACGAGGTAGCGTTGCCGTCAACCGTTAAAGCGCCGCCAAAGTGGCCGGAACCCTGGGTGAATAACCCGCCAGTGGAAGAAGCATAGCCCCCGACATACAAAGTATCAGTCGTGGAAACATTATTAAACTGGCCATAGCCTAAGCCCAGCAGATTGCCGGTCAAAACCTGGTTTCCGGTTAAAGCAAATTCATAGCCGGCCCAGGGCGAAGTCGTGGCCACGTTCAATTGATTGCCGACATACAAAGACTTGCTGGAAGTGGCGCTTTGGCCGAACCAGCCGGAACCTTGGGTAAACAAGCCGCCAGTGGAAGTGGCATACTCGTTTACGGTTAAGACGCCCGTGGTCGTGGCCGAGCCTGTAAACAGCGAGCCGCCCACGACATTCAATTTCTCGCCATACCAAGTTCCCGGAGTAGACGTGCCGATGCCGACGGCCACGGCCATATTGCCCGTGCCGCCTAAAGCCATAGCATTAGAAACCGCAATCGTGGACGAAGCGCCGATGGCAATGGCATTGTTTAAAGCGTTTGATTCAGGCGAAGCGTTCCAGCCCAAAAAGACATTGCGATAGCCGGTGGAGTTTCGGTAGGCGGCGATGTTTTGGTTGTAACCGGCATTGGTTCCCAAAGCGGTATTAGCCGCGCCGGAGCTGTTTCCATACAGAGATTGGAAGCCGAAAGCCGAAGAGGAAGTGGCGGAGGTATTCGCGTACAAAGCGACTCCGCCAAAAGCCGAATTCTGGAAGCCGGTAGAATTGGCATACAAAGCATTGGTTCCCAAAGCGGCATTATTCGCGCCGCTGCTGTTAGTTGTCAAGGCTCTGTAGCCAAAAGCTGAATTGCCGGAGCCGCTGGTCAGAGCATCCAATGCTTCTTCGCCCATAGCTGTATTATTAATGGCCGTGGCCACCGTTAAACTGAAGTTCCCCGCGTTCCGGCCGACAAAGGTGCTGTTCATGCCGCCATAGCGATGGATAAACGGATCAGTCCCGGAATAGATTACCCCGATTTCGGAATTGGTGGTCGTGGCCAGCCAGAGAGATTTAGTGGTCGTGACGGCGCCGTTAAAGTAGGCCGTGCCTAAAACATTTAAAGTGGAAGTGGCGTTTTCTAAATTCGCGGTCCCGACGACCAATTTGCCCGTGGTCGTGGCCGCGCCGTCAACCGTTAAAGCGCCGCCAAAGTGGCCGGAACCCTGGGTGAATAACCCGCCGGTGGAAGAAGCATAGCCCCCGACATACAAAGTGTCAGTCGTGGAAACATTGTTGAACTGGCCATAGCCCAAGCCCAGCAGATTGCCGGTCAAAACCTGATCGCCGGTCAGGGCGAATTCATAGCCGGCCCAGGGCGAAGTCGTGGCCACATTTAATTGAGCGCCCACATAAAGAGATTTGCTGGAAGTGGCGCTTTGGCCGAACCAGCCGGAACTCTGGGTGAAGAAGCCGCCGGTGGAAGAAGCATAACCCCCGACATACAAAGTATCAGTCGTGGAAACCGCGCCCGAAGAGTAGATATCCCCGCCCACCCAAAGCGAACCATAATTGTTGGTCGGGTTAAGATTGCCAATCACCACTCGGCCGGTGGTCGTGGCCGCGCCGTTGAAATAGGAATTGCCGTTGGCGTACAAGCCATAAGTGCTGCTGGCCGCGCCAACCGGGTTTTCAATATACAGGCCGTAGAATAAGGACAAGGGACCCAAGCCCGCGCCATCAGCGACCGTCGGCCGGTGAATAAACAGCGCCGTGCTGGTATTGCTGTTGCCGTTAAAAACATAGTTGTCAAATAAGCGCAGGGTGGTTGTTGACACGGGCTGGGCGACGGCGCCAAAAGCGCTTTGGCCTCTAACCGTGAAATTGCCAGAAGTTGTGGCGTTGCCGGTAAACAAGCCGGAGCCGTTGACCATTAAAGTGGAAGTGGGCGCGCTCCATTCGCCAGTACCGGTATTAACCATCAAGACGCCGGAAGTCGTGGCATTGCCTTTAACCGTCAAATCTCGCCCCCCGGCCCAGGTCGTCGTGGCAAACCAGTTAGTCAAAGTAAAGATATCCGAGCCGCTTAAAGTCGCGATGTCTGTCCAATTATTGATGTAAACATTGTTTAAGCCGGCGGTCGCGCCCAGATAAGTTGAGCCCGTGGTCGTGGCATTGGCGCCGGAGTAGATATTGCCCTGGGTGAATAATCCGCCGGTAGTAGAAGCATAACCCCCGACATACAAAGTATCAGTCGTGGAAACATTGTTAAACTGGCCATAGCCCAAGCCCAGCAGATTGCCAGTTAGGACTTGATCCCCGGCCAGGGCGAATTCATAACCCGCCCAGGGCGAAGTCGTGGCCACGTTCAATTGATTGCCGACATACAGAGACTTGCTGGAAGTGGCGCTTTGGCCGAACCAGCCGGAACTTTGAGTAAAGAAGCCGCCGGTGGAAGTGGCATACTCGTTTGCTTCCAAAACGCCGGTGGTCGTGGCGCTGCCTTTAAAGTAACTGTTGCCAATGACATTTAAAGTGGAAGTGGCATTTTCCAAAGCCGAAGTCCCGACGACTAATTTGCCGGTGGTCGTGGCCGCGCCTTTAACCGTCAGGTCATTGTCCCCCGCCCAAGTGGTGGTGGCAAACCAAGCGGTTAAAGTAAAGTCGCCGGCCAAAGCCGAAATTTCCGACCAGCTGTTAATATATTGATTATTTAGACCCAAAGTTCCGAAGTAGCCCGAGTCCGTGGTGGTCGCACTGCCCTGATGATACAGATTACCCGCCAGAGCCATATTGCCCGAGATGGCCAATTTGGTATTTTCCCAAGGCGAAGAAGTGGCCACGGATAATTGATTGCCGATATACATCCGGTCCGTGGTCGTGGCTGACGGCAAGGTGGCGCCGGTATAGACTTGCAGAGTTCCGATATTAGTGGTGGTCGCGTTCAAAACCGAAAGTCTGCCATGAGAATAACCGGCCCAGCCGATAAAGATCGGGTCGGATTCCGAAGTAATGCCGGTGGTAGTAATATTAGTGACGCTGCTGCCGCCGGAAATGGTATTGGAGGGCGAGAGGGGCCAGTTGAAGACATGAACGCCGGTAAAGTCAATAATCGTGCCTTTATCAAAACTGATTGTGCCGCCGAAAGCGGTGTCGCCCAGCAAATATTTGCCCGGCTCATTAGTCAGCATGAGATTATTTTGCAGGAATTGGCTCGGGGCCGCGCTCACGGCTGGTGTTTGCGCCGCGGGCGCGTCTCGGTAAACAATTTCTTTGGTTTCAATAGTCTTAACTTTTTCCACGACCTGAATTTCGCGCTTGACGGTTTCTCTCAATTCGCGGTTGATGACTTCCCTGACCTGATTTGAGTTTACAATCTGGGTGATGATGGCTGTAGTTGAGGTCGCGGTTTGGGTTTTCGGCGTTCGGGAAACCTCAATGATTATCGGCGTGCTTTTTTGCGGGGCAAAAATATTCAGTAATTTATTCTTGGCGTTTTCCAAAATTTTGACAATCGGGAAGATGCCCGGCCGGACCAATTTGTTGAAGACTGACTGGTAATCCGCGCCGGCTAAAGTATGGTCAAATTTTTCCGGCGCGTTTAAAGCCTTGCCGAAAGTATTAGTCATGACATTGCTAAAAATATTATCAGTCTGGCTGGCGGCAAAAGTCTGGGCGCCGAATTTCAAGCCAAAGAAAACCAACAGCAAAACCGCGGCGAGCAGAGCCAGCTTGCGGAACTTCTTATTTAGTTGTGGACGGAAGTTGTCCATTTGGGTTAATTAGATTGGTTGGTTAATCTCTTGGCTTGTTTACTTTGTCATTCCGCATCTCGGCCGCCTCAAGGCTTACCAAAGTGCGATCTCGTGCGGGATGACAAGACTAAACTTTTATCTCTTATTTCTCTTTCCTTTGCTTCTCTTTTTTGTTTATTTTTAGCGAAATTTTGTTAGTTTTTGTTTTTATTTAGTGTTGATTTTAGTGTTTTTTTGTTTTAATTTAGCGTTTGTTTGTTTGTTTTGTTTAGTTTTTGTTTGTTATTTGATTTTTGTCTTGGTAAATAATGCGTGTTTTGTCAAGTTAAATTTGGTTGGTTTTACATTTTGGTTGATGGGGTTAATTCGTTAGGTTGCGCCTCCCCTCTCCCTGTCCCTCCCCCCTGCCCGCCTCGCCACTTATTTTTATTTTTTTGACAAACATCTTAATTTAATTTTATAAAGATTATATTGATAAAAAATTTCAACGGCGTGGCCATTCGGCCTTGAGCTCATGGCCGAAAGGCAGGCGGGCCGATTGGGGGGAGGGAACTATTTCTATTGGGGTTTGCTTGTAAATGTCGTTTTGTCTATTTTTAATCTCTTTGTTTTTTCTCTTTATTTTTTACTCTAAAAAACAAATATCAACTAGCCCTACCGATCTACCACCTCCGCCAGAGGCGGATCCGCCTCTGGCGGATACCAACCTACCAACCTAAATTCTAAACAGCAAAAAACGCGACTTTATCAAATCTACTTAGACTCGCTATCAACTTTCTTTTTGTTGATCCGCCGGGAATAAATAAATTTAATAAAATCGCGTTCAAAAATCCGGTAAGTCCGCTCGCCCATGAGACTTACCGGCAATTCGCCCGCTTCAATCCAGCGATAAACAGTCTTGAGGGATACCCCAAGGCGCTTTGCGACCTCCTCCATTGTCAGAAGATCATATCCGGCCATGGTTTTGGAGGTTTTTTATTATCGCGGATTTCGCATGCATTATACTTAAATTATAGACCTGATGTCCAGTTAAGTCAAGTAGTGTCTACTTATGTCTACTAAATATGATATAATTTGGCTTATTTTACATATTTAATACATTTTAATATTAAAGATGGTTTTGGGAGTTATGCACAGCGGGTTTTTTTGCCAACCCCTCTCCCTGTCTCTCCACTTCTCATCCCCTCTCTCTGTCTCTCCCCCTGATTCTCTTAAACCCTCTCCCTGTCCCTCCCCCTGATTAGGGGGAGGGAACAAAAGGCGAGTTTGGATGATAAAAACAGAGTTGAGTTAATTGATTAAGCCGGTAGGCTAAATCACAAAAGACAAGTAGCGACAAGTCGCGACTTGTCGCTACTAAAAAATCATTAATTAAAGATACACCAAGTACCCCGGAAATAAATAAAAAAGAGAAGCGGAGGAAAGAGAAATAAAGGTAAGCGATACTAAATAAGGAAAGACTATTTTTACAAGCAAGCCCCAATAAGAATAGTCCTCTCCCCCTGACTAGGGGGAGAGACAGAGAGAGGGTGTGGTATAAAAAATCGGGGGGGAGACAGCCCGCTTCGCCTCACGATAACTTAAGGAAAGCGAGGCGAGGGAGAGGGTGTGGTATAAAACAAAAAAGCTGATTCAATTTGAATCAACTTATAATGACTAACCACCTAACCACCTAATAACCTAATAACCTATCTACCTCGCTAAACCCCGAACTTCTTATAAAAAGTCTTCTTCGCCACTTCCACGATGCCAAAATAGACCGCGGTGACGCCGACTAAGAGAAAGAGAATCGGCAGGGGCAGGGGAGTGAAATCAAAGAAAACGCCGAGTTTGGTGTAAATAAACATTAAAACAATGGCCGTCGTGATCAGACCGGTATAGAATAACGTCTTACTGGGCAAGCTTTGCCAGAACCATTTTTTGGTCCGAATGATATAGACAACCACCACCTCGGTTAAAAATGATTCCCAAAACCAGCCGGTCTGAAAAAGTGAGGCATTGGCCTTAAAGACTAAAAGCAGAAGACCGAAGCTGATAAAATCAAAAAGCGAGCTTAATAAGCCGAAGCGGACCATGAAATTGCTGATGATTTTCATGTCCCAGTGCTTGGGTTTTTTCAGATATTCTTCATCCACTTTGTCCGAAGAAATCGCCAGCATGGGAAAATCGCTTAAAAAATTTAAAAGCAGAATCTGGACCGGCAACATGGGAATAAAAGGCAGGAAAATCGCGGCGCCGGCCACGGAAAACATGTTGCCGAAATTGGAATTGATCGTGGCTAAAATGTATTTTAAGGTATTACCGAAGGTTTTTCGGCCTTCAATGATGCCGTCGGCTAGAACCGAAAGCCCTTTTTCCAAAAGCACGACATCCGCGGCTTCTTTGGCCACGTCCACGGCCGAATCAACCGAAACGCCGACATCCGCGGCGCGCAGAGCCGGCGCGTCATTGACCCCGTCGCCCAGAAAGCCGACCGTATGCCCCAGACTTTTATAAGCGTTGATGATTCTTAATTTATGCTCGGGCGTGATTTTGGCAAAAATATTGGCGGCTTCAACTTTGGCTTTCAGCTGTTCTTCGGTCATGGCCTCAATTTCCTGCCCCAGCAGAATTTTCGAAGTCCGGCAGTTTAGCTCGCGGCAAACATGAACAGCCGTCAGCTCGCTGTCGCCGGTCAGGATTTTTATCCGCACACCCAGGTTTTTAAAGGCGGCCAGAGATTTTTTGGCGGTTTCTTTGGGTTTGTCGGAAAACGCCAGATAGCCGGTTAAAATTAAGCCGGTTTCATCATCCGGGCCGTATTTCGACTTGGAGCCGATTTCTTTATTGGCGATTAAAAGCAGGCGCAAGCCGTCTTTTTCCAATCGCAGAAATTTTTCCTTCAGTTTCTTGAGATTCGGCGCCAAGGATTCGGTTCGGCCGTTAAGTTTGGCTTTACGGCAGACCGCCAGCATTTCTTCCACCGCGCCTTTGCAGATTAATTGGCGTTTGCCCCGGCATTCGGCAATAACGCTCATTTTCCGGCGGGTAAAATCAAACGGCAGGCTGTCTAAAACCTCGCAACCCTTGATTTCGGCGGCAACCTTTTCTTTTTTGCCGGTAACGATTATCGCTTCATCCAAAGGATTGCCGAAAAAATCCTTGGCCACGGTCAAAGAATTGCAAAGCCAGGCGTCGGCCAGAACCAGCCGGTTGTTTTTGCCGGTTAAATCATAAAAGCCCTCAAGCGAAATTTTGCCTTCGGTTAAAGTGCCGGTCTTATCCGTGCATAAAATATCAACATTGCCCAGATCTTCAATGGACATCAGCCGTTTGACAATCACTTTTTTCTTGGCCATTTTTTGGGCGCCGTTTGAGAGATTAATCGTGATAATCATCGGTAAAAGCTCGGGGGAAATGCCCACGGCAATGGCTAAGGAAAAAAGCAGGGATTCGGCGATGTTGTGCTTAAAAACTGCCAGGATTAAAAAGATGCCCAAAGTAAAAAACAAGATGACTTTGGCCAATAAAATGCCGAATTTTCCGATGCCTTTCTGGAATTCGGTTTCCTGGGGCTTAGCCTGCAAAAGATGGGCGGTTTTGCCCAGCTCGGTGTTTTTAGCCGTGGCAATCACTATGCCTTTGCCGCTGCCTTGGGCCACGTGCGTGCCCATAAAAGCCAGATTGGCCATAGCCTGGGGCAGGTAATTATTGACCCCCAGGGGCTTGGCGTTTTTTTCCACGGGAAAAGATTCGCCGGTCAACAGAGATTCGTTAATCAGCAAATCATCGGTTTCAATCAGCCTTAAATCGGCGGGCACGGCTTTGCCCAAATCAAGCAAGACAATGTCGCCTAAAACTAAATTGGCGGCGTTGATCATTTGGGGCTTATTGTCGCGAATAACCGTGGTTTTCAGCGACACTTTTTTCCTTAATTTATCCATGGCCGATTCGGATTTGTATTCCTGGAAAAACGCCAAAACCGCCGAACACAAAATAATCAGAACAATAATGCCGGTGGAAACCGTTTCACCCAGGATACCAGAGATGATGCTGGCGGCCAATAAAATTAAAACCAGCGGGCTTTTGAACTGGGACAATAAAATTTTCCAGGCCGGGCGCTTGGTTTGGGCCTGGATTTCGTTTTTGCCGTATTTTAAAAGCCGGCTTTTGGCTTCAGAAAAACTCAAGCCTTTCCGGCTTGAATCCAAATCCGCCAAAACCTCGGCGGCCGGCATTTTCCAGTATTTTGTGATTGATTGGTTATTCATAGTTATGTTTTTATTGTAGCAAGAAATTAGCGGTTTGGCGATTTGTTTTACTTCCCCTCACCCCCGCCCGCATCGCTACGCGAGCAAGCTCGCTTGCGATGCATTGCGGGCGGGCTGTCCCTCCCCCCTGCCCGCCTCGCCACTTACGTCAATCTTTTTGATAAATATTTTAATCTAATTTTATAAAGGTTATTAATAAAAAATGTAAACGGCGTGGCAGGCGGGCTGACTAGGGGGAGGGACAGGGTGAGGGTGCGGTATATAAACCAAAAACCGCCCCTTTGCGGAGGCGGTTCTTGTTTATATTGGAAAGTCTTAGATTTTGCTGACTTTCACGGCGGCGGGGCCTTTCGGAGTATCGCTGACTTCGAAAGTGACGGCGTCACCTTCGCGTAAATCAGCGAAAGTGCAGCCGACCAGCTCGTTGCCGTGGAAAAACAAATCTTTTTCCTGACCTTCTTGGCTGATAAAACCGAAGTTTTTGTCAGTCAATTTTTTGATTGTTCCTTGCATAGATGTGAGTTCGCAGAAATAGAGTGAATTAAGATATAGAGAGGAGAAATTCGACTTTATTTCTACGCTAACTATATGTAGGTAATGATAGCACGAATTGGAATAAATGTCAATTTGGGAAGCGAAATAGCGGGAGCAAGATAAGTTTTCAGCCCGCTTCGGCCGCGAAGCGTGGCGAGCAAGATAAGCAAGATAAGACTAAAGTTTAACTTCTTATCTTGCCTATCTTGCTTATCTCGCCTATCTTGCTGTGTTTGTCTTGGTTGCGCAAAAACCGCCCCGATAAATTTGAGACGGTTTTTGCGTATTTTGTAATTTTATTTAGATGAACAGCGGAGCCAAAACCAGAGTAATCGTGGCCAGCAATTTGATCAAGACGTGAATGGACGGCCCGGCCGTGTCCTTGAACGGATCGCCGACCGTGTCGCCGACCACCGCGGCTTTATGAGTGTCCGAACCCTTGCCGCCGTAGTTTCCCATTTCAATGAATTTTTTGGCATTATCCCAGGCGCCGCCGCCGTTATTGAAGAACAGCGCCATCAAAATACCGGCAATCGTGCCGACCATTAACATGGCGGCCACGGCTTCCGCGCCGATGCCCAGGAGTCTGAAACCCATGCCGACGGCAATGGGAAATAAAATTGCGAGCAATCCCGGGGCAATCATTTCTTTCAAAGCGCCCTTAGTGACGATATCCACGCAGCGGCCGTAATCGGGCTTGTCTGTTCCGGCCAAAATTCCCGGCTTTTCTTTGAACTGAGCCCGAACATCGTTAATGACGTAATAAGCGGCCCGGCCCACGGCGCGGATCGCCAAAGCGGAAAATAAGAAAACCAACATCGCGCCCAATAAGCCACCGACAAAAACCGCCGGCTTGGCGATATCAACGCTTTCCAGCGGAGTGCCGTAATTTCTAACTTCGTCCAAATAAGCGGAGAAAAGCAGGAAAGCGGCGAGGGCGGCCGAACCGATGGCATAGCCCTTGGTCAAAGCCTTGGTCGTGTTGCCCACGGCGTCCAAACGATCTGATTTTTCCCGGGCTTCGGCCGGCTGTTTGCTCATTTCCACGATGCCGCCGGCGTTATCGGCAATCGGGCCGAAAGTATCCATGGCTAAAATATAAGCCGCGGTGGCTAACATGCCCATCGTCGCCACGGCCGTGCCGAACAAGCCGGCATTGGGAAAGCCGGAATTCTTGCCTAGATAGTAAGCGCTTAAAATCGCCGCGGAAATTACCAAAACCGGCAAGGCCGTAGATTCCAAGCCGACCGCGATGCCGGAGATAATATTGGTGGCCGGACCGGTCTGGGAAGCCTCGGCGATTGATTTGACCGGGCGATATTTGTATTCGGTGTAGTATTGCGTGATAAAAACAAAAGCCATGGAAGTAACAACGCCGATAATGCCGCAGGCGAAAAAGTACAACCAGGCATTGGGTACAGCTTCATTATATAAAAGCAATCTGGTCGCCAAACCGAAACCCAGCATAGCCAAGATTACGGCCAGGTAGTAGCCGCGGTTAAGCGATTTCATCGGGTCTTCATTTTCTTTAACCTTAACCGCCATAATGCCGACAACGGAAGCGATGATGCCGAAAGCGCGCGCAACCAGCGGAAAAAGCATGACGCCTAAAACCCAGGCCGGATTGGCCAAGGGAAACTGGGCGGCCATCACCGCGCCCAAAATCATGGCGCCGATGTTTTCCGCGGCGGTTGATTCAAAAAGATCCGCTCCGCGGCCGGCGCAATCGCCGACGTTGTCTCCGACTAAGTCCGCGATGACGGCGGGGTTTCTCGGATCGTCTTCGGGAATGCCGGCTTCAACTTTGCCGACCAAATCAGCGCCGACATCAGCGGCTTTGGTGTAGATGCCGCCGCCTAGCTGGGCGAATAAGGCGACAAACGAAGCGCCGAAGCCGTAGCCGATGATTAAAAACGGAATTCTGGCCGGATCAACCGCGGTGGTTAATCGTACCAAAATATAAAGGCCGGAAACGCCCAAAAGGCTCATGGCTACGACCAATAAACCGGAAACCGCGCCGCCTCTTAAAGCGATGCGCAGACCTTCATTGACGCTTTTCATGGTGCCGGCGGCGGTGCGGATATTGGTTCTGATGGAAATCCACATGCCGATGTAGCCGGCCACGAGTGAACAAGCCGCGCCGAGAGAAAAAGAGAGGGAAATCCAAAAAGCCAAGGATAAGGCCGTGTCGACCGGATCAAAAGATTGATGGCTCCGCAAAAAGCCGTAGCCGATAAATAAAAAAGCGGCAAAAACCAAGGCGAGGATGATGATGGTTTTAAACTGCCGTTTAATGAAAGCTTCGGCGCCTTCCTTAATCGCGTTGGAAATGGCCTGCATGGCCTCGGTGCCAGTGTCCTTTTTTAAAACCCATTTGGCCAGATAATAGGCCCAAATCAGTCCGAACGCGGAAATGCCGATGACTAATCCCATGAGTGATGTTTCATTCATAAGTCTTATTTCAGTTAATAATTATTTGATAATTTATTAACAATTTAGCAGGTTTTTTAAAAAAAGGCAATAGCCGAGCGGATGGGACACGGATTGGCACGGAGAGAACGGATAAACACGGATAAAAATAGATAAAACAACATTTTCAAACAAGCCATAATAAAAATAGTTCCTCCCCTCTTTGAGGGGAGGACAGGAGGGGTGGACGTTTTTCCCCCTTTTTGCCTTAATCCTTCACTACTCGTCAACCACCCCTTTCCCCTCCTTAAAAAGGAGGGGAACTATTTTTATTTTCGTTTTTTAAAAATTTAATCTTTTGCTATTTATTATTTTTTAGCTACAGCCTTTATTTCTCTTTCCTATGCTTCTTTTTTTAAAAAGAAAAACCTTTCAACGGTTGACTTTTTTACTCATAAATGATAGTTTTATTTTTATGAACAGGAAAAGCAAATATATTTTTTTGTCTCAATTTAACGCTTTTCTTTCACGCGGCGCATTAAGCGCGGTTTTTTTAGCTTTGGCTTTTTATCCTTCAACCGCGGTTCTGGCCGAGACTTCGACTTCAACGGCAACCACCACGTGGCCGACCCTGGTCGAAAGCGAAGCCGCGGTGCGTTCTTATTTCGCCGAGATTCCCATCATGATTTCTATCGCGAAATGCGAATCCGGATACCGCCAACACAACAGCGACGGCACGCCGCTGCGCCATCTCGATTATATCGGCGTCTTTCAGATCGATGAGAATATCCATGCCAAAAAGGCTTTGGGTTTGGGCTGGGACATTCATACTCTGGACGGCAATCTGGCTTACGCCAAATATTTATATAATCAATTGGGCGCCGGGCCATAGCCCACCTGTTCCAGGCTGGCCGCCGATTCGGTCTCGACTTTAACGCGCAATTTAAAAATCGGGGACGAAAATTTCCAGGTAAAAATTTTGCAGCAGCTTTTGAATAAAGCCGGCTTTATTATCGCCAAATCCGGTCCGGGTTCGGCGGGCCGGGAATCAACTTTTTTCGGCTCTCTGACCAAGGCGGCGCTTAAACGTTTCCAGTGCGCCAAAAAGATCGTTTGCGAAGGCAACGAAGCCGCGACCGGCTACGGCCAGGCCGGCCCGCGCACGCGCGCGAGCCTTTGGCTGGCGGGGGAAGCGAAGCGATGAAGCGATGGGAGCCCGCCTTCGCTCGTCTTCGACGAGCTACGGCGTGGCAAAGCGATGGGTGATATTTAGTTTGATTGACAATATTGATGATTTAAGCTATTATAACTTTTGTCAAACGTTCAATCAGTTAACTGTTAAATGTTAATTGTTAATAGTTATTTATCCGGCCCTATCGTCTAACGGTTAGGACACCACGCTTTCAATGTGGTAATCGGGGTTCGATTCCCCGTGGGGCTACCAATCAAACAACGCTTTAAAATATGAGTTATGGTTTTCATCCACCGAAGCTCCGACTAAGCAATTGTAAAGTCAGGAGCGTAGGTGGACGATTCCCCGTGGGGCTACCAAGCTTTAAAATAATACCCGATAAAATGACTGGCTAATCTTTTGCGGGAAAGCCAAAATCAAATGATATGGGTAAACATGAACGCGAATCAATCGAGGAAGCGGAAAAGATTATAGTAAAACTGTTAAATAACGAAAGTTTGTCAAAAAGTGATTTGAAAAATCATTGGCTTGAACATACCAGATCCATTGCCAAAAAAATTAAAAAGGATTTTTCTGATATTACTTCCGTGAGGCATTTAGGCAACGATTATGCGACTATTGGAGATATATCATTCATGTATTATGGCCAGGAAATTATTGTTGAGGCAAAAATGAGCGATAAGAAATCAGGGCGCGGCACTAAGGCTAATATCAGTCAAAATGCTTTAACGGAGAATAAATTATTTGGAGGGGGTGTGGATAGCTGGAGTGAATTTCGGAATAAAAAACGACATGATCTATGGGTAATGAAATATTTAGATGAATTTAAGGAATATCCTGAAAATTTGCCGCAAGATAAAGAGAATAAAGCCAGATATTTGCGAAAGTTCAAGAAAAAGAATAAAAAAGCGGCAGAAATACTTAATGAAATACAAAAACGGGATCGGAGAGAAAAAGAAGAATATCTGTTATATTTAAGCAAACAAAAACAGATTCCGGAAAATATCAGGCGATTTCTAAGCCTGATTATTCTCGGAATCCATAAGAAAGAAAAAATATCGGCGCTTATCCGGTCGGATGATTTTATATTCAAGGCGCAAAAATTAATTTTATATTACGGAAATTTGTCCGATAAGAAAATCATTGTTTCCAGCGAGGATGTGGGCAGTTCTTTAAAGAAGATTTTATCCAAATTTAAATATTTTAAAATAAATTTTTCGCCCGATGTTACTTGTTGTAAATTAGTTGGAGTTGATTCTAAAGGCAATAATGTTACGCTTTTACAAATCGTGCTGCATTGGAAGAATATAGCGCAAGGAATTAAAACTCCCTGTCTGAATATTTTTGATTAATCTAGTAAATCCTTTTAAATTTTATATATCCAAAGGGAAAAGTTTCTCCAATTCCGTCTTTGATATTTGGGTATTACCGGTAATACATCGAACCACTTTTAATTTTTCAGGAGAAGACAGCTGCCTAATGATTTCGCCCAGCGAAATATTTTTTTTAAGATTTTTTTCTGGCAAGTTAAATTGTCCTTGACCCGTATTTTTAGCGGGAGTGATAACGTTGACGTGATTTTCGGCAAAAAATTTCATCCCCGGCGGTATTAAAGCCGCCTTCAATTTAGCGGAATTTACCGTTCCGGTTATGCGATTAACGACAATGGCCGGCCCGATATCAGGGCCGTTTTTTGCAATATATTGGGGTTTTTTGTCGTTAGTGGATAGTTTAAGGGCGTTAGCGATGATATTTTGCGCCCAAATTAAAGGTGTGCCTTTTTTCTTATCATTAGTTAAATAATTTTTATTTTCATTCCATATTACCCGGCCGGTTTTTACTTCATAGCCGAGATCATATAATGTCGCTTTATTGTCAAATGCCTTTTTAAGATATTCAACATTTTCGCTAAAAATCAATATTCCATTTTTTTTAAAAATATAGTCGCCTTTATTTTTTCCTTTTTTAAGAATTAGCAGCATTGTGGTCTGCTGCGCTTTATGAAATAACTTTGGGTCGTCAAGAACATGCAAATATTCAATATTGGCGTTTTCCACGATAAAATTCCGCAATTTAGCGAAATAAGCGCCATTATTCATTGAAGGCGGTATCACGTACGCCAAATATCCGCCTTCTTTCAGCCACTTTAACCCTTGGTAAACAAATAAACTAAAAATATTTACCCGGCCGCTAATAATGGTTTGAAATTTATTTTTTATTTCTACTGGAGGTGTAAATTCAAAATATGGCGGATTGCCAATGACATAATCAAACGTCCTATATTGCTCGTTTTCCAATGAATCAATGCATTCCAATTTAGCCTCGGAAATATTTTTTTGGGATATTCCAACAAGATTTTTATCAATTTCCCAGCCGTATAAATCCGCCCGCGGAAAGTATTTTTTTGCCGTCAGCAAAAATTCACCGGTGCCGCAAGCCGGATCAAGTATTTTTGGATGGTTAATGTTTTTTGGCAGCTGTTCTATTAATGCTTCACGAACCGGTTTTGGCGTGAAATACTGGCCTAATTTTTTTCTATATTTTATATCCGCTTGGTTGATGTAAGAAGTCGTATTTTCCGTAAAATCACTATTTTCTTCATTATTGCCAAAATTTCTTATAACGCTGATAACCCTGCCCTGAATAGTTACATTTTTGGCGTAAATTGGTTTAAATGACGGATTAGCCGGCTGTAATCTAATTTTATCTTTTTCTTTAAAAAACCTTTTTAAAGTCGCTTCTTCCTGGTTAATAAGCGCCACAACCATATCGCCGTTTTCCGCCTCATTTTGTTTTCTAATAATTACTTTATCGCCGTTAAATACGCCATCGTTAATCATACTGTCTCCTTTTACCCGTAAGACGAAATGTTCTCCTGATCTGGCTAGCAGATTCTTAGGAACAGCAAGAGTTTCTTTTTCCTCAATCGCTTCAATCGGCCGGCCCGCGGCAATGGCGCCGACTAAAGGAATTTTTACCATTTCAGTTTGTTCATTTAATTCTATGCCTCTGACTGAATTATCCTTTTTAATTAAAAATCTTTTTTCAATCAGCGCCTCAACATGTTCATGGACAGTTGAAAAAGCCTTCTTCGTATGATGGCTTATTTCTTCAAAAGTGGGAGAAAACCCATTTTTATCTATGTATCCTTTGATATAATCAAGGATTTGTTTTTGTCTGGGAGTTAATGCCGGCATACTTGACTTATTTTTTGAAAAGGAGTATATTTATAGTATATCCGATAATTTCCCGATAGTCAAAATAATTATCCACAGGAATTGTATAATGTAAATATTTTTTATTATTTCTCTGCCAAAAAAGATTTGCCGTTTCAGGCAAGTCTTTTTTGTTTTGACAAAATTAGTTTTTACTGATAATATACATTTATTGGATAGTTGATTGTTGGAAAATTTTAATTTTAAATAATATGCCTAAAATAATTAAAAAAATAAAGAAGCGCCGGGCAATGACAACCGAGGCCGCCAGGCGGGTAAAACTCGCCGGTCATGAGGCAGAAAAAGAGTTTGCGGATTTGATTGGCGGTTTTATTTATCCCGGTTCCAGAAAAAAAGATGTAGTTGATGCCCAAGGCAATATTCATTCAGTTAAGAGTGGAGATTTAAAATGGCAGATATTTCTTTACGGGAAAAATAGATTTGAAACCAGCATCGGTTTTTTGGGTGCGCCGTTTTTCATCGCTTGCATAAACAGTTTTCCGGATAATTGGAAAAAATACGGGAAAAATAAAAGTTTATTCAAAACTCGCCTGCAAAAGCCGATGAGAGATTTAAAAAAGTTTTTAACTGGTAAAGAAAAATATTTTTTGCATAGTAATAAACTTATTTTTTTACTGGAAGCGCTGTTTCATAGCAGTGAAGTTGATTATTTTACGGTTAAAGAGGGATTGCGATTTCATGTTTTTGACGCGGGAGAGGTGATTAATACTATTAATTCCTCGGTAAATCTTGCCAATTCAAAAGCCAGCCAGGACGGGCAGATGAATGACCAAAAAGTGATTTTTAAATTGACGGATTCTGATATTACCATTGGCGAGATAGAAATGCGCAATGACAGTTTAGTCCATTTCAAGCAAGTTAAATTCTGGATGGACCGAGAAAAAACCCTTAAATTGCTAAAAGACAAGATTAAACCGGCAAAACAAAAAAGCGAAAGGATAATCGCTTACGGCCGGGCAATAAGCAGGTTTAAATTTAAACCGTAAAATCAATTTGATTTCGGCCTACGCCGACCGAAGTCGGCTTCGGCCGACGAATGTCGGCGGGCAGAAAATAATAATCTCGTGAGATTCTTTGACGTGATTATGATTGCCGTTTTTCCGGTTTAAACCTATTCTGGTTTCGCCTTGGCCCATGGTGTATTGCCATTTTGGAAAATACTGCTTATATTCACTGTACCAATCCCTGATAGTTTTGCAATTATTATATGAAAGCACAAAGCCACCTTTGTGTTTTTTTAATAAATCCCTTAATTTTTCGTGTTCAAAGCCATTATGATGGACCGGAATATTTCTCATCGGGTATATCCCTCTAAACATTTTTGTATCTTCCCCGAGCAAATATGGCGGATCACAGTAGAAAAAATCATTGGGATATTCGGTAAACGCTTTTTCAAAACTTGAGCATTCAATTTTTATATTTTTAACGGAAAAATCCCTGACTTTTTCAATTGTTGTTTTATAACGTTCCTTATTCAGGTATATTTTAGATGGCCAGCCTAAAAATCCTGGTCCATATGATAAATTATGATTAAAATAATAATAAGAAGCCAAATTAAAAGGTGGTAATTTAATTTTTTTCTTCCATTGAGCTTTCAATTTATCCTTTATTTTTTTATAGGTGCTTTCATTGGGTTTAAATTTTAATAATTTTTTATATAAAGCTTTTGGGTTTTTAATCTGGATTTGCCAATAATTGACAAGAATATCAAATATATCGCAGCCGATTATTGGTAGATCGAGATATTTATTGCAGGCAATTTCAACTGATCCACCCCCAAAAAAAGGCGAAACAAGTCTTTTTATATTGTCCGGTAATAATTCTACAATAAAACCAACTCCCAAACTTTTACCCCCAGCATAACGCAGAGGAGACACCACCACTCTTTTATATTTATTAACGCTATCCGGATTATTGCTTTTGATACTGTTTAAAAATTTGTTTTTCTTTTCAACAAATTTCAATGTTTCCGCATCTAAATTTTTAAAATTATTAATTTCAATTTTATTATCTAAGTTTCTGATAATTTTTGTCACTACGCCCCTTATCTCAACCTCTTTTCTGAAAAATGGGAGTAAAGTTTGGTTTGCGGGCTGTAAACGGAATTTTGTTTTTTCCTTATAAATTTTTTTTAAGGTAGCCTCATTGTCATCAATAATCGCTACAACAGTTTGGCCGTTTTCTGCAGTTTTTTGCTGTCGAATAAGGACTATATCGCCATCAAAAATCCCTTCATTAATCATGCTATCACCGGTTACCCGTAAGGCATAGTATTTGCTCATGTCATCAATTTCGTCTTTTAAAACAGCAACCGTTTCGCTTCCCGCCTCAACCGCTTCAATCGGCTGGCCCGCGGCGATAGTGCCTACTAAAGGAATCTCAATCATCTCCTTGTTATTAGTGTCTAAAAGTTGAATTGCCCTTGGCTGATTATCCAGTTTTTCTAAAACTCCCTTTTCCCGAAGAGTTTCCAAATGTTCATGGATTGTGCCTACTGCCTTTTTAAAATGCCGCGCCATTTCTTCAATCGTGGGAGAATAGCCGTTTTTATCAATATATCGCTTAATATAATCTGAAAGCTCTTTTTGTTTTTTAGTCAGCATATCTATTGACATTATTTATAGTTGGGGATATATTATCAGTATACCCGAAAATAAACCGAAAATCAAAAAGGGTTATCCACAGGTATGCGGATTGACAATTTAACGCGATTATGATAAGATTTTTAATCAATATTGATCTTTGAATTTCAACAGCTTTGGATCAAATGAGGTGAAAGGAACGACGATATGGATATAGAAAAGTTTCGCATTGAAAGCGCGCTTGAAACAATCGGCCGTTATCTTGAGCGGCTGATTGAATACCAAAAGAAAGAAGATGAAATTCCTGACCCGCCTGATTTTGAGAAGGATATTTTAAGAAGAATGAAGCTGAGTTTTTTTGGAAAAAATCAGAGGCAAGAGATTGATTCTGGCAACGAAGAAGCCTCTGAAGTTTTTGATCCGGAAAAAGAAGGTTTGGCCGAGATTGACCGCAAAATCACAAAATTAGCCGAGAGATTAGGCTATTGCGAGGAAGAGGCTGGTCCGGACGAAGACCTTTCTTTTCCGGTAAAAAGCGAGGCCGGCAATGAAGTGATTCAATATGCCTATAGAATTTTAGGCATTTGCCTGGACGATCTTAAGATTGAGTACTTGCCAAATCCGGAGCAGTTAGACATAGTTTTTCGGATGATTGAATTTTGCCACCGGCTGGAAGCCGAGTTTCCGGAAGCGCGAAAAGCGGTAAAAATCGGCTGGTTTGAAAAATTCAAGATGGGAAACCGAATTAAGTATTATTACGTAGATTTGGTCTGCAGTGGCGGTTTTGAAGGCGTAGTCAGCTTCTACTCATCGCGGCTTAGCTTAAGTAAGAGACATCTTCGGTTCACCTTAAAGGTTTGGCTGAAGTGGAAGTGGCGGCGCTTTGAACGTTGGCTGGAGGGCAAATTGAGTTTATAGCCCCTGAATATTTTCAGGGGTTTTATTTATCAAAAAAGATTTGCTTTTCAGCAAACCTTTTTTGTTTTATGCGAATTAATTATTAATTAGATGGCCGGACCGTCCAAATAGCTGTCGGCATGAATCTGGCTGACCGGGCTGATGTCGGCCCAATTATTGCCGGCGCCGCGGAAAGCCGCGTCGGAAGAATAGGGCCGTTTCGTGTTGCCGGAAATATTATAGATGGTGGATTTGCCGGAAACCTTGATTAAAGTTGCGGTCGGATACTGGGCATAGTCCAGGCTGTTGATTCTGGCGACATTGCCCCAGTAATTGCCGGGATAGCTGACAAAAACCGTGCCGGTCGGGATCAGGAGCTTCAGCCAGCGCTTTTCCGCGCGCTGATGCAGGTAATAAACTTCCGGATTGTCCGGCAGTTTGACCAGGCTGGCCACGGGGTAGCTTTCCAAAGTTTTTCTGGAAACGGTTTTAATCTTATTCCAGTTCAGCCCGTATTCGTTGAAAGAGGCGGGGCTGGTGATGTATAAGCGCTGGTTGGTGGCCAGAATCGCCCAAACATCCGGACTGTCATTGGTTTTATACAAAGCTTTCATCAAAGTGTATTTCGGATTCGGGCCGTTCAAATAAACCGAGTTGGGGTCGTATTCCGCGCCCGCGACTTGGCCGGTGTTGCCGGTATAACCGGAATTTTGCAGATGGCTGTAGTCAATGATATTTTGAATACTGCAGCCGTCCGGCATGGGGTTGAATTTCAGCCGGGAATCGGGGATAAACCGGAAGGTCGCGCCGTAATGGCGCCGGTCGGCATAGAAAATTTCAAGCTTATGATAGCCGGCCGTGAGCTGGACGGTCCGATTTTCCGTTTTTGCCGGATGAAGGCCGCCCAAATTAGAAACCAGCTGATCGTCAATTAAAAGCCAGGAATCATCATCGGAAGTAAGGCTGTAAGTGTAATTGCCGTTTTCCGGCACGAGCATGACCGCCCGCCAGTTCACCGCGAAATGATTGGATTTGCCGGGAATCGGAAAAAAATTATCGCCAAAGTTCAATTGCTTGTCAATCCGGCTGAAAGATAAATAATTTGCGTTATACCAGTCGTTTTGGCGGCCGACTTTCGTCCAGGCGCTGCCCGCCGGCAGTTCAACGTCAGGATGGTTATCAGGCAAACTATAATATAAGCCGAAATAGCCGACATGCTTGGTGATATCAATGCCCATGCTCGGATCAGCCAGGCAAGCGCCGGCGCCGGCATTATAATTGTAATTCGTATTGCCGGCATTGGTCCCGGCCGCGGTCTTAAACGACATAATTGAAGAAATGCCGTTAGAAATGTCATCATTGGCCATCAGCCGGAAGTAATAGTCGGTACTGGCGGACAAGCCAAAGACGGTAATTGACTGCTGGGACAGCTTCTGGCTGGTTACTAAATACCATTGCAGGCTGTTGGCCACGATGCCGTAATCCACCCGGCCGTAAGCCGCGCGGTTAGTTTGCCAGCTGATAGTCGCGTTGGAGTTGGTTACATTAGTAACCAACACATTGGAAATAACTAAGGGTTCCAGGGCATTTACTTCGTTTATTGGGGCTAAAAAGCCGAATAAAACAAAGATTACTAATTGCCAGCAAATTACTTTTTTGGCTAAATTGATTGATTTTTTAGTCATAATTTTGTTCATAAGGTTGGGTTATTGTTAATAATATCTTATTATACCATAGGTTTTTAACTTTGTCAAGCCTTGGATGGTCTTTTTTCTAAATAACCAAATTCGTATGCTCCTACGAAATACGAATTGGTACAAATATATGAATAAATTTTAATTGGCGTTTAGCGGCAAGTATTCGTATATTCCGTATGGATTTGTATTTCGTAGGAGCATGAAGTACTTGATTAATATCGCTAAATCGTTTATAATAAGTATGAAATTATGGCGGAAGACACTTTAGAACAATTCAAAGACCGTTTTTTCCTGGCCGGCAAAATTGACCGGTTTGAAGATAAAATGGCGGTGATTATTTTAGCTGACAGCCAAAAGCTGCTTTGGCCGATCAAAGATTTGCCCGAAGACAGCGAAGCGGGGGCGGAAGTCAGATTGATTTTAAGCACGGCCAAAAGCGACGAGCAGGAAAGAGAAAGAACGGCCAAAGCGATTTTAAACGAAATTTTAAAAAATTCCGGTCAAAATGGCGCAAAACAACCAGAATAAAAATCAAAATAATTTGTTTAAAAAACCCAAAAAAAACCGGCGGCAAGTTTTTGCCGTTGTTTTTTTCGCCGCCTTATTAGCCGCGCTGGCCGCCCTGGCCGGCTGGTTTGAAATCAGCTATGCCGAGAGCTTTTACCCGGGCGTAAAAATAAACTCTTTAAGCCTGGGCGGCAAAACCAAGCCCGAAGTTCTGGAGCGGTTAAAAGCGATTGAAGCGGAAATTAAAAAACAGGGCTTGAAATTTATCGCCGAAGGCCAGGAAATAAAAATTGATCCTTTGGTGATTTCAACTTTCAGTCCGGATTTTGCCCGGCCGCTTCTGATTTTTGACTGGCAAAAAACCGTTGATGAGGCTTACACCGCCGGCCGCGGAGGAAATTGGCCGCAGAATTTAAAAGATCAAATCAAAATTTTAATTTTTGGCCGGCAAATGCCGGTGGCTTATAATTTGGACCAGCCGGAATTGATAAATATTTTAACCGATAAATTTTCCGGCCTGGAAAAACCGCCGGCTGAAGCCAAATTAGAAATTAAAAACGGCCAGGCCGAAGTTTCGGCCGAACAGTCGGGCTATATTTTTGATTATCAAAAAGCCGCCGGCGAATTGGCGGTAAAAATTGAAGCCATGCAATTGGGCGCGATTAAATTGGATTTGATTTTTACCGAACCGAAAATTAAAAAGCAGGACACGGCCGAAGCTTTAAAAGGCCTGGATAAAATCTTGGCGCTTGAAGAAATCAAGCTTAGAGCCGAGGGCAAAGAATGGAAATTAGCCAAAGAAAAATTCAGCGCCTGGCTTGAATTTCAATTTAAAGGCAATCAAGTGGTTTTAGCCGTAAATAAAGATCAAGTTTTGGCCTATTTGGCCGAGATCGCCAAAGAAGTTGACGTGCCGGTCGTGGACGCCAAAATTGAGCTGGCCGGGGAGCGGGTTATCAGCTTTACGCCCAGCCAGGAAGGCAAAAATTTGGATCAGGAAAAAGCCTATGAAAATATCAGCGCCAATATTTTAGCCGGCCAGAGCGGGGAGATTGAGCTTTTGGTAGCGGTGACGCCGGTTAAAATCGCCACTGGCGACGTCAATGATTTGGGGATTAAAGAGCTGATCGGCCGGGGCGTTTCCAATTTCAAGGGCAGTCCGAAAAACCGGCGCCACAATATCGCCGTCGGCGCCAAATCTTTAAACGGGATTTTAATCAAGCCCGGGGAAGAATTTTCTTTATTGAAAGCCTTGGGTCCGATTGACGGCGAGCACGGCTATTTGCAGGAGCTGGTCATTAAAGGGAATCGCACCGTCCCCGAATACGGCGGCGGCTTATGCCAAATCGGAACCACGACTTTTCGGGCGGCCCTGCGATCCGGCCTGCCGATTACCCAGCGCCAGAACCATTCTTACCGCGTGGTTTATTACGAGCCGGCCGGCATGGACGCCACGATTTATGATCCTTGGCCGGATTTTAGATTTCTTAACGACACCGGTTTTTACATTCTTTTTATGGCCAGGGTTGAAGGCGACGATCTGATTTTTGATTTTTACGGCACCAAGGACGGAAGAAAAGTAGTGATTAATCCCGATCCGCCAAAGATTTTTAATATCACCGGTCCCGGGCCGGTGCGCTATATTGATTCCACAGACTTAAAGCCGGGGGAAAAGAAAAAATTAGAATCGCCCCATAGCGGCGCGGACACGTACTTTAAATACACCGTCACTTATCCCAGCGGAGAAGTAAAAGAGCAGGAATTTAAAAGCCATTACGTGCCTTGGCCGGAAGTTTGGTTAGTCGGCGCGGCGCCAAGCTCAACCGAGCCGATTGTTTCTTTGCCCCCCGGCTGATTAAAAAATCGTCCCGCACCAAGCCCGAATAGTCGTCATTAATGGTTAAATTAATTTTACGGAAACGCCTAAAATTTAAAGCGCTAATGTCGGCTTACGTTTGTTAAATATTTATTTCCCCAAATGGCTTGATGCGGGACTCGCTAAGTAGTATATTAAAAAATCGCCTGCGGCCATAAGGCCGAGACGATTTTTTAAGGTTTGGTCAGACTGCTCCGCCCAAAATTTTACAGACAGTTGATATTATATCCGCAAATTTTTAGACAGATTTTTTTAAATAATACCCAGAAATCTGCAGACAAGAAGATTGTTTTTAGGAAAAATCGAGCCAGAGCCTGATTTTCCAAAAAATAATCTCCGTGCTTGTCGTGCCTGCAGAATATTGGATAGCAAGTTTACCCGCCCGAATTTTGCCGCTTTTATCATGTCTTGATTATTTCTATATGATAATGAATAAAGAAATAATCAAAGATTTGTTTAAAATGACAAAATTCGGGCGGGTGTGAAGGAGGTTTGTAATTATAAGGTACAAATTTCCTTGCTATCCAAAATTCTGCGGGCAACGTTAGCTTCCCCCCTCCTTTGGTGGCACAATAAAGCACTACGGGAGGGTGATTAACCCGTTTTGGGCTGTCTGCAGATTTTTGGGCATTATTTATTATTAATTTACAAGCAGTTCAACTGATTTATGCCAAACAGACCAGTATAGCATGGTTTAAGATTTTTGTCAATACCCTTGGCTGAAAAATAAAAAAGCCGCTATTTACAGCGGTTTTTATAATAATCCGGGCCGCCTTTTAATTAATAAATTCTCACCACCTTATCTTTGGCCGCCAGGCCTTTGATGATTTCCAC
>Ga0209541_10004752_pt1 | contig 23990 bp, 25 predicted proteins | sample RifCSPlowO2_01_FD_184027 | JGI IMG/M metagenome (GOLD analysis project Ga0209541, IMG submission 184027) | Groundwater microbial communities from Rifle, Colorado - Rifle CSP2_plank lowO2_0.1 (SPAdes) (version 2) | ecosystem: Environmental > Aquatic > Deep subsurface > Groundwater | place... | reverse complement strand
GCCTTTTTATTTCAGTAGCAGATTGGTTTTGTGCGTAAATCATTGCGATAATGGCTAATAAAATTATGATAACCAAAGCTATAACGAGGGGCACGTTTTTCATAAATTAATTAGTTGAGCAAGACATACTACTTATATACTTGCTTCTTCATGCTTTCGGGAGGAAGATTACATTTATGCAAAGGATATGGTGGTCTGCTTTTGTTCTTGCAGGGATTTTAATGGCCTTTCTTCTTGTCGGAGCTAATTATATCTTTGAACAAGGCAATGTTTTGTTAGGTCCAAAGAACTCTCTTGCTGATTCTCCAAGCACAATTAAATCATCTGGCGGTTATCCAGACTCTCCTGAAGGACCAGATGACCCCGGGCGACCTGTTGAATCTACAGGGCTTCCCCGAACAGCACCACTCTGCATTCCTGTCCGCACGCCGCAAGATTTGGACAATGTGAGAAATAATCTTGTCGGAAATTATTGCCAAATGAATGATATTGATCTCACTAATTATAGTCTAGAGCCGATAGGAGTAGGTTACATGAATTTTTTTAATGGAGTTTACGACGGAAATAACTATTCTATAAGAAATTTTAGATATTCTGTACCATTTGCACATGAAGTCGGCATATTTGGGACCTCTTACGGACTCATTAAAAATTTATATGTTTCAAATGCAACGATAATAGATGCTTATTATGATGTAGGTATTCTTGTTGGAGAAAATTTTGGAGTTATTATGAATTCTCATGCATCTGGTAAAATGATTGGTAATGCTGAAGAGCGTGGCGGTTTATGGGGAGGTCTAGTAGGTGCAAATCAACAGGGAGGAAATATTTCAACCTCTAGCGCAAACGTTACGATGGTTTCTATGGTTGGCAATATAGGCGGGCTTGTCGGATTTTCCGGAGCATATACTAATATTGTAGACTCGCATTCGTATTCAACTATCTCGACTATCTTAACGTCTGGGGGACCCGTGGGGGGATTAGTTGGAGGAATTGGTCCATTTGGTAATGTTATAAACTCATATTCTATCAGCATTATTCAGGGAAGGTCTGTGGTCGGTGGGCTCGTTGGATTTGTAGACAAAAGTACTATTTTGAATTCATATTCTCATAGTAATATTAGCGGAGGTTCTATCTTGGGCGGTTTAATCGGAGACGTTAGTTCGGGCAATATTACTAACAGTTTTTCTACAGGAGTTATCCGCGGAGGGATAATTATTGGAGGATTAGCAGGGATAGCTAGTGGCGGTTCTTTCGGGCATCCTGAAGAGAACTCCATTATTTTTAATTCTTCCAGTTCAACTTCTCTATTTGTAGACTTTGGATTAGCAGGCGGGCTTGTCGGAAATGCAAACGATGTAAAAATTATTGGCTCTTCTAGTTACGGATTTATAAATGCGACGCGGGAAGGAGTTAGTTCCCTTGGGGGTCTTGTCGGAGCACTTGGTAATAGTTTGGGAGGGGTTACATTAATTGAAAATTCATTTGCCATAGAAACTATATATGGAGGACCTTCTGGAGCATATATAGGTGGCCTTGTCGGAATTTCTGGTAACGGACCAATTATAAATAAATCTTACTCTCAGGGGACTGTATTTGGTGGTGATAATATTGGGGGATTAGTGGGGTTCAGTGAATCAACGTATATTATAGATTCTTATGCAAATAATACTGTACAGGGATACTCGGTCTTGGGCGGATTTTTAGGAGGCGATTTTAATAGTGCCATTGTAAATTCATATTCTTACGGTCGCGTTATAGGAATTATCTTAACTGGGGGATTTATCGGAGATGGCTTTTTAACAAACATCACTCATTCTTATTGGGATATCAATACTTCTGGGCAGAGTCAGAGTGCTGGCGGAGAAGGGCGCACGACACAGCAAATGCAAACACAAAGCAATTACGTTGGATGGGACTTTACGAACGTCTGGCGGATTAATGAAGGACAAGATTATCCGAGACTGCGATGGCAGAACTAATCAATAACGGTTATTCCTTTTACCTTTTTGAATTCCTGGTCGAATGTTACTAAATGATTAATTCTTTTCTCTCTCATTGTTGCAATAATCGAACAGTCAGTAAAACTGAGTTGAGTTGTGTCTTGGCTCGTAAATAATTCATACGTTTCTTGAAATGCTTGTTCATCAATATGGACTAGCGAGGATGATTGGATAATGCTCGCCAGTATCTCCTTCGTTTTGGATATATTTTTCATTATAAGGAGATTAACGGTCCCGCACTCGTTGACTATGCAATCATTTATGCAAGTCTCTCCGTACTTGCCGTCCTTAATTTCTTGCATGATCGGAATCGCTTTTTTGTGGTGTACGTCATCAGTGTTATAGTACGCGACTAAAAAGCTTGTGTCAAGAAAGATCATTTTTTATTCAGGTAGACTATTTCGTCAATGCTTTTGCTTGTGTTTTCGGTTCCTTTTCCCCAAGAAAAGGGTTTTATGTTAAACAGCGCCCCGTTTCTTTTTTTTGTCTTTTCTTTTTTTCCCAATACTTCTTTCATAGCTTGTGTTATAGCTTCACCTAACTTGAGCTTTTGCGCTATTGCTCTTGCTCGAAATTTGCGGAATGTTTCTGTATCAACATCCCTTACCCCAATGAATGTTTTTTCCATATGTTTAACTTGTTTAACAAGTTTATAAGGTTTGCTCTTTTGTATAAACCTGCGCTGGTTTTTATCGGAAACTTTAAATCGCTGAGTTATGAATGGATAGCATGACAAAGGGCAAGAAGAGTTCAGGTGCGAAGATGACGAATTTTTCCCCTATGGAAAAGAAATGGCAAAAGGCATGGGATGAGGCCGAGGTGTATAAGAGTTCCGAAGGGGGAGACAAGAAGAAATGCTATGTGTGCGAGATGTTTCCTTATCCGAGTGCGAGTTTTTTGCATGTTGGACATATGCGCAATTTCACAATTGGCGATTTGATTGCGCGATATAAGCGGATGAAGGGTTTTAATGTGATGTATCCCATGGGGTTTGACGCCTTCGGTTTGCCTGCGGAGAATGCAGCGATTAAGCAAGGCATTCATCCGAAGAAATATGCAGAAAACGCCATTAAGACGATAAAGATGTATATGCGCGAATTGGGCTTGAGCTATGATTGGGGCCGCGAGCTTGCGACTTCTTCTTCAGAGTATTACAAGTGGAATCAATGGTTATTTTTGCGCATGCTTGAGAAGGGCATTGCTTATCGCAAGAAGGCGCCTGTTAACTGGTGTCCTTCGTGCAAGACAGTACTTGCTAATGAAGAAGTTGCTGCGGGGAAGTGCTGGCGATGCGACAGCGATGCGACGATTGAGCTTCTGGAGCAATGGTTCTTGAAAATTACTAATTATGCGGATGAATTGCTGAAGGGACTTGAAGAATTGAAATGGCCTGAGCGCGTGAAGGAGCTGCAGCGAAACTGGATTGGACGACGCGAAGGGACAAAGATTATATTTCCTATTAAGGGAAGCGAGAAGACGCTCGAAGTTTTCACCACGCGTGCGGATACGCTGTACGGAGTGACTTTTGTGGCATGTGCGGTACAGCATGAGGGCGTTGAAGGTCTTGTTAAAGGAACGAAATATGAAAAGACTTACAAGCAGTTTGTTAAGGATATGTCTGCTTCTGAAAAATTGGAAGCTGATAAAGAGAAGCACGGATTTTTCATTGGGAAGTACGCGATACATCCATTGACGAATGAAGAAATTCCGATTTATGCAGGCAATTTTGTGGTGGCGGGTTATGGTACGGGTGCGGTGATGGGCGTGCCGTGCCATGACGAGAGGGATTTTGCGTTTGCGAAGAAGCACAAAATAAAAATTAAACAGGTAATCGCTCCTCTTTTTGTTACAACTGAAGGAAAAGATGCTATTAGGAAGGATAAAACAACTATCACGAGAGATTCTGTATTTGCTATTGTGAAGCATTGGAAGGAGGATAAATATTTCTGTTTGGATTGGAAGAAATTCGGGTGGAAAAGCTTAGTTATAGGGGGTGTTGATGACGGAGAAAGCCCAGAAGAAGCGGTAATTAGGGAAGTAAAAGAAGAAACAGGATACCAAGATATCAAGTCAATTACTCCTGTCGGTTTTGAAAATCATGGCAATTATTATGCAGAACATAAAGGCGTAAACAGGTATGCCAAGTTTAAGACGTTCTTAGTGACGTTAAAATCTGGAAAACATATTGAGCCAGCGAAGGAACACGTGCAAAATCATGAAGGAATATGGATTGATGGAAAAAATGTGGGCAGATTTCTTAATCTGTCAAATAACAAATATGTGTGGGATATTTATACCAACGGCGAAAGAGCGTTCATCGACGAAGGCGTTTTAATTAATTCTGACGCTTTCAACGGGCTTGATTCTGGAACAGCCCGTTCCCGCATTAGCGAGACTCTTGCCAAGAAAGGCGTGGGCGGTTCGACTGTTGAATATAAGCTGCGCGACTGGCTGATTTCGCGACAACGTTATTGGGGCACGCCGATTCCTATTGTGTACTGCAAAGAGTGCGGGGTTGTGCCTGTGCCTGAGAAAGATTTGCCTATTGTGTTGCCTGATAAGGTAAAGTTTACGGGGAAGGGCAACCCTTTGTTGACGAATGAAGGATTTGTCAATACGAGTTGTCCGTGCTGCGGAGGAAAGGCGCGGCGTGAGACAGACACTATGGCAACGTTCTTTGATTCGAGCTGGTATTATCTGCGTTATTGTTCGCCGCATGCGCATGATATCTTTGATAGAAAGGCAGTGGAGCATTGGATGCCAATTGATTATTACATTGGGGGGATTGAACATGCTGCGGCTCATTTGATTTACGCGCGCTTTTTCACGAAGTTTTTACGGGATATTGGATGGCTGACGTTTGATGAGCCTTTCACGAGATTGTTTAATCAGGGTTTGGTATTGGCTAAGGGCGGCGAGAAGATGAGCAAGAGCAAGGGAGACGTTGTTACGACGAAGGAAGCGTGCAGTCGCTATGGTGTGGACGCGACACGATTTTTCATGTTGTTTGTAGCTGGTCCTGACAAAGAAATGGAATGGGACGACCATGGGATTGAAGGTGTGCATCGATTTGTGACGCGTTTTAAGGAATTATTTAATCGTGCGGGGGGAATGGCGGATGCGTTGATGGAGCACAAACTTCACTCTACGTTAAGAACTGTTGAACAGAGCTATGAACAGTTTGAGTTTAATAAGGGGCTTGTGGCGTTTATGGAACTTGTGGGATATTTGTCCGAGCAAAAGCAGGTGCCACGGTTTGCGCTTGAGAATTGCTTGTTGATGATTGCTCCGGTGATGCCGCATCTGGCTGAAGAGTTATGGCATAATCTTGGGAGAGCGAGCTTGATTGTGCAGGAACAATGGCCGCATGTTGATGAGAGCAAGATTGATGCTGCGCTTGATGAGTCTGAACGTGTGCACGAGAAGACGTTTAATGATATCCAGACGGTTCTACGTATTGTAAGAGAAAAGACTGGCAAAGAACCGAAGAAATTGTATATTTACACGATTCCGCCTGAAGTTAAGCAATATAATGCAGAAGATTTATCGAAGCGTTTAAGTATTGAAGTCGAGATATTTGCTGTGAATGATTCGCATAAACACGACCCGGAGGGCAAGGCAGGCAAGGCGCGACCTGGTAAGCCTGCATTGTATGTTGCATGAGTAGTGTTTCAAGGGAGCAGGTTCTTCGGGAGTTGCATGATGGTTTTGCCGCGCTCAAAAAGGAATTAGGATTCAAGGCTGGTTTTGAAGAACTTGATAGGGTGTTTTTCTTGGAAGATGCGGCATTGCATGCGGGATTTGTCAGCAGAACGGCATTGTCAAGACAGATATGCGCGCGGATTGCGGATGCTTACATGAGCTGGAATAATTATTTGCACGGCCTGATTATTCCGAATCCGCATTATATGATTCAGGTGAATGAGAGCAAGATGCTGAGTGACGAGGACAAAAAGACTATGGGCAAGATGATTAGCGAGGGGATGCGATTCGTCAGCGGAAATATGCTTAATGGGCTGATGAAGGACAAAAAGGCAGAGGCTGCATTTATCGACGGTGCTTTGGCATTATGGGATGAGAGTTATTGTTCGCAACTGGCAATATTTTTATCTAAGATTTATTCTGGGTGGAAGAAATAACTCAGACTACCTAGTCAGTTGTCACTTTCTTGTTGGTCAATATATAAATTATGTGTTTGCTATTTTTCAGTGAATCGCTATATAAGCATTGAGATGGACGGATGATTGTGTTTGAGATTCGTATGAGTATTTAATGAAAAACATCTCTTGCATGATATGGAGCAAGCACTACAGCTAATGCCTGCGCGGTGCAGTTGGTGCGGGGTCTTGTTCGACCTCAGCTATGACCTAGGTGAGACGAACGGTGAGCGCTTTAACGAAGCGCTTTTGGCCCTGACTGCACGGCGAAAACGAATGTTGTGTTGGAAATGCAGAGAGTAAACGAGTTGTTGCGTTTCTCTTTTTTCTTTTTTATCTAATTCTTGCTTTAGCAATTCCTTTGATGCCCTCTACACTTTCACGGACCCATTTAAGCACGTCATCTTTTTTAAAAGGAATTCTCTTTTTACCCTCTAAATTACCTTTGTGTCCACAGAACTCTAGTTGTTCGCCGCATATCGGGCACGTTTCATGATCGCATGAAGTATGCAGCTCGCCATCTAACTTGTCACAACTGGTGCACATAACTCTTCTTTCTTTACTACGTAATCTTGTTGCTTCAGCATCCGAAAGGGCGCCGCATAGTTCAAAACGAGAAGTATAGACGCGTGCAAGTGTGTCTATATCTTGCGGCGATAGTAAGCAATCAGTATACCTTGCCCCCACGATACCTTCGGCCGTTTCAAATCCCCTTAGGCCTCGTAAATCACATGTATCAAATATTACTCCTGAATCTAAGATAGAAAATTGCGTGTTAGTCACAGTTGCACCTTTTAAAAATGAATTTACTAATCGTGATTTTGTTATTTCTCCGTCTGAAAAGTCTGCTCCTTCTAAGTCAACAGAATCTCCGTTTATTGCAAGGTTTAGTCCAGGCATGCGGATACCTTTTAACTGGGATCTGTATACCTCTAACCTTAAAGGAGAACTAGATACTACTTTCGCACCATACCTCTCTAACAATTCTCTATAAACTGAATAACGAGTTAAGTCAGTTCCTTCGGGAAGTGAAATCCCCCATAGATTATGGTCTCTCCCAGTGCGGTTTACGGCTAGATCTTTTTTTATTAAATACCGTAAGAATACCCTGGGGTCTAGTGGAATTGCTTCGGCATAGCCCGCACGGGCATTTACTAGTCTATTAAGAATCGATGTTCTTCGATCTTCATTTCTGTTCATGTAATTTGAATAATCTTGGGGTATATAAATGTTACCACTTATTAATTACCTTATTTAAGCAACTTCCTGAAGAGAGTGATTCTTTATGTCACGAACGTTAAAACCATGCCCCTTATGGTGTGGTGAACTCAAGGACTTTTTGATTCAGATGCCGCTTATTCTATGATGTCAGAATGCCGGTTCAAACCGCGCTCTTTGGGCGAGAGGTAACTTTATTAATGCCTTATTTTTTTGTCATGAATGAATGCATTTTTTGCCCAGATTATTTTGGCCATAGTTCAGGGTCTCGCGGAATGGTTTCCGATATCCAGCTCAAGCCATCTCGTGCTTGTTTCCAAGCTTCTGGAATACAATAATACCCTAGAGTTTGACATTGCTCTGCATTTTGGCACATTGATGGCTGTGTTTGCTTATTTCAGCAGAGATATAATTGAAATTCTGCGCGATGTTTTGCGACTGAGGTTTAATACTGAAAACGGAAGGCTTGGCTTGTTTTTGATTGCTGCCTCTGTTCCTGCAGTTTTGCTTGGATTTTTGCTTAGAAATGCTGCAGAGCAGAGTGTTGGGGACCTGCGCCTTATGTCTCTTGGATTGGGCGTTACAGGCATATTTTTGCTGATTTCTTCACTTGGCTATAAATTCAGCAACAAAGGCAAATTTGGCTATAAAGCGGTCTTTATCATAGGAATTGCGCAGGCGTTTTCCATTTTTAGAGGGATTTCCAGAACTGGCTCGACTGTCGGCTCTGGCCTTCTTCTTGGATTGAATGAAAAGACAGCTGTTAAGTTCTCATTTTTGCTTTCCATGCCAATAGTTTTCGGGGCCAGCGTTCTTTCTTTAGGAAGCAGCCCGATTCCCAAGAGTTATTTTTTGGCGACGCTGGTTTCTTTTGCTGTTGGGCTTTGCATGATACATTTATCCTACAAATATGTTCTTAGAAACAGGAAGAATTTAAGATGGTTTGGGATTTATTTGCTTGCGCTCGCTTTTGGCGTGGGATTGTGGATGTTTCTGTCTTAATTTTATTAGAATTTTTGGGTCGAATACCCCACAGCTTGCTGCGGAGTAAAAATTCTAATTAGAAAATCACGGATTAGAAATTTCCGAATACCGCGGAGCTTGCTCCAGTTCGGTAGGAAATTTCAGCGATTTTCTTTATTTTACGACCGCTTTAATTCTTCTCACGCCTGCCGCGACTGACTCTTCTTTGATGATTTTGAATATGCCGATTTCCTTGGTGTTTTTTACATGGGGGCCTGTGCAGATTTCCTTGCTGAACCATTTTCTTTTATTTGACTGGTCTATTATCGTATAGGTGGAGACTTTGTCAGGGTATTTGTGGCTGAATTCTGCCTGCGCCCCTGCAGATATTGCGTCTTTGAATGCGACTTCTTCGCGGACGACCCCGAGATGCGCATTTATTTTTTCGTTTACTAATGATTCTATTCGCGTTATTTCCTGTTCTGTTAATTTTCTTGGGAAATTAAAGTCGAATCTCAACCTTTCCGGAGTGATATTGGAGCCCCTTTGCTTTATTTCCTGGCCGAGGATATGCCTTAGTGCTTCATTAAGCAGATGTGTTGCTGTATGCAATCTGGTTGTTTTTTCTGAATTGTCTGCAAGACCTGACTTGAATGAACCGACTGAAGTTGTTTTTGAGAGCTCCTGATGCTTCTTGTATGCTTCTTCGAAACCGATGACGTCCACTTTTATTTTTTTCTCGTTGGCGAATTCGATGGTCATCTCTAGCGGAAAACCGTGACTTTGGAAGAGAAGAAATGCTTCTGCGCCCGAGATTTGTTTATTTGAGCTTATGCGTTCGAATTCTTTTAATCCTGCAGCGAGTGTTTTCTCGAATTTTTTTTCTTCGGCGGAAAGGGTGTTTTCTATGAATCTTCTTTTTTCTTTTAATTCTGGATAATCTGCATATGCGTCGATGACGGTCTCGGCAAGAGTTTTTGTTAAGGGTTTGCCAACATCAATGTTTAATTTCCTACTATAAACGATTGCTCGGCGTATGAGCCTGCGAAGCACATATCCGCGTTCGACATTGCTTGGCACTACACCCTCTGCAATCATCATGACGGCTGCGCGGAGATGGTCTGCCACGATGCGCATTTCTTTCGTGTGATTTTGATATTCTTTGTTTGACATCTGCTCCAGTACTTCAATAAGCGGCGCGAATGAATCTGTCTCGTAGTTATCCCTGATATTATTGATGACAGCCAGGGTGCGCTCCACGCCCATGCCTGTGTCGACGTTTTTTTGCCTGGCTTTAACGCACCTGTGGGAATTATTCTCAATGAAATTCTTGGTCCTGCTGTTGCTTTGGTGCAGATCTGATTTTATGCTTAAAATTTCTGCTGACCTGACATTATCCTTATCATGGTCAAAATAAATTACCTCATCTGGATTTAGATTATGGCGCTCAAGGAGCCTCCTGAAATAATCCGGATGCCCCTTTCCCGGGCTTTTCATAAGGCTGAAGACTTCAAAATTGCACTCTTTTAATTGCAGTTTTATTTCCTTCGGGTCTGCGTTGGTTGCAACTATTATTTTATTTCCTGTTTTCTTGAGAAATGACGCTAATTCTTTGTTCAGCCCTGTTTTTTTATCGATTAAACAATTTATTGCATCTACTAATATCGCCTTCGTTCTTATTTTTTCGTATTCCATGAAGACATCGTTCCAGATTTCAACCCACCTGCTGTCTTCATGGTCGAATTTTTTTGGAGGAGTTTCTGATGAACTCCAGTAAAACATCTCAGTGTCGGGACCGCAGGGGCCGGTCTGACCGGCAGGACCCCACCAATTATTTTTTTTTGGCAGGAAGGCGATACGTTCTTTTGGAATGCCTAACACTAGCCAAGCTTTTTCTGATTCAGTGTCTTTGGGCGCGTCATCGTCACCTGCGAAACAACTGACTGCGAGCTTTTCTATGGACAATTTGAGTATTTTTGTAAGGAACTCGAAGGAATACGAAATTGCTTCTTTTTTCCAGTAGTCGTTGAGCGACCAGTTGCCAAGCATCTCAAAAAATGTATGATGCGTGGTATCACCCACTTCTTCTATGTCGCCTGTGCGGACGCATTTTTGCACGCTCACTAGGCGCTTTCCCGAGGGGTGTTTCTGACCCAAGAGAAATGGCACTAACGGATGCATGCCTGCAGTGGTGAAGAGCACGGTAGGGTCGTTTTCAGGGACAAGCGAAGCCGAAGGAATTATTTTATGCTGTTTTGATTTAAAGAATGCAAGATATTTTTCTATCAGCTGTTGTCGGGTAATCATGCTAGAAAATCATGGCAGAACTATTTAATAATTGCTGTTGCAACTTAATTTATTGCAGACGCTCGAGTTTACGCTTTATTTCGTTGATTTCCGACTCGAGGTCTGAACGTTTTTTGCCTGCAGTGATTGTTTTTGCTTTTTGGAGTTCAGATGACTGATGCCGCATGCGCGGCAGAGCACGATCGATTATTTTAAGCTCTTCATGGAATTCAGAAACCTTTCTTCTGAGCGCACCCTTCAGCATTATTTCCCTTCTTCTGAGCTGTTTGAATGCCTGATAGCGTTTGGCGATGGTTAGAATTTCTATCTGACTTTGCAGAAGCGTTTTCTGCGCGTATTTTTGCTCTTCGGAGTTGATTTTTATATATTCCATTTAATCAGTAGTCTGTTTTGTCGAAGAGCTCGGTCATGACTGTTTGAATGCGTGCCTTGATTGTTTCCATTTCAGTTTCCCAGGACGATAACTCCTGGTCCTCTCTGGCTTTTACCTCGCGTATTTGCTTGAGAAGCTCTTCGATTTCGCTTAGTTTTCCTTTTACGCTGTCAAGTGCGCTCAAGGCGATTTGGTATTTGTCAACACGGACGAAGATGGGCTTGCTGTCGCGCGGTTCTGAACGTGCTGGCGGAGATGTGGACAATGCGGCGCCGGGTTTCCATTCTTCCATCTCAACGAGTTTGTAATTATTCTCGGGAAGACTACCTGTCTTGCCGGGAAGCTCCGGCAATTCTTCGCTTATCTCCTCTTGGGCAACAGCTTCCCTAATTGCGCTCTGGCTGAAGCCGCTGCGTATGGGAGAATCTGGAAATGTGGGCAATTCGTGAATTTCAGATTCTTCATCTAAGTTGTCTTTCGGTGTTAAGACTATTGGATAACGCAGAGGCCTTGAAGCGTTGTATGGAAGATCAGGCAGACCATTATCTTTCTTTTTTTTATCCCAGAACATCTATCTTAAACCCAAAGTTGATTTTTATAGGTTTAGATGCACTTTATAATGGTAACAGTTCTTTAGAAAGGTTTTTATTGCCCCCTTAGCAAAAATCGTTATGCCCTCTCGTAAACGTATCTCTTCTCCTGCCGACAAAGAACTCATTGTTTTATTAAAGGATGTTGTTGCGTCTATTACAAGCGCGGCTGCTGTTGGTTTAGTGGATTTGCTTTACGGAAAGAAAAATGTGAACGAGTTTCTTATTGCTAAAAAATTAAATCTCAATATCAATCAAACCCGCAATATTCTGTATAAATTGGTTGATGAGGGGCTTGTTAGCTTTATTCGCAAGAAAGACAGCAAGAACGGCGGATGGTATACTTATTACTGGACTCTTGACAGTTCTAAATCTATTGTAAATTTGCGCACTACTATTTTAAAGGATATGCAGCATCTTGAGCAGAAGCTTGGAGAGCGCAAACATCAGCGGTTTTATTACTGCCCTAATTGCGACCTTGAGATGGACGAAGAAAACGCATTGCTTAATAATTTTACCTGCACTGAATGCGGCGAGGTTCTGACGCTGCGCGATAACACGCTTTTGGTGCAGCAATTTGAAGGGCAAATTGCGAAGCGCAAACATCAGCTTGTCGGTGTTGACGCACAGCTTGGCGCACTCAACGCGAAACATAGTGCATTGCGACAACGCGCGCTTAAGGCAGATGTTAGACGCAAGAAAGAACAGCGCGCGCTCAAGCGCAAGGCGACGGCGGCAGCAAAGAAGGCTTTCCTGAAGAGTTCTCGGCGCCTGAAGAAAGCGAACCGCAGCAGAACACGCGCATGAAACGGCCAGCGCGGGGATATTTTTCTCCTTCCAGATGGAGTCTTACGGGCTGGATTATTGCAGTTACTATTGCAACTTCTGTTTTATTTTGGAGTGCCGTGAAATTTCTGCCTGCACTCTTTTCATATTTAGCGTTAACGCCTAAATCTTTTGTTTCTGGATATTTTTGGACTGCAGTTACGAGTATGTTCCTGCACGCGAACGTGTTCCATTTATTTGTGAATATGTTCTCGCTTTTCTTCCTTGGGAAATTAGTTGAACGAATTATCGGGCGAAAGAGATACGCATGGTTTTATCTCATCGCAGGCATTGTCGGGGCGCTGTTCTTTGTCGGAGGAGCTTATTTGAGCGGTTTTGTTGTTAATGGCGACCGTCTTTTTGGGACCCCGATTACTTCTGCTGTTGGGGCAAGCGGAGCTTTATTCGGGCTTCTTGGTCTGCTGGCTGTGCTTATACCGCGCCAGCGCGTCTATTTGATTGTGGGACCGCTCGTACTTATTGTGCTGCAAGTTATTCTTGGAAGATTTATCCCCGAGTCTCTGCAAGGAGTATTTGCTTTGGTGGTAAGCTTTTTGTTCATTTTCATGATTATTGGCATGTTTTCTTCTAACTCTGTGATAAGAAAAATTGCGCTGCCTATGGATTTGCCGTTATGGCTGGCCCCCCTCGTGGCTATTGCGCCTCTTTCCATCATTAGTTTTTTTGTTGAGTTGCCGATAGGCAATACGGCGCACTTTGGGGGCTTGATTGCCGGGCTGGTTTATGGGGCTGTTTTGCGGAGGAAATATGCGCGCAAGGTTGCCCTTCTCAACAGGATGTTTAAACGATGAAACGACGAAATAAGAAATATCGACTCATACGCGACGCGTGGATATACTTGAAGGCATCGCAGGGATTTGTTTTGGCAAGTTTTTTAATTTTTGTCGTGAGCGCAATTGCGGGCTTTATTCTTGTTGAGCACCTCTCTTTCTTTGATAATTTGCTTGCCGATATTTTTGCCAAAGTGGAAAATCTATCCGGACTGCCGCTTATTGCCTTCATATTTTATAACAACGTGTTGAGCGCGTTTTTTGGACTCTTCTTCGGAGTTTTTTTTGGCATCTTCTCTTTCTTTAATCTCCTGCTCAACGGCACGCTTGTGGGTTATGTGCTGGCTCGCGCCGCAGAAACACGCGGGCTGGGGCTTGCCTGGCGCCTGGTACCCCATGGTATTTTTGAGCTGCCTGCTATCTTCATTGCTACTGGATTGGGCATGCGTTTAGGAATGAGTTTCTTTTCGCCCAACTGGAAGAAAACGCTCAAGGAACGTCTCCTTGCTTCTATTGGGGTTTTTTTAGTTATTGTCGTGCCGCTTCTGATTGCGGCTGCGTTCATTGAAGGAATTCTTATCACGCTTTCTGGTTAGAGCCGAAGACACCGTAACTAAAGACGTAGATATTATCCAAAAATATAAATAAGTGATATATGAATAACTCTGCAAAACTTGTAGTCTAATCAACATAATTATCCATAATTTTATCTTCAATTAAGGGTGAAAAACTTATGTCGCTTGCCATACGTCGTCTATAATGTTTAAAAAGTCTGTCGGGCATGAAGTAGCATGGACGAGGGGGCATTGAGAGATGACGAACAGGCACGCGAACTTGAACTGCTTAAGAAGATTGAAGCGGCGCTTTTTATTTCAGGACGCTTTCTTAGCTTGAAGGAGTTGGTTGCGCTGACTGATGTGAATCCTATTTTATTGAGAAAGCTGATTGACGATTTGACTGATAGGTATAAAGAATCAGCTCTGGAAATTGTCAATAAGGGGGATAGCTGGAAGATGGATGTTTCTGGTGAGCATGCTAACATGGTCAATCGGCTTGCCACAGGGTCGAGTGAGTTTGCTAAATCAGAGCAGGAAACGCTCGCCATTATCGCGTATAAACAACCTATGAAACAGTCTGTCTTGGTTAAGATACGCGGCAACAAGGCATATGACCACATTAAACGATTTGTTGAGCTGGGTTTAATCGTGAAAAAGCGTGCGGGCCGCACCTGGGATTTGAGCTTAAGTGAAAGTTTTTATGAGTATTTTCATGTTAACGGGCAGGAGCTCGCGCCTGTTGAGTGATTATGATTGCGATTTATCTGTTATTGGTGTATATCTTTGCGTATATTGGTTTGTTTCTTGTTGCTTTTTACATTCTTACTTACTTGTCTGTGAAAGAACCTAAAGCAAGTTCTGCGACTGATAAATCTGTGAGCATTATTATACCTGCCCACAACGAAGCTCCATGCATTCAGCAGACTATTCGTTCAGCACTCGAGCTTAATTATCCGCGCGACAAATTTGAAGTTATTGTTGTTGATGACGGAAGCAGTGATGCAACGTACAATCTCGCTTCAGCAGTTAAGTCGCCCTATCTGCGCGTATTCAGAAAGAAAAATGGAGGAAAGGGGTCCGCACTTAATTACGGCATTGCCCGTGCGAAGGGAGAAATCGTGGTGACTATGGATGCGGATACTTTTGTCGACAATATGTCTTTGCAGCGCATGATTGCGCGTTTTCATCACGAGGATGTTATGTCTGTCACCTCTGCTATGGGCGTTTACAAGCCGCGCACGCTGTGGCAGCGGATTCAGCACATAGAGTATTATCTCAGCCTGTTTTTGCGCAGCGTGTATGCGCGGGTGAATGCTATCTTCATTACACCTGGGGCGTTTTCTGCCTATCGGAAGTCTTTTTTTGAGCGTTACGGAGGATTTGATACGAGCACAATTACTGAAGACCTGGAAGTTGCACTGCGCATCCAGCATTATAATTACACGATTGAACATGCTCCACAGGCAACGTTTTATACGATTGCGCCGGCTTCGTTCAAGGCACTTTTTATTCAGCGAAGAAGATGGTTTACTGGAATGATTAGCAATCTCATACGCTATCGCGAACTCTTTGGCATAAAGCGCGGGGCGCTCGGTTCTGTCATTCTGCCTGCGGCTGTGCTGAGCATCCTGTTCTCTATTGTTCTTATCGCTTTCTCACTCATACGCACAGCTGGGCAGATACGCAACGAACTGCTCTCGTTGAATGCGATTGATTTTCAGTTTTATGATGCTTTTGAGTTTAATCGCTACGTTATTGGACAGTTTTTCTATTCATTCTTTAGTAATCCGATGTATCTTTTCCTGCTTTTCTTTATTGTGCTGATTGGGTTTTACCTCGCGTATGCACGGAATAAAATGCGTTTCAAGGAGAGCCTTAGTTTTAACTTTGTTTTATTTATAGTGTGCTACTCTGTGCTGTTTGCTTTTTGGTGGAGTGTGGCTTTGGTATATGCGCTGTTCAATCGTAAAGTAAGCTGGGGGAAGAAAGCCAATGGATAGCCGCGTGCACCCGTTTAGCCGTTATCTGGCTTCTTTTCTTTTAGCGAGCGCGGCGTTTATCGTTTTTTTCGCTTTTGCGTACGGTGTCGCGTATCTTAACTATGAGAGTATAAGCTCGCATACAAGTCTTATCGCGTCTTCTGTTGAACAATTTGAACACATACTGGTAAACTTTAGCTGCAACCCTGCTGTGCATATTGCGGCTTCTTCGCGTTTTGACTTGATTGCCAGCAAGATTAGTTTATTGGAGAAACGATTTGGCAAGACAGACTATCGGCTTGCCAGTTTAAAAATTAACTATAGCGACCTTGAATACCGTCATTTTCTCATTACTGAACGCTTTAATCTGGAGTGTGCTTCTGATTTTATGACAATATTTTTCTTTTATTCTAATCGGAATGACGCCTTAGAGCGCAGGAGCGAACGAATTGGTTTTATTCTTACGGCTTTGCAGCGCACCCATCCTGATGAAGTGATGATATATTCTTTTGATGCTGATTTGAATAGCACTCTTGTACGAGACCTTAAGGAGAGGTATGAGATTGATGTGGTGCCTGTTGTTGTTGTCAATGGGGAAGAGCCGTTTGTTCCTCGCTATCTTGCTGAGCTCGAAGCCTATCTAGACGAATGATTGTCTTGGAAAGCCATAATCCATATAAAGTAATCGCACCCCTTATTTTTATGGAAGAAAAACTTGTGGATGTTATCCGTGATGGTGAGATTGTTACAGTGAGCGAAGTGCAGGCACGCGCTGAGGATTTGTTTATTCTACGCGAGAGACATGCTCCCCCTGCAGCACCAGCGCCCTTGACAGGGCATTCTGTCTTGCGGACGGCGAGCCAGATTCCTCGCATGACTCCTGCACAGAAACTAATCCCCAGATGGCATAGTTATCAGCCTGAGTATACAAAGAATAATGTGGCTAAAGAGTTGATTGATAATTTTCATTGGGAGATTGGGAAGGCGCGAAGAGAGCGCAATATGACGCGTTTGCAGATGGCGAATGCGCTCAATGCGAGCGAGGACGTTATCAAGATGCTTGAGAATGGTGAATTGCCAAGCGATGACTTTGTGCTTATCAATAAAGTGCAATCTTTTTTGCATATTAATCTACGACGCGATGGCAGGAGCTTTGATGCTTCTGCGCGGGCGCAGCTTTCTTCTGCTACGGAAGCGCATAGTGCTAGTTCTGCTACTTCTCATACTCCTCCTGCGGCAAAGCCGCATTATGACGCGAATATTTCCCTAGCTGAACTGCAACGCATGAAGACGCGCGAGATGTCTGCACGTGAAAAACCCAGATGGATAAAGGACAAATCCACTGAAGAGAGAAATAACCCTTTATTCGGAGACGATATTCAGATTATTGAATAGTATGCTTTTTAGCACAAGAGTGTTTTTATAGTGCGAGTTTTTGAGTGAGTGATGGTGCATCATGGTGACCGTGCGGTTATTATCGCAGGTTCTGGGAGCGATGAAGGTCATTTAGATGATTTGGTTAATGCCTTGAATAAATATGGCGTGCCCTACGATGTGCGTATATGTTCGGCGCATAAGCAACCAGAAGATTGCATACATCTGATGAATGATTTGAATGCTGAAGAGAGTCGTCTTGTTGTAATCGCTGTTGCTGGCGGAACTGATGCGCTTTCAGGCATGCTTGCGTGGGGGCTTTATCATCCAGTGATTAGCTGTCCGCCTGATGGGTTTGAAAATCGCAGTCCGCTTCATAATCCTCCGGGAAGTTCGAATGCTACTATCTATCATCCTGAAAATGCAGCTCGTTTTGTGGCGCAATGCTACGCTTCTGATAATTCTGATATTCGTACAAGATTTCGGAAAATTAAAGAGAAAAAATGTGAGGGTCTTCGTGCGTCTGATGAAGCTATGCGCGCGCGTTATGGTTCACCGAGGGAGTCTGCATGAGCGGGCTTGAAGCATTGGCAGAAATGGAATATCCCGGAAGATTCATTGTTCTCGGGCTTGATGCTAATAATCGACCTGTTGCAGTTTATGGCATAACTGGAAGAAGCCCTTCAAGCCAAGCGCGAAGATTAGTTCAAAGAGAAATAAACCGCCCTTTTTTTCCTAGCGTAAACGGAATAATAGTTGAACCAACTGATAAAAAAATACTTGCGCAAGGAGACCATTCGCTTTTGATTTATCCTGCTATGCTATTTGGAAATGAGATGATGGGAAAGAGTATAAGTGTAAGCAACGGTGCTCAAACAAGAGATGTGCATCTCGCTTCTGGGACTCAATCTCTCTTAGTTGCGTTACATCAGGCACACAGAAGATGGGAATATGAACCAGATGCTCCGAACTATACTCCAAGAATTAGCGGAAAGATAAGAATGTCGGCAGATTTTGATGTTTGCGCGGTTCTTGGTATTATTAAAAAGGCTCCAGAAGGAGAAGAATTAGTAGAAAAACATTATTTTGAAGTGCCGTTGGCGCCAGGGAAGGGAAGATTAATCTCTACGTATGCTGGAGCAAATCAGAATCCACTTCCTTCTTTTAGAGGAGAGCCCCTGCCTGTTGAAATTCGCGGAAATTCGCCAGAGCAGATTGCGAGAGACTTTTATGATGCGCTTGAAGGGCAAGATGGAAACGATTTTAGAGTTTCTGTTGCTGTGGAAGTTATAGCAGACAGTGGTCTGTATGTTTCTGCTATTGTTAATCGACATGGAAACGAGGGAAGTAAATTATGACCACAGATCAGGGCGCAAGGAGGCAGTATAAAACGCCGGTTGCTGAACATTTTCCTGATAGATTGTCTTTTCCCGAGTTTGAAAAAGCATTGTCCTTGCGATATGGCGAGAACCCCGGACAACCGGCTGCATTTTATAGGCAGACTGATGCACGTGGAGCCACTATGGCGCATTTCGATGTACTTCAAGAAGGTAAGGGTCTGGGTTATATTAATTTGGCGGATATGAATGTAGGGCAGCGCGTTGTGGAACGATTAGTCGACATTTACGGACCTCACCGAAGGATGTGCTGTATTATAAAACACGAGATTCCTGCAGGCGTGGCGCTTGGTAGTGATGTGGATTCTGCGTTCGAGAAGGCGTGGGAATGTGACCCTCTTTCTGTATTTGGCGGCGTGCATGTTTTTTCCGGAACGGTCGAAGCATCTCTTGCTGAGAAACTTTTAGAGAAAGGACGCAATGCGGAAGTTGTTTACGCTCCGAGTTTTAGCCCTGATGCGCTTACTATCTTTCAAAGGCGAAAAGACTTACGTGTGATTATGAGAAATGATTTTAGTCCAGCAGAAGACGGCGGACTTGATTATAAGCGCGTTATAGGGGGGATGTTAGTGCAACAACGGTTTAGAAGCAGAATTAATTTGCCATTCGATTTAGAATGTGTTTCTGAAGTTCAGCCCACGCCAGATCAGTATGCAGCAGCTATTTTTAATTGGAATGTTGCATGCTTTACTCGCTCAAACGCAGTTGTCATCGGCAGTCATTTCCAGACGCACGGTATTGGCGCAGGACAGCAGAGCAGAATTGATGCAGCTTATATGGCTGTGCGGAAGGCGAACGGGCGTGATGGAGCATCGAAGGGTCTTGGTGCTCGGGGAACGTTTATGGCTTCAGATGCCTTTATGCCAGAGCCTGACGTTGTTGAACTTGCTGCAGAACATGGAGTGTGCGGCATTGTGTATCCGCTTGGGTCTATAAAAGATCAGGAAGTTATTGATGCTGCAAATAAACATGGGCTTGTGATGCTCGTGACAGGGCGTCCAGGTCTCGAGCCGCCATACGAACGGTGCTTTTCACATTAACATGAGTCTTGAACATTTAGCTTTGACAAATACAAGCGATTTTCCTATTCGCCATGAAGGAAAGGTTCACACTGGCAAAGTTAGGTCTGTTTATTGGCTTTCGCCAGAAGATAGTGCTGTTTTGATTGAGGGAAGAGGGTACACGAATGTACATCGAGCTGACCGCCTTGGCGTCATGGTTATTAGCGATAGAATTACTGCGTTTGATGTTCAATGGAAAGGAGAGCAAGGTTTGGCGGGTATTCCTGGGAAGGGGATGGCGCTTAATGCTATTTCGCAACATTGGTTTAACGCTCTTCGTGGGGCAAGTATAGGAAATCATCATTTTGTGGAGGCTCCTCATCCCTTGGTTTGGCTTGTAAGAAAAGCCGAGCCAGTGAAAATAGAAGCAATTGCACGCGCATATATTACTGGAAGCATGTGGAGAGCCTATAAAAAAGGCGCTCGAAAATTTTGCGGTATAACTTTGTCTGATGGATTAAATGAATATGATAAACTTCCTGAAGTGCTCATTACTCCTACGACTAAAGGGGTTTTGAGAGGAGTTCCTGGCGTTCTTGAAGAGGAAGACACGTCTTTGACGCGAAAACAATTAGTGGAAAATTTGGAAGCATTTGGTTTTAAATTGCCTCGAGACGTTTTTTCATATGAGCAGCTTTTACGCAGAGGATTTGAGCTGATTAGCCAGCATCTTGGACGCGTTGGTCAGTTATTAGTTGATACAAAATTTGAATTTGGTTACGCAAAAAATCCACTTCCCAGAGCTATGGACAGCCAAGAAATGATTTATATTGATGAAGTAGGAACTCCTGATTCGTCAAGAATGTGGGATGCGGCCGCTTATTCACAAGGAAAAGTTGTTGAGAGGTCGAAAGAAAAATTAAGAAAATTATTACTTGAGACTTTAGACAGAGCTGTTTTGCTTGATGCGGGCCGTATGGAAGAAAGAAGGAATCTTGCAGATGGCTATCGTGTTCCTTTGGACGTAATGATGGAGACCTCGGAAATCTATACCCGAATGGCTGAGGAAATCACAGGCAAACCTCTTCCTAAGGTTGAAGATGCAAGAGGCGAAATAATTCAAGCCCTGAGCGAATATGGATTGGTTAGATAAAAATGGCGGGAAGAGACCTTGACTTGGTTGAGAAATTGAATGAAGATGAACGCGCCATAAGAAGGCGTCGACTTCGGGCTGTTTCTCCTGATGACGGGAAATATGCTGAAGATGCAAATGACTTGAGACTTTTTTTGAGTCCTGAGGCTGAATGGCTTGCCTGCGCCCGCTTTCAACTTAGTCTTTTAGAAGCAAGAAAAGAATTTGGGCAGGCTAAGCAGAGGCACGTTGACGAAGTTTTTGCCGCACTTGAAAATATTGATCCATTGAACATGGCGCTATTAGAAGAGAAGGTAACTCGGCACGACCAGCTTGCAGTTATTGAAGAAATTGGACGATTCGTATCTCCAGAAACAAAAGCTCTTTTGCATCCTGGAACTACTTCTTACGACATTCTTGATACTGTCCGTTCTCATCTGTTTGGAAAGGCATGGGATAAGGTAATGCAACCACGAGTTAATGGGGTTTTAACTCAATTATGCGATATTGCGGAAGAGACTCTGGACGTTGTACAAGTTGGAAGAACGCATTTGCAATATACTTCTCCTGTTCTATTTGGGGGAATGATTGCAGGTTATGCTGCTCGAATCGCTGAGCGCGCGCAATTTCTTGGCAAATCATATGGGAATTTACGCGGAAAAGTTAGCGGTATTGTTGGCACAGGAGCAAGCATTGAAATGGTTGTTGGCAAGGGAAGAGCGCTTGAGTTTGAGAAAGCTGCGCTTGCTAAACTTGGTCTTGAGCCGGACCCAACAGCAACGCAGATTGTGCAAAAGGAAAGATTAGTTGATGTTGGGCACGGGCTTGTAACTCTTGCACATGTGCTTGGAAATTTTGCGGGAGATATGAGAATGTTATACTCACAAGACGTGCAGGAAGTGACCTCCCGAGAAGCTGCTGACCGCCTTGGAGGCTCCAGCGCCGATGCTTCAAAAAATAATCCTATTAATTGGGAGAATATTCAAGGCAAGGCTGTTGTTGTTGAAAGTGGAATGCGCGTTCTTTACGCAATGATGTTAACTGATTTTCAGAGAGACTTGAGGGGCTCAGTTCAAGCCAGATATCAGCCACAGGGCATGATGACTGAAGTTCATGAAATGTTTGGGCGCGCCAGCAAGGAATTAAGACAGCTTTCCTTAAATCGCGATAAGGTTGCAGAACATCTCCAAACTGTGCGCGATTTTCCAAGTGAGGCGATGGTGGCAATTTTGCGAGGCGAGGGTTATGTGCATCCAACATCCGGGGAAGGACATGAGTTTGTGAAAGTTGTATCTCGCCGAGCCAAGGGAAAAGGGAAATCCTTATTAGACGAGGCATTGACTGACATTCACTTCAAAGAAGTCTATGATAGATTACCTGAGCAAAAACAGCGTATTTTGCGCGGTGAACTTGAACTTTATTTGGGACATTCTTTAGAGAGAGCAAGACAAAATATTGCATTTGCCCGCTCTTATTGAGCAAAACTTTAAAAACCTACTTTTGCCTTCTTGAACATGAACATTGAGATTGTAAATGCAGAGAAGGACGATATTGAGTTGAAGATTGATAATCCCACGATTGCAGAGGTTATGCGCGTGTATCTGAATGACGCCGGAGTTAAGTTTGCGGCGTGGCGGAGAGAACATCCAAGCAAGCCGGTGATTATGCGCATTCAAACATCTTCAGGAACTGTAAAGAAAGCGGTTGCGGATGCAGTGGCTGCAATTCATAAAGACATTTCTGCGATTGAATCTGCGGTTAAAAAGAAGTAATCCCCAGCAAGTTTATAAGGCTGGTTCTTTTATAAAATATGAGGAGGTGACTATATGTGCAAGAGTTGGTGTGAATCTATTTTAGCCATTATTATTTTGGTGTTTGCGCTATGGCAGACAACATATTCCCAGTGGATTGTTGTTATTGCAGCCATTATACTGCTAATACATTCCTTTACGTGTAAGAAGTGTTTTGCAGGCGCGCATGGCGGCATGGCGGCAGCAAGAAAGAAGCGATAGTGCTTCATTTTTATTTTTTATTTTACTCTTTTTGCTAGGGTATTCCTTGAGTTGGATGTTCTCTTATAAATTCTGGAGCAGAATCCATCTTATATCACCTGATGTTTCTATTTCCCGGTTTTGGAGGTTATTAGAATTTTTGGGTTGAATACCCCACAGCTTGCTGTGGAGTAAAAATTCTAATTAGAAAATCGCGAATTAGAAATTTCCGAATACCGCGGAGCTTGCTCCGATTCGGTAGGAAATTTCAGCGATTTTCTTTATTGTGCTGTTCTATGCCGACATCGAGTAGTTTTATATATCTGAGATAGATGGAATTTTATGGTGCGCATCTCGGCAGGCAGTTACGACCTGAATAAGTGGCTTTACGGCGGCTACGAGACAGATATTATCACGACGATTTATGGGCCTGCTGGAAGCGGGAAGACTAATTTTTGCCTGCTTGCTGCTGTGTCTCAGGCCCAAAAAGGAAACAAAGTTTTGTTTATTGATACCGAAGGCGGATTTTCGGTTGAGCGTGTTAAGCAGTTAGCTGGAAGCGATGCAGGCGAGATATTGAAGCATATTATCCTTCTTAAGCCGACAACGTTTGCTGAGCAGAAAGAGGCGTTCAAAGAATTGCTTAAGCAGATAACTAAGAGTCATTTCGGTTTGATTATTGTGGACGGCATGACGATGCTTTATCGCCTTGATTTTGGAGAGGCACGCGGCAAGAGTATCGATGAGCTACAGGATGTGAATTCAGAGCTGGCGCGCCAGATGAGGACGCTTGCGGAGATTGCGAGAAAGAATAATCTCCCCGTCATTGTTACTAATCAAGTTTATGGCTGGAATGATGAAACAAGGATGGTCGCAGGCGATATTCTACAATATTGGAGCAAGTGTCTTATCGAACTGACTTCTGAGAACGGCAAGCGCACTGCCAATTTGCGCAAGCACAGAAGTCTGCCTGAAAAGAAGCTTGATTTTCAGATAGTGCACGAAGGGATAAAGAAGAGGGGATGGCTGTAGCTCGATAGCGTTTTGTTACAAATGTAATTAAAGATTGTTACGGGTGTAACCGAAATATTATTTCTTTGCAATCTTCCACAATTGATAAAAGAAATTTCTGAAGGAAGCGGCAGTGTTTTTATCATAAATCATTGTGCATGAAAACGGCTCATTGTAATTAAGAATTAGCACTTTATCACTGGCATTTGTAATAATCTATTGCCAGTATCTCCGCTTAGGCAAGCCAGTTTTGATGGCTCTGCCTAATTCCAAGCATCAAATAGAGAAGCGTCGCTTCCCCCTAAAGACCACAATTTCTTT
>Ga0209541_10004750_pt1 | contig 23997 bp, 23 predicted proteins | sample RifCSPlowO2_01_FD_184027 | JGI IMG/M metagenome (GOLD analysis project Ga0209541, IMG submission 184027) | Groundwater microbial communities from Rifle, Colorado - Rifle CSP2_plank lowO2_0.1 (SPAdes) (version 2) | ecosystem: Environmental > Aquatic > Deep subsurface > Groundwater | place... | reverse complement strand
CTTCTAGACCTTCCTCTTTTTCTCTTGCTTCTTCTGTTGTTTGTATAAAGTCTACTGTGGTGTCGTCGTTTTTAACACTCTTCATAAAAAATCAATTTAAACCGGCCGGCTCCGCGCGCGTTCGTTCCGATCTTGTGATCCTTGGCGCACACGACATTATCCGTCCGTTCTAGTAATACAGGCGAGTATATGCCTTTTTTGGGGAAAAGCAAGGGCGGTTGGCGAGTATTATGGTATTCAGCTCCGATTTTGATTCATCAAAATCGAGAGCCCTCGATAATTATCGGGGTATGCGGTATACGGGGAACCCTAAGTTCCTATTCTCGTCGTCCGTCGTCCCCTGCATACTACATACCGCATACTATATACTCGTCTGCCCCTTGTACTCGTCATAGTTTGTGCGCCGCAAGATTTGCGATATACTAACGTTATGATTATTTCGTATCACGGGATTGAGTTCGTTAAGGTCCAGTTCGGTAACACCGTTTTGGCCTTCAATCCCGTTTCAAAACAGTCAAAACACAAGCTTGCGCGGTTTGGGGCCGATATTGCGTGCGTTGGCCTTAACCACGATGACATGAATGGGGTCGAGTCTGTTACTTTAGGCGATAAGAAACCTTTCGTGATCGGGGGTCCCGGCGAATACGAAATCGGCGGTGTTACGGTCGCGGGTTTACCCACTTTGTCGCGGTATGGCTCGCAGGAAAGAATTAACACGGTCTACTCGGTAATGATGGAAGGGATGTCTCTCTGTTTTTTAGGGGCTCATGAGCCGAAGGATTTACCAAAAGAGGTGATGGAAAATTTGGATAATATTGACATACTTTTCGTGCCGGTAGGAGGCGAAGGGGTTTTAACCCCGCAGGACGCTTATCGTCTCGCGGTTTCCATCGAGCCGCGGCTTATCATCCCGATTCATTACGGAGAGGTCGGCATATCGAAGGCTTTGTCTGTTTTCCTGAAAGAGGCCGGAGAGGAGTCGGTGAAGGCGATAGACAAATTGACAATCAAGAAGAAAGATTTGGAGGGCAAAGAAGGGGACATCGTCGTTTTGGACAATCCGCTTGGGTAGGTTTTAAGTCCAATGAAAGAGGGCAGACTAGAGAGGATGAGGAAACTTCCCGCGAGAGAGAAAAGAAAGCTCGCAGTTTTGATAGCGGGCGCGATCACCGGCGTGATTTTTTTGTCATGGCTTGGAATAATGGTTTCCAGTTTAGAAATTTCATCGGAAGAGCAACGGGGGAACGCGTCGCTCTCGGGCCTTGGCGATATTGTAAAAAATTTCAGCCAATCACTGTCTGAAATGACGGATACCGCTTCAACAACGGCCAACCCGTTGGAATTGTTGTCCTCGGAAGGAAGCGTAAGCGAGTACCAAACCGAAGAAGGAATCAATATTGACGAGGAAATCTCTATTATCGAAGAGGATAAGTTCAGCGATTGATTTACGTGTACACAGTCCATCCATCAGCTATCGCCAGGACATTCCTTTTTGTATAATGAGGGAATAAGTATTTGCGCCATTAATATTTTAAAATAAAAATCAATGATGAAAGTTGGATTGCCGGAGGGGTATACAGATTCGCCTTCCGAAAAAAAAGACGATTCGTCGTCCGATTCAATGGGGATTGAGTTTGTGCCCGGTCCAAAAATTGACGAGGATAGCGAGGAGGTGCCGAAGGCCTTAACCGCGGAGGATATCGCGGTTCGCGACCAACAGAATGATGCTATGGTGGGGGATGTCGGTATTGACGCCAGCGCCGAAGCGATACCAGAAATGCCGGCGTTTCGGGCTGAAGACACCAAGGTAGAAGACGCTCTGGAGAAAGTAGAGTACGGCGCGCTTGATGTGGGCAGGGAGCGTTTAACGCGCCTCGGTAATTTTTTGGGTCGGGTCAAGAATGGTTTTGCCGAAAAAGTGAAGTGGGCAGGACAAAGGATATCGAACGCTGTCGGTCAAACCGTCAAATACGCCGGCATGACGGGGTTGGCTGTCTTGTCGGCGGATGAGCTCGCAAAGCGGGGGGCGGATATCGCTCTCGATTATACTGCGGAAAAATATGACTCGGCGCGCAGTAAGGTGATTGAAGTTAAAAATTCCGCGGTTGCTTCTTATAATCGCGGAGTGGATTTTGTCCAAACGACCGCGCAGGATACGGTTGACCTTGGCCGGCTTTCGATAGCGCGGGCGACCGAGAGGGTTACCAACCCTTTTGCAAGATTCCAAGCCAAAATGTTTGGCGCGCGCTTGCGGCGGCTGGCGGAAAGATTTGAAAAAGGAAAACAAATTGACCCGGATCAGCTTGTCAGGTTGCAGGAAAAGGTCAAACTGCTTCAAGATGTATCAATCCTAAAAGTTTAATGCCATGGATGCTAACGAATCAAAAAATCAGTTGCGTGAGATGGTGGCGGGAAGTTCCTTATCGGAGGCCTCAAAGGAGCGCGCGTATCAGATGATCGCCGATGACTCCAGAGATTTTTCCGAAATTAAGCGGGAAATAATTTTGCTTATCTCTGATGATATAGAGAAAGATCTTCAATCTCTTGGGGACGACGGGAAAATGGAAGCCAATGTGGAAATCGAGGAAGCGGTGCGTGAATTAGACAGCGAAATGACGAGTGCGAAAGACGACCTTGAGAGTGATATGAATTTAGTCAATAAGACTTTGGATAAATTGGCGCAGGGAGCTGAAGAAGGTCAGGCGGACGCGGTCTCGCAGTCGCTCAAAGGTATATCAAGTCAGACTTGATATGAACTCATAGTGGGTTTTGATCGCCAAGCGAGCCACGCAAAATTCGTAGCGAGGCGCGAAGACAAGCCCCCACACCAACTTTCGCGTCGTCTGCTTGTTGTATGGACGGCGAATGAATCACTTGATACATACGTGGTATTCGGTCTGTTCCCATAAGATGTTAAGGCAGACAAGCAATGCGGAAGTTGGTGTCGGGGCAAGCCCGAAAGCGCGCCATAGGCGCAACGAGTGCCGTTGCAACTTAAGTGTAAACCCGCGTCAGATGTGACAACGATTACGAATCGGTGATATCCTATAAAATGATGTAACAAGGTAAAAGTTGCAACGGTACGAGGGCGCAGATGAAGAGCCGTAGCAGAATTTTGGGTGGCGTAGCGGCGAAACGAGTTGTTACTGCGCGATTCAACATAGACGAGTGGTCAAAACCCACTATGAGTTCTATACCAGAATATGGAAAATGTTTTCTGATTATCGAAAAAAATATGGGGATGCGGGAAACTAAAACAGCGAGCGTTTCGGCTCGCTTTTTTAGTTGCGACACGCATGGGTTGGCTATCGGACTTCTGTCTGACATGGGCGTAAAAAGTAAGTATCCACACCTCCCGAGAAAACCCCCACAATATGAACCATTTCTAATATACGTTATAAAGATGCGGTCGTCGTTTTATAACGTATGTATCACAAATAATGTTGGTAGAACAGGATGTATTAAACAACCAAGTAATCTAGACAGTCTGAAGGTGTGGAAGGTTACCGTAAAAATGCTTTTGTTTGGGAGCAATCTATGCTAGAATAAAGCCCGAGTAAAGTTAAATCATGGCTCAAGATAAAGATAAAAACAACAAAGCGCCGGTTGAAGTTTTTCGGTCTGTCGTGCCACGCAGTATCACTACTGAGATGAAAGAAGCGTACTTGGATTACGCCATGTCCGTCATCACGGCGCGCGCTTTGCCCGATGTGCGCGACGGCCTCAAGCCCGTTCACCGCAGAATTTTATACTCGATGCACGGCCTCGGTTTGACCGCTTCGGCAAAATTTCGCAAGTGCGCCGTCGTCGTCGGCGATGTTTTGGGAAGTTTCCACCCGCACGGCGACGTGGCCGTTTACGATTCTTTGGTCAAAATGGCCCAAGATTTTTCCATGCGTTACCCCATGATCATCGGCCAAGGAAACTTCGGAAACATTGATGGAGACAGCCAGGCGGCCATGAGGTACACCGAAAGCAAGATGTCCCGTCTGGCCGGAGAGATGCTTCGCGATCTTGATAAAGAGACGGTGGATTGGCGTCCCAACTATGACGGTCGGCTGAAGGAGCCGGTGGTGCTTCCGGCCGGAGTCCCGAATCTTCTTTTGAACGGCACTTTGGGTATAGCTGTCGGTATGGCGTCTAATATTCCCCCTCACAATCTCGGGGAAGTCGTGGACGCAGCTGTCCACATGATTGACAACAAGGACGCCACCTTCGAAGATATTTTGAAATTTGTCAAAGGCCCGGATTTTCCGACTGGAGCGGTCATTTACGGCGAAAAAGACATTCACCACGCTTACAGCACCGGTAAGGGAGGAGTGGTGGTGCGCGGTGAAGCGGAAATAGTGGAAAACAAAAACGGCGTTTTCCAGATTATTATCACCTCAATCCCTTATCGTGTTAATAAGTCTGACATGATTACCAAGATCGCGGATTTGGTCAGAGAGAAAAAACTCGAGGGAGTGAAGGCCTTGCGCGATGAATCAACAAAAGACATCAGAGTGGTTATTGACCTAAAGTCCGGCACTTATCCGCAGAATGTTCTAAATTTTATATACAAACACACTCCGCTCGAGGATACCTTTCATTTCAATTGCGTGGCTCTGGTGGACGGCGTTCCTCAGACTTTGACCCTTAAGGGTTTTTTGGAGGAATTTTTGAAACACCGACAGGTGGTGATTCGCAGACGCACCGAGTATGATCTCAAGAAAGCTCGCGAACGCGAGCATATACTCCTCGGCCTCAAGAAGGCGCTTGATCATATTGATCGGATAATTAAGCTGATAAAATCTTCCAAAGATACGCCCGAAGCGCATAAAAACCTGATGGGTGAATTCAAGTTTTCAGCCATTCAGGCGACCGCCATCTTGGAGATGAAGCTCCAGAGATTGGCCGGTCTTGAGAGAAAGAAGATTGAAGACGAACTCAAGGCCGTCCAGGAGTTGATTGAAAAACTCGAGAATATTCTTTCCAGCGCCAAAAAAATTCTGGCGGTCGTTAAAGAAGAACTTTTATCGGCCAAAGAGAAGTTTGCCGATGAAAGAAGAACAAAAATCATCAAACACGCCGCCAAGAATTTCTCGGTGGAGGATATTGTCCCGGATGAAGACAGTGTCGTTGTCTTGACTAAGGGCGGATACGTCAAGCGCACCAATCCGGATGAATACCGCAAACAAAAAAGAGGAGGAGTGGGCGTCGTGGACTTGGACACTAAAGAAGAAGATTTCGTGGCGCACATGCTTACGACCACCAATCACAGCGATCTGCTTTTCTTTACCGATCTGGGCAAATGCTATCAGATAAAAATGTACGAGATTCCGGAAGGTAGGAGAGCGACCAAAGGTAAGTCAATTATGAACTTTCTGCCGCTGTCTGCTGAAGAACACGTTACTTCTATTTTACCTGTTTCAAAGGACTCCAAAGGCAGTGATGATTCGATAATGATGGTCACTAGGCAGGGGGTGGCCAAGAAGGTTGACGCAGAAAGTTTCCGCGATGTCCGGCGGAGCGGTATTATCGCAATTAGGCTTGATGTTGGAGATATGCTCCAGTCAGCGTCGCTCGTGGCTAAAGGAGATCATGTAATGGTTGTGACTGGTAAAGGACAGTCTGTTCGGTTTAAGGAAAGCGATATCCGAGTCATGGGCAGGGGAGCCGGCGGCGTGCGCGGAATTCGTTTAGGAAAAGGCGATTTTGTGATCGGCGCCGATATTATAAAGAAAGAATATGAGAAGCCGCGGCTCTTCACGGTTTCTAAAGGCGGGTATGGAAAGATGACCCCCATTTCACAATACAAGGTCCAAAAACGCGGCGGTTCCGGAATCAAGACTGCCAAGGTTACTCCAAAGACCGGCGAGTTGATATCCTTTAAGGTGGTAACGCCTTTGGACTCCGAGATCGTGGCGATGTCGCAAAAAAGCCAGGTCATTCGCACCGATGTTAGCGAAATCCCGGAGTTGGGCAGGCAAACACAAGGCGTTCGGGTAATGAAACTGCGCGAAGGCGACCAGTTGGCCTCGCTGATATGCCTTTAGTTAAGTATAAGGGAATAGTATAAGTCCCGATAATTGCTAGCAATTATCGGGACTTATACTTGCCCCATATACTCGTACGGTCTTTCCCCATCTTCGATTGGCATAGTTTTTGGAGCGGTGTAAAATATAGGGGACATGTTTTCTGATCCAGTAAAAAATTTATCGCGGTTTGGAATTCAATACGGCATGAAAATTGCTGATCTGGGCTGTGGCTCCGGGCATTATTCGCTCGCGGCCGCGCCATTAGTGGGGGCCGCCGGTGCGGTGTACGCGGTGGATGTCCAAAAAGAATTACTCTCAAGACTCAAGAGCGAAGCCGAGAGTAAAAAGATTTCCAATATCGAAGTAATCTGGGGTGATATCGAGGAGCCCGGCGGTTCGATGATCGCGAATGAAGGAGTTGATAAGGTTATTTTGTCCAACGTTTTGTTTCAGGCGGAGGATAAATCGGGTGTCGTCAAAGAGGTAAAGAGAATTCTCAAGGCGGGAGGAGAAGCGTTGGTCGTAGATTGGTCGGATGCCCCGGGCGCGCTTGGGCCAAAAAATCATGTGGTGCCCGTCGCGGAGGCCGAATCTCTTTTTGAATCGGTTGGTCTCCGGTTCGTTCGCGATTTTTCGGCGGGGGATCATCATTACGGTTTTATCGTCCGCAAATAATAAATGTCCGGCGCGCCGAATTAAATAATTTTTCATGGGAAAGCTTTCAATTTTTCAGATGGGGGTAATAGGTTTCTTTGTGCTTGCGGCAATAGCGGGAGTCGTGGCTTTCGGAGGCTTGGGCGCGGGAGGAGATTCGGACAGTATTGTCGAGGTAACGGCCTGGGGCACTGTGCCAAACGTGGCGATTAGCGCGGCTACCAAGGTTTTCAAATCTTCGGAGACGGTAAAAATTCTTTACGTGGAAAAGGATCCCCGGACAATCGAAAGTGAGCTGGTGGAAGCCCTGGCCAGCGGAAGAGGTCCGGATATGGTAATCCTTCCTCACGATATGCTGTACGGCCAGATGGATCGTCTGTTTTTGATTCCCTATTCTTCTTATGACGAAAGGAGATTTCGGGACACTTTTGTTCAGGAAGGGGAGTTGTATTTGTTCCAAAAAGGAATCGCCGCTCTGCCTCTTTATATAGACCCTTTGCTTATGTTTTGGAACAAAGACATTTTTTCTGAAAAGGGCGAGGCCTTGCCGCCTGCCTCATGGGATGATTTCATAAATCTCACGAAGTTGATAAATGTGAAGGATGAAAGATTGAACATCACGAGGAGCGCCATCGCTTTGGGTGAATACGGCAATATAACAAACAGCAAGGCCATCCTCTCCGCCATGTTTTTACAGGCGGGTATGCCGGTTGTCGCGAAGACTAGCGGTACGCCGGTTCCCGCAATACTTGGCTCGGCTGTAAATGGGGTAAGGCCGGGCGAGGCGGTTTTGAATTTCTATTCTCAATTCGCCAATCCGGTCGGGGCGGTGTATTCGTGGAATCGCGCTTTGCCGCAGGATCGTCTTTTCTTTTTGAGCAGCAATCTGGCGGTTTATCTGGGTTTTGCTTCGGAGGTTTCTTATCTACGAGAGAGAAATCCCCATCTGAATTTCGATATCACCGGTCTTCCGAGGCCTCGTCAGTCCTCGAATGTGGTAACCTTCGGAAAGATGTACGGCGTGTCTGTGTTGAAGTCTTCGGCGAAAATCAACGGCGCGATCGCGGCCGCCGGTATTCTAACAAGATCGGACGTTGTGAAAGCGGCCAGCGCGGCCGCGGGCATCGCGCCAGCCCGCAAAGATCTTTTGGCGGCGCCGGCTCCGGACAAACCCAACGAATCGGTTTTTTTCACCGCGGCCATACAGTCTCGGGGGTGGCTCGATCCGAGCCAATCCTTGACCGATACCGTTTTTCAAAAAATGGTGGAGGAGGTCATATCCGGAAAAAAGAAATCGCGCGAAGCGATATCGGCGGCCGAAGCCGACATTTTGGAGATTATCAAAAAGAACAAAGCATTTAATACGGAATAAGATGAACACAGCCGCGAAATCAAACCTTATTTTCACCGTAGCTTTTTTGAGTTCGGCCATTTTGGTTTTGAGTCCGATCATTTCTTTCGCGGCGTGGGTTCCCGGCCAGCCGATCGTTCCTGAATGCGGTCTCGAGTCCGCGGCGGGAATGGGTCCGAGAACTCCCCCATGCAACTTCAATTTTCTCGTAATTCTCATCGGTAACATAATTTCTTTTTTGGTCTACGCCGGAATTTTGATCGCGGTAGCGATGTTTGCCTACGCTGGTTTCAAGTATCTGACCGCCGGAAGCGATACGGGACAGATCAAAGCGGCCAGGGAGATATTCTTCAATGTGGGGATTGGATTGATCATCGTCCTTGTTGCATGGCTTATCGTTGACACCATTTTCACCGCTCTGGTTCCAAGCGCGGAGAGAGACAGATATTTGCTAAAGAACTCATAGTGGGTTTTGACCACTCGTCTATGTTAAACCGTTCAATAACAACTCGTTTCGCCGCTACGCCACGCAAAATTCTACTGCGGCTCTTCGACTGCGCCCTCGTCGTGCCTATGGCACGCCTTCGGGCTTGTCTTCGAGCCTCGCAACGAATTTTGCGCGGCTCGCTTGGCGATCAAAACCCACTATGAGTTCAAAACGTAATTAACCAAATTAAGTATCTTTATGGTAAAAATCTTTAAAAAAATACCTATCACTTGGGGAATCGCTATCGCGGCAGGTGTCGCGTTCTTGCCTCTTGTCGCTCTGGCGCAGGGCTGGAATACCTTTAATCCCATTAGGCACAGCTCCCTTTTCTGTTTTTTGCGCGATGTTTTGGCCGTCGTCCTTCGTATTGGAATAGTGGTCGCCGCTATATTTATTGTCTACTCCGGCTATCTTTTTGTCAGCGCCGGCGGAGACACGACCAAGCTCAAGGATGCCCGTGTGGCTTTTTTCGGAGCGGTGATCGGCACGGCGGTACTGCTCGGCTCATGGGTGTTGGCCGCCGCGTTGGTGGGGACAATAAATGTTTTGCGTCCGGACGATCAAAAAATTCAACTGGATGGTTGTTCCGGCGCGCCGGGCGAGAGCGGCGCTGTAGGCGCGCCCGGGGAGAATGCTTCGGTGAATCTCTTGAGTTAGCCGAACGCGCCGACCATACCGGCCGATCCGAATGCCGCAAACTCCGGATCGAATACCAACAACGTCGCCCCGCCGCGGAATTAGAGTGTTGAACTCATCTGAAGTTTTAACCACTCGTACATGAAAAACATAAGAAATACATACTCGTTTCGCCGCTACGCCACGCAAAATTCTGCTGCGGCTCTTCATCTGCGCCCTTGTCGTGTCGCGGACACGTCTTCGGGCTTGATTTCGAGCCTCGCTACGAATTTTGCGCGGCTCGCTTGGCGATTAAAACTTTAGATGAGTTCGTTTTTATTAGTTAATCTTATCCAGAGTTATTTTATGAAGAGACAATATTTACAAAAAATACTAGCAGTCCTTTTATCGGCGTTTATGCCGCTTGTCGCCTTTGCTCAAGTTACCATCGAGACGCTGATTGTGTCATTCGCCGAGCTCATCAATCTTTTGGTGCCGGTTCTTATTACTGCCGCGCTGGTCGTCTTCATTTGGGGAGCCGTCAGATATATTGGTGCGAAATCGGACGAAAATAAAATCAAAGAAGGAAGGAATTTTTTGATTTTCGGAGTGCTGGGGATTGCCGTCATGGTCTCGGTTTGGGGTTTGGTGCAAATAATAATCAGTACTCTGGGTTTGGACAGCGCCCAGATGCCCGATATACCGCTTATTAGGATTTAGTCTTAGGCGGGGCTTTTCCACACTCTTGCGTGTTTTACCCACGGTATATGTTAAAATAGAGGCAAAGACAGATTATTAGGTCGTAAAAGTTTTATTAAAAAACATAAAAATTATGAAATTAACAGTTGGTAAGATACTTCCGTTTGCGCTCGCGCTTCCTTTTCTCACATTAGCCCAAGGCGCAGCCGATCTTGGTTACTTGGAAGAATTGATTGCCGATGCCGGTGGTATTCTCAAGACCCTTGTTCCGATACTCATCACCTTGGCTTTGGTGGTCTTTATCTGGGGTCTCATCAGATACATTTCTTCCGGCGGAGACGAAGAAAAACGAAAGGAGGCTCGCCAGACAATGCTCTGGGGAGTGATTATTTTCGCGGTCATCGTGTCTATTTGGGGGTTGGTGGCTCTTCTGCGCAGTGTGTTTGGAATTGATATCAATGATTCGTTTACTCCCGAGACACCAGATCTCGCAAGCTAAATGTCTTTGTCCGGAAGGTTTTTCGTTCAGGATATGCACACCGCGGCAGAGTGCCGCGGTGTTTCGTTTTTGGTATAATTGACCGACATGACAGCATCGGTAGATAAATTGATCAATCTCGTAGGCCAGGCGATAATAGATCCGCTGTTTTTGCTTTTCTTTTCTTTGGCGTTGCTGATTTTTGTTTGGGGAGCATTCGTGTACGTTCTCAAGGCCGATGACGTGGAAGAAAGGAAGAAAGGCGGCAGAGCGATGTTTTTTGGGATTATCGGAATGGTCATAATGTTTACCGCTCTTGGAATTATAAATTTGTTAAGCGCGACAATCGAGGCTTTTGTTGCCAAGTAAAGCGAGATGTTTTGAATTTTTGTCGTAAAAAAAGACCGCAAGATTTCTCTTGCGGTCTCGTGGTGTGTCTATTGCTTTGTGAGCGTCGTCGGTAAGACCTCGCCGTTACTTAACTTGATCCAGCCAGTGAACCCGCTCGGAGCCGGTTCCAAAAACCATTCTCCGAACCAGCCGGGGCCGGGATCTCTCCATGTGCCGCACGGCTTCGTTCTGTCCCATACATAGGTTACGGTCTCTCCTTTTCCGTTCTTGGACGTATAGTATGATTCAAAAACAAAACGATCTGGCGTGTAGTCTTTGATTGCCGCCATGAACTCGGCCTGTCTTAAGTCGGTTCTCGCCCCGTGAACTCCAGAGGGCTTGACCCACTTTAATCTGTAGTTCGCTGTCGCTTCCGGGCCTTGGGGCGCGATAGCCACAGAGGGTCCGCCAGTTTTGGCCCGCTCGCGGGCGGCATAAGCTCTATCCAGATCCAACGGATCAGGAAGCAGTCTGATGAAGCCCAACTCGCTAAGGAGCGAGAGGATTGCCACGGTTACCAGCGCCAGTCCCAACAGAGGCGCCGCCACCGACCGCCCTCTGTAGAGCAGGATCACGGCTAGCGGGATGGCGACAATAAGAAGAATGAATGACCACTTTCCTTCTTTCATGTACCAATGCCAGACTTCCGGAAAGTGCAACGCAAAGAGCGCCACCGCGCCGGCGTAAACCGCCAGCACGACGAGAACCGCCCAGAACGCCGTAGATCTGGCCGCCGTCAGCTTGTTTTTGTTGAACAAGTAGAGGACGGTTGCTATGATGATCAACAGGGCGATCGCTCCGGCGACCATCTTGGGATCAAGACCGAAGGGTATACGGACCTTTGGTATGGTCCCGTAGGCCAGATACATACCCATCCCGATCAGGGTAAAGGTGATTATTCCGACAATTCCGCCGCCCCTCCATCCTTTTTTGAAAATGGCCAGGATGGTCGCGAGTAATCCCAGAAGGATCAATGTCGCGGACATGACCAGAATCTTGCCCCTATTATCGGGGGTCAAGTTGGGAAATTCCCACTTGATGTTGGATAGCGCCCGTGCCATCCAAGCGCCAAGAGGTGTTAAGTACAAACAAGCGCCAACGATTGTCAAAGAGATTAACAACCATTGCCGCCAAGAAGGGTAAGCCAGAGCTTTCCCTGCCCACCGGGTAGCGCCTTTTGTAAAGGTCCAAGCTTTTATGGCCAGAATCTTTATGAGGCGGACACTCTTCCGGAAGAGCCATTTGAGTCCCCCCCATACTTTTCCGAGCAATTCCATAACACTCACCATGAAAATCATGAATTTGACCAATGTTTTGGCTAACCACAAACCTATAGTTTTGATGAACTGTTTCAATCTTTATCCTTTCGTTGAGTGAATCTGCCGGCATTATAATACCTGCTATACTATTTGTCAAGCATAAAACCGGTAACCTTCCACACCTTCAGACTGTCTAGATTACTTGGTTGTTTAATACATCCTGTTCTACCAACATTATTTGTGATACATACGTTATAAAACGACGACCGCATCTTTATAACGTATATTAGAAATGGTTCATATTGTGGGGGTTTTCTCGGGAGGTGTGGATACTTACTAAAACCGGCATAAAAAACCGGTTACAGATGGCTGTAACCGGTGGCTGTTCTGAAGGGGTTAGGATTTTTTTTCTTCTTCCCCCGTCTCGCTCTCCGAACCCTTTTCTTTTTTTGGAGGTGGCGGAGGAGCGGCCTGTGTCCCAACCATGATACCGGCCGAGGCCCCGCCTTCCACGTATGTGGTGACGGAAGTGTTTTCGAGCGCGCGAACGCGCTCGACTTGAAGCTGGGTCATGAGGACATCAACACCCGCGGCATCTCGTTGGAGTCGGAGCGCATCGGCCTTGCCTTGGCCCTCCACGCGGACGGCTTCTGCCTCGTACTTCGCTCTGGTTAATCTGGCTTGGCCTTCCCGCAGAGCGATTTCGTTGGCGCGCAACGCTTCCATGACTTCCTCCGCTTCCTTGATTGGAATGATTTCCTGTATCCACGCGTTACGCACCCAAACACCGAACTCCTCAATCGTGCCGCGCGGCGCTTTTTCGGCGTGCGTGTTGATCCGGCTGAACGCGCGAAGATAGAATTGTTCGCCTCCGTAGCCCGTTCTGAACAAACGGATGAACTGTCGCAGAGTCAGTTGTCTGCAGAAGTCAACCACGGCGCTTCTAATGCTGGCCGACAGGTTTGCGAACATGTTGTCCGGGTGCAGGACGAAGACCGGTTTCCACGGCATGACGACCTGCAATATACTCTGTACCACGATGTCCGCCTGGAAGAAATCCGCAAACTCTACGGCCTTGACAATTATCGGTCGCGGAAACTGCCAGAGAAAAGCGGTCGTATCTTTGAGGTCTTCCTCCCGCTGGATAAGATTCTCGATGTGATTGTCGCCTCCGAGCGTCGTCGGTTCGAGAAGTTTAACCTTAGGCACATCGAATTTATGTAACTTCCGGAGCGGCCATATCCAGCTGACCCAGTAAAACCCGTATTTCCTTTGCAAGAAGCTCGGGCCCAATTTTTTTCGACGGCGTTTTCTCTCTTTTTCAATCTCCCGTCTCTCTTCTTGAAACTTTTGTTCCTCCTCGGGTTTTTCAGAGTGTTTCTCCGGATCTAAAACGTCGTTGATGGGCAGTATGGCGTTTACTACCGGAACTTGTGTAGGTCTGCCCTCGATCTTGGGCAACTTGAGCACCTCCTCCGGATTTTCATTGTCCCTCGGGATAACGAATTCCTCGGTTTCGTCCTTCACCACCTCTCCGACCCTGATGACAAACTCCCCGTCTCCGCGGTGGAGATAGTACCCTTCAACATTCAGCAATGTCCGTATCGGTTTTTCACCGGCTACCACAAATTCCATGTGGCCGGAAGGTGTGAAGCTGGCCTGCCATTTATTCTTTGCGGCCTGGTTGGCGATAATCACGAGTAAGACCAGTGATACCACCAGAGCCAGGATAGTAATGATGCCTATAACCATCTGCTACCTTTCTTTTTTATTTTCCCCTCAATTTGTCGAGGTTCTGTACTTGTTTCTTTCCGTAGACTAGCAAGGAAACATTAGTTTGTCAAGGATTATCCACGTAACCTTCCACACCTTCAGACTGTCTAGATTACTTGGTTGTTTAATACATCCTGTTCTACCAACATTATTTGTGATACATACGTTATAAAACGACGACCGCATCTTTATAACGTATATTAGAAATGGTTCATATTGTGGGGGTTTTCTCGGGAGGTGTGGATACTTACTTATCCACTGAATTTGCACGCTAAATGCAACCGGGTTTGCAGGCTAATTGCAACCCCCTTTTCTAGGTTCATACTCCGATTCATACTCATAATTTGAATCTGAGATGTCACATACACACATTGGTCAGGAAGACTGGCCTTGTATTGGGCGAATGTTAAGAGTGGGTCATCCCTTTAAAGAAATTGCACGCACTATTGGAAAAGATCCAAGCGCAGCCGGCAGACACGTCAAGGAATATGGAGGAAGAGACGGATATGATGTCTGCGAAGTGTGCCGCAGAAAACGGATGAAGCGGATCGCCGCCATGGAATCAATCCGCGTGATTAAGGGAGTACTGCTTTGCTTCACTTTGAATTACGAAACTCCCATTTTCTGCTAAAATATCAAAGCCGCGCTCTTTAGAAAAACGCGGCTTTTGATTACTATGAAACTAAACTCTGAAACATTCTACACCCTTCAACAAAAAATTATCAAGGCTCGGACAAAAATGTTCAAAAAATTCAAGAAAATATACGAACTCAGACACGCAGTTGAACGCGGCTTTGCCTGGGCAGACAAGTGCCGCAAGCTTGTGATACGATATGAAAGACTGGAAGCGACATTCGAAGGATTTCGTTATCTTGCCGCCGCAATGGTGAATTATCGGACGGAATTCGGAAGAAACTTGCTATGAGTTCAAATAATCTACTCATCTCCGTACTCAATTTTGGAGAAAATATGATGGGAAAAATCCGAATAAGGGTTTCGGCGCGATGGTTGCAAAAACTTGGTATTGGTATCAGAATCGGATTGATTATATTATCGGAGAATTGGGAAAGAAATAATCGCCACCAAAAAATACGCCCGCCCACGCTCGGGCGGGCAAAAAGGAAGGGTTTTCGGGCTGTGGATTTTTCGGTGGACACGTTTCTTGCGCGCGGGTAAAATATAGCTACTTAATAATCTAAGTTATTTTATGAACGGGAAAAATTTAATTTTAGGTGTCGCGGCGGCTATAGTCGTTGTCGCGGCGATAATTGTCGCTCAAACGATGGTCTCGGAAAACGCCGGAAGCCCGGCCACGGTGATTGAGAGCGCTCTTCTCCCCGTGGCTATGGTGCAGGCAGGTCCGGTTTTGTTGACGGCCGAAGTAGCTTCAACTCCGGAAGATCGGGCGAAAGGATTGGGAGGACGATCGGGTTTGGCGACGGGGGAAGGAATGCTTTTGGATTTTGACAAACCGGATTTGTACGGGATTTGGATGAAAAATATGCAGTTTCCACTTGATATAATCTGGCTCGATACCAACTTAATGGTTGTGCACATTGAGTCCTCTGTTTCCCCAACGACATATCCGGCTGTTTTCAAACCGTCATCTCCCGCCAAATACGTTTTGGAAGCGCCTGTCGGCTTTGTGGCTGAAAGCGGTCTGACTGTCGGGGCGACAGTCGGTATTTCGGGAATATAACATTTGCGAATGAGTGGTTTTAAAAAAGACGGGATGTCTACCTCGTCTTTTTATGCCTTTTCGAGCGATTTTCATGAGTGATCGTCGTTTGGAAATAGCATTATCCCCACCGTGTACTTTTACTGTGCGATCGCACAGTAAAAGTACACGGTGGAAACGTAGAAAATGTGGAGCTTTCCGCGGGTTGATACTAGGAGACTTGAGTTCATATAATCACGGCGCTCGCAAAAAATGAAAATCCATTTTCGCTTTTTGCTCGCTTGTGATTATGTACCCAAAAGCGGCGGGAACACGAAAACTTTTGGGTATATAATCACGGCGCTCCCAAAAAATGAAAATCCATTTTCGCTTTTTGCTCGCTTGTGATTATAAAAAAGAAATTCATTGATTTTTTATTTTATACCTTTCCGAACTGTTACGAGGATGAAAAGGTAATGATACCAAAGAGGATTATCGGCTGAAGATTCTGACATCTTCACATCGCGGTCAAAACATTTCTTAAGTACATTTTTGATGGCGCGAAGTCTTCCTAGAGAAGGTTGTATGGGTGTAAAATATCTAGACAAATTTACTCATAAATTTTTGGCAAATGGTTAAACCGAAAATCGCGAAAACAAAGGAGGTCGTAATGGTAAAAAAAGTTCAGAAAAGGGACGGGTCCATTGTTCCTTTCGATTTGAGCAGGATAATCACGGCGACTTGGAAAGCCATGATCCAGACAGGAGAAGGTTCGCAGAAAGAGGCGGAGCTTGTTGCCAACAAAGTTTTTGCCGAGCTCTTGCGTATTACCAAAAAGCACAAAAATTTTATTCCCACCGTAGAGGGGATTCAGGATACCGTCGAAAAAGAACTCATCCTTTCCGATTACGTCAAAACATCCAAGGCCTACATACTTTACAGAGAAAAAAGAGCGAAATTGCGCGAGAAGGGTCTACAGGTCCCCGAAAAAGTGCGCAAATTGGCGACGGACAGCAAGCAGTATTTCAGAAATTCGCTTGGCGAGTTCGTCTATTACAGAACTTACTCGCGTTGGATTGACGAAGAGGGAAGACGAGAGACATGGATCGAGACAGTAGGTCGCTATGTCGCATATATGAAGGGGAAACTCGGCAAGAAACTCAAAGAAAGCGAGTATCAGCAGATCAGAGAGGGAATATTGAGGCATGAAGCCATGCCTTCGATGCGGCTCTTGCAGTTTGCCGGAAAAGCCGCCGACACAACAAATGTTTGCGCTTACAATTGTTCGTACATCGCGCCGGAGTCCTTTCGCGACATCGCGGAGATAATGTACGTTTCCATGTGCGGCACCGGAGCGGGTTGGTCCGTTGAAAGCCAGAACGTCCAGCGGCTTCCGCAGATCCAATTTCAGTCTGGGGTGAAGCTCTCGGCTCATATTATTGAGGACAGCAAAGAGGGCTGGTGTGACGCTTTTATCAAGGGAATGGAGACGTGGGCATCCGGAAAAGACATAGAGTTTGATTATTCTTTGATCAGGCCGGCCGGAGCGCGTTTGAAGACGATGGGGGGCAAGGCGTCTGGTCCGGCTCCGCTCCAGCGTCTTTTGAACTTCACTCGCGAGAAGATGTTCAAGAAGCAAGGCAAGCGTTTATCCAATCTGGACGTGCACGATATTATTTGTATGGTGGGGGATTGCGTCGTGGCCGGAGGCGTGCGCCGGAGCGCCATGATCTCATTGTCGGATTTTGATGATCAGGAGATTCGCGACGCCAAAAAAGGCCAATTTTACCTTAACGAGCCACAGAGAACGCTCGCAAACAATTCGGCTGTCTATTTACAGAAACCGACCAATGAGGAATTTTTGGAAGAATGGATGGCTCTTATCAAAAGCCGGTCTGGCGAGAGGGGGATTTTCAATCGCGGTTCGCTTGTGAAAACATTGCCTAAACGCAGGTTGGATGAGTTCACCAAGGCCGGTCTTATGGAACCAGGCAGTGGAATGATTACGGGACTGGTGGGCACGAACCCTTGTGGGGAGATTTTATTGCAAAGCAAGCAATTCTGCAATCTTTCAGAGGTTGTGGCAAGGGCGGAGGATACCGAGGAGACGCTGGTGCAAAAAATTCGGCTGGCAACGATTCTTGGAACATTCCAGTCAACGCTTACGAATTTCCCGTATCTTTCAAAACAATGGAAGGAGAACTGCGAGCGGGAGCGGCTTTTAGGAGTTTCCATTACCGGCCAGTGGGATTGTCCGCTTGTCAGAAAGCCGGAAGTTTTGGAAAAATTGCGCAAGGAGACGATTAGAATCAACCAAGTTTATGCCAAGAAGTTTGGTATCAACGCCTCGACTTGTATTACCTGTGTCAAACCTTCTGGCACTTTGTCGCAGATGGTGGATTGTTCCTCCGGTATGCACCCGCGCCATTCGCAGTACTATATCCGCAGAATCAGAATCGCCGCCACGGACACCTTGTTCAAAATGCTAAAAGATCAAGGCGTTCCTTTTCATCCGGAGGTCGGGCAGTCGGCTGATAATGCCACTACTTATGTTCTGGAATTTCCGGTTAAGGCGCCGACGGGCGGCGTGTTCCGCGACGATGTCTCCGCTTTGGAACAGCTTGAGTACTGGAAAATTGTCAAAACGAAATACACTGAACATAATCCTTCAACAACGATTTCGGTAGGAGACGATGAGTGGTTGGCTGTGGCGGATTGGCTTTACAAAAATTGGGATATAGTTGGCGGCCTTTCCTTCTTGCCGAGAGACAATCATGTGTATCAGCTCGCGCCATACGAAACGATTGACGAGAAGACTTACCACGAATTGGCGAAGCGGCTCTCGCATATTGATTACTCCAAGATTATCACATACGAAAAGCAGAACGAGACGGATTTGAAGAAGGAGTTGGCGTGTGTGGCGGGAGTATGTGAAATAGTATAAGGTGCAAGCTCCGATTTTGATTTATCAAAATCGAGAGTCCGCGATAATTATGAATAATTATCGGGATATAAGTATAAGGGGACGGACGGGACGACAAAATGAAAAAACCCGCAGGGAACGATCCTCGCGGGTTTTGGGTTTCTTAAGGAGCCTTAAGTGGCGGTGTTGTGTTCACTTCGTCAGTCTATAGACTCTGCTGAAACCTCTACCGACTAATGTTCGAATTTCCAATCCAGCCGCCTCGGCCATCAATCTCACTGCTGTTTCTGCAGTGTTTATATTACTCGGGATACTGCGGGACACATGGTTGTGATCAAACAGCAAAGGATGTACGTGTCGTTCTGCGTGTCGTTCAATCTGAATGATACAACCCCCCGTATTGGATTCATAAACATAGATTTGATCTCCGGGCTTAAGCGGGGTTATTTCACCTTGATTTGTGTGCATTACTTATCCTTTCCAACGAGTACGTTACACTACACTATCTACTTGTCAAGGGTGTATTTTTTTGTTATATTACTCCGTGGACGCATTGGGTAGACGCGAACTTTCGGAAGTCTGATATCAAATGTCAGATGTCTGACGTCCGGTTGTTTGAGGAAAGTCCGGACACTTACGCCTTGGGGCAACCTAAGGGTTAAAAAGGTAGTGGGTAACGCCCATCTGTCAATGCAAAGCATTGACCGCAGAACATCGCAGAAGTGACGCGGAAGGTCGCAGAATCCGTCATAGTCATGATGGATTCAGTGTGATTCAGCGTTGTCTGCGTTAAGTCCGCGGCCAACGCTTTGCGTTGGCAACAGAATCCGGCTTATAGGTGCGTCCAAACAACATGAAAAACTTCTCTCAAAAGGAGAAGTTTTTCATTTACCATATCAACAATTCAAAAATTGCGTTCGGTTCCCGTAAGGAGTATTCTTTATGTTGAATTACAAGTTCATTTTTGATAAATGACTGAACAATTCGACGTAAACATTTCGACTGCATCCGCCGACGCTTCCGGCCCTTGGTCCGTCTCGGATGCGGCGGCTTCTCCAAGCGTGTCCGTGAAGCAGAGATCTCTGCTGGACGCCACTGCTTTTTGGGTAATCACTTTAACGGCCTTGCTCATTCCGGCCTTGTTTTTTCCATCTCAATCTGTTCCGTTTCTTTCGGGGAAAGCGTTTATCTTCCAACTTGGTGCGGTTATCGCGTTTTGTCTGTGGGCAATCGCCGGTCTCCGTTCGGGAAGACTAAAGTACCCGTCGCACCCGCTCTGGTACAGTTCAGCCGTATTTGTCGCGCTTGCCCTTCTTCTCTCGACTATATTTTCGGGCTCATTCAAGCTGTCTTTTTTCGGTCAAGGATACGAAACCTCCACTTTCGTCTCGATCGTTCTTTTATTCGTCATTTCCGGTCTGGCCTCAATCCTTCTGGACTCAAAAAAAAGAATGTTAAAAGCGTTGCTGGTCTTTTCGATTTCTTTGGCGCTGATCGCGCTCTATCATGTTCTAAGACTGATATTCGGAATCGATTTTCTCACCCTCGGTCTTTTTGAGGGAGCCACATCAAATTTTGTGGGCAAATGGAATGATCTGGCAATTATATTCGGCATGGGCGCGGTTCTTTCGGCTGTCGCGTTGGAGATGTTGGATCTTTCCGCTTTGTTCAGGACACTCATTTGGATTGTTTTGGCGGTGTTTTTGATTCTTCTCTGCGTGATCAATTTTTTCACTGTTTGGGTCGCACTGGTTGTTTTCGGGGTTTGTTTTTCGGTTTACACAGTTATAATCGGCAGGAAAAGAGAATCGGCTGAAAATTCGGGCATCAAGTCGCTGATACCTGTTGCCGGCGCGGTAATTGTGGCGGTAGGGCTTATCATGAGCGCGGACAGTTTGGTTGGCAACGCCATTTTCGGGTTTGAATTTAGAACCAAAACCATCGGGCAGTCCATTTCAGAGCGGCTCGATATCTTTCAGTTGGAGACCAGACCATCGTGGACGGCCACTACTGGCATTGCTCTAAAAACCCTGAAAGAAAGTCCTGTGTTGGGGGCGGGCCCCAACAGATTTATCAATCAATGGCAGATATTCAAGCCGATAGACATCAACCGTTCTATTTTCTGGTCGGTCAATTACGATTTTGGGGTTGGTTTTCTCCCGACATTTCTGATAACGGGCGGCTTGCTTTCTGGCGCGGCGTGGATCTTATTCCTCTTGATTTTTTTGGCTCTCGGCGTTCGGGTGTCTATGGCGCCGGTCGCGGATAAGTTAGGGAGGTTTATAAGTATTACCTCTTTTCTGTCAGCCGCCTTCGGATGGGCCATGTCCATTTTGTACGTTCCTTCTCTTCCCGTATTGGTCGTAACGTTTTTTTTCACCGGAATGTTTTTGGCCGCGGTGGCGGAAGAGAGATTGGTTGCCAGGAAGACGTTCGTCTTCGCCGACCGCGCCAGAGCGGGATTTGTGTCGGCAGTCTTGCTGATCGTTTTCATTGTCGCTGGTATGGCGGTTGGGCTTTCATCTTTCAAGAAATTTGCTTCCGCGACTGCCCTCCAGAGAGGTTTACAGGCATTTAACATTGACGGCGATCTTGACAAAACCGAAACTTATCTGAAGAGCTCTGTATCGTCGAGTCCTACGGACGTCGCCAACAGATTTCTTTCCGAGCTGTCTCTGGTCAGAATCAATCGGCTTTTAAATGATCAAAGCGGCAAGTTGAGTAGTGATCAGGTCTCGTCGAAGTTTCAGGAATTATTCGGGATGGCGGTCTTGTACGCGGATGGAGCGGTTGGAATAAATCCGTTGAATTATCAAAATCTCGTAGCTCTCGGGAGGGTGTATGAGTCGGTGGTCTCGCTGGGGATCGGCGGTTCCAAAGAGGCGTATGATAAGGCCAATAAAATTTACGAGGACGCGGAAGTTCTGAATCCTATGAATCCGGAGATTGATCTTATTCAGGCGCGTCTTGCCGTGGTAAATAAAGATATGAAACTTGCCCGGGAAAGAATCAAAGAGGCGTTGGAGAAGAAAAATAATTACACCGAGGCGATATTCATGCTCTCCCAAGTGGAAGCCAGCGAAGGAAACATCGTTGAGGCGATTAAGTCGGCTGAAGCCGCGGCTATCATCGAACCCAACGACCCGGTTGTTTATTTCCAGCTCGGTTTGTTGAAATACACCAAGAAAGATTACCAAGGAGCCATTGGAGCGCTCGAGCGGGCGATTTCTCTAAATTCAGAGTATGCTAACGCTCGCTACTATCTCGGACTTTCTTACGACGGTCTTGGCCGCAAGTCGGACGCTCTGGCCCAGTTCGAGACGATCCAAAAAACCAACCAAGACAACGAGCTGGTCAAGGCGGTCATTGCCAATTTAAAGGATGGTCGGTCGGCTTTGAGGGGGGTTCAGGTGGGGGGAGCGAATCCATCCGAAGGCCTGCCGATCGAGGAGACGAGAGTTACGGCCACTCCCGAGGTTGAATGATGGCGGTCAGTCGAACGAGGCGTCCTTGGGAATGCGTAAATAAATGGTATCAAGAATTGTTAAGTTTCTGGAGAGAGAGGTAAGCGGTCTTCACGAGGCCGCTTATCTTCTCGCCTTTTTTACGGTTTTGTCGAATGTGGCCGCTTTTGTGCGGGATCGTCTTTTCGCCCATTATTATGGAGCCAGCGCCACTTTGGATGTCTACTACGCGGCGTTTAGACTGCCGGATTTTATTTTTGTTTCTGTGGCGTCTATGATGTCGGCGTCCGTTTTGGTCCCACTTCTCATAGGAGTTTTTCGAAAGAGCAAACCCGAGATAAAAGAGTTCGTTGATTCGGTTTTTTCTTTTTTGTCCTTAATCATGATAGGCGTGTCTACGGCGGTATTTTTCTTGGCGCCGATTATTTTATCGGCCGCTTTCCCAAGCATATATCACGGACAATTCGGATCGGATTTTTTGAACTTAACCCGTATCATGATTATCTCGCCAATCTTGCTCGGTTTTTCTAATTTTCTAGCTTCCATTTCCCAGGCGTCTCATAGATTCGCCGCGTACGCGCTAAGTCCTGTTTTGTACAATCTCGGGATCATTGTCGGAGTACTGGTGTTGAGACCTGTTATGGGCTTATCGGGTTTGGGGTTGGGTGTCGTATTGGGGGCATTTTTGCATCTGGCCGTTCAAGTGCCGCACGTTTTTCGCCAGGGACTGTTTCCCAGATTCCGTTTTGATTTTAACTTTGTGAGAGCGGGAGCTGTCGTAAAACTTTCTGTTCCGAGGACTCTCGCCCTTTCCTCGACGCATCTTGTGACATTTTTTCTTACAATCATGGCCGGTTCGATGACGGTCGGCTCTATTGCTATTTTTAATTTGGCCTGGAATCTGCAGTCCGCTCCGCTGGCGATTATCGGTGTCAGTTATACGGTTGCTCTGTTTCCGACCATCTCGAGACTTTTTTCGGGAGGCGACAGTCATGAATTTATGTCAAAAATGACATCGGCCGCCAAGCACATCATTTTCTGGACTGTGCCCGTAATGGTTCTTTTTATTGTCCTGCGCGCCCAGATCGTGCGGGTTATTTTTGGTTCGGGCCAGTTTGACTGGACGGATACGCGGCTTACCGCCGCCGCTTTGGCTTTGTTTATTGTCTCCGTTCTGCCGCAAAGTCTCATTCTTTTATTCGTCAGGGGGTATTACGCCGGCGGAAATACCCGTAAGCCGTTTATTATAAATATCATTTCGGCGGGATTGGTAATCGTTTTCGCCGTTTTATTTTCCAAACTTTATGAGTTCAGCGATTTTTTCAGATTTTTTGTCGGGGATTTGCTTCGGGTTGAGGATGTCCCCGGGACAGAAGTGCTCATGTTGCCTTTGGGGTATTCCGTAGCCGTTACTTTGAACGCCGCGATATATTGGTTTTATTTCCAACGTCGTTTTAAGTCCTTTGGGCGGAATGTCTTCAAGACTCTTTACCCGATATTTTCCGCCTCGATATTCATGGGGTTTTTTTCGTATTTAATGTTGGGTGTTTTTGATAATTTATTCGATATCAATACCGTCTTTGGAATCTTTATGCAGGGATTCTTGTCTGGCATATTAGGTCTCGCCGTTTTAGTTTTTGTCTTAAAGCTTTTTAAAAACAAGGAACTCGCCGACATCTGGCGCGTTCTGCACCGTAAAATCTGGAAGGCCGACGTCGTCGTGCCGGAGCAGGAGTCGCTGTTTTGATTCCTATCTTTGTTGCGATAGGGGAGATTAGCCGATTTGGCATATTAATACTTAGTTAGAACTTTCAAGCGAAACCGTTCTGTATTTACAATCCACAGTAGCTTTGTAACCAAACTTTGTTAAAAAACTTATCCCAGCGAGAGGCATGCTCTCGGAAATTAAAACTTGTATGTAATTAGTCGCGCCCTCCATTGAAGCAATCGCAAGCGCAACAGGAACATTTACAACATCACCATTGGCAATCCTCGCTTGTGTAATGCCCGTTACTTTCAGTGTTCGGATTCGGGGTTCCGTGTAGGGATGAACTTACCTAGCGATCCTAGCACATAACGCTATTAATGTCAACTCTGTTAAAAGTAACTCTCCACACCTCCCAAAATCTCCTTGTTTTTAGCGATATTTCAAGTGCCCAACTTTAAATACTTTTGGAACCAGTTATTGGGGTTGTTCCACTTTAAGCTCATAATGATTGAAGCTAAAATT
>Ga0209541_10004749_pt1 | contig 23998 bp, 17 predicted proteins | sample RifCSPlowO2_01_FD_184027 | JGI IMG/M metagenome (GOLD analysis project Ga0209541, IMG submission 184027) | Groundwater microbial communities from Rifle, Colorado - Rifle CSP2_plank lowO2_0.1 (SPAdes) (version 2) | ecosystem: Environmental > Aquatic > Deep subsurface > Groundwater | place... | reverse complement strand
ATCGGAGACTACCTTACCTCATCCTCTACCCCAGGAGTCGCAATGAAAGCAACCCGACCAGGGCCGATAGTAGCCATAGCCTTAGAAAACTACTCAGGAGCAGAAACCGCCAAGATAAACGGCTTCATCCGTTTGGGTTTGGCCGATCCCTCTCAAGTTTTAAACCAGTTGTCAATCGACAGTGATGGATCTTTAATTACTCCAAACCTAAAAATAAAGACCCTTAAGGCAGCAAGCAGTGCCGATATTAAGAAGGAAACAGACGAACCGCAGCTTGAATACGACATTACCGACGTTGGCGTAAAACTTAAAGATTTAGAGACAAAACTAAGCAAATTGTTTGAAAAAATAACCCCTCAAATTGGGTCATTCTCCGAATCTGTTATCGCAAATCTTCAAGCAGGCATTATTACGGTAACAGAAATTAGTTCAGATCTCATTGCCGCAAAAGAAATCCGTGGAGATAATATCATCTCTCCCCTAATAGAAGTAGATTATCTAAAAGCAAAAACCGCAGAAATCCAGGACGCTACAATAAGCGGAACATTAACCGCCAACACTATCTACACAGATCGGATTTACGCAAATCAAATAGACGGGATACAGGGGGTGTTTGAAGAGGTTGTCGCTTCCCGTTCCGCAACCCAAGAACTTGCCTTCCAAAAAGCCTCAAAAGAAACCTCAAGCGTCGTCGAAAAATTAAAAGAAAGGCTCGATAGTCTCTCAGACAAGATGCAGGAAGTAAATGCTTCTCAAACAACATACGCACAAACAGAAAAACTCTTGAAAGAATCAACAACTGACTCCGGAGTCTTAGAATTTGCCGAAAATTGGAGTACCCAAGCTCCGCCAACCCCTTCGGGGGATCTTGCCTCAACCGGAAACCTAAACATTCTCGGAGATATAAACGCCTTTGGGACAACAAGACTTGCCCAAACCTATATCGGAAATTCTCTAACAATAACAAGTTCAGACGAAACTACCTTCTTATCGCTATCAGGAAACACCATAACAGCCTTTGGCGGAGCACTTCAGCTAATAGCTTCAACACAAATAGAATTAATGAACGGCACCCTAATCGTCGACGCAACAGGCAACGTAAAGATAAACGGCAATCTTTACGTCTCCGGCAATATAGAAGCCCAGAACGCCTCTACAGACTCTCTAGAAACCAAAGGAAGCGCAACACTGAACAAAATAGTCATTGCCTCTGGAGAGTCTGGTGAAACAGACAATATCGATACCTCTACCCAATCCAACGCCACTGCAGGCAAAGCAATCCTTCCGGCCGGAGAAACCATTGTCACCATTGCCAACACAAATGTCACCGACAGTACGCTAGTTTACGTAACCCCAAACTCACCTACCGGAAATCAAGTACTCTATATTAAAAACAAACTTGCCGGAGAATCGTTTACAGTAGCCGTGGATAACCCTCTCACACAGGATGTGGAATTTTCCTGGTGGGTGATAGAACTGAAACAGTGACTTATCAATTTAAAATCAAAATCACTCTTCGGTTTCTTCCGAGGGGATCTCTTCGGGAACCGCATTCGCCCCCAACACTATTCTCGCAGAAGCAGTAGACCCCGTAAGATCCCCATCAACTCCCGAAATTCCCCAATTTCCATCCAAATCACCAATTAACCCGGAAGACTGAGTCTTCATACTGGAAGAAACCAAAACTTGAGTATCCTCATAATCAGTTCTATCAGCATTTCCGGTCTTTACAACCTCGTATCCCATCTCTTTCAATTCTGCAGCAACCTTTGCTGCCAAACCGGGAGTAGTTGTTCCATTCAAAACCTCTAACGTCCAGAGAGACTTATCAAACGCGACAGTTGGAGTGGGAGTAGGTTCTTGAACCTGGGTTAATTCCCCACTAGACGCCTCCTCTCCGGTACTCGCAGGCTGCCCCTTACCTTGACTCTGTAAAAACAGATATGTAGCCCCAGCCCCCAAAAGCGCCAATACCACAACTAAAGCAATATACAAACCCACCCGAGACTTGCCTTTCTTCGGTTGGGCCAAAACTGGATCGCCAGTCCATATCCCCTCTTGAGACTCTGGCCTCCTCACATCTTGAGGCTCTTTGTTATCTTCCATATTACTTTGTTCTTGTACCATTCCCGGGGCCTTTTCGTCAACCCCCTCCTCGACTAACCCAAGCCCAACCTCGGTACTCTCAATCTCCTCCACAACAACCGGAGATTTGTGCGAGAAATTCTTGGAAGAAACCTCCTCAACCACAACAGGAGACTTACCAACCTTCTCTCTTTTACGAGCAACTTTCTTAACAGGCATTCTATATAAAGGTTATCTCCTTATTTTAAAAATTGCAACCTTGGTGGGATATTCTAGAGTTAGCGTGAAAGTATTTTAAAGACAAGCAATTAAAACAAAGTCAAATTCTGTTGGTTAGCTGCTGACTCGCGCAAACTCACTTTTTCGATTTTAAATTCACGCACTGGCTTAGCGGACTTATCTTTCTGAATCAAAAATAAAAACTCCTTGTTCTTTACCTCCTGGTGGCCGCTGGAAAGCCACTCATTTGTCCACACCATTGTAGCCATAACATTCTTTTTGTAGTCCATTTCAAGAATAGAACATCGCATTTTAAGCTCACGTAAAATTTCGGTGATTGCGTCAAGGGTGGCTCGTCCGTTGTTGTTGTAGGAAAGAACAATATATTTTGCTTTCGTTTTTTCTATAAGTTTTTTCAAAGCGTCAATCACAACATATCTTCCTTCCGCATTTTTCCTAAATTCCTCAAAAACTGAAGCAGCAACCAAATCGCTCACATCCTCGCGCCGACTGGCCGCACCGGTTAGCTTCGGTTTGTCGTTAAGACAGACCGTTTTCCAAATGTGGTAGTAAGAAGCATAACGAACACGAGAAGGCGGCATTAACTCATTAGACGAACCATAGGGCGGATCGTAATACGCTAAATCGACTTGAATATCATCGAGTAAATCAAAAATATCCTTATTAAAAACTTTGTGGTTTCCATTATCAACAATCAATTTAGGAACCACCATTCTCATCGTGTTATATGCACGAGGAGCCCATCGCTTCAAATAAGAAACATGATGACCAACGGAACTATCCACTTTATCCATCGCATAAATCAAACTCGTTAGAAGCACTGATTTTTCTATTTCATCATTGGCAACATCATCAATTTCCTCCCGTATGGCGTCAAGCTTCATTGTGTTGTGCAACTGCCACATTCTCTTTTTGCCATCCTTGTGTACTGCACTTCCACCATTTGGCTTACCCCCATAGTGTTCCGTAAACCAACCAGCTTTGCCCGGGAGCCTATTTAAACGATCAATAATCCGCTGGTAATACAATGCGGGCTTCGTGTTCAATAAATAACATTCTCCAAAAACTTTTGACCAAACGGCAATATCATTTGCCCAAACCTCATAACCTGCCTTCTTAAAAGCCTGCGCAACCCGTGTAGTACCCGTAAAGCCATCAAAAACTGTTCGGATATTAAGAGGCCGCACTAACTCAAGTAAAGTCGGGATTATTTCTCTTTTTGAGCCAGCGTATTTTATACCCTCGGTCTCCATGGCATTATTGTATCAGAAGAAAAGCTTCAAAATTTCCTCATGTTTTTCTTTCGGGGACACAAGAATTTTGGAAAGCAAGTTAATAAGCGGCTGGTTTATCCCATATTCACCACTTAAAAGCTCCCTAAAGTATTTGTGTGCATTCTCGGTGTGCGTCCACATGCCACGCTGTAGTGCATTGGCCTTAGCGTCACCATATCTGACCTCAAAAACGTATCCGCCATCGGCATCGTAGAATTTATATATCGGAAAGGTTTGCCGGTTAGAACCAAAGTCTCTCGGTGGTAAAAATCTTATACATCGCACAGAAGAGTATGCCTTTACCAGATCAAAAACTATAACCTTAAAAGCCATTGCCCGCTCGTTATAAATAAGAGGCAATACATTTACACCGTTGAAATCTGCGAAGCATGGATTTCCCAAAATTTTCTTTATTTGTTGCACATCCCTTATCTCTCCACCCCCAACTGTCTTTCTCAGAAACGAGAACATCGAACTGTCCTTGTTTGTTGAAAGCTGTAACGGTCCAAAGCCATACGTTTTTATGCTGACTGGTATCTCTTCTCCACTTTGTAAATCCTTAACCCTAATATCCTCCTCAAATTCCTTCGCTCTAAATTTCTCCTTACCGGTATGACGGGCAGAATATCCACCAACAAATTGGCTGATATATTCAGTTAAAGCAATCTCTGCCAAATCACCGTGGGTTTTGTTCCCAATAATCCGCATGGAGAAAATGTTTGCAAGAACACTGCGAATTACACGAGGATTATCTTTGAAACTTTTTTCAAATTGAGCAGAAAATCTTGCAAAAGCTGTTATCTTCATATCGATGTGGACCTGGCCAGAATCGCCGTGCACAACTCTCTTCCGCCTGGCACCCTCTCGATCCTGGACAAGGATACAAACGCAGTTTGTGGACCTGGCCAGAATCGAACTGGCGTCTCCGCAATGCGAATGCGGTGTATTGCCACTATACGACAGGCCCAACCAGTGGACCCGAGGAGAATCGAACTCCTATTACTTGACTGCCAGCCAAGAGTTTTGCCACTAAACTACGGGCCCTTTTCAAAGAGTAATTGTACCACGCGTCACAAAGACTGTTGAGCCGAAGACGAGGCAGCAGGGGGAGCAGCGTCCGAAGGTAGAGGAAGTTTCGGACTTACAACCGGAGAAGCTGCTGGCTGCGGAGCCTGAAGAGGGGGCTGTGCTCGCCCACCATCTTTAAGTTCCGCAGAAGGCGTCGCCCCTTTATCTTTCGCAACCTGTACCTCCAACTTCTCAAGCTCAGCCTGAGCGGAGGAATAGTCACTGCTCTTCGGATCAAGTAACTTCAGAACCTCACGAATCTCCAAAACCGCCCTTTCTGTTTTGGATGCGTCCCGTAGAGCAATCGCCAAATTATAATGGGCATTTGCCAAATCAGACTTAGCAGCAACAGCCAACTCAAAAGATTTTATAGCCTCATCATAATTAGCCAGTGAATACCAAACACCCCCCAAAGCAATCCTCAAGTTGGGATTCGTAGGCTCCAAAGCTATTGCTTCCTGGTAAACAGATATAGCAAACTGATCGGATCCCTGGACAATTGGCATTATTGCCCGATAAACATTACCCAAGTTAGCCCAGTTAGCACTCTTCGTGGGATTCAATGAAACTGCAGCCTTAGCTTGAGCAATAGAAAGTTGAACAAGCCCTGTAATATCGTTTTTATCCGCCTCAGACAAACTCTCTTTCTTCGCAATCTCCTGCACCAAAGCCAGTGAGATCTGGGAATGGTCAGTTCTATAAAAATCAACCCGCGGATTAAGCTGTATCGCCCGAGCCATAGAATCCATTACGTCCTTGTACTTACCCTGGCTAGAAACTGCATTTAAAGCCTTTCTATAAAAAACATCCGCAGCATACGCTTTACCACCAAAAAACCCAACTAAAGATAAGCTCCCAATAGAAGCAAAGACAACCAAAAGCGCCATCAAATTAAAACCCCGCTGGCGTCCCGTAGACGCCTGGTCCCCCCACATCGAGACATGAAAAACAAGACCCCTCGAAACCAAAGCAGCAAAAACAGAAATTAAAACAAAGAAGAAAAATAAAGTAACATTGAAAGCCGGAAAAACCAAGAAAGAAAGAACAAAAACAAAGAAAGTAGCTTTAAGATAAGGAACATCGCCTCCCCCAGAGACAGAACTAACACTCTTCCAAGAAACCAACAATAAAAACACAAAAGTTACCGCCCCCAATATCCCCGAAACCGTAAACAAATCAAGAACAAAGTTACTGGAAGCCGAAAAGGCCAAATTCCAATTCTTATCCGCGTTATACTCAAGCGGCCTAAAGCGATTAAAAGCCTCAGAAAAATCTCCTGGCCCTACTCCTAAAAACGGCAGCTTCTTCAAGGTTTCCAAAGAAATACTCCAACCGGCCGAAATTGGCAACACCTGAAAAGAGGTCGCCTTTCCAGGAAGAGCCTGATAAGTCAAAAAGGCAAAGCTCGCCACAAAAACAACAAACCCCAAAAAGGCCACGGCAGCAGAAACTGTAAGCCCTCCACTCTTTTCTGCCCGAACAATGGCCTGCATCACACGACCAAAAATAAGCGGTGTAGTAACCGCGAACAAAACGAAGGTTGGCAAAATCCCTCCAACAGTAGAGAAAAACGGCACAACAAGCCAGGAAGGCAAGGACAAGGGTTTTGCTAGAATCCCGAACAAACCAATTCCGCTCAACAGAATTATCAAAGACGCAACAATTACTCCCAAAATCCAAGAAGAAACCAACCCAGAAATCCGCTTACGTTGAACCTCCGCGTCGGTACTCGGAATATACTGCAAAATCACAAAATAAAATAGTATTGATGACAAAACAGCAGTTACAACCCCGGGGAAAATGAAAGCATCCATCTTATTGGCAGTAGCCACAAATGCAGAAATCAAAAAAACCAAGCCAAAGAAAACTACCGGAAGATCTGTTGGCGAGATGTGCCAAGAAAAATTGTGATTCCGTATGTGTATCACTCCCCAAATCAGAAAAGACAGCAAAGAGAAGACGGCCATCAAAACAACCTTGTTGGTGTTAAAGAAATCAGAAGTTATTGGAAGAAAAAAGAGAGGCAGCAGGAAGACCAAACCGCAAATTACTAACTTTTGAGCAGATTCTATGGCTTTCATTCTACAACTTTTTATCCGCCTCCCCCGAGGTAGTATTCATTTTGGGGTGAGGGCAGGGCCTTTGTCAATCCCCGCTACCGAAGATAATCAAGAGGGCTCTGTGGCTCACCAGCGCGCCTAATCTCAAAATGAAGATGCGTGCCAGTAGATCGACCCGTAGAACCCATCTGACCTACTGAATTCCCCCGAAGAACACGCTGCCCAGAGACAACATAGACCTTCTGTAGATGAGCATACAACGTGGTCATACCGTTTCCGTGGTCAACAATAACCCGCAAACCATATCCAGAATTGTCCGGCCACCCAGCAAGAATAACAGTACCAGAATCCGCAGCCAAAACATCCGGAGAAGCGCGGTTTGCTATATCGACACCCGGATGATACCACCTAAAACCTTGAGATATGTTCCCAGAAGTAGGCCAAACAAAATCCCCCGAGGCAACAACAGTTCCCGCATCCGGAGTCTTTCTCGCAAGGTAGCTTGGCAAAGCAGGAGCCTCTGCTGGTGGTGTTCCTTCGGGAATTATTAAACTCTGTCCTACGGCCAAAGAAAAGGTCTCATCATTAACAAACGTGTTCCCGGGAAAGTTAGCTATTACCTGAGCATCAACAGTATACTTTTTCGCAATAGAATAAATTGTGTCTCCCTTAGAAACCCTGTGAGACACACCAGTCTCCGGCAAGATTCTCAAAGTTTGATCTGGTTTAAGTACCGCTTTTTTAGTTAAATCATTTTCCCACCGAATAGTGTCTTCCGAAACATCAAACTTTTTAGAAATAGAAGAAACCGTGTCTCCCTCAACAACTGTGTAATCAAATATCTCTATTTGCCGATTTGTAACTATAGTCCCAGTCTCAGTATTCTCAGAAAACGCCGACAAAACCGCAGAAGGTGCCCCCGACTCCCTCCACTGCTCCCCACTAAGGTTAGGGAACTCCTCGGAAACAATGGGCACAAGCATCATACCCATTGCCGAAATAGCAACCATTCCCGAATGAACAAAAGGACGAGCAAATTTACCGCGTTGTTTATAAAGAAGCTCAGCAAAGTTACCCTTCGCATACTCAAACCTAAAGAAGCTACGCTTAACCCGACGGGAAAAGTATTCCCACCAAAGTCTCAAAAATTGGGCAATATCGGGGAGAAGTGAAGACACGGGTTGATACCCTGTTTACCACAAAAAGGCACACTGGTCAAATTACAAAGCAATTATCCCGTCGCCAGCGTATTGAAGAAGTCCGCGTTTGTCTCTGCCTTCTTTAACCTTTCAAGAAGAGTCTCGGTCCTTTCGGATTCAGGCACTAAGTCCAACATTCTCCGCATCGTACGAGCCTTAATCAAAAGTTCCGGACCATAAAGAATCTCCTCCTGACGGGTCCCAGACCTAGTAACGTCAATCGCCGGATAAACTCTGCGGTCCGCAAGTCTTCTATCCAAATGTACCTCCATATTTCCGGTACCTTTAAACTCCTCGTAAATGAGATCATCCATCCTTGAACCAGTATCAACAAGACAGGTCCCAATAATAGTTAAAGACGGTGAATGTTTCTGCTCCTCTGTAGCCTCCAAATTTCGTGCAGCTCCAAAGAATTTCTTTGCAGGATACAAAGCAACCGGATCAAAACCGCCCGTCAAGGTCCTACCGGACGTAGGAAGAGCTAAGTTGTAGGCGCGAGCCAAACGTGTTATTGAGTCAAGTAGAACCACCACCCGCTTACCCTCTTCGACCAATCTTTTCGCCCGCTCCAACGCAAGCTCAGCAACCCGAGTTTGATCATCCGGAGCCTCATCAAAGTTAGACGAAGCAACTTCCCCACGACCATCAGTAACCTTTGCAATATGTTTACCAATATCCGTTACCTCCTCGGGCCGTTCTCCAATCAAAACCGCCATCAAATGAACATCAGGATAGTTAGCAGCAACCCCTTCAGCCAAATCCTTAAGCATCGTAGTCTTTCCGGCCTTCGGAGGAGACACAACCAGACCCCTTTGCCCAAACCCAATAGGAGAAACAAGATCAACTATTCGTGTAGTGAGCTTATCAGAAGTCGTCTCAAGTTTTATTGCTTGATCGGGATGAATCGGAGTTAAATCTTCAAACTTTACCCGCTCACCGTTCTCCACAGAATCTTCTCCGTTAACCTTCTCTACCTTCAAAAGCCCCCAGTAACGCTCGTTCTCTTTGGGTAACCTAGCCTGTCCCCCAACAATATCACCCGCCCGAAGATTAAATCTTCGAATCTGGGAAGAAGAGATATAGACATTTCTGTCATCTTTAGAAGAAAACGGAGGGCGAAGAAGGCCTGATCCTTCTTGGGCAATGTCCAAAACCCCCTCTACATATTCTGTTGGAAGGTTAGCATCGGGAATATATCGCTCGTAGTCAGACCTAGGATACCGGTCCTGCCGAGGATAACCATCTTGAGGCTGGTTGGTTCCCACCGAAGTAGGAAAATCATCTCCTGGAGATTTGCTAATAGACATAACAATTAATGGAAAACAAGAAAGTTACAAAACCAAACGTGGAATCTAACGAATCAATACTAAGCCCGTCAAACCTATCAAGGCCACTTTAACAAGAGTAAATACCTTTGTCAAGAACAAGCCACTTTGAAAATTAACCGCTTAAGCGGGCGGATGAATCGCCTGCCCTACAATTCATCCAACCCCCTAAACGATCAACTATTAAGCACTGCCAACCAAAAGTCTCTGCCCTAAACGACCTATCTCTACAAATTCCTGTTCAAACGCAATAGAAAACTTGGTCTTCTGGGAAAATCCAAACCACCGAATAAAACGGACAAGAATTTGTGTCATCTTCGCTCTTTCCTGAAGATATGTTAACACCCTTGTCAAGTGTTTGTCAATCCTATAGGAAAATAGAGTTCCAAAACACCTAGGTCTATAGTAAATACTCTGTTAAAATCAAAGCTAATCTTCGCCCCATATTCGGGTAGAAAACTTCTTTGTGGATAACTTGTTTAAACTTCATTTTGTCTGTTGACACCCTTCCCCACCTAGGAAACAAACGCCTTCCTTACAAGAGCACTAAGAGTCAACTCCTGCTTTGAAGTCAAGCTACTTGTAAAACCAAGTCTCCTAGCCTCCTTTAACCTCCGCTCAAGCTGCGAGGATTCCCGAATCTCTCCCAACAACCCAACTTCCCCAATTGCGACAATCCCTGTTCCCACTGGTTTATCATGAAAGGCCGAAGCAATTGCCAAAGCTATCGCCAAATCTGCGGCAGGCTCCGAAACTGTAATCCCCCCAGCAACATTGACAAACACATCATAATCCCAAAGAGGAATCCCTACCCGTCTCCCTAAAACCGCAATAATAAGCTCTAAACGCCGAGCGTCAACCCCTGTCCCACTTCGCCTGGGCAAAGAAAGTTTTGTAGGAGAAACCAATGCCTGAATTTCAACAAGCATTGGCCGCGTGCCTTCCAAAACAACCGTTATAACAGACCCAGAAACTTTCCCTGCCTGCCCAATAAACAACTGAGACGGATTAGAAACCTCCTCCAAACCCCGCTCTCCCATAGAAAATATACCCACCTCATCAGTAGGACCAAACCTGTTTTTGATAGCACGTACAACTCTTAAAAGTTCGCGCCTTTCCCCCTCAAACCACAAAACAGTGTCAACCATATGTTCCAAAACCCTTGGCCCCGCAATAGTACCCTCCTTGGTTACATGCCCAACAATAAACATAGGAACACTGTTTGCCTTTGCAAAACTAGTCAAACGGTTGGCACACTCTCTGACCTGCCCGACAGATCCCGCAGTCCCCGTCAAATCGCGTGTTGTAAGTGTCTGTACTGAATCCACAATAACCAACTCCGCATCCTTCGGAATGCTTGCAATAACAGAATCGGCATCCGTTTCTTCCAAAACAAGAATCTTTGCATTTTTAACTCCAAGCCTTGCGGCCCTGCCTGCAATCTGGGTTGCAGATTCTTCTCCAGAAACATATACAACAGTGCCAGCAATGTTATCCGCAAGTTGTAAAAGAAGTGTAGATTTACCAATCCCAGGCTCCCCTGCCAAAAGTATCGACATCCCAGGAACTATCCCCCCACCTAAAACCCGATCAAGTTCTGCAATTTTGGTAGTTGTCCTCCTCCCATGGTCTTCTTTTTTAATTGAAGTCAACCCAACCAACTCTGCCTTTACTAAACCCTTTCTCCTACCAGCCTGCCCCGCGTAACTCTTGGAGCGGAGTGGGGTCTCAACCATACTATTCCATATCCCACAATTGGGGCACTTCCCAACCCATTTAGGTGTACTAAACCCGCACTGTTGACACACATACTGACTAGTAGACCTCGGCATTTACAATAAGAAGTATACAACCTTACCTATACCCCACAGGAACTGCTTTGAGAACCAACCCCAAGGAGAGTTTTTTACTTTTTTGATCAATATCTTCAATAAATACGTTTATTTCCTGTCCCTCCGTCAACGTCTGTTCTCCCATTTTCGAAGAATGAACTAGCCCTTCAACTCCCGGCTCAAGCTCGATAAAGGCCCCAAAGTCCCCCGTCTTTGTAACACGCCCGGCAACCTGCTGATCTTTCTCATACTTCCCAATAGCCGCTTCCCACGGATTTTCTTGAAGTCGTTTTATAGAAAGCGCCAACTTGCCCCCCTCCATTCCTATCACGATCACCTCTACCTCATCTCCTTCGGAAAAAACCTCTGCAGGATTTCCTGTTTTTTGCCAGGAAATCTCCGAGACATGAACCAAACCCTCAACAGGAGTTTCGTCTTTTGTAATCTCTACAAAAATTCCAAAATTTATTACTTTTGTAACCCTTCCAACAAATTTTTCTCCAGAACGAATCTTTGCCAAAACTTGAGACTGCTGATGCAAGAATTCTTTCTCGGAAACCGCTTTTTCTGAAACCATAAGCCTACTTTTTGCACGATCCGCTTCAATAACCTTGACTAAAATGTTTTTACCCGTAGAAGCAGAAGGGTTATCAAGAACCCCACTACCCAAGTGAGAGGTAGGAACAAATCCCAAAACCCCGCCAACATTAACAGACAAGCCTCCCCGTGTCGCACTTTCAACCCTTGCCTCAACCTCTTCCCCACTCTTTTGTTTCTCGACTAACCAATCCCAAATGAAGTTCTCAGCAGTCTCCCGTAGAGATAAAAGCACATATCCGCCCTCCCCCTCGGGAACGACAACAGTAGCCTGGATTTTATCCCCCGGTTTGAGAGTTCGAATATAAGTCTTTGCAACCTCAAATTCGACATCACGAACCAATCCTTCGGCTTTTGCTCCAACATCCAAAACCAAAGCACGAGGCGCAACCTCAACAACAATACCTTCTATTTTCCCTCCCCGTAAAAGACCCTTTGGATTGTGGCCAGAGACCGCGAGAAGCTCTTCCATAGAGGAAGCCGGTTTTGGAGATTTCGAAGTCTTTCCGTTTAACGGTTCACTTTTTGCGTTTTTCGTTGCTTTCGCTGCCAAAAATCATTTCCACCTTTCTCTCGTTCGTGTTGTGCATTCTACCACACCAACACAACCTTTTCCAAGCAAAAACCCGCTCTTTAAGCAGTTTCTACCAAGATTAATGAGTTGTCAGTAGTTTTTTGCACATTTCTCCTTACTTGGCAAAAAACTTTTCCAATTGTGCAAACAATTGAGAGCGACTGTCGCGTAGGTTCCTACCGAAGCATACAGCAAGGTTCTCCGATTCTTATCGGAGGTTCTTATGTCTACCGTCCCGGCCTTGACGTATTCTCACATAGAGTTGCCCCTACACTACCGTCCGCGCTGCCTCGTTTCACTTCTGAGTTCGAAATGGGATCAGGTGGGTCCAAGGCGCTCTAAAGACCGAGACACTAGACACAAAAACACTAATTCTCAAACTTTCTTGTCGCTTCACTCAATTATTGGGTTTTTTGTACCTTCGACCAATTAGTACAAGTAGGCTGAAGCCCTCTCGGGCCTTACACCACTTGCCTATCAACGTTGTATTCTCCAACGGGTCTACTTGTGCATAGCACAAGTTTGTGGATTTCTCATCTTGGGGTGGGCTTCCCGCTTAGATGCTTTCAGCGGTTATCCCGTAGGAACGTAGCTACCCAGCGATGCTACTGACGTAACAACTGGTACACTAGGGGTTCCTTCAACCTGGTCCTCTCGTACTGAGGTCAACTCCCCTCAAAAATCCCTCGCTTGCACCGGATAGAGTCCGAACTGTCTCACGACGTTCTGAACCCAGCTCGCGTAACGCTTTAATGGGCGAACAGACCAACCCTTGGGAGATGCTCCTCCCCCAGGATGCGTTGAGCCGACATCGAGGTAGCGAACCGCGCCGTCGATATGGACTCTCGGGCGCGACTACTCTGTTATCCCCGGGGTAGCTTTTATCCGTTAAGCTCGTACCCTCCCACGAAGGTATCGAGGATCACTAGGACCTACTTTCGTACCTGTTCGGCCCGTCAGCCTCACAGTCAAGCCAGCTTGTGCCCTTACACGTCCAGCACGATTTCCATCCGTGCTAAGCTGACCTTTGTGCTCCTGCGTTACTCTTTAGCAGGACACCGCCCCAGTGAAACTGTCCGCTAAGCAGTGTTCCCAAACCCGTTTCCAGGGCTTATGGGTGAGATTTAGAATTGTCAAAGAGAGGTGTTTCATCGGCCTACGGTTTTTTACGCCGCAGTCCCTCCTACACTAAACAATTGGCAAATCCAAATCAGTGCCAAGCTACAGTAAAGCTCCACGGGGTCTTTTTGTCCTGGTGCAAGTAGGCCGCATCTTCACGGCCACTGCAATTTCGCCGAGTAATAGGTTAAGACAGCTGTCAACTCGTTACGCCTTTCGTGCGGGTCGGAACTTACCCGACAAGGAACTTCGCTCAAGTTTAATCTTTCGATTAACATTTTGTTACCCAGGTGGGGCTTACATGCTTCAGTAAGCTCTTTGTGTCGCCACAAAGTTCGGACTATATCTTCTCCAAAATGGAGTTTGGCGTATAGTCTCTGAGGATTCCCCGCCGAGGCGGGACCTTTCCTGCTGATTGACTCCACTGAACAGATTGTCAGTCGACTGAGGCGACTACTGTCAGATTCTCGAGTTATTCCAGCATATAGCCAAATTTTACTACAGCAGCTTGATTCCACCGTAGAACAGTTCACTTTGTTGCTCTCCCCAAATAGGGAGGACATGGACCATTTCTGCCATGTTCCTTGTGTCGCCACAAGGGTCGGACTATATCATTCCCGCTTTTTACGGGACCCGGCGTATAGTCTCTGAGGATTCTAGAAACCTTTTTCTTTTTTTGGTATTCATGTTTGTAGCAAGAGAAATTATTTCTCTTATACCCTCGGGATTTAAGTGCTTCTTCTCTTTCATCAAGACAATTATCTGAGAAAAAATCTCAAAATCTCGCCTCTTTGCAGTTTGAAGTGGATGTTGCTTAAAAAACGGTACAACTTTCTCTTCAAGATCCTTAAAGGATCTAACACAGAATCTATAGAGATTCTCATTGTGGTTATCATATCTGCGATTTACAAATATTCGACCACAACTGAAGAAAGTTTCCAATTTCCTAAGAGCATCTAAACTCTTTTCTCCTTGAGTTGCCACAAACTCTGGCATTATCTGCCAACCAATTTGGGTTGTTGGGTTCTTGTGGAGACTAACTGAAAAACAGCCCTCCCCATCTATAAAACCAACTACCCATCCGATTTCTAGCCTTTCCTGCTGATTGTCTGCACTTGAAGCATTGTCAGTCGATTGAAGCATAACTCAGTATTACCCGAATTAAACCCAAAGTCAACTAGCTCAAGATACTCAGATATTCCAGCATATAGCCAGGTTTTAGAACTACAACGACCTTTCGGTTTATAGTTACTGCTGCCGTTTACTGGAGCTTCGCTTCAGAGCAAGCCGCCTTGCGGCGATTCACCCCTCCGGTTGACTTACCAGCACTGGGCAGGCGTCAGCCCCTATACCTTAGCTTTCGCTTTTGCAGGGACCTGTGTTTTTGATAAACAGTCGGTTGACAATCGTTAGCTGCGCCCCGCCTAATGGCGGGGAGGACATCTTGCGAACTTACGTCCAGCTTTATTGCCGAGTTCCTTAACCTACCTTCTCTCGCTCGCCTTAGTATACTCTACCAGCCCACCTGTGTCGGTTGTTGGTACGGCTTGCTTTGTCTCTCATTGCGGACCTTTTCTTGCAAGCTGAAGACGTTCGAATTGCATTCCTTTCGGAACACTTTACATAATCGTTCAATTAAACGTTTCAACGGACTTTCCAGTCAAAACTATTTTGCGATTTATACCCAAATTCTAATAATGGGCTCGAAATCTCCAACTCGGTCAATCCCCAATTTATAACGATACAAAACAAGTAGACGAATATTAACGCCTCTTCCATCGACTACGCCAATTATGGCCTCGCCTTAGGAGCCGACTAACCCGTCGCCGACGAACGTTGCGACGGAAACCTTAGGCATACGGCGGTCCAGATTCTCACTGGACTTCTCGCTACTCATACCGGCATTCTCACTACTGAGCGCTCCACTCCAATTTACATCAAAGCTTCAAAGCACTCAGCACGCTCCCCTACCACGCGATTTTAATAAATTAAAATCGCATCTCTAGTTTCGGCATTACCTTTAATCCTCGATAAATCTTCGGCGCTACCCTCCATCGGCCAGTGAGCTGTTACGCTATCTTTAAAGGATGGCTGCTTCTAAGCCAACCTCCTGGGTGTCGGGGGAGGAGTAACTTCCTTACAAACTTAAGGTAAATTTAGAGGCCTTAACTGAGAGTCTGGGTTGTTTCCCTTTAGCCACACGAGCTTAGCCCCGTATGACTGTCTCCTTTGGTGTTCTACAGTTGTATTCGGGAGTTTGATTGAGACATCTCAGTTTCCCTTGATGCCCCATTCAGTGCTCTACCCCAACTGCATTTCCTCAAAGGGCGGTCCCTATAGACCTTTCGGGGAGAACCAGCTATCTCCAGGTTCGTTTGGCATTTTACCGCTAACCACAAGTCATCCGAGCATATTGCAACATACACCGGTTCGGGCCTCCTCTCGCCATTTCTGGCGGATTCACCCTGCTCATGGTTAGATCACCTGGTTTCGGGTCTGCCGCATAGTATTGTAAGTCGGACTATTCATCCTCGCTTTCACTGCTCCTCCCCCACAAAGTGGGTTAAGAAAACACTACACGACAACTCGCCGGTTCATTCTTCAATAGGCACGATATCATCCCGCCGAGGCGGGACTCTATCGGTTTGTTCGCAAACAGTTTCAGGTTCTATTTCACTGAGCGTTCCGCTCATCTTTTCACCTTTCCCTCGCGGTACTAGTTCACTATCGGTCGCAAATTGTATTTAGCCTTACCCCGTGGTCGGGGTAGATTCCCACAAGATTTCTCGTGTCCCGTGGTACTCAGGATACCCACCCAGCATGTCTAGTTTTCGTATACGAGACTTTCACTCTCTCTGGTCTGCTATTCCAAGCTATTCTACTAACCACACATGTCTGTTGTGGCGGGTCCTACAACCTCTCACCCTTGCGGGCGGATTTGGGCTCCTCCGTTTTCGCTCACCGCTACTAACGGAATACACTTTCGGTATCTGTTCCTCTGGGTACTTAGATGTTTCAGTTCCCCAGGTATCCTCTCACATCTTAATAATTTGAATAAATTCAAAAACTTGGGATGAGAGTATCCCGCGATGAAGCGGGACGGGTTTCCCCATTCGGAAACCGTCGGATCATAGGATATTGGCTCCTACCCGACGAGTATCGCCGCCAACTACGTCCTTCTTCGGCAACTTGCGCCAAGGCATCCACTGTCTGCGTTCTTTGGACAAAAAACCCCAACGTTCAGTTTTAAATGAACGTTGTCATTGAGCAAAGCGACAAGAAAACTTGTCACTTTGTTTTCTAAAAACTTCACTTTTCAACGTACTCTTCGCGCCGGTAAAGGAGTTCCTTACCGTGCTTCTAAACGAAGTTTTGTGGACCCGGGCGGACTCGAACCGCCTACCTCCTCATTGCAAATGAGATGTTCTACCGGGTGAACTACGGGCCCGTATTCTTCTAGGGCAAAAATAAAACAAGCACCCTGACAACACTGTTGCCCATTGTTCAACAAACTACACGGTCCTTTAAAAAATAAGAGCCTCTCGCCCAAAGGCTCGAGAACCTTGTTTATTTAACTGCGTTAAAAAAATAAGAGCTGGGAAACCAGCTCAAGAACTTAAGGAGAAGTTACCAATTACTCGCGCTTACGGGCACAAAACTCCCTCTACCGGGTGTTTGAAAGTTGTAATAGTTTTTCCATTAAGTGGTTGGAGCTGTTCTCCACTAGCGGTAGTATACCAGAAATCCCCAAAGGGTCAATGACCTAAAAAACTAAAAACGGGAGTACTCCTTTTATGCCAATGTTGAGCAAAAAAGTTTCCTCCCTTGTTTTATCCCCAAACCACTTTGAGATGAGGAAAAATGTCCCCTACCCCCAATCTTCGGACGCCAATGGCAAAGCCCTGCTCAAAGTAAGCAGGCCTGAGTGATTCAGGCGCAGGAGAAGGGTCACGTTTCCAAGAGCACCACACAACAACAACGTCACCAATGCGAACATGTGGGGCCATATCCACAGACGCAAGCGCCCGTCCTAGGTTGTTCACTAAAACAACAACCATCGGTTCCCCGATTTTTCTTATATGAACAACGGGCTCTTTTTTGTAATGTGCATCCCCCTGCATCTTAAAATAGCGATTGCTGTGGGTTTCACGAGGATACAAGCTAAAGGCAACACCTCCTGCAGCAAGGGCCTGCATATGGAGCCCGTATACATCCATTCTGCAGTCAATGCTTGCTACCGTCTCTCTCAAGTCCTTCACTCCCCACTCGAGGTTTGGCAACCTGCCTTGCGGGCCTCTTTCTGTTAATCGTCTCCACTCTAACAGTAGACGATTAAAATCACCCAAGGTTTCAATGCCATCCCCACCCACCAGTAACCTTAGAAAGAACCATTGCACAACGTTCATTTCAGAACACTCCTTTTCAAAGTCCTAGATCTATACGTTTGGAGCTACCGTGACATTGTACCGTAGGAAGGCAAGCGGAAGGAGTCGCCGTCCGAGGGTTTTCACCATGGACCCCTTACTTATAACCGAGATTGTCGAACTAATGTGGGCCGACCAGGGATCGAACCTGGGACCTCCAAATTATCAGTTTGGCGCTCTACCACTGAGCCACCGGCCCGTAATTGACAATCTCGGATATATCAGACTTCGGAGTCTGCTATCAGATAAGTGCTCTACCGCTGAGCTACGCGCCCGCAATACAAATATTCTGTATATCGCAGATTGAAGCGAAATTCTGATTTCGATTATACAACTTCTGCATCAAAAAACCCACCATTTCTGGTGGGCTTTTCAATTCAAGTGCGCTTTGTTTGATAGTCTGGATGCGATCGGAACTGTTCCGTTAGATTTACGAGAAACGGTTTCTTGAATCTCGGGGTGTATCATTACCCCGCTTTCGCGGGATGCCGAATATCAACTCCTTAGAAAGGAGGTGATCCATCCGCACCTTCCAGTACGGATACCTTGTTCACTAATGTTACGCACAAGATTTGCGTTCTTGCGGGTGTTACATTTCTGGAACACTCTCATAGTTACCCATAAGGTCGGACTATATCATCATCCTCAAATACTGACTTTTAACCGGATGCCAACTTCCAATCGTTTGCGCGAATTTCTCATAAGATTGTGCTCTGATAAAAAATCGCCAATAATTTGGGTCGACACATCTGCTTGGATTGTGCACCTGGCCACAAGAAATCCCCAAGTCTTCTAAAAAACCCCTAATTTGCTCTAAATCTTTTAGATTTTTCTGAGCAAAATAAAGATAGTAGCGAACTGTGGGACTTCTTGAAACTCCACCTTCTGCATCGAAATATCCTCTGATGTAATCAACTTTATCCTGCAAAGTCTGCAAAACAAAACTTTTTAAGAAGTTTATGGAAAACTCAACAACATATAGCTGTCTCGCCTTCCCTTCCTTATACATCCAGGCATTTTGACCAAGTTTTTGAATTTCTTTCATAAGAAATTCTATATAAACTTTGTCCTTCTGAACGATACGGTAGGTAAGTTTCCTTACGGTTCCATCGTGCATTGCTCCTAACAAATAGGCTTTAGTCATTTGAGGCGTCAGCGTGTAGTCTCTACGGGGTCAATTACAACTTCCCTCGGTATTGCCCTTTAACTTAAGAATAACCCGAAAGTTACCCATAAATCAAGTCGGGTTTCACCGATATAGCTGAATTTTACTGCATCATTACTAATGCAGGTCGCTACAAGATTTAACGACTTAGTCCTCATCGCTGAGTTCACCTTAGGACCAGTAAACTGGTACTTCGGGTACCCCCAACTTTGCTGGCTTGACGGATTACGCTTTACTTGAGGTTTTAGCGTGTTCCCACCTCGGCGAGCGGATTTCCCGCACCGGGCGAGCCGTAGTGCTTATTCATTCCTTGCTTTAAGTTGGTAACAAAAGCCAACTCTTCCGCAGTAAGCTTCCGTATATCTTGCCTACCTTTGACTATCTGAGCTATTTCACAAAAAGCCTCGAAAGACTTTCCTTTATAACCCAAAAAGCCATTTTTGGTAAAGAAAGGTATTACGATATTAAAAATATCGTCCCTTTTTGTTACCTCGTAAACAAAAGCCGGCAACTTGTTTCCTCGCGCCGCACTTTTCCGATATACCGTTCCCACCTTTAAAAAGTCTCTTACCTTTTCGAGCAAAAATCTATTCCCTTCAGCTTGAGCTATGAAAAATCGCAAATCTATACGAAAATCACGTCGCAAGCTAACAAGAAAACAGCCTTCACCTTCAGTAAGACCAACAATGTAGGATGGGTTCACTACGTTTCCTCCTTCAAAACTCTATAACTTTCAGTATCCCAAAGATTACCCGAAAATGTCAAGAGTTTCTACTATGAAGAAGCTGACTTCCTAGCAAGTAATTACCTCTACCTTACTAGGATCTCCGTGGGTCATTATATCCTCTCTTCCAACCATGAATGACTGATTTTTCCGTAGCTGACTTCCTTCCGACCGCCCGGCGGAAGTCGCCAAATCATTTTGTGTGTCATCCCTGGTTTTTGTCTCAGGCCCTCCACCCCACCAAGTTACCCTGACGGGACTGCCATTTTTGACTACTATCGTACGACGTAGTACGAAGGTAGGACTCTAACCTACTAGAAGATATAACTGCCACGCGCGTTTTGGTGCGTCAAAGCACCATAGGCGGTGTGTACAAAGAGCGAGAACGTATTCACCGCGGCTTATCTGATCCGCGATTACTACCAATTCCAGGTTCATGCAGACGAATTTCAGCCTGCAATCCCAACTGAGAGGAGGTTTGTGGGATTAGCTCCGCCTCGCGGCTTGGCAACCCATTGTCCTCCCCATTGTATCATGTTTGTAGCCCCAGACATAAGGGCCATGCGGACTTGACATCGTCCCCTCCTTCCTCCCCACCAAAAGGCGGGGCAGTCCCATATGAACAATTTAACATATAGCAGGGGTTGCGCTCGTTCCCTCACTTAAGAGGACACCCCACGGCACGAGCTGACGACAGCCATGCAACACCTGTGTTACCATTCGCCTTGCGGCGAATTCCCTTCTGTTTCCAGAAAAGTAAACGGTAGCATGTCAAGTCTGGGTAAGGTTCTTCGGTTTGTATCGAATTGAACAACATGATCCACTGGTTGTGCGCTCTCCCGTCAATTCCTTTGAGTTTTAACCTTGCGGTCGTACTCCCCAGGCGGCTCGCTTAACGCGTTAGCTATGGAACTGATCAAAAGACCAATCCCTGGCGAGCATAGTTTACGGCTAGGACTACAGGGGTCTCTAATCCCTTTCGCTCCCCTAGCTTTCGTCCCTCAGCGTCAGGAATCTCCTAGATGTCCGCCTTCGCCGTTGGTGTTCCTTGCAATATCAACGGATTTCACCCCTCCACTGCAAGTTCCAACATCTCCGGAGATCCTCAAAGTCTACCCGTATTCTCTGGCTTGCCAAGGTTAAGCCTTGGTCTTTAACAGAAAACGCGGCAGACCGCCTACAGACCCTTTACGCCCAGTAAATCCGGACAACGCTTGCACCCTCCGTCTTACCGAGGCTTCTGGCACGGAGTTAGCAGGTACTTATTCTACCGGTCTTGCGACTCGGTCAAAAGGAGTTTACAACCCGAAGGCCTTCATCCCCCACGCGGCGTCACGACGTCAGACTTTCGTCCATTGCGTACGATTCCCAGTTGCTGCCACCCGTAGGTGTGTGGTCCGTGTCTCAGTACCACTCTGGGGGGTCATGCTCTCACACCCCCTACCCGTCATCGCCTTGGTAGGCCATTACCCCACCAACTAGCTGATAGGCCGCAGGCCGTTCCCTGAGCGCCCCGTAAAGGGCTTTCATCTTGCGATGATATGAGGTATTACCCCGCCTTTCGGCAAGCTATCCCTCACTCTGGGGTACGTTCCTACGTATTACTCAGCCGTCCGCCACTATCCCGCATAGCTCCCGAAGGAGCGACGTGGGACCGTTCGACTTGCATGCTTAAAGTACGCCGCTAGCGTTCGTCCTGGGCCAGGATCAAACCCTCAAAAATAGGTTCCAATCGCATCCTGACCATCAAACTAAATAAAAAAATTAAACGCACATAGAAATTTCAAAGTACTTGTGGCTTTTAATTAAAAAAGCCGCCCGATGGCGGCTGCCGTTTTGAACGTCCCGCCTTAGCGGGGCTAATAAACGCTTACCTCATCTGGTAAGAGGAATATACCACAATACCAAATTCGGGTCAATACCCCCAAATCCTCAACTGTTTAAAAAAAGATCTGGAATTTTTGCTTCTAGTTGTTCTCTTTCTTTATCCGTTAAATCTCGCACCTCAATACCAACTCTCAAACACTCATTCCTGTAAAATACCGCAACAGACCCCACACCTTCTTCAAAAAAACCTTCTTCTCGAAGTTGAGCCGCGCGAACATATCCAATGGCTGTTCCTCTTTCAATAAACGCCATATTAAGCACGTCTTCGCGTAGACACTCAGCAAGAATCCAAGCACTTTGGTGTGGATTCCACGGACTAACCCTTTCTACTCTTGGACCTTTGTCCCCTATTAGTTCAATAGTTCTTGGCATATCAAACCTTTCACCATTCTAAAACCTTTATCTCAAGATTTTTCAAAATCTCATACGTAACTATTGCTCCAGATACAATAACATTCAAACTTCTGTTAACTCCAAACATCGGTATTTCTAAGATTACATCCGCAATATCGAGTACCTTTTTATCTACACCTTCCGTCTCATGCCCCACAACTATCGCGACAGGAACATTACCCGAAACATATTTTCCGACTTCAGTATAAGGAACACTCTTCTCTGACTGCTCCACTGCTACTACCAATAAATTGAAAATTGAAAATCGCAAATTGGAAATTGCGGTATGAGCATCTTTTTCATACCGCCATGGCACCCATTCCTCAAGCCCTACAGCAGCTTTATGAATCCTTGAAGAAGGCGGAGTCTCTGATTCTCCGCAAATAATTACCTCCTGAGCCCCCACCGCATCAGCAAGCCGAAAAAGACCTCCAATGTTATAAGTATCCAAAACATTATCAAGTACAACATACAAAGGCCTTCTCTTGATGCCGGCCAACTCCTCGAGAGTAGGCTTCCTATCCCTCAACTCTTTCGCGTTTAGCTTTAACATAGAGAAATTGTAGCGTCTTCCGCCTCAAAGCACAAAAAAAGCCGCCTCGTGAGCGGCCCCCAACAACCGAAAGACTCCCAACATCCCAAACCACCCTAAACGTCACTGTGTCTTCGCGTTCATCGCAGTAAACAACTTGTCATGCATCTCCCAAAACTTACCTTGCTCTAAAGCACACAAAGAGGCCTCAGCAGCCCCTTGAGCATTCTTATGAATCGAAGTCAATGGAAACTGTTTATAAACAAATCTTACCTTTCCTGTGTCTATGTAATCCCTCTGAAGTTGAGGAAGTGTCTGGGTAAACATACGCCCGCAGAAAGGACATTCAAAATCCGAAAATTCAACAACAGTAACCGCAGAAGATGCACTTCCGCGAACCGGTGCACCTCCCAAATCTACACTAGCCTTCTTGTTACTTACCAAAGCTTGGGTCTCTCCAGTAGCCGGAGTCACCAGGTCACGAACCGTCTCATCCGGCTTCGCCAGGTCCCCCCCGGCAAGAAGAAAATCAATAATCCTCTTAAAATTATCATACGGTTGTGCTCCAGAAATTAAATACCCATTGATAAATGTTGCCGGTGTCCCCGTCACTCCAAGTGTTGAACCCTGGGAAACGTCCGCGTTAACCAATTCTTTTTTACTCCCCGAATCCAAACACTGCGCAAATTTCTTCTTATCAAGTTTAAGTTCCTTCGCATAGCTCTTCAAACAATCAGAAGACAACGGGGAAGTTGTGCAACTTGCAGCCGCCCCAGATTGAACATACGAAAGTTTCGTCCACAGAACCCCAACTAAAAAGGAAGTCCCCAAAAGAAGAACCCCTAAAACAGGAACCAAAATCTTTAGCCAATTCATCCCCGAAGAAGGAACCGGGGGATAAGACAAAGGCTCAACAGTAGTCCTAGCAACTCTTTGTCGTGTAGATCTTCTCGCAGCCATTGATTTAAAAATATCCGATACCCGCGCTCATGTCAACTAAACTTTCTGTGTTTCTAACCAACGCTCCGCATCCATTGCAGCCATACAACCCATCCCAGCAGCAGTTACCGCCTGCCGATAATGGTGATCATGCACATCGCCAGCAACAAACACTCCTTCAACAGACGTCGCCATCTGGAATCCACTCGTCGCCTTCTTAATATACCCTTTCTCGTCTACTTCAATCTGTCCTCCAAACACCTTTGACATAGGATTGTGCCCTATTGCAACAAAAATCCCATCCGTTTGATGTTCCTCTGTGTTTTGAGTGTTAACATCCTTAAGCCTTACTCCTGTTACTTTTTCTTCTCCTAAAATATCCACTGCCTCACTGTTCCAAATTACTTTTATCTTCTGGTTTTCGAGGACTTTCTTTTGCATAATATCCGAGGCTCGAAAACTATCTCTTCTGTGAACAATCGTAATTTCTGCCGCAAACTTAGAAAGAACCAACGCTTCCTCCATAGCAGAATCTCCTCCGCCAATAACAAAAACCCGCTT
>Ga0209541_10004746_pt1 | contig 24006 bp, 32 predicted proteins | sample RifCSPlowO2_01_FD_184027 | JGI IMG/M metagenome (GOLD analysis project Ga0209541, IMG submission 184027) | Groundwater microbial communities from Rifle, Colorado - Rifle CSP2_plank lowO2_0.1 (SPAdes) (version 2) | ecosystem: Environmental > Aquatic > Deep subsurface > Groundwater | place... | reverse complement strand
GACGGGTAAGAGTTCTCTTGCGGGAAAAGCGTTTTTTGATGATGTAGGAAGCGTTGTTGCTAATTATCTTTGGGTGTGGGTTGTTGTTGTGGCGATTGGTATATTAGTTGCAATTTATGCGATTTCACAGCGAAAGAAAGAAGTGGTTTGAATAGTTTTTTTTATATTTAATTATTTGAGTGCGTTTAACAGATGAGTTCATACTTATAGAAGTCCAACTAATTCCGTAGGGTTACAGTTGGACTTCTGTTTTGTCACTAACGTTCCAAACTTTCCTAATCAGAAACAATATTCCACAAAGTGGTGTCTTCCTCACTGGAAGACTTTCTTTGAGGACTATAATTGCGTTTAACGTTTGATTGCGTTTAACTTATTTTGTAAAATGATGTTTTTTACATTACTTTAGGAATAAACCTATATCTTACTTTTTCTTTGTATTGCTGATAGTCTGGGTCTTGTGAAAGATGGCGTTCTTCGGTGTAGGCGCGGGCGAGGTAGATTCCGGTCCAGAAGAGCATGCCGAGAGCGAAGGGGATAGATTGTTGAGAGAGAGGGAAGATTGCAGGAAGGAGGGTGAGCCACCAGATGGAGAGTTTTGATATGTAGGCGGGGTGGCGGATGATGTTATAGGGGAATTTTGTGACGATGCCACGGTTGGTTAGGTTGGATGCTTTGAGGCCGAGGGAGAGGGAGGCTGCGACGTAGATGCATAAGAGGAGGATGACGATTATTTGCAGAAAGAGGCTGAGAGTGGGGTTTTGGAATGTGGCGTAGTCGCTTGCGCCCCAGGGAACGTATTGGCCAACGATGCTGTTGAATGGAGGGTAGCAGATCAAGGTGACGAACCAGCCTAAGAATGTTGGTTCGACGGATTTACAGATGTTTTGTAATTTTGTTGATTCGGTGCAGTAGCCGAGGGTGAAAATAAATGTGTCAAGCATGAATAAAGAAGTGAGGAGGAAGGGGAAGAGTTTGAAATTTTCGAGTAAGAGGGGGATTTCTTGGAGGTGGTTATACGAGAAGTTGATTAAGAGAGGGAGGAAGAAGAATTTGACAAGCAGGAAGAGGAGAGCGGTTTTTTCTTCGTGGTGTAGATGTGTTTTTTGATTTTGTTGTTGAGCGGTTGTATTTTTGTTGAAGTAGTGTGTTAGATTGCGTTTAACGCATTTGGTTATTGTGAATGATTTGTTGGTTGTTGTGTTATCTGTTGTATTATTTGTATTATTGTTATTATTTTTGTTATTGTTGGTCGTATTTTTGTTGATGAATAGATAATATACTGCGCCAATCAGGCAGTAGGAGAGATAGAGGTAGAGGAGTGTTGGATATGTTGATGGATTGAAGTTTTTTTGGTAGTTGGGGAGGATGGTTATGAGTAATATGCCGAAGCCGTAGATAAAAATACTTGAGAAATATAATTTGAGGTTGTGTTTTGAGAGGGTTAGGGACATGAGGATTTACTATTTTATTATTACTTTTAATTATATCATTATTATTAATTATTTATTGTTAATTATTATCGTGAATTTAGAATACGTGGATTTAGGATATATTTAAGATGCGTTTGGTTTCGGTTTCTATACGAGTATGAAAGTCAGGAAGAGTTTCGCCTTCACGTTTTGAGGTGTTGAGGGTTTGAATTAGTGACGTGATGAGATGCAATTCGGTTTGTTTGTCAAAGAGTTGGAATTGGCCAAGGTGTTCTTGGATGAGTTCGTGTTCGATGGTTTCAGGGTTATGGTTGGCGAGTTTGATTTCTTCGAATTGTTCAGCGATGAGTTTATTTGTGTTTCTGAGGATGGCGTAGGCGTTTTGTTCTGTGAGTTTGGTTGTGATTTCGTTGAAGTTGATGTCGGAGACTTTGCCATGGGTGAGGGTGCCGTGGAATTTTAACGTTATGATTGTGTTTGAGAGGTCTTGGTTTTGAAAGTGTTGAAGGGTTTCGTAGAGGATGATTTCGGGTGATTTGTTTGTGCAGTTGAGGGAGAAAGGGATGTGGTTGATTACTTTTAAAGGGATGAATTCGATAGTTGGGGTTGGTGTGGAGGTTGAGGTGGATGATGAGTCGATTGTGATTATATAGTAGCCACCGTGTGAATATTCGTCGAGTTCTTGGAAGTTGTTTGGGAATAAAGCGCCGGTGTAGGTGACAAGAGGGTGTGATTCTGTGCGGAGGATGGCTGGATGGTGGATGTGGCCGCCGGCGTAGTAGTTGAAATTTTTGGGAAATACAGAGAGGGGTTGGGATTCGATCATGGCTAATTTTGTTGGGAGTAATTCAGTTACGGTTGTGTGAAACATGAATATTTTGTAGCCGGGTTCTGTTTCGAGATTTTGGAGGTTGAGGTTTTCGTAATATATTTTGTCAAGCAAGCCTCTTTTGCCAAGGATTCCTGTGAGTTTTGCTTGGGTTTTTTCGTCGATTGTGAATTTTAAGTGAAGTTCTTTGGTGTTGGGGTTAATTGTGCCTTTGCAGACGTTTTTTAATAATCCTGCGTTTTCGAGGACGTCAATCATGGTTTTGCCGGAGGGTGAGAAGTCATGGGAACCGGGGATGACGTAGAGGGGGATGTTTTTGTCTTGGAGAGTTTTTAGTTGTTTTGTGACGATTTTTAAGATGTCGAGGGAAGGGAGCGAGGTGTTGAATAGGTCGCCGGCAAATAAGATGAAATCGACTTGTTGGGCGATGCAGTTGTCGATGGCTTGGAGGAATGCAGAGGTCGAGAGGTCACGGATTTTGGGGTCGCGCCAGGAGCCAAGATGGAGGTCGGCGAGGTGGGCGTATTTCATTGTGGGTTTTTAATCGAGAAGGTTTTATATGGTTTGTGGTGTTTTAGTATGTTTATAAAAATTTGTAGGAAGATATATAAAATTCTAAGTCTATTGTTAGATTATGGCACAAAAGCTTTCATTTCATATTATCTTTTTTGTTATTTTAGTTAGTCTTTTTACTTCTTTATTATATGCTAATGATTTTGGTGGAGGTTCTAGTGCTGGTGGAGGTGGTGGTGGCAGTGGTCCTAGTGGAAGAAGTTCTTCCAGTGGTGGCGGTTCTTTAAGTGTTGCTAGTTCGACTAGTAGTGGGGATGGTCCATTTTTTTATGGATTGAAGTGTAAAGATAATGGTCAGCTTACATTCAAACAGAATCCTCCATTAAAACCTGTTATTGTTACAAAAGAAAATAGGACTAATTTCACCATTTCTGGTGTTTGGGAAGGAACCACCTTCACTTCTGAAGAAGCAGAAATAATGAATAGCGGTAATTATATTGTTTATGATTCTATAAATGGAGATAAAATGGTGCAGTGTCCTGAATTGAAGTTTAGTTGTAGATTGGTTAAATTAAATGTTCAAGATTGTGTTTATGACAATGGCAAAGTTACAACAAATTTCACATTGGCGGGGAAAAGTGCCTCTATTGATGACTTGCAATTTCTATTTCAGAAGAAGAATTTTTCTCAATTTTTGATATATCAGAAAAATGCAGTGATCTCTTCTGAGTTAAGTGATGTTAAAATCTATGACTTTGGAAATGGGTTGTATTCTTTGGAAGTTTATACCACTTTTCCTATTTCTATGCTTAAAGTGACTGATGCGAAGTGTATCGGAAAGTATTATTCTTCTTCCATAACTGATTGTGTTATACAAAAAAAATCACAGATTCAAGAACCAATGGTTGAAGTAAGATTATCGGAAAAAGTTTTAGAAAATAAACCATTAAATAAATCCAAAATTAATATTTTTCAATGGCCGTTCTTCTCATTTAAAGATTATTTTTTGTATGCTACATTACATCAATAAAATAGTTAGTTTAACGTATGAGTGCATTTAACGTTTTTATTAGGATGTTTAACACTTTTTTCTTTTATTGTTAAGAATCACATTTGCCATCTCTGGCCAGGTTTCGCGTACTGTAATAGATCCATTGCCATTATATTCGTGTTCTGAGAGGCCGAAGAGGTAGAGGTGGCCGGGATAGGATTGTTGCTGGAGATGAGAGAGGATTCTTGTGTCGTTGTCGATGAGGCCTGTGACGTAGGGGTGGAGGGCATGGAGTGTGTCTGCTTTCCATTCTTTATGTTTGCTTAGAAAGTCAATGTTGTCTGGGCGCATAATTAATGGTTTTTGTGGGAAGTTGTGTTCGTTAAGCCAACGTTGGGTGAGTTCTCGCATGTCTTCTTTTCGTGCGGTGAGGTAGCAGGAGAAGAGGTTGTGCTCGTTGAGGATATTAGCATGGTATACTGCGTTGGGAAAAGGCGGTAGTTGATAATGGAATTTGGGGCAATTTACTTTTGAGATAAGTAGATCAAATGCGTCTTGGATGGAGCGCCAATGTGTTACTTCTCCGGTGAGGGCGTATTTTTTGCGGAAGAGTTCTTTGGTGAGATACGTTGGGGCGGGGTGGTTTTGATTGAGAAGGTCAAAGTAGCCATCGCTGGTGGAGGAGAGGGTATCATCTATGTCGAAGGCGAGACCTGTTGGTTGAGATTGGAGTTGTGCTATAATTGTTTGGAGGTTCATACTGTGGTATTATTTTTGAGATGGTTATATAAATATTTGTGAGGGATTTTGTGAGAAATTATTCTTCTTAACTAATTCTATTCCACAGTCACACTCTTAGCTAAATTCCTTGGTTTGTCCACATCACATTCTTTAATATCGGCGATGTGGTAGGCTAAGAGTTGGAGAGGGATGGCGATGAGTATGGGGTAGAAGAGGGGTTCGGTTTGTGGGATGTAGATTATGTCGTCTGCGATTTGTGATATTTTGGTGTCGCCTTCTGTTGCTATTGCGATAATTTTTCCGGATCTTGCTTTGATTTCTTGGATGTTGCTAAGCGTTTTGTCGTAGAGGTCGTCTTGGGGGCAGATGGCGATGGTGGGGGTGTCTTCGGAGATTAGGGCGATGGGGCCGTGTTTGAGTTCGCCGGCAGGGTAGGCTTCGGCGTGGATGTAGGAGATTTCTTTTAATTTTAATGCGCCTTCTAATGCTAAGGGAAAGTTGATGTTTCTGCCGATGTACATGATGCTGTGGCTGTGGTAATATTTTTGGGCGATGGTTTTGATGTGATCGTTGAGTTGAAGGGTTTGATTGATTAGGGGGAGGAGGGAGGTGATGTCGAAGGGAATGTTTGCGATGGTGTGAGCGAGTTTGTAGAGGATGGTTAATTGGGCGGTGAAGGCTTTGGTTGAGGCGACGCCGATTTCGGGGCCGGCGCGGGTGTAGATGACTTGGTCTACTTCTCGTGCGATGGTGCTTTCGATGACGTTGATGATGCCAAGAGTTTGTGCGCCGTGTTGTTTGGCTAATCTGATTGCAGCTAACGTGTCGGCGGTTTCGCCGCTTTGTGAAATTGCGATGACAAGATCGTCTTTATTGATTAATGGTTCTTTATACCTGAATTCGGAGGCGATTTCGTTGAGGGTTGGGATTTTTGTTAGTTTTTCTAAGAGGTATTTGGCGATGTAGCCGGCGTAGCTTGCGGTGCCGCAGGCGATGAGGATGATACGTTTGGGTGGGGAGGTGTTACATGCACTCAAAATATTTTGGGGGATTGGTACTTTGCTTGTTTCTTCGATGGTTTGCGGTTGTTCGAAGATTTCTTTTTGCATGAAATGTTTATAGCCGTGTTTTTGGGCTTGTTCGAGGTTCCAGTTGATGGTTTTGATGTTAAGCGCAATTGGTTGGTTTTGAAAGGTGAAGAGTTCGATTTGGGATGGGGTGAGTTTTGCACATTCGTAGTCGTTGAGGTAGATGACTTGTTTTGTGTGTTCGATAAAAGCGGATACGTCAGAGGCGAGAAAGTTTTCGTTGTGGGTGCTGTTTATTCCGAGGACTAAAGGGCTGCCGTTTCTTGCACCGATGATTTCGTTTGTGTGAGTGTTGATGACGCAGAAGGCGTAGGCGCCGATGAGTTGTTTTATGGTGTTAAGGACGGCTTGTTTGAAGTCGTTGGTGGTTGTGTAATTGAGTTCGATGAGGTGGACGATGACTTCGGAGTCGGTGTCGGAGGTGAAGGTGATGCCGTTGTTTCTGAGTTGTTCTTTGAGTTCCAAGTAGTTTTCAATGATTCCGTTATGGACTATTGCGAATTGTTTGTTTTGGCTTATGAATGGATGGGCGTTTTTGTCGGAGGGGGGGCCGTGGGTGGCCCAGCGCGAATGGGCGATGCCTATAGTGCCGGGGAGGGAGGTTGATTTGAGGACTTCTACGCGGCCTTTCTTTTTGACTAGAGAGATATTATTATTGTGAGAAATGGCGATGCCTGCGGAGTCGTAGCCGCGGTATTCTAACTTTTCTAATCCTTTGAGGAGGATAGGGTATGCTTGTCTTTTTCCGATATATCCGATTATGCCACACATCTTTTGTTTCCTCTTTGTTGTTTTCTATAGAATCTCTTAAAAGGTTTTGATGAAAATTGGTTTAAGAAGGTTGTGATTTTGGAGTGGAGAAGAAAGGTTTTTTTGTGAAGGGAAAGTAGTTTATTGAATGTTCTCTTTATATATATTTGATTTATCTCTTTTAATTAATTTTTCCCATGATGTGCGTAGAAGGTTGATGAGGTGGTGAAGAAGAAAACCAATTGTAATACCGCTGAGAAATATGTTTAGAGTTAAAGGGTAGGCAGTGATATACATGAGTGAGGAGAAGAGTATGAAATCGGTTTGGTCAAGAAAGAAGATATATTGGCCACGTTTGAAATTTAATCGTCTTTTAATGAAGCTGTTAATATATGTGCCGATAATACCTCCTATTCCTAAATAAAATGCTTGGAGTGGGCGGTGTTGGATTATGCCAATGAGAAGTGCGACAAATGTAAAGAAAAAAAATCCGGCGATGTTTCTGCCGTTTCCGATGATTCGTTTTGTGTTTATGGTTTTGTAGAGATCTAATGGTATGTCGGTGTTGATGAATGTAAATGCTACATAGGTGAGCATATTAGCTAGGAGAACGGGCAGATAGAAGTAAAACGATTTACTGAGTAAGTCCAATATAAATGCAATATAGTCCAAATGAAATCACCCATATTCGTAGAAACCAGGATATGACGTCTTGACTTTGATGTAGTGCAAGACTGATGCAGGCAATACCACTTACAAGCATCATCCAGCGGCCAAATTTAGCCCAATTGGTCAGAGAAAACATTTATCTTTTTTGTTTTGGTGTTTTAAATAGATTATGGTGGTGGAATAGTTTCTTTTGAAGATTGTTTTAATGATGCCGCGAAAAATATTGCACCTAGACTGATACTTATAAATTCGCCACAGAGGCGTATCCAGATAAGACCTAAAATTATATTTTGTGGGGATAAAGTGTCTTTGAGGATATATGCTAGGGAGAGATCTTTTACTCCTATACCTAATGGAAGTTGAGATATTGCGCCGGCAGCGTGTGAGAAGAGGAAGCCTGAGAGTATTGTTTTATTAACTTGGGCACCAAGTGTATGAAAAATAAGACTTAGTTGTGTTGCAATTATTATATAAGAAATTATTGATATGATTAGCATCAATGACCACATTGGCAAGTGGGGTGAGAGACTTTGTATTATTACATTCTCTTTTTTTTTATATTTGAGGTATGTATACGTTGAGATAAAAGTTATTATTACGGGAATTAGGAGTAATGGTTTGAAGAATATGAGAAATAAAAATATAAACCCTATAATATCTGCACTTCGTTGGATAATTATTATACTTATTCTTTCTTTTTTTGATAGATCACTCCAATGTATATATTTAAATCCATCAGAACCTATTTTTCCGGTAAATGTGGTGAGTTCAATAAATGAGCTCATGCAATATGTTTTGATGAAGTGAAAATAGGATTTTTGTTTTGTGAAGATGTCTGAAATGGCTTTGAGTTGGAATGATTTGAGGAGGATTAATAATGAGGCTAATAATATAATTGTTAATGTTGTATATTTATACTGGATAATTAATTCTAGATTAATGAGGGATATATTTTTTATTATGAAAAAGAGAAATATGCTAATTAGAATGAAAAATATAGTTATTTTGATTATGTTAAAATATGGTTTTATTTTTTCTTGCATATCTCTTGTTGTTTTTAAGTAAAGTTTATAAATTTGTCAGTTGCAGTTGAAAGTATGGTTTTAAAAAAAGGGTGGTTGGTTACGGCTGTTGTTGCTATACTTGTTCTGGGAATTGCGAAAAGTAATTTTTATGTGATGAATGTGATGAAGTTTTTTGTGGATAATTTTGCGACAGGTCGAAGTGATTTTAAAGTGGTGTTGTTCTTGTTTTTTTTAGCGATGATGTCGTTTGTGTTGTTTGTTGTGATAAATTTTCCTACTTTCCCAAATAGGCGTTTACGTACTTTTTTTTCAACTAATCGTTATTTTCCTTTGATCTTATTTTTTTTATTGTTATTAGGTTATATTGTAGGGGTTGGTTCTTATGTTTATTATTTGGAAAAATTTGATTTAGATTATGATGGGTATTACTGGTCGGTGTATGATGGTAAGTTGAGTTCGACGGAATTTGATCATATTCATACTTCTAAAGGAGTGTTAACACGATTTAGTGAATTGTTTAATTTGCCGATGCATCAGACTTATGATGAGGGGTTGTTTTATAGGCATGTTATTCCTGAAATTTTTATGAATGTTTTTTTGGTGTTACTTCCCATCCTCTTTTTTTTGATGGTTGCCTGTTTGTTGAAACTGAACGAAGATTTAAATAATAATAATAATCTTAAATCTTTTTATCTTACTCTTTTTATCATTAGTGGTTTATCCTCTTTAAAAAATATGGTTGATGGGGGGTTATTTAATGCTGAAGCATTATTTTGGTTTAGTGTGTTTTCGGTGATGTTGTTTTGGATGTATTTTGGGAAATCTTTTTTTTCTGTTTTGTTTTTCAAATGGATTTCTTTTGTGACGGGGGGAGTATATCTATTGATTACACCAATTTATGTGATGTTTTGGGAAAAATTTAGTTATTTGTTCGGAAGATATATTTTATTTTTGTCATTTGTGTTTTGGTTATTCTTGATGTTTAAGTATATTTGTGAAAAAGAGGCGATCAAATTGGTGATTTCTTTTTTAGGATATATTTTAATAGTATTGTTTGTTGCGTTAGCGTTTCCAAATACGTTTGTTCATTATGTTCTTGATGCGGATTTTATGATGGCTGAAGAAGTGAAAAGCGGTACTGATGCTTTTTTGTATGTTCCTGATGGCTTGAATGTTGATTTATGCAATGATGTGCTGTATTCTCAAGCGGATTTTTCGTTATGTCATTTTGTGGTTGCGGAAAATACAACCATTTTACATTTGTTGAATAAAAATTCTAATTTGCCGGTGAATTATAATCCGTTGTTACTTGATAAAATATCTTGTTATGCGAATAGTACAAAGATGGATTATGGAAGAATTATATTGGTTAATGGGACGGTGCCTGATGTTATTGATACAGAGATTATGAGTGTTAATTTTACAATGATTAGTGGTGAAAAAATTGAACCAGGTGCATATCCAGTTTATGATTATACTGTTGCTTTTTTTGGGTGCACTCCTAGTTATTATGAAGTGATGTATAGGACGTTTAATGCGTATGGTTTAAAAGCATTCATTGTGCAATAATTTTTTTCTAAGTTTACTACTCTCTAATAAATCTAAATATTTATATACATTAAAATAATTCTTTGGGTATAATAGTTCAAAAAGAGGTGTAATTAATGAATACAAAAATATTAAGTTTAATTTCGATGTTAGTTGTTTTAATTTTAGCGGTTGGTGTAGTTGCTGTTGGTCGTGGGGCTGAAAGTAATGAGAAGACATTTTTTAGTCAAAAGACTTTTACACCAATTGAGAAAGCAGAACCGGTTGTCAATAATTGGGTGTATGTAAATAAAGCAGGAAAGGCAACGACGAGTCATAAGTATTGTACAAAGAGAATATCGACGAATTCTAATGCTGCTTCTTGGGGTCCTACAGTCGGTGCGTATTTTGCAAATGGGAAATATGGTACAACCTGGAAAAATTGTGATGTTGCTCGGGATGGAACGGTAGTTGCTACGGGGTGTGTTTCTGGAAAATGGAATTATATTGATGGAAGAGGAATTATGAGAAATCCTACTCCAATCACCGGATGTACTACGATGAATAATAAAGGGGAGTTAAATAAAGAGAAGCCATGGTGTGCAACAAAAGTAGCTTTTGTCTATGGAGATAAGTATGGGACGAAGAAAACACTTTGTTCAAAAAAAGGAGGAATGTAATTTGTTAAGTTTTATCTTTAAATTTAATTATAATTGAGGTGTATACAATGGTAAAAAAAAATGGGAATTCAAATGATACTCGGAAAGTAGTGATTGGGGTTGTTGCAATCGTTGTTCTTGTTATTGCAGTATTTGGGGCATGGAAACTTCTGCAGGATAAAAGTCTTGTAGGTCAAGCTGCAGGTGATGGAATGGCGGATGATACAGATGGTGATGGAATTCCTGATAAAGATGATGGGGATATGGATGGTGATGGAAAATCTAATGGGAAAGATAATGATGATGATGGAGATGGTATTAAAGACGTAGATGATGAACATCCTCAGGGTCCAGATTCATATTGTAAGGGTAGTACTTGTGGTTTTTATGGGGATGGAAGCAAGTAGTTATTTTTTTTAATTCTCTTTTTTCTTTATTTTACTGAATATAGTTCTCTTATTATTCCGTCAATCTCTGGTTTTCCGGTAATACATCTATCCTGTTGATCTACAATGTAAGGGACCCCGTTACAAACGTCGTCTTGTCTCTTTTGTTCTTGGAAGGGGATTTTTTGTTCAAATAAATGTTCAGCGATTTCATGGCAGGGTTTACACCAATCTTCACCATAAAATAAAAATTCACCTGTTTTTTGATCGATTGGGGGTTTAGTTTTATATTCTTGTTTTGGTTGTTTCCATGGTTTTTTCTGCCAGGTTTTATTTTCTTTTTGAAGTGTTGTGAGAACGGTATTTGCATTGATTACTGCAAGATAAAATATTTCATTGGATGTGGGGGTAACGTTTGCGGGTAAATTTAGTTGATAGCTGCATTGTGATGCGCTTGTGCAGTTTGCTTCGATTAATGCTTGGTATTCTTTTACTATTCTGTCTTGTTTGATTATTTTTTTTTGTTGGGGATCCCAATGTTGATGTTCTACTTGATCATATTTGAGCCATAAATCCATTGTGGGTTTGGTTTTTGGTTTGGTTGTGTTTGTTTTGAGATCATCATAGGTGTCACTGAGTTCAATTCTTACATTGTCTTGTGTATATGTATTTTTATTATCTGCTAGAAAATGGGAGTTTCTATATTGGACAAGAGGTAAAGTCCAGATTTTATCTTTTACTTTTTCATATTCTACCTGATAATCTACGTTTGGGTTATATTTTTGGGCCATATTTTGGGCTTGTTTGTGAGAGTTTGTTACTTGCGTTTTAACAAGTACTTCTTCAATAGAAGAGGGTTGTTGTACTTTTTGGGCGTATAATTGTGGGGTATATGCACTTTGGAAAAGTAGCATTGCGGCGGTGAGGATTGTATTTTTCATTTAAGAGAGGAATATCGTTGTTATTTATAAATCTTTTGGTATTTTTGTTACTTTTTAGTGGTGTTTCAATAAAGATAAATTTTGTTGTAGAAGTAATTTGAATAAAATAAACACTCCAAATTTCTCAAGAGCAACCTTTATAAATAGGCTTCATTTTGAAGAAATATACCAATGAGTTGGCTGTATATGATTAGGCAGTCACGAGGTAAGTGAAGAGTGATTCTTTCTTATCTTGATTAATTTGTTGGGTAGAAAATAGGCTTTAATAAAAAAAATTAAAATAAAACGATAAAATACATGAGGTAATTTACTATGGCAGATGAAGCAAAAGTATTAGAAGCAATTGAAGTGGCACGAACGAGCGGAAAAATTCGCAAAGGTGCTAATGAGGCAACAAAAGCAATTGAGAAGGGCGACGCGAAGTTAGTTGCGTATGCAGCAGATGTGACGCCAAAAGAAATTATCATGCATTTACCTTTATTATGCAAAGAGAAGAATGTGCCGTGTTTTGTTGTGAGCAAAAAAGATGATTTAGGTGCAGCGGCGGGATTGGCTCTTGGTACGGCGGCTGTGGCTATTGTTAAAGAAGGCGATGCTAAACAGGCAATTGAATTTTTAAAACGATCTTAAGGTGATTTGCAATGGGAAAAAAACAAGAAGTTGCAAAAGAGGGAACGCATGGTGTGCAGGGTTCATCTGGGGCTGGGCAAAAACCGCAAGGTTCGTCGCCTGGGGGCAAACCAGTACAAGAAGAGCGAGTGGAAGGAGTAATTACATTTTTTGATGGGATTCCAGCCGAAGTTAAAGAATTAGTGACGCGAGCGGGTACACGAGGAGAGTTAACGCAAGTAATGTGTCAGATTTTAGATGGTCGTGATAAAAATAAAGCGATTCGACGAAATGTGAAAGGGCCAATACAGGTGGGCGACATTTTAATGTTGATGGAAACAGAAATTGAAGCGCAGCGAGTCGGCGGTGGACCACGAAAAGGCGGACCGGGTGCAAGCAGTAGCGGCAGCAGCGGTGGTAAAAGCGGCGGCGGCAAAAGTGGCGGTAAAGGTGGTGCGCGAAGTGGTGGCAAAGGCGGGTCACGCGGTGCGCGAAGTTAAATTAATTACAGTATTATTACTGTATAAATTAAACTATAACAACTATAATTAAACAATTGGAGAAAGGTGATTTAAATGCCAAAATGTTCATTTTGTGGAGATCAAATAGAGAAGGGAACAGGAGTAATGTTTGTGTTTACCAGTGGTAAGATAGACAATTATTGTTCCAAGAAGTGTGAAAAGAATACGCAGAAGTTGAAGCGCAAGCCATTGCAAACAGCTTGGACTCAAGAATACCGACGTGAGCACAAGAAAGGTGTTGGTTCAGTGGGAGCTCATGCTGGTAAGAAAGAGGAATAAAAAGAGAAATGAAAGAGTGTTGTACTCTTTGATTCATGGGTGACTACTAATGATTGAACGAACGCTTGTATTGTTAAAGCCGGATGCGGTGAAACGTGGATTAATGGGTAAGATTATTTCACGTTTTGAGGATTCGGGGTTGAAGATTGTAGGTTCAAAGATGGTGTGGATTGATTCAAAGTTAGGGATGACGCACTATGAGGAGATTGGTCAAGTTGGTAAGCGACGCGGGGAGAATGTGTTGAAACAGCTGCTGTCGTTTATGACGACGGGGCCAGTTATGGCGCTTTGTCTTGAAGGGGTTAATGCAATTGAAAATGTGCGAAAAATGTGCGGGAGTACGGAACCTAAATCGGCGTTACCTGGCACAATACGAGGAGACTTTTCGCATGTGAGTTACAGTCATGCGGATGAGAGCGGGAAAGCGATTCAAAATGTGATTCATGCGTCAGGAAGTGTGGAAGATGCAAAGCTTGAAGTTGCGCTTTGGTTTAAAGCTGAGGAGCTGCATACGTATAAGACGGTACATGAGGTGCATGTGTTTTGAGTTGTGAGTGTGTTTAACGTGAATTGCGTTTAACATGAGTTGTGTTTAATAATTAAAAAAAATATTAATAATATTACTCAGTGAGGTATGAAATTATGGCAGATGTAATGACAGAAATGGTTGCGAAAATTACGCAAGATCCAAGACATATTCGAAATATTTGTACGAGTGCACACATTCATCACGGTAAGACGGCGTTTACGGACAATCTCTTAGCGGCGTCGGGGAAGATGGCGGCAAAATTTGCAGGGCAGCTTGAAGGTGGAATGGCGACGTGGCTACATGCAGATGAGCAAGAGCGGTTAATGACGGTAGATGCGGCGAACGTTTCTATGATTCATGAGTATGATAATCATGATTTTTTAATTAATTTAATTGATACACCTGGTCACGTTGATTTTGGCGGCAATGTAACACGAGCGATGCGAGCGGTTGATGGTACGGTTGTTTTAATTTGTGCAGTTGAAGGTATTATGCCGCAGACGGAGACGGTTGTGCGTCAGGCGTTACGTGAGCGGGTTAAGCCTGTTCTTTTTATCAATAAGATGGATAGGCTTGTGAAAGAGTTAAAATTGTCGCCGGAGAAGATTGCGGAGAGAGTTATGTCATTAATGACGCTATTTAATAATATGATTGAGCGGATTGCAGAACCTGAATATAAAGAGAAGTGGAAAGTAAATGTGCAGGATGGCAGTGTGGCATTTGGATCGGCACGTGAGAATTGGGCTCTTTCATTTCCGTATATGGCAAAGAAGAAAGTGAAGTTTTCTGATATTTTAAAAATTTATGAAATGGAGCATGAGGAGCGAGTAAAATGGGTATGGGAGAATGCATCATTGCATGAAGTTATTTTAGATATGGTTATCAAGCATCTACCTGACCCTGTGAATGCGCAAATTTATCGTATTCCTAAGATTTGGCACGGGGATCCAGATTCGGAGTTAGGAAAAGATCTTGTTGCATGTAATCGGGATGGAAAAGTTGCGTTTGTGATTACACGAATTGTGATTGATCCAAAATCGGGAAAAGATATTTCAGCGGGGCGATTGTTTAGTGGTACCGTTCGCAGTGGGATGGAAGTATATCTGAATAATGCGAAACAGAAGCAGCGCATACAGAATGTCTATATCTATAATGGGGTTAAACCGGAGATTATGGAGTCGTTACCTGCAGGAAATGTACTTGCAATTTCAGGTGTGGTTGGTTTTGCAGGAGAGACGATTACGCTCGAACCTGATCAGGCATTTGAAGAGTTGAAGCATATCTTTGAACCGGTAATTACCAAAGCAATTGAAGCGAAAAAGCAAGGAGATTTGCCAAAATTGATTGAAGTGCTGCGCAAAGTTTCACGGGAAGATCCATCCGTTCGGATTGAGATTAATGAGGAGACGGGGCAGAATTTGATTTCAGGTATGGGGGAGTTGCACTTAGAGATTATTGAGAATAGGATCATTACAGAGAAAGGTGTAGAGGTTAAAACTTCGCCGCCAATTGTTGTCTATCGTGAGACAGTTACAAAAGTAAGTCCTGAAGTTGAGGGAAAATCGCCGAATAAACATAATAAGTTGTACTTTAAAGTGGAACCGCTTGATGCGGTGATTGTGCAAGGAATTAAAGAAGGTCGATTACCAGTTGGACGATTCAAGAAGCGGGAAGATTTGGCCGTGACATTTTTACGTGATGAGTGCGGCTGGGATACCAAGCAGGCGTTACAAGTGAAAGCAATTAAAGATGGAAATATGTTTGTTGATGCGACACGAGGTATTGTGTACATTAATGAGATTATGGAACTTGTACTTGATATGTTTGAAGATGTGATGAAGAAAGGTCCACTTGCAAAAGAGCCGTGTAATGGTCTTAAAGTGACGTTAACTGATTGTAATTTACACGAGGATGCAATTCACAGAGGCCCTGCGCAGATGTATCCGGCTGTACGTGAAGGTATTCGAGGAGCGGTTATGCAAGCAGGACCAATGATGCTTGAGCCGTTACAGATTATGCGAATTGAAGCGCCTTCGGAGTATACAGGGGAGATTTCAAAACTTGTTACGTCGAAACGTGGTCAGTTGCTTGATATGGTGCAGGAAGCGGATCAAGTTGTTGTTACCGCGAAATTGCCAGTAGGAGAATTGCTGGGATGGAGTTCGGATTTGCGTTCCGGTACAGAAGGGCGCGGAAGCAGTTCTTTAGTTGATCAGATGTTTGAGCGCTTGCCATACGAATTGCAGGATAGAGTGCGAAATGGTATCATTCAACGCAAAGGATTGACGGAAGGGGAGTTGGGGGCTTAATTGCTTTATTTTTTTTTTGTTATTTTTCTTGATTGTTTATTTTTTGTTATAATAGTTGAGTGTGTTTAACATGAGTGCATTTAACTGGTGATTGCGTTTAACGTATTTGTTATGATGATTTTACAAATGGATTATATTTTTAATCCTGTTATAACTTTAATGTATCTAAATCTATGCGAGAAAAATCATATAACTTTCTTTCTTCTAGGTCATAAAAGCAAGTTTCAAACTTATTTTTATGATTATGGAATTGGAATGTGTTTTTTTGAATCAGATAAATCTGTGATTTAAGAGGTTTTCCGGGATAACACCATAAAATCCATTTTTCATGTCCATGGACATATTGATTTCTGAGAGGCATTTTACTTTTCACAATAAGATAGAATAATAACGTTTCTTCTAGGAAAAAATTTAATTGATTTTCATCTAACTTTTTCTTTCCTGAATTTGTTAGGTCATCATTTAGATATGTTTGGAATTTTTTATCTTTGTGGTACCATTTCTTCAATTGCCCCAAGAGATTTGTATAGTCTTTACATTCTAATAACGCTTGATTCCAGGTATTAAATGAAAATGCTTGTTCTATATAATATGGGTTTTTAGAAATTATCTTTAGAAACTCATTTTTATGCGAATGGACTAATTGTGTAAATTTATTCTTTAATACGGCAGCTTTTTCATTTGAATTAAAATAGAGGTAATCACCATAAATAACATTTAGACCAACTAACGGTTTTATGATTTTATCAGGACTAAATATTTTAAGATATTCCCAACAGTTTTTTGCACTTTGAGCATTTGAAATTCTACTCATAGAAATAGGAAATACTAAAATACCTTCTTGTGGGGGGAGTTTATTAATGTCAAAAAACTGATTGGTAAGGTTGGGTGTGTGCATATTATTTATATTCTAAACAACTTTAATAATGTTTTGGTTTTTATTTTGGCGTAATTGCTTTGTCCCAGAGCAGCCAGAAGTGGGCGCGGTAGGCGTCTGCTATCTGGGGGTTTTTGATGACGATGTTGGAGGTTTTTTGGTCAGGGTTTTCGTTAAGGATGAGGATGGCGGTTTCATTGCCGCAGATGAGGGTGAGGACAGTATTTTTATTTTCTTGGTCAAGATAGCGGGCGTGGGTGTAGGGGAGGGTGTTGAGGAATTTGATGCGGTCGATTGCGTCTCGGTTATAAATGTGATACATTATCTGTTTTTGCTGGGCGCGGCGTTTATGGATGACTTCTTGGAAGAATTTCCCTACTTTTTGGATGGCAAAAGAGGGGGCGTCAATTGCGAAGATGGGTTGATTTAGTTCAAGAAAGTGGAGGAAGAGGGTGCGGATGAAGTCGTTGCTTTCGTAGATTTCAACGGCTTGGTTATTTTTGTTGAGGTTGTTACTTAGTTCGAGTTCAGGAATGATTTTGTTTAAGCGGATTTCTTTTTCTTTGAGGATGTTTTTGAGAGCTTGGGGCGGTGAGGCTTGGTAGTTTTTTTTACCTTCTGAACTTAATTCGGAAACTAGGCCTTTTTCTTTGAGTTTGGTTAAAGAGTCGTAGACGTTGACGCGATGGACGCCGCTTTTTTGAGCGATTTTGGTTGCGGAGGTGGAGCCGGTTTCAAGCAAAGAGATGTATATTTTTGATTCGTTTTGGGAGAGTCCAAGGTCCATTAATGTTTGTTCTTTCATTAGTTGGTATATTTTTTTTATTTTTATCTCTTGTTTTTCTTATTTGTATATGTTGTTGTTACATTTGTTTTTATTTAAATGTTTTGGTTGTGTTGTAGTATGATTTAAATATTGTCTATTATGTTGTGGTACGTTTGGTGTTTTGTGGTTGGGGTAGTTTATATGAGGTTGTTGTATAGGTTGTTACTACATATCTTTTTATGAGTTTGTGTTGCTGGGGTTGTTATATGGGTTGTGACATGGATTGTTGTCTTAAAGACGTTTATTTGTATCTTTTTGGTGATTAATATGTTGTATTACGAATGAATGATAACAAAGTTTAAATAGTTGGGTTAAGCAACTTAGCTTTTGAGGAAGTTATGACCAAAAAAACTTTAGGATTTATCGGTAAAGGAGGGGTTGTGTCGCATTTTTTTTCGTATTTAGAGTCGAATTTTGAACAGGGAAGAGGATTGTTTGATGAAGTGGATAAAATATTGTTTTATAATTATGGGTATGAAACTGGTGATTCGTTTAAAGCGTCAGGTTCTTATAAAACAATTACACAGAATATTGGACAGTTAGCGAGAACTACTCAGTGGAATGTATCTGTTGATGTTGCGGGAAGTCCTCGCGATATTACGGATTTTTTTTCAAGTTGTGATGTGATTGTGGATGCAGGGGAGAGTTTTATCCCAGATATGGAGAAAGGAAGAAGAAGAAGTACACGAAAAGAAGGGTTGAGTGCGTATGCGTGGGATTTGTTTGAATTTGGGAAGAGCGGGGTTAATTTTTCTGTGGAAAGTGATTATTATTTTTATTTGCAGGAGTTGGGGTTGACGAAGTTTCAAGATTATACTGCTGAAGGACGGAAGGTAACTGATTTTGCAAAGTTTAAAAAAAATTGGGATGTATCGCTGGATGTGTTGAAAGTTGTGAGTGAGGTTCATCGGTTGCTTCCAATTGGTCAGCGAATGTTGACGTTGTTTCCGTTTATGGTGCCGATGCTACTTGAGCGGGGAAAGCAGTTTGCTGAGGTGGTTGAGCTGGAACAGAAGAAAGGAAAGAGGGTGTTGCCCACGTATATTACAATAGTAAATGAGCCGTGTTTGGCGGGAACGGTTGTGACGTCGTTGTGTCCACAGATGAAAGAGTACACGGTTGGGTGTACGGGGTATGATGTATTGCGATTGGAGGATTGTTTGAATGATATATATGCGGCGGAGAAGAAGAAGGCGGGGCTTGAAGGGTATGTTCTTCGAGTGACGCTGCGGGGGTTTCATGATAGAGAGGTTATGATTCCGGTGATTTATCCGCTGCGGGAGGAGGATCGCGAGAAGTTTGACCGTGTGTTTAAAAATATTGATTATGTGGATGCGTATACGTTTATGAAAGAGCAGGTGGGGAATTATTTTTTTACGCATACAGATAAGAATATGACGTCTTCGCAGGTGGATGAGGCGTTACTGCGAACGATTGTGCCGGCGCTGCAAAGTAGAGGGCGAGCGTTCTCGGTCTTTCCGTCATATACAGAGCGGGCGTTGTGTAATGGGTTCTATCAGATGTTAGGGGAGGATGGGGGCGGGTTATTTTTGGTTGGGGATTCTCGGTTTAGGAATGGGAAGGTATGGGGGGAGAAAAGTTGGTTGCACTATGATGAGGTGCGTTCTGATGAATAGTCGAGATTTTATTTTAGATGAGCAGCGAGATGTTGTTCGAGTGATGCAGGAGTTAGTTGGCGGACTTTCTGAAAAAAATATTATTAAACCTAAACATAATAATATTTCTACAACTCAACGCGGTGTTTTGAGACAAAAACCTGTCTCAACAAAAGTGTCTTTTCCACAAGAGAGATATTGCGGTATCGTTGCAGATGGAGGGGTACAGATAGTTGTGGAGAAGAATAATAGTGAGAGGGGAGTGGTATGGGAGAAAGTTATGAAACAAGATGTTTCTTCGTCTTTAAGAGGAATGGTGTTTTTTCAAGTTGAGAAAGAATTATATGCTGCGGTGGGGGGAGGGAGAGAAATTAGTTTATATAATGTACATTCGAATGAGAATGTGAGAATTAGTGCGGATATTGAGGATGCCAAAGGGAGTTGTTTTGGTTGTTTATCTGTTGTGGGTGAAGAAGGTTCATTGGACCAGCGGTTACTTGCGGCGCATAGTCGAATTGGGGTTGTGGATGTTTCGTTGGCATCATTGGTTGGCGGACGATCATATTCTATTGCAGGCAGAGATTTTTTTCATAAAACGTATGGAAAAGAGCATGTTAAATTGATGGTTAAAGGAAAGGTGGTTTATGTCGCAGAGGATGGATTGCTCTCGGAATTTGGAATGGATCGAACGTTGCAGGTGCAGCGAGCATATGCTGAGAATATTTATGCGTTGGCAGCGGGAGATGAAGAAAAGGTCTATGTTGGGACGACTCGTGGAACAATTTATCGAAATAGCGAGAAGTTTTTTTCGGTGGGAAATAGCTTGGCGGCAGTTGTGAAGATGCAGTATGGCACATATGAACGAAAAAAAGGACTCTTTTTTACAACGTATACACGTGGGTTGTATAGTCCGGTCTATTTTACGGATGGTGCGGGAAAATCAGAGGTTGTTTCGGTTGGGGGGATGCGTGAGAGTGTAGTTGATTTTTGTGTAGATGAGAAAGGGAGGTTATTTTCATTACATAATAATCGTGAGAAAATGGAGGGGATAGTTAAAGTTGCTGATTTGGGCGGGGAGAATCGAGGTTCGTTGATTGCATTTAACGGGAAAGGTAGCGAAATAAAAATATATGGGGGAATTTAATATGGTTGATTTACAGCAAGAAAAAAAAGAAAAAGAAGTGTTTACGTTTTCGGATGGAAAAAATACGTTTGATTATACTATTATTAAAGATTTGGGAGAGGGGGCGGTTGGCCGTGTGTATCATGTGCAAGATATTACTGATAAGAAAGAGTATGCGTTAAAGTTATGGCTTAGAGGTGATCAAGATAAATTCCGTCAAAATTCATCTGAATTGCAGAAGACATCTTTGGATCATTTTATATCTGTGTACAAAGTAGGTAATCTCAAAGGTAATGAGGAAGATGGCAGTGATGATACTCCGGCGATAGTAATGAAATATGGGGGAATGAATTTAGATGCGTTGGTAAAAGACACTTTGCCAACTGTTGAACCGAGAATCGCGGAGGCAGTGAAATATAAAGTGATGTTTACAGTTCTTGAGGCGTTGGAAAAAGCGCATCAAAAAAAGACGTATCATGCTGATCTTAATCCAAGGAATATTCTTACAGGGGTTGATTCGGAACTGAAAGGTTTTGAGTTGGAGCAGGCATTATTATATGGGCATATTATGCTGTGTGATCGAGATGCAAAAGGTATTGGCACTTTTTCAACTAGCCGACCTTCTTTATCACGCGATGATCTGATGTTATCTTTGTCTTTTTGTGATATTAGAACAGGCTCGTCTGCTCAGGATAAAGATATCTATTCTGCGATAGCGTTAGCATCGTGGATGTTCAATGGAAATAAACTTTTACCCTCAGATTATGCACGTACGGAGTTTGGGATTGATCTTACAATTCAAAAAGATGTTTCGATTAAGTCTGTCCGTGCTTCTTTTAAGAAAAAATGTGGCGATAGATTAAAATATTTTATCGAAACGAGCGAGACAACAGAAAATTTTCCGATAGTGTTACGTCCAATTGATGTGTTTGTCCGCCATTTAAAACAGAAAGAATCATACACTCGGGATGAGTTAGAACAAGTGTATCTCACGGATAAGAATTCTTTCACTACATTGAGAGAGAGAGATATTTCTTCCACGGAGAAAAATGATTTTAATACCACTTTTGTATCTTATTTAGAAAAAGCGATAAATGTATTATCAGAACGGAAAGAGAAGAAACTTTCGGATGCACAACCGTATCTCCAAAGATTAACAGAGTCACAGAACTCTTTAGATGGTTGTATTGAAAATAAAGCACAAAAAGAGATTGAGTTAAAAGGATGGAAAGAAGATCATAGTACCTATTTTAGTACTATACAACAAGGTGATTATTCAGAAGAAACGGCAGAAAAATTACTTGAGAATTCTAGAAAAATAAAAGCAACTACTGCCAAAATTAATGGTCTAGAACAGGATATTACTTTAAAGCAACAAGAAGTACAGTTTTTGCACAAAGACTTAAAGCGTTATGATTATGCTTTAGAGGATAGTTGTTTACAATACATTCGGGAAACTTGTGTGGAAAATTTACCCACTGAGTTGAAGAATAGAGTATTATCAATTGTAGGATGAATGTTGCATGGACGAGAATTTAACCAAAAAACTCAATAGGGGAAAAGTGATGAGTGCTTTAGATAAAGCAGGCTCTTTTGATGATAAAATTACGATATGCGATACTTATTTAACTACTGTTGATCCAGATGATGCGTTGATTAGATTTAAGTTGGGTGATACGTATTGCCGGAAGGCTAATTCTGCAGAAAGAGTAGATTTTCGTTTTCTACAAAGAGGACTTATAGAATTAGATAAGATAAAAAAAGAGGATGATATTTATCCGGTTACTCAAGAATATAAATTAAAATTGGAGGCGATGATTGGAGATGATGAGCGAGTGGGCTTAGAACAGAGAGTTACTTGCTATACAGAGGTTGGGAAAGTTGAAGAGAGAGCGTTGTTGTCTGCAGCGTGTTTATTGTACGAACATAATGAGGTCAATAAAGCTGCTGAACTACTTGCTGATTATGTTAAACGCACTCCAGAAGATATTTCTTTGCTTGTGCCGGCGGCAAAGAAAAGTTTGAATCGGTTTCTGGATGGACGTGATGCGGCGATGAGGGCTGAGAAAGGCTATACTTATAAAAGTTTGCTCGATGATTTTTTTGAGCCAAAAGATAGGGTGGAGGATATGGCGTTTGTGGCGGCGGGATTGTATGCGGGGGAGATTAATCATAGCCCTATCAATGTTTCTGATTCATGGATATTTACCAATTTGTTGCAGATTGCGCGTGTTGCAATGGAAGAAAAATTAACAAAAGGAGAATTGAATGAGAAAGTAAAAAGTGAAGTATCATCTAAAAAAAATTTGATTGATTTTGTACTTGCAAATGATTATACCTCTCTTGCGCGAAATTATTTTTCAGATGTTACACAGATTAAACCGGTCTTTAATGAGAGAAGATGTGATAGTACAAAGAGTTGTTATGAGCGTGTTTTAGACATTGATCCACAAAATATTGAAGCGTTGGTGTTTTTGGGCGATTATTATTTTCATAGAGGAGTTTTAGTACCTAGAGATGCGAAAATAAATCTAGATTCTTGTTATAAAGGGTTTATTTATTATGCACAAGCGTTCACTTCTTCTTTGAAGGACAATTTGCCTTCAGCGAGCACCAATAAATTTTATTTAGAAGAAGGAAAGATGCCTAGATTATTCTTATGTTCTAGTCTGCTTTCGATGTATGGGCAGAACATTTCAGCTGATCAGAAAGTTTGGATCACTCAACAAACGAATTTTATTACAGATTGTTATATCAAGAATATGCGGGATGATTACAATGGTTCAGCGTTGTGTGATATTATTCTTAAGTTGCCGGAGGTTCATGCGACACCACGTTTTTTAGACACCCAGCAAAAACGAGAGGATGAATTCTATCATATTGATCCATTGAGTATGAATTTACAAAAAGAGTTTGATAATCCTTTTGTTGGCGAGAAAACAAAGACGTTATGGGGTGTTGTGTATCAAGAAGTTGAGAGGTTGTCGAGGGTAAAGACGCCGAATAAATGGAAAACATTATGGGAGAAATTATGGTAACAACATTGAAACAAGGGAAAGGCAGATCTTCTTTAGGGGAGAATACTAGTAAACCTACTTTACTTACAAAGCCACCGTTGATCCTATTAGGAGTGCAGGATACAACACATAAAAAGAATGGGTTATATATTTTTAATGATAGAATTGATTCAACTGAATATCAAAACATTCCTTCTGATTTTTTGAAAGATCCGCAGAAATCGCCAATCGAGCGAGAGACGCCGCGAGCGTTTTGTGTCGATAAAAAAAATGTATTTGTGTTGACTAAGAATTATCTCTGGTCGTTGTACCACGATACTACTACACAAAATTTTAAAGAGATCTCTTCTCGAAAATTACGAGATTATTTTCCAATACAAGAGTTGTCTGCTGAGAATAGTACGGATGATATCCTCAAAAATTTTTCTATTATTGGCACTGATAATTTTAATGGAAGTATGGTTCTTGATTATGATCATAATCTCTATGTTGGATTGTATGCGGCGGATACAAGCAAAAAGGTACTTAGTTCGGAATGCCGATTATTGAAATTACCTCGCGGCATCTTTAATGGCCAGGATACGATGCAGTTTCGTATAATTCCAGATGTATCCCCTACCGGAAGCATGTTTTTTTATGGAGATGAATTATTAGTGCCATCGGTTGATAAGATTCAGTGTTTGGAGAATGATATTTTTAAAAAATTTTATCCTTCGCAAGAAACAAGTGGGAAAAATGTATTAGCTATGAG